>Ga0208244_100531_pt1 | contig 34771 bp, 33 predicted proteins | sample SubbioCR12Aug_5A_FD_184828 | JGI IMG/M metagenome (GOLD analysis project Ga0208244, IMG submission 184828) | Serpentinite rock and fluid subsurface biosphere microbial communities from McLaughlin Reserve, California, USA - CR12Aug_5A (SPAdes) | ecosystem: Environmental > Terrestrial > Deep...
GCACTGCCTGCTTTCCATGGTTTGGCACCGACATTAGGCGGAGTCAATGTTATCCAGGTATCAGTATCAGGAAAATACCTGAAGAAGAATTGTTCACCCAGTTTCACGCCGCCGGCTAACATAAAGACCGAACCGTCTAAAAAGGCAATCGAAGTGCCGACTTTCGGTGCTTTGGTGGTTGGCAGGTATGCTTTCGGAATCCAGGAATCACCGGCAATGTCATATGCCCAGAATTCATAAGTACCATTACCTTTGGTCGTATACACATAATTACCGCCGTCATAACAGAGTGCTGCGCCTTTGCCGATATTTTTCTTATTAATTTTGGCTGAATCGAGGTCAGTACCCGGTTTATATTTTAAGCCCCACGGAATCCTTGCCAGCGTCGTATCCCAGCCGGTTTCGCCATACTTATAAAACTGCGCTGACTTAGCGCCCGGCAAGGCATAGACATCAGTGCCGACCGTGACCAATGAACCGCCGTCTTTGACTTTGGACATTTTACCCGGTTTGACTTCGGCTTCAGGTATATCTTCTTTCTGGGTCCAGCCCGGCTCTGCTGGAGAAATTGCTTTTGGCTGCCAAAATCCAACATACAGGTTATAAGAAGCATTGGTGATTATACCAGCCGTTGATTGACCGACGCTATTTATCAGAACATAACTTGCATTACTGATTTTATTCCCGCCGCCATTAATAACATCTGTTTTCAAGACATAGGATTGAGCATGCAGAATTGAAATAATACCAATAAGAAGTGAGAAGAAGACTATCATTGACTTTTTCATCTTCTCCTCCTATTTATTATCAATGTTTATTTGTGTTTTGAGATTTTCGATTTCTCTTCTTAATTGTTCTAATTCTATTCGAAGTTCTTGATTCTGTTTGATAAGTTCCTTTAGTTCTGTTCCTGTATATGCAGTGGTCTGGACTGTATTGTCAGGGAATTTTACACCGCCAGAAGTTGAATGTATTACACCATTTACCTCAAGCGGTGAAGCAGGATTTGTGGTTTTGATTCCGACATTTCCTGTTCTGGTTATTATCATCCGCTCTGCGCAAGGTTGTCCTTCTGCATTATTACCTGTATAAAATTTGATATTACCTGCACCATATGTATCTATATCATATGCCAAAAGACTTAATGCACCCCAACTATGGCCTATTCCAAATTTGGTACCACCATAACTATATGTTGCAAACGCCGGCTCATCTGGCGATGAACCCGTATAAGTTCGGTCGACAATACTGCCCCAAGCCGCTATAACTGGTTTTGTCCCAGTCTTCACATCAAGAGCAAAGTTAGGGCTTATTGTCCCGATTCCGACATTACCAGAACCAGTAATTGTCATTCTGTGATTATTGCCATTAGTATAAAAATCAATTGGCGCATTGTTGATTGTTGCAAAAGATAACCCATTTATTCCATCAGTCTCCATCATTCCTGATGAAGCTTTATATCATCCCGAGGATGGATAACTTTGTGGAAAAGTATTAAAATATGTCATGACATTTCCAGCTTTGTTATGTATTGTATTACCTAGATGTGTAGTTGTATTTTCACACATAAGGGTAGCATAATCCAATGAATCTTTTATATGTAAGTCATATCCAGGATTCGTTGTTCCAATACCAACAAGACCTAATACATCATCAATATACATTCTTGTTATTCCAGCGGTTTGTAAACTCAATGGGCTATTACTTGATATTTTACTTGCAAAAAGTGTATCTGATATTTTAACACTGCCTTGCACTTCAAGTTTCTTTGAAGGAGTTGCGGTTCCAATACCAACCTTTCCAGTGTTATAATAAATATCGTTTCCAATAGTCGTCCATTGACTTGCTTGATAATTTCTTAAATAATCAGCGGAATCAGCATACGGTGATTTGAATGTTGATATTACATCTTCTCTTTGTATGGTATTATTTGATATCTTTGATGATGTTACTGCATTATCCGCAATCGTCGGATTGGGGTAAGTACCAGTTAAATCACCACCCGCACCATCACCACTCTTAACTAAATCTGATGGTGCTAATCCCTGTATTTTATCCGCATCAATCGTCTTATAGGAATAACCAACTGCGGTTAGCTCAGTTCTGGGTGTTAATGCGACCGCGTCAATTACGAGTTCCATCCAGCGCGGATTGCCTGGTGTAAATACATCAGATGTTACATCCAGTAATTCGCTGAATACGCCGTTCTCAACCGCGACTGTTTTGGTTGCTTCCCACTGCACTGAACCGGTAAATTCATCGTCATAGATTTTAAATGTAATGGAAAGCGAAGGGTTGGTTATCGGATTGGATGAATTGTCAGTTAGATAACCCTGATAGTTGATTTTTTGTGTGATTGTTTTGGCACCACTTGTTGTGATGCTTGGTACAGATGTATTCCCTGCTGCAAATATCATTGCACAGAGAATGGTTGCCACTAAAATGACTCTTCTCATCATTTTAGCCTCCTTGGTGACGGACTGTTTTTTCATACTTTCTTTTTCCGTCATTAAAAGAAAGTCGTTGAGATTAGTATGCCTCAATATTTAACGCTTGCACGCACATTGGCATAGCGTATCCTCTTTTAAATGTGTTTTGAAAAAATGTTAATAAAGTATTGCAATTAATCCAACCAGTTCTCCGCTTCTCCCACGCAAAAAAACATAAGTACATCCTATTACTCTAACCCATTTGCAAAATTATACAATAAGAGTTATATTTGTCAAGTGTTTTTTTGTTAATGAGTTACAAAATAATACTAAATGCAAATCGATAGAGAACATTTGGGGACGGTTCTCTTTTCCTTATCCTGTTAATCCTGTCAGAAGATTTTAATATTTGATTTACTGCATTGCTGAACTTAAAGAATTAGACCAGACTTTTTCCATCTTCTTTAATTCTAAATTAACGATTGATTTACCCTTAACCCCATATATTTTCATCCTGTCGGATAAAATCGTTTTACCGATTTCTGTATAAGGCACATTTTTCATTAATGATTCAAACCTTGATTTATGCTCTTTAGGAACCGAGACCAGAAATCGCGTATTCGATTCTGAAAAGAGAAGAACAGATTCACCATCGAGACACAGAGTTTCAGAAGACACAGAGTCTTTTCTCGTTTTTTCTCTGTGCCTTTGTGCCTCTGTGGTATTCTTTAAAAACACTTCTGCGCCGATACCGCCAGCAAAGCACATCTCTGCCAAGGCAATTGCCAAACCACCTTCTGACAAATCATGACAAGCAGAAACCAAACCCGATTTTATTGCTCTATGCAATGCTCGGAAAATCTTGATACTTAGTCTTGGGTTAAATTTCAATATTTCTTCTGCTGTCATTGCGAACGACTGCAAGGAGTGTGGCAATCCCCGGAGATTGCTTCGGTCGCTTTTGCTCCCTCGCAATGACAATGGCATTTTTCCAATCAGATAAATCAATTCATCCGGTCGTTTAAAATCCATAGTTATGGTCTTGTTTATATCAGGAATTATACTGACTGCTGAGATTAACAGAGTTGATGGGATTGATAAGGTCTCGCCTTCGATTGACTTATACTCATTATACAAACTGTCTTTTCCTGAGATAAACGGGGTGCCGTAAACCTTACCGATATCATAACACGCCTGGCACGCTTTGACCAATCCGGCTAATATCTCGGGTTTTTCCGGATTGCCCCAGCAGAAATTATCCAGCACTGCAGTTTTATCCGGGTCGCCGCCGACCGCGACAATGTTTCTGACTGCTTCATCAATTGCTGATGCCGCCATCCAATATGCATCTTTTTGGTATTGGGGACACACGCCACAGCTGATTACAACTGCCTTGTTCGAATCAGCAATTGGTTTAATCACACACGCATCTGACGGTCCGTTATTTTTCTTGCCGACAAACGGTTTGATACTGGTTTTCCCCTGCACCTCAAAATCATACTGCCTGACTACCCATTCTTTGCTCGCGATGTTATAACTGGATAGCAGTTTTAAAATAGTTTGATTGTAATCGGTGCTCGTTTTTCGCTTTCCGTTTTTCGCATGGATAGTCTCTGCGGTCTGAGTCTGCTCTGCGTTCATCTCTTTTTTCGGTAATCCGTCGTGCAAAAACCGCATATCAATATCCCCGACTTTTTTACCATAATATTTCAGAATCAGGCGGTTTGAGAAATTCACCTCGCCAATCACGCTCGTTTCAACATTATGCATTTTACTCAGTTTGAGAAATGCGGTAAGTTTCTTTTTCGGCACGAACAGAATCATTCGCTCCTGTGCTTCTGATATCCAGATTTCGGTATAAGAGAGCCCGGCATATTTTAACGGCACTTTTTCGAGCTTTACCACGGCGCCGGTTTTCCCAAGCTCGCCGATTGCGGATGACAACCCGCCGCCGCCGCAGTCAGTCGTCGCATTGAATAGATTCTGGTCCCGCGCATCGAGCATTAGGTCGGTAACTTTTTTCTCTTCAATCGGATTGCCAATCTGCACTGCTCCAGATGAGACATGTTTTGACTCACCATCTAATTCAAGTGAAGCAAAAGTTACGCCGTGAATACCGTCCCGACCGGTTCTGCCGCCAATCAGAACAATCAGGTCACCATTAACAATTTTCTTGTTTATCTTATTTCTGGGAATAATGCCGACCGTACCGCAATAAACCAGAGGATTGGCAACAAAACCTTCATTAAAATAGACCGCACCAGATGCAGTCGGAATTCCCATCCGATTACCATAATCACGAACTCCGGCAACCACACCTTTAATAATCCGTTTTGGCGCCAAAACACCTTTTGGTACTTTATGCTTCGGCATATCTGGCGGCGCAAAACAGAATACATCTGTATTCATAATCGGTTTGGCGCCCAACCCAGTTCCTAAACAATCACGAATCACTCCGCCAATGCCGGTTGCGGCTCCGCCATACGGCTCTAAAGCAGACGGATGATTATGAGTCTCGACTTTAAATGATATGCCATATTTGTGGTCAAACTCCACCACGCCTGAATTATCTTCAAATACAGACAAACACCATTTCCTGTCTAATTCTTGAGTGACTTTCTTGATATAAGATTTTAAGAGTCCCTTGATAACCTGTTTCTTTTTCCCGTCTTTAAAAGTAATATCTGTGGAAAATGTCTTATGCTTGCAATGTTCAGACCAGGTCTGGGCAAAAGTCTCGAGTTCGATATCAGTCGGATTACGGCCAAGTTTTTGATAATACTTTTGAATTACCTGCATCTCTTTTGCATTTAATGCTAAAAGCCGTGATTTGGAAATATCCATTAATTCGCTGGTTGTCTTATTTATTATATCAATATACTGAACCTGAACATCGGTTTTCTTAATCTTGGAATCTTCTAATCTTAGAATCTTGGAATCTCTGAGTGTTTCCTGAACTAACGGATTATATAGAAGATTCTCGGCAATATTTTTAATCTGCTTTTGGGTAAGCTGACCCGAAAAAATATATTGTTTGGCAGTTCTGACCTGACAATCCTGATATCCTAAATCTGCCAAAGCAGTCATCACATTTTCCGCGGTCGGGTCCATTACACCCGGTCGATAAATAACTTCTATTGAATTTCTTTTTCTTTCAATCTTGGAATCTTCTAATCTTAGAATTTTAGAATCCTCTGACACCGGGTCATAAATATATTGCTGTGTAATCTTATAAACTTCTTTTTCAGACAGGTCTGCCTGGAGATAATAGATATAGATTATTTGGAGGTCTTTTAACCCTTTAATCCCAAACTCTCTTATACTATGCTTTAAAACCTCGGCTTCAGGATTGACTCCCTTTTTACAAATCTCAATCCGCCAGATATTTTTCATAAAACTTTAACCACGAATCTCACGAATGAACGAATTACACGAATAAAAACTTTAGGTACAATCCGTGGTATTCGTATTCGTTTTTTATTTTAATCCTAAAGTATAAACTTTTTTCTGTCCGCGCGGCTTAATAAGATTACGGGTATCTAAGATTAATCGGCTGTGTTTTAAGATGAACTTGGCGTCATACAAATCATGATTAGTCAGCACTAAAACGCAGTCTGCTTTTTTTAACGCCTCAGCGCTCAGCTTGACTGAACGGTAAGTCTTGCCATTAATCTTAAGCGATGGCACAAACGGGTCATTGTAAGCAATCTTTTTAACCTTATTCGCAATCAGCCCCATTACCTTGATTGCCGGTGAGTGTCTGGTGTCGCCGACATTTTTCTTAAACGCGGCGCCGATAATAAATAGTGATGCGGTCTTGGAGCCAATACCATTCTCGCCGAATATCTCAAATAACCGGTCAACTACTTTAAACGGCATATTCTCATTAACCTGTGCTGCCAGTTCAATGAAATTAGAATGAAAATCATACTCGCGTGCTTTCCAGGCTAAATAATACGGGTCAATCAGAATACAATGCCCGCCAATTCCTGGTCCTGGATAAAACGGCATAAATCCGAACGGTTTACTCTTTGCCGCTTCGATTACTTCCCAGACATCGAGATTACCCATCCGCTCGCACATCAGAGCAAGTTCATTAACCAAAGCAATATTCACGCTCCGGAAAATATTTTCGAGGAGTTTGGACATCTCGGCAACTCGCGGATTTGATACTGGTACGACCTTGTCAACAAACTCGCGATAAAACTTTGCTGATAAATCAGTGCAGGTTTTAGTCAGCCCGCCGACCACGACCGGCGTGGTTTTGGTAGTAAACACTTTATTGCCCGGGTCAATCCGCTCCGGCGCAAATGAGAGATAAAAATCCTTACCTGCTTTCAAACCTGTTTTCTCTAATATTGGCAGCAATACTTTTTCCGTGGTCTCAGGATAAGTGGTTGAACGCAGAATAATCAGCTGTCCCTTTTTCAAATACTTGCTAATCTCTTTACCAGAATCAATAATAAAAGACACATCCGGGTCTTTGGATTTAGTGAACGGTGTCGGCACGCAGATATTAATGATATCGCACTTCTTGCAAATCTTATAATCCTCATAACAGACAATCATTTTTGAGCGGACTAATGGTGCCAGTTCTTCTGAAGTGACATCCTCGATAAAACTCTTGCCTGAGTTAATCAAACGGATTTTAGTTTTATCAACATCCACGCCATAAACCTGATAGCCGACTTTTGCCATTTCTACGCCCAAGGGCAAGCCGACATAACCCATACCGATAATTCCGACTTTTGCCGTATGCTTTAATATCTTATATTCTAAATCCATTCTTCCTCCTCGAAATATTTACAATTTTCTGAATCAAATTTGTGTGCTTAGTCAATTTATTATTCTATTGGTGGAATGCGATTTGTCAAGCATAAACCAAAGACAAGAAAAAAATAACCACGAATGACACGCGTTCGAAGAACCCGCGCAGCGAATGCACGAATAAAACTAATATTGTAAAGAATATAATAAGCAAATTCTATTTGACATGTCTGACAGAATAATTATAATCAATTAATAATTAATCCAAAGGAGCAGAAATGAAAAAAATATTATTGCTGTGCGCGCTCACATTTTGTCTTGCCGATTTTTGTTTTGCCAAAGAAAAATTCAAACCTGGCCCTGATTTACAAAGATTGGCAGACTATATGACCGGTTATTTTTCGAGTGAGGCACAGGCACTTGCTGACACTGACTATTTTGATATCCGCTTACGAATGCAGCGGGTCTGGCAAAACCGCACTGACGGTTATTGGTTATATGTTGAACAGGCGGTGGCTGGATATGAAGCCAAGCCATATCGCCAGCGCGTGTATCGTGTTTCTCAAATTGATACTGACTTATTTCAAAGCCGGATTTATAAAATACCCGAACCTTTGCGCTTTGCCAGTGCCTGGCAGGAGAAAAATCCGTTAGCAAATTTAACCCCCGAATCTTTGGAATACAAGCCCGGCACCCTGATTATTCTGATGAGCAAACCGGATGGTTCGTTTGTCGGCAGTACGATTGGCAAAGAATGCCCGAGCGAACTGCACGGTGCGGTTTATACTTCAACTCAGGTCATGATTAATGCTGAAGGACTCGATACCTGGGATCGCGGTTATGACCAAAATGACGAGCAGGTCTGGGGACCAGAAAAGAGCGGCTATATTTTTAAAAAGATTGAAAATTTTCCACTCGAATAAAACCAATGTGAATAAACTGGCTGGTAAAAAACTATTGCTCATGGATAACAAGCATTATAAAGCAGTAAAATTGCCCGACGAAATAAAAGAAAAAATCGACCAGGCAATCAGAAAAAAGATGAACATAATTGTCGGTGAAGCGCCCGGTTCGTGCTGGTTATTTCAGGATTATCTAAAATTAAAAAATTATCAAAAAGTGATTATCGGGCATGCTAAAAGTATTCGTTATAATGCCGGCAACTGGCAAACCAGGCAATATGGATTTAGTGTTATTGAACGGGAACAGAATATGATTGACCAATGTGACTCGGCAATCATTATCTGGACTGATAAAAGTGGTGTTATTGCTGAAAACATAGAGCTCTTAAAACGGCTGAGAAAACCGGTATTTCTCTATGAATACACGACCAAGACTAAAAAGGGCATTGCCGACTGGCTTGACAGAACCCGAGTTTTCGATGCTTATTATGACTGGAAAAATCTGCAGAGAAAATACAAATATCGGAAAAGATGAAAATGATAAATGCCGCATTCCAAAAAATCACGATCTATTTCATGATTTCCTGGGTGCTGGTGCAAGGGTGTATTTGTTGAAGAATAAGGAATTTCTTGAGGGAGTGTCCCATAAGTGAACACTTTTGGAGGGTAGATTTTAAAAAGAAATCGAGAAAGAGATAATATTATTAAGAATAGAATTATCTTATTCAACTCAAAATAATCAATACATATTGACAACACGTTAATACGAGTTAGAATTTTTAAGGATTACTAAAATGGCATCTATAAATGGAGATTGGTTTCACTCAAGAAGTAGTTCGAACCTCGAAGAACTTCTGGCTGTAAGGCAATTAGTTCTTGAAAGTCGAAAACTGGAATACACAGGTTTTAATTGGTCTGGAGGAAGAGAAGGAAATAAAAAGATGTATAAATTTGCCTCAACCATTAATGTTGAACCTTCGACAATGCAGACAAAAATACGAGCAATGATAAGATATGGATTTATTAAAGATGAGAACCAATGTCCGTTAATTTGGACAAAAATGGGCAACTTATGGAATGATCTCTATACCATAGGAGACTTCGCCGCCGCAAAAGAGGTTTATCAATTAACACTAACAATATCATTAGTCATTTTTGCTTTTAACAACACAATGGAGCAGTACAGCGTTAATCCAGGTAAGGGCGATATGCCATTAAAATTTCTGGTAAATAATCTTGATATAAACCATGCGATTTCTCTGAAAGAATTTGAGGCTCTAGTGGACGGAAACACTAAGAGGGTTGGTGCTAATATCTCTTATTGGAAGGCAGATCTCATTAATTCAAGTTTATTTCAGGAGGTGCAAGAAAATCTTATTTACACTGGCAAATATCCAGAATTGATCAGAGAGATTAAAACTTTTGAGCCAAATCCGCTATTAATAGACGAGGATTGGAAAGCCATAAGAGATAATCCGCTAATCGAAATGTCACCATTTAATAAGTCTATCCGTACAATTTTTGAAGTTATTAGCCAAAAAGAAGGTGTTGAGGAACAATTTGCAGAAGATATTACAACATTCCCATTAATAAATGCAATTTCAGAACAGGAAGAAATTCATATACCAGAAATTGATATTTTAAATACAGATACTCGCTTTACCACAAACACAAGGCGCGTTAGAAATGCAACGTGGTCCATTAGGATTAAAAAGAAATACAATTACCTCTGTGCGGTTACAAATTGTGATGTTGTTGGACAGATATTCGTTGAAGCAATACACATTAAACCCGATAATACTCCAGACGGTAAAATACCACACAGAACTCATATTCTAAATGGTCTTTGTTTATGTAAACATTGTCATGTTGCTTTTGACCACGGCTACTTCTCATTAACTGACGACCACAAAATTATTTCCTCCGAGAAATTTAATAAAATTGCTGAACAGAATTTAAAAAAAGTAATTCTATCCAGTGTAAATCTTAAAATTAAAAAAAGAACAGATGATAGATGGCCTTTAGTTGACTTTATTCAGTATCATAGAAACAATATATTTAAAGAGTAAGTTTGTATGATAAAACCTGAGATAGAATACAAAACTTCCTTTGGGGAATTTGAAGTTTCTAGTTTAGTCGCGGAGTCGGCGGTTAACTATTCACTTTTTGAAATAGGTGTAAAACATACGTACGCCGAACAACTAAAAGTGTTTAATAAACTTAATAGTGGACTCAATTTATCAAACGGAAAATCATTTGCAAATCAAGTGCATTTTCAAAATGCATACCAAATCCCCGTTCAACGGTGGTTTCCCTATCGTGAAGGATTTTCTGTAAAGCTAGTAAATACTTTTATAAAAGAATTAGGTATCTCCGGTAACATTTTTGACCCATTTTCAGGTAGCGGAACAACTCTTTTGGCATCAAGATTGAACAACTTAAATGCATTCGGACTTGATGTAAATCCAATATCCATCTTAGTCGCTCGCGTCGAAAACGAACAATATAGTTTAGAAAATATAAAACAAATTGAATATGAAATAAAACAGTTAAATGCAATCACAAAGTCGTCAATAATATACAAAACAATATTTAATTTGGCTGATAAGATTTTTAATCAAGAAATATTAAAGTATCTTTTGCAATTTAAAGAATACATAAAATCTGTTAAAAACGATAAGATTAAAAACTTATTTTTAGTTGCATGGTTATCAATCATCGAAGAGGCTTCAAATATAAAAAAGGAGGGGAATGGAATTAAATACAAGAACCGCAAGCGGACTGCGACAGGATACATTACAATTGAAAAAGAAATATGGGAAAGGGAGAATTTTCCAGAAGATAAATTTGAATTTGTAAAACACAAGCTTTTAAACAAACTAGAAACAATTTTATCGGACATAAATTTTAATTATGGGGATTCCGGAAAAAAACCAAATATTTATAAAGGTAGCTGTTTAGAATTTTACAAATTCTTCCCCGAAGAAATTGAGCTTTCTTTTTTTTCGCCACCTTATTGCAACTGTTTTGATTATTTTGAAATACATAAAGTCGAATTATGGTTAGGAGATTTTGTTTCTGATAAAGACCAATACAGAAGGTTACGAAACACAGGTTTCCGTTCAAATACAAATGCATTGAATAATAAACCGATAATATATAAAAATAACAACGTAGAAAAACTAATTAAATTATTTGAACCGGAGAAATTATGGAACAAAAAAATCCCTAATGTCGTAAGAGGATACTTTGATGATATGCACACACTATTAAATCAACTCTATCAACAAACAACAAAACCAGGATTTATTGGTATTGTTGTTGGTAATTCTGCTTATTCGACGGTAATTATCCCGACAGACATCTTAATTGTTGATATAGCTAAAGAAATTGGTTTTAAAACGAAGAATGTTTTTGTGACAAGATACCTAACAACGAGCTCTCAACAAAAATGCGAGTTAGAATATTTGAAAGGCTATTTAAGAGAGAGCATTGTATTGCTTGAAAAATAAGAGAAATGCAAGAATATATTTTTGTTAAAGATATAATACCATATGAAATTCCACGGGGAACAATTTTAAATATCGTTACAAATAGTGTAACTCCATACACGCATGGCTTTCATAAATATCCGGGGAAATTCATTCCACATATCCCAAAATGGGCAATTGGTAAATATTTGGGTGAACAAAAAAATAAAACTATCTTAGATCCTTTCTGTGGCTCAGGAACAACATTAGTAGAAGGGATCATAACGGGACATAATGTAATTGGCATAGATGTCGACCCGTTATCTGTATTGATTTCAAAAGTTAAAACAACACCAGTGAACACATTGAAATTAATCAAACTTTCCGAGTGGATTTATAAAGAAATTAGAAGAAAAAAGAAAGGAAAATTTAAACCAGAATGTCAATCAATTGAACACTGGTTTAGCAAAGAGACATTCAATAAGCTTTCTGTTATTAGAACTTTGATAGATCGGATTCCTGAAGTATTTGGAGGTGATAGAGAAATCAAAGATATCCAAAATCTCTTGCTGATTTGTTTTTCATCTATTATTAGATACGTTTCTAACGCAGATAATGAATCACAAAAAACTTACGTTTCACACACAAAAATAAAAATCCCAAAAGAGCCATATGAGTTGTTTTCATATCAACTCGAGTATGTCAGCGATAGAATTAAAAAGTTTTCGGAGTATATTAACCCGAAATTAAAAAGTCAAATTATTTGCTCTTCGAGCACTCAATTATTAGAGGAAAAGCTAAAAGGAAATAAAATTGATTTAGTAATTACTTCCCCACCATACATTAAAGCTATTGATTATATATATAACCAAATGGTCGAATTATTTTGGATAGGCGACTTGTTCGAATTGCAGACACAGACGAAACAGAATAAAAAAAAGATTAAGTATATTGGTACAAAGCATTTGTCTAAAAAAGAATATGCTGATTACACGCCTTTTAACACTACTTTAAGAATTAAAGAGTTAGATGAAAAACTTCAGACAATATTTACTGCGGATAGAAAAAATGGGTATAAGCACGCTTATATTACGCATAAATACTTTACAGATATGGAAATGCACTTTGCGGAAATCGCCTCGTGCTTAGAGAGAAACACACATTACATAATGGTGGTAGGCGATAGTATGGTCAGTGGTATTGTTTTTAATACAGCTGATTTTTTAATACAAATAGCTAACAGAAATGGTTTTAAATTCACAAATAAGTGGGGTTACAAAATTAAAAACCGCTTTATGAGATTTGACAGGAAAGGTCGGGGAGGAATAATTGAAATTGATTGGGTTTTAGATTTTATAAGAAAGTAATATTTTGGGCAAAGCAATTGGGGGTGGTCTTTTTTTCTCCTGTTTTTGAAATTTTACATTACCGAAATTATTTAAAAACTCTACCCGCAGGTAGAATAAAATATTAGTTACAACTAATACTTTTTTTAAGCCTAAATCTTTTTTCATTCTTCAATACTGCAACATAATAGACAAAAAGTATACATATATAACAACCAGCAATCGAGCTGTTTTTCTCTCTAATCCTATGTTCTGTATACTATTATACTATTTTCTTGCTGCCAAGGGGAGCCACCCCCTGCCTCAGGCAGAGAAGCACGGATTTGGTGACTTGGAATTTAAGATTAGGAATAAATAAAAGAGTCAAGGCAAATACGAGTTAAAGACTGAATAAAACAATGAAGTCAGGTTTTTAGACGATTTTATAACCGGATTTATGAGTGGAAGTGACTCAGGAAGTGAGAACGGAGTTCACTCCGAATATGAGGAAATACGTCAGGCCGGACGCGAGGAAGCGAATCAGGTAATTTCAGAAATAAAAAAAGACTGGTCTCTATTTTTCTCTTAACTTCTTTAGATTTTCCGCGGCATTTTTATTGCTCGGGTCAAGCGCCAAAGATTTTTCATAATTTTCGATCGCAAGTTCGGTGTTGCCCGCAAGCATATATGCTTCTCCCAAACTGTCATATGTATTAGCCGATTTTGGATATAAATAGACATTAAGACGAAAAACATCGATTGCAGAAGCAATATTTTTTTGACCGAGCAAGGCATAGCCCCGTTGATTTACTGTCTGTTCCGGTATCTGCCCTTTGTTTTTATTCTTCAGATATAGTTTTACCGCCGATTCATAGCCATTTGCTACCGCATCATCCAATATCATTTTAGTAAATTTGCGATTTCTGGTAAGCTGGGTTTCTCCGACCAGCTGTTCTTCGATATATAAACTGACATCTCTGGAACCATTGTCAAAATTTGACAACACTACTACTGTATAACCAAGTCTGGGTATCATTCCTAAATAACCCGAAATTCCGGGAGCTGAACCGGCATGACCAATTATCTGATACCCATTTTCAGTTTTATCAGTAAATCCATATCCATATTTAACATTGGCTTCAGCATCTACTTTTCCGGTAATTGCCATGTTGGTATGTTTTTTCGAGCAGTTTATTGCTTAACAATGCATTGCTGAACCGAAGCAAATCTTCGACTGTTGAATACGCGCCGCCGGCTGGTCCGCCCTTAACCAGGTGCATAAATAAATTATTTTTAACTTCGCCCGGTCTTGCCGAAAGTGCGGTATAACCAATTGCCAAATTCGGTACAACATAATCGTTTTCGTAGGCATCGGTATTTACCATGCCGGCTGGCTGGTAGATATGTTCTTTAACATAATCAAAGTAACTCTGTCCACTTACTTTCTCAATGATTAATCCTAAAACCATATATCCAGAAGTACTATATGAATATTTGCTACCCGGCTTGAATGAGAGTGACTCATTGCTAAACAAGGGCAGGTAGTCCTCTACTTTTCGCAATAGGTCTTTGGAAATTCTGTTAAACTCTTCCATTCTGGGTTCACCAAGCCCAGATGTATGTGTAAGCAGCTGATGAATTGTAACCTCATTTGCCGCTTTCTGATTAGTATAATCCGGAATATATTTTATAATTTTATCATTAAGTGATATTTTCCCTGCTTCAACCAGTTGCAGAATGGCAACCGAAGTAAACATCTTATTTATCGATGCGAGATTAAATTTAGTATCTATCTGGTTCGGCACATTAAATGAACGATTTGCCAGACCATAGGCTTTGGTGAAAATCGGCACACCATCTTTGGCAATGAGCATAGCTCCGGTAAACTTATTTTGTACATTTAGTGTTTCTAAAAAAGCAGTCGTGTTCTCGACAACTTTTTCAGAATCGACTGCATAAGCGATGCCGGATAGCGACACAACGGTAATAAATAGTGTTAATAATACTTTAGAGATTTTGTTTATCATATACTTTTTCCTTTCGTGTAAATGCATATTTTTTCTCCACTATATATTTATACGTATTTAGAACTAACAAGGTTTCATATATTATTACAGAAAATGGACTCATAATGAAACTTCTTAATCTTGACTGCGTATAAATATATAGTATAGTTAAAAGTAAAGGAACATATATATGATAAATAATTTACCAGTTGATTTACAAAATTTAAGAGCTTTTCTGCCCGAAATCGTTGCCGCAATGCGACCGCGTGTGCCTTATGCTTCTGCGCTGGTTACGCAATTGGGTGGAACTTTTATGGCAAAATCTCGCAGCGAAGACCGCATCAATCCAATTCAGCCCCGGCGTGGTATCCGCATCTCGGTTTGGGACGGCGCAACTTTTCACAGCACTGCGACCAGTAATATTAATGACCGTGATTATCTGATTCGCCTGGCAAAAGAACTGGCTAATTCGGTTTCAATCAAAAGTAAACGAGTTCCCGAAGCCGGTCCGAGTCTGGACAAACATTTTGAAAGCACTTATCAAATCGACCCATATCAGATTTCATCAGCAGAACGCAAACAAAAGCTCATTCATATTTTTGATTACTGCACCCAGCATGATAAACGGATTGTTGAAACCCGCGCAATCAGTCAGTTTAACCAGGAATACCGGTTATTTTGCAATGGCGAGCGGCTTTTGTCTTCAGTTACGACCCGCACCAATCTTTATGTCGTAATGATTGCAGTAGAAGCCGGCAAACAGGTTATGAATTTCAAATTTTTAACCGGCGCTGGCTATGAGCACGAACAGGTATCAGACGATGAGCTCCGCGCGCTCGCTGACCAGACCTTGGCTTGTCTTTCGGCCGAGCGGATAACACCAGGTGAATACCGGGTTATCTTAACTCCGAGCATCACTGGTCTGCTTGCTCACGAGTCATTTGGCCATGGCTGCGAACTCGATACTATGATTCGCGGCGCGGCACGCGCGGCATTGTATATCGGTAAACGGGTCGGTTCAGACATTGTTAATATTTCTGATTTTGGAGGGTTTCCGAACAAGCACGGCTCGATTTTCTTTTCTGATGACGGCGTGCTCTCAACCGAACCAGTAGTCCTGGTCAAAGACGGTATTTTACAGCCGACCATGATGACTGACCTGTATTCTTATACAATGATGCATGACCGGCTGCCCGGCTTAAAGCTTTCTGCTAATGGCAGATTAGAAGCCTGGGACCATCCGATTTATGCCCGGATGACCAATACTTATTTTGAAGCTCTGCCCCGGGAAAAAGGCGGTATGACCAAAGACGAGTTAATCGCAGATATGGGTGACGGCGTGATGGTTGATAGATTTACCAGCGGTATGGAAGACCCGCTCGGCTGGGGCGTGCAATTGCAGGCTTTGTTAGGACACGAAATTAAAAAAGGTAAAATGACCAGCAAATTATATTATCAGGTCGGCATGACCGGCTATGTGCCAGATGTGCTGCAAAGCATTGACGGCATCAGTCCTGACTTCTGGATTGATTCGACCGGTACCTGCGGCAAAGGTCATAAAGAATATGTCCGGGCTGCTGACGGCGGGCCTTATGTCCGCTGCCGTATGAAACTGGGGTGAAATATGAACATTGAAAAGATTAAAAAAGTATTGGAAAAAACTGAGGGGATTTACGGATGGCTTATATTTAAACAGGAAGTCCAGGGCACCTCAGTTCTGCACATGCCCAATCTGTATACCGCCGAGAACGGAAAATTCACCAGCACGGTCAATCCCGATCCGCGCGAAGTTATCTCTTTGCCAAGTGAAGAAATAAGAATTACGGTCTATGCCCGGTTTAATACTGATAAAGAAGAATTTATGGGCGAAGCATCTGACCAGATTTTATCTGATGACGAGTCAGCACTCAAAGTTCAGATTCAGAAACTGGTCGCGGCTGCCCAGACTCAGCATAATAAACCTTATTCTCTGCCGGATAAATCTTTAACTTATAAAACCGATGTATTAATGACTGACCCGAAGATAACTGAATCAGATAAAGTACAACTGCTCGAACAGATCAATAAATTCAATAAGGCAATCCTTGACCAAACCGAAAAAGAAGAATCGGTCGACCTATCCAATATCGAACTTTTTATCAAGAATTTTCATAATATTTTGATAACCAGCACTGATGTAAATGTCCAGTTTGATTCAACCCGGGCTGATACTGAATTATGCTTTATTGCCCGCTTCAACGATGACCGGGTCGCCGAAGCAACCGCAAGGATATCTTCCCGCCGGATTAGTGATTTAAATCCTCAAGAACTGGTTAAGAATTATGCCGGTTATGCCCGCAGTATTGCCCTATCAAAACCACCAATCCAATATCAGGGACCGGTAATTGTCAGCGGTGAAGCACTGGCTGAAATGTTAAACATCGATACCAATGTTATTAGTTTTCATGCTAATGCCGCTAATGTGTATAACAAAATAGCACGGTATGAGCAGGGTAAACCAATAACCGGCGACCTTGAGATACAAGGCGACCGGGTCACGATTATTTCTGACCCGCATATTCCGTATGGTCCGAATTCGCAGGTTTATTCTGCAGTTGACGGGTCTCCGTCACGCATTGTAACACTTGTTAAAGACGGCAATTATGACGAACTAATCGGCACCCGCCGGTATTATGAATACTTAGGTCTGCTCCAAAAAGGAGTGCAACCAGCTGGACCTTTGGGTAATACCTATGTACAAGCTGGTAAAACCAGGCAGGACGATTTAATGTCAGCCGAAAAAATTGTGGTTGTAAAACTTTTCTCATCCTGGACCACTAATCCGACCAATGGCGATTTTGCCTGTGAAATCCGTTTAGGTGAAATTAGGGAAAACGGTAAAGCGACACCATTCAAGGGCGGTATGTTAATCGGTAACTATTTTAAAATGTTTGCTCAGGTGAAACTATCTCAGGAGACTGTTCAAATTAACAATTATTACGGTCCGACTGCGATACGGTTCGAAAACCTGCAGATTGCTGGTTAATATAGCTATATTGCTCTTTACACTAAATTTCTATCAAAACTCCGATACTGGATTGCTTCAGAAATATGGGCAGGTTTGATATTTAAACTACCTTCTAAATCAGCAATAGTCCGGGCAACTTTTAAGATACGGTCATAAGCACGCGCAGATAATCCAAACCGGTCAATCGCGGTCTTGAGTAATGATTCGCTGGTCGCGTCAATCTCGCAAAACTTCCTGATTTCTCTTGATTCCATCTGGCTATTATTATAAATCGGCTTTTTCTTTTTTAAGTCTTTAAACCGTTCCAACTGAATTTCTCTTGCTTTATTAACCCGCGCTCTTATTTTTTCTGACGACTCGCCCGGCTCTTTTTTAGCTAAGGATTCGTATTTAATTGATGGTACTTCAATATGCACATCAATTCTATCCAGTAATGGACCTGAAATCTTAGCCCGGTATTTTTTTATCATATGAATCGTGCAGGTGCATTCTTTATGCGGGTCAGAAAAATAGCCGCACGGGCAGGGATTCATTGATGCTCCCAGTATGAACCGTGACGGATAAGTAATGGTCGATTTTGCACGGCCAATCGTAACAAACCCATCTTCTAATGGCTGGCGTAATGACTCTAATACATCTCGGTGAAACTCGGGCAACTCATCCAAAAATAAGACACCATTATTTGCCAAAGATACTTCGCCCGGTTTAGGATAAGCGCCACCGCCAACTAAACCTGCTTCAGAAATCGAATGGTGCGGCGAGCGAAATGGTCGAATCGCGACAATCGGCTGGTTATTAATCAAAGTGCCGGCAACACTGTGAATCTTGGTTGTCTCTAAAGATTCTTCCAGTTCCATCTTGGGTAAAATCGTCGGCAATCTGCGAGCCAGCATTGTTTTGCCTGTACCAGGCGGACCGAGCATCAAGATATTATGACCGCCGGAAGCGGCAACTTCCAAGGCCCGTTTGGCATGTTCCTGTCCTTTTACTTCACTAAAATCAACACTGTATTCTGATACTTGTTGAAATACATTTTCAAAGTCTGATTTAACTGGCTCAATTGACTTAGCCCCGGATAAGAACTGAACTACTTCAACCAAATTTTCAACCGGATAAACCGTCGCGCCTTTGACCAATGCTGCTTCCTGGGCATTTTCTTTAGGAAGAATAATTCCAGAAAAATTGCCATCCCGCGACGCCATTGCCATTGAGATTGCGCCTTTGATTGGCCGTAATGTTCCGTCCAAAGACAATTCGCCCAACATCAGAAAATTACTAAGAATACCAGAACGAAATGCACCCAGTGCCGAGAGCATACCAACTGCAATCGGTAAATCAAATATCGCGCCTTCTTTCTTAACATCAGCCGGCGCAAGATTAACTGTTATTCTACGGATCGGAAATTTAAACCCGGAGTTCTTAATTGCCGCCGATACCCGGTGCTGTGATTCTTTAACTGCATTATCCGGCAAGCCGACAATTACAAATGAATGGAGTCCAAAACCTAAATCGACCTCAACATCAACAATATAGGCATCAATGCCATAAGTACTGGCTGAAAAAACTTTGGCAAGCATTTGTTATCTACACTATAAGAGAAAATTATGATATGTCAATAACCATTACGCTCAGTATTATTTTATTTGAAAAGAATTATTTTTTCCACTTTTTTAGTATTTTTCCTGCTGCTAATTTACCAGTAAGTATTGACATTGGCACACCGGCAGGACTGTAAGCCCATTGTCCGGCTTGATAAATTGAAGAAATTGGTGTCAGTACTGAATAATCTGAAAACTGGATTTTATTTACAACCGGCATGGATTTTTGGAATTCCCACCCGACAATAGATCCTTCTGAACTGCCTATTCTATTTTCAATGCTTAACGGTGATAAAGAGAAGTAAGTTATAATTTTATTTTTTAACATCGGGTAAATAGAGTCTGATATCACCCTCAATATACGATTTTCAAGTTCCGAAACAAACTCATCCAGCCAGCCTGCCTTCTGAATTTTTTTAAACAAATCATATTCAGCGAGCAAGCTAATAATTATGCTGCTTTTTCCATGAGGAACCAGTTCGGGATCATTAAGTCCGGGAATAGAAATTTCGTAAGTGTTTAATTTGGTAAATTTGTCCAGCCAGGTTAATATTTGTTCTTTTTCAACTTTTTCAAAATTACTTAACAAATAATTAAGCTCACCTCTATGTGTTTCACCTAATCCGTTTTTTGATGGTGTATAAAAGAAATGTCCATGAGCAATTTTTCTGAAACTTTGGAGTGGTTCATTTACTTCCAAGAATAAGGAAAATACTGAATCAGTGCCTCGATTCTGCAGCATTTTAATTTTTGTTTGCTCGAATTTTGATTTGATTTTAGGTGCCAGCCCTTCTGTATTTACTATTTTATAGAATGTCTTTAAATCAGCAGACCAGATAAGATTATCATAATGATAACGAATATTTTTTTGGTCAATAACAAGATTTTTATCAGGTATAACTTCAATAATTTTTGTTTCAGCTAATAGATCTGTTCCAAATTCTAATGTTTTGTTTTTTAATGCTTCTGATAGTTTTCCGACGCCGCCTTTAGGATAAAAATAATTGAGATATAAGCAAAAATAGCCCAAAGCAAAAAAAGCTGGCGTGTTTTTAAAGAAATGCTGCGCAATCATATCTCTGAGTGAAGGATTTTTTACGATTGTTTTTAAATAATCCTCAACCGGTATGTTCATGCGGTTAATTTTGCCAACCGTAAAAATAAATTTAGGCAGCCAGGGCAATAGTTTTTTAAAAATGAAGGCTCTTTCTCGCTTTAAATCTTTAAACACAGGATTTTCTATGCCATAAAGCACATCCATGTGTTTCATTATTTTCCTTATGATTTTTAAAACCTTATTAATCTCATTTTCACTTTCCGGGAATAATTTTATTAAAAGCTCCCGGTATTGTACTAAACTGTCTATACTTTCTATATTTATAATTTCATTTTCCACCCCCATAGAAACCGTGCTTTTAACGACTTCTAACTGTATGTTTAAATCCTTTAACATCGGGAAAATAATACCGGCATCTTCTAATGGTCTTACGCCGGCATCAAAATGAAATCCATCCCGGGTAAATGAATTAACCAAACCTCCGAATTCTTTGTTTTTTTCAATAAGTAAAACTTTTTGTCTTGCCCGTGATAGATATGCGGCAGCAGTCAAGCCGGCAATGCCCCCTCCAACAATAATAGTATTATATGTATTTTGAGACATATTATTTTCCTCGATTAAGTTTTATAAACTAACACTATGACTTAATTTACTTTTAAAATCCTGCAATCCTGATAATTCCAGACTTTTCTTCCACAATTCGTAAGCAACTTCTTTATCCAAAGCGGGCGGTGTGGGTTCTTCTTGGGTAGTTAAATTAAAGAATTTACCACTAACGCTTTCTACATCTTTTGAAACTCCGAGATAATACAATGCTTGAGCCGATATTTCAGGTGTTTTTAATATTTTGTCAAAAAAGTTTCTTTTAAACCAACGGTAAACCGGTCCGTTTTCCTGACCTGATTCAGTTTTGACCGCACCAGGATGCATTGAATTTATCGTTACTCCGGTGTTTTTGAAATGTTCGTCAAAAACAATCATAGACAAAAGTTGCGCAGTTTTGGCAGAGCCATAACTTTTTAAACCGGAATATCTTCGTCTCTGCCAATTTAAATCATCAAGTCTCAAACCCCAAACCGCAAAACGATGTCCTTCAGAACTTACTAAAATAATTCGGGCTTTTTGTTGAGATTTAAGTTTATTCATTACAAGGTAATTTATGATAAACGATGAAAGGTAGTTGACTGCAAAAACTTTGTCAAATCCGTCTGAAGTTAATTCTTTTTTGTTTAGGTAAATACCGGCATTATGGATGAGCACATCAATCGGGGTATTCAATACTGCAAGTTTTTCAGCAACCATATAAATATCTTTCAAAATACTCAGGTCGGCAATGATGAAATCGCATTTTACGCCAAACTCGTTTTCGATTTCCCGGCGTAAAGCTTCTGATTTTTGTATGTTGCGATTAATGACCAGCAAGTTCGCTCCATGAGCAGCATACTTTCTAGCTGTATGATAACCAATGCCCGATGTTGTTCCAGTTATAACAACAAGTTTTTCATTGAAATCTTCATTGCAAATTTTTGGGTCTAACCGATTGTTTCTAAGCATAGCAAATATATTAGACCAATGATATTCTTTAAAGTATTTAAAGAATTTATAATATTTTTTCGCAGACATTATCCAAACATTTTTTTCATAAACTTTTTATAGGCTTTGCCAAACCCCGGAATATTATTAAAAATATCTCCCCATAAATCATAATAATCTCTTTGCTCGGCGATTTTCCCTTCATTATTTAAAGTCAGCCGGCTCGCGCCGTATAATACAGAACTCGGATATTTTTTATAACTTATCGTCATTTCCCATTCAAGAAATATTATTTTATTATCCATAACTGCATTGATAATATTCATCTTCAGGTTTTTTGAACGCTTGGTTAGACGCTTGGTTATTGCTGTAAACTCTTTAATGCCATGTATTTCTTGAACTGAATCCCTGAAATGTATATTTATATCGTAATAAGGAAGAATGTGTGACCAATCGGGTTTACCTTCGGTGTTGTATGTTTTTGACCATAATTCCTTAATAAGGTCAATTGTCAGTGTTTTTTCCATAAAACCATCTTTCTAAATAGAATGCATATTTTCAATATTAAAACCTCTTCTCGAACGATGCTCATCAGTTAGATTAATAATAGCACCCAACTCTTTATCTGTCAATGAAGCAAGAGTGTTGCCTTTTCAAAGATTATGTAGGTTTTCAATCTTTGGGTATTTAGTCGTAATTTAAGATAATCAAAATTAATCAGACCAAGCCATTGTTTTATAGTTCTGTATTTGGCTTTATTACTCGGGATATTTAACAAAAAAATCTTGACTTATTGAGAATTGAAAATAGAATTATTTTATGTTAAAAAAAATCGCTCCGCGCCGGTTCAGCAAAACTGGCCGTACAATTCTGTTCATCCTTATAATTATTGTTTGTTTGATTGTAATTTATTACACTTTCTTTGTGTTACCAAAATCACCACCTGATGCTGGAAAACCGCTCGGCTTATAAATTCAACTGTGTAAATTAAAAGGCATCCTGGATATGTTCAATCCAGTTCTCTTTACGCTTTCTGACAATACTTAAAACATCAAATCTCACTTCGCACTCTGAATAATCTTTTTCCTGTAAATAATATTCAGCCAGGGCACGGATTTTCTCCTGTTTTTTCTTGCCCACGCTCTCAAACGGCTCAACCGCATCTGCCGAGCGCCGGGTTTTTACCTCAATAAAAACAATGGTTGCTTTTTCTTTTGCGACAATATCAATTTCGCCAATTGTGCAACGATAGTTCTTATCTAATATTTTATACTTAATAGATTTTAAATATTTTACAGCCAGTTCTTCTCCTTGCTTACCCAATGAACTCATAAAATCTTTTTTACCGGTTGGAAACTTTTCCGGTGCAGAAATGACGGGCCGTTCTGTTCGAGTACTTTAAGATGAAAGGATGACGGATACCCTTTGTTTTTCAGAAAATTGTACTGCGGGTATTGATTATGCAAAGTGCACATTAACCGGTCCCGTGTTACTTTGGCAATAATCGAAGCACAGGCAATCGAGATGCTCTTTTGGTCACCTTTAATAATGCCTTGATTGGGTAAGATGCATCCCGGAATCTCAAATCCATCTACAATTGCCCGCTCGCATTTTTTCGCTTGTTTCATCAAATTACGCAGTGCCCGTTTCATTGCTAAAAACGAGGCGTTGCGGATATTGAATCGGTCAATCTCTTTATGGGTTGCCGAGCCAACTCCGACTGCCAGAGCTTTTTCCTTAATGAGCAAATAGAACGCTTCCCGTTTTTTCGGGCTTAATTGTTTGGAATCTTTAATGCCTTTAAGATAAGTGAACGGCCGTAAGATTACCGCCGCAGCAACAACCGGCCCGGCTAAAGCGCCGCGGCCGACTTCATCAATCCCGCAAAAGACCGCACCCTGTTTCCAAAGTTCAAAATCAGGTTTACCCCGCACTGATTTCCGAGCAGATTTTTTTCTGACCCCGAAACCTTTACTTCTCTTTTCACGAACATGTATTTTGGGGCTCAGTTTATTGTTCAACTCTTTCTTCTTTAAGTTTTGCTTCCTGACCTTTTTTACCGCGCAGATAATAGAGTTTTGCCCGTCTCACTTTAGCGTGCTTTTTTAATTCAATCTTGGTGATGACCGGTGAATTCAAGGGAAAAATTCTTTCCACACCAATCCCGCGGGACATTTTTCTCACGGTTATCATCTTTGAATCTTTGGCGCCGCGAATCTGGATAACGGTGCCCTGAAAAATCTGGACTCTTTCTTTATCGCCTTCAACAATCTTATGATACACTTTCAAGTTTGCGCCGGGTCGGATGTTTTCTGGAATAACCCTGGGTTCAACTTTGATTTTCTTTTCCTTAACTTTTTTTTCTTTTGCCATTACGCCCTCCACATTCTTTAAATTTTATTTCTTTCATTTTAACTTTTGATTTTAACAGGTCCGGCCTTTTTTCTTTGGTCAATTTCAATGCCTGCTCTTGCCGCCACTCTTTGACTTTCTGGTGGTGTCCGGAGATTAATACTTCCGGCACTTTGTAACCACGAAAGTCAGCCGGTCTTGTGTAATAGGGTGCGTCTAAGAGTCCTTGCATAAACGAATCAGTCTCAACCGACTCTTTATCCGTGACCGCACCTTCCATTAAGCGCAGGGTTGACTCCAATAAAACCAGAGCTGCAGCTTCACCGCCAGACAAAACATAATCGCCGATTGAAATCTCATCATTAACCAGATGTTCGTTCACCCGGTTATCAACGCCTTTATATCTGCCGCAGATTAATATCAGATGCTCTTTTTTTGCCAGTTCGTTCGCAACATCCTGGTTAAACTGTCTGCCCTGGGGTGAGAGTAAGATTACATGCGAGTTATCTTGCCTGACGCTTTCCACAGCTTTGAAAATTGGTTCTGGTTTCATAATCATACCGGCTCCGCCGCCGAACGGATAATCATCAATCGTCCGGTAAGTATCGGTTGCAAAATCGCGGAGATTAACCAACACAATTTCAGCCAAATTCTTTTCCTGAGCAATTCGCATCATCCCGCAATTTAAGGGGCTTTGAAAATATTCGGGAAAAATTGTCACGATATGCACGCGCACGGTGGATAGCAAATATCTTGGGTTTTTACGCTTTAATCGCTTAAAGCGGTCGGATGTTTTATTCTAAGATTTCGAGTTGTGCGCGTTTCCCTTGTTTCATTGCCGCAGCAGTGATAATCGATCTCATTGCCTTTGCGGTTCGGCCTTCTTTGCCGATGATTTTACCGAGGTCGCCTTCGCCAACGCGCAGCTCATATATCAAAGTTTTTTCCCCGGCGATTTCCTTTAAGGAAACCTTATCTGGATTGTCTACGAGAGCTTTTGCCATATATTCGATTAGTTCTTTCATGTTATCCTCCTAAGATTTCGGATTCCGTTCGAGCAGAGCCCAAATCTTCTTGGGCAGTCTGCGGTTCGGTTTGCTTTGTGTGCCTTGCAATGAGCCGTTTCGTGGTGTCGGTCGGCTGTGCGCCTTTGGACATCCAGTATCCGACTCGTTCTTTATTTAGTGTTAGGTGTTTCGTTTTTGGATTATAGTATCCGATTGCCTCAAGATACTTGCCATCCCTCGCGCGCCTTGAATCTGTTACTACAATCCGATACAACGGTATATGTCGTCTGCCAACACGTTTTAGTCTTATTTTTACCATAATATAGCTCTTCTTTTAAATGTATTTTAGATATAATAACGAAAAATCAGGGAATGTCAAGAGCTGATGTAAAAGTTTAGCGGTAATCGGTTACGAGGCTCGTTTCGTCAAGAGTAAACCGTCAAACGTCACCGCTACACGATACGGGCATCGTTACCTTTGAACGCTTGACATATCCTTTATCTTAATTTCTTAATCTCTTCCTCTGGCGTCATCGACTCGACACTCGAGAGTTTGTTGTCAAACTTCATCAGTTTTTTCTCGGCATCTTCGTATTTGCCGTGGGCATTGCTGATATGCTTGCCCAAAGTTTCGAACTCGCCTTTAAAATTATCAAAATCATTGGTCAGTTTCTGTAAAGTCACCAGAATCTGCTCGGCACGCTGTTCAATCTTCAGTCCGCGCAGACCTAAAACTATTGCCTGCAGATAGGCATATAGACTATTTGGTGAAACGAGAATTATTTTCTGCTCCAGCGCATATCTGGAAACACTCTTGTCGCCCGAGTCCATAATAATCTCGTAATAAACATTTTCTGCCGGTACATACATCATGGCAAAATCATAAGTGCCTTCATCAGGCAGTATATACTTACCGGCAATCTTATCAATATGGCCTCTGACATCGCGGAAAAACTCTTTGCGCGCCTGATTTCTTTCTTCTTCAGTCGTGCTTTCGGTTATACGGTTGAACTTGGCAAGCACATATTTGGCATCAATCGGCACGAACTTCTGCCCTAATTTTACTACGGCATCGACTTTCTCTCCGCTCTTGAATGAATATTGAAGCTCAAAATATTCCTGCGGCAGGATTTGCCCGAGCAGACTTTCCAAAGAAAACTCGCCCAAAATCCCGCGCGCTTTGGGTGCTTTCAATATTTCGGATAATTTGGAAATATCCTTGCCGACATCATATATCTGCTTTGAAGCTTGTGATAAACCGCCGACTTCTTTTTTCACTTCTGATATGACCGACGCCGCTTTATCCAGCCGGTCACCAATCTGGCCGGTTTGGGTTGACAATTGCTGGGTAACATTTTGCAGTTGTTGATTAACTTCGGTTCGGATTTGGGATAATTGCTGGCTTAAAGTATCGCTGGTCTGTTTTCTTAAACCCTCAATCTGATTCTGGAGCATAGTCATACTCTGGTCAGATGATTCTTGTTTCTGCGGTCGCAAGAGCAGATAAATTATTAGCCCTACTAAAATAATTAATAAAACAATGATTGCAATATTCATAAAAGAAAAATACACCTAATTTTATCATCTGTCAAGATTAGCTAAAGACCACAGGTTTTTATAGATGAAAAAAGCAGCGGCTCGATTTGAGCCGCTGCTTGAGTTATTGGTTAATAATTACCAATTTCGATTAGAACGTTCGCCAAAAGAACGATTACTGCGTTCTGTCTGCGGCTTTGCCTGATTGACAACTAAAGCTCTGCCTTCGAGTTGGGTGCCGTTTAATTCGGCAATTGCCTTTTGGGCGGCTTCTTCAGTTTCCATTTCAACAAACGCGAAACCGCGCGGTCGATTTGAGATCTTATCAGTTATAATATTAACTGAATTTACATTGCCGTGCTTGGCAAACATTTCGTTGAGCTGGCTGTCCGTTACTGAGAACGGCATGTTGCCTATATAGATTTTACTCATTTTTTGCTCCTTCACCTATTTTAAATAGATGATTTCTTTTCGAGTCAAATTAATTTTACTTTTTCCACCGACTCGTAGTTGAAGTGAAAGAAAGTTTAAAGGGAGATTACTCTAATTTCGCAATCATTAATACTATCGCCACTTATTAACTAAAACTTACTTTACTGTTGGGGGAAATTGAGTGTTTCTCCTAAAAAACTTTCAGTAAGGCGTGAATCAGATTTCAATAGCGGAGTGTGCAACTTATCCCTTTAAGGTAATGTATTGCACTTACTACATAATACCATAATTACCAGGTATTGTCAATAGCAACTTAAAAGAATACAAGAAAAGTCTTTATTATAAAATAATTTGACAAGATTTATGGAATTTAATATAGAGTAAAAAGATAATGTTCAATTATCAAACTCAAGTATCAATCAATATTCAAGTCTTCAATGTTCAATTGATAATTAATAAATTGATAATTTATTGATAATTGAGAATTGAAAATTATTTTTTTGTTTACTCCCCGTTTCCTTCCCATTTTTCCATCCGTATTTCTATTCTGCTTTACCCCCGCATCCCGGTCCGTTATCTCTTCTCGTTTTATGCGATTCTGCATATTCCTGAACCTGTCCAATAATAAGCGAGCATCATGACCAAACATCTTTTGCACCCTGTTACCCGTCTCTTGCCTTTGAACCTTTGAACATTTCACCTTTCATCTGCTTATTTGCCGAGGGGCAGTTCCCCTATGTTATAAGTTTTTAGAGGTGAGTTGTTGGTTATTAGCTGATTAACTAAGATTTCCACTAAAAAAGACTATTAGCTGCAACTAATATTTTATGTTACAAGGTAGTCACATTTTTCTTTAATTTAACCATCTTTACGAAACTGACCGAAAAAAGATAGTACTTGACAAAATCGGATATTTGTGTTATTATTGATTAATGCAATAGTATCTAAAGGGATAGATTGCATGCTCCGCTATTAGAACCCGAGTAAGTCTTACTGAAAGTTTTAGAGGAGATAATCCCAAGTGTAAGTAAGTTCGAGTTAGCCAGTAGCGTTAGTTTAAGTTAACCCGTGTGGTTAATTTTCCCTTTAAAACTTTCTTTCATCTTATTCCGAGTCGGTGAAAAAAAGTAAATTCAAATTTGACTCGAAAAGAAATCATCTATTTAAAATAGATGAAGGAGCAAAAAATGAGTAAACTCTATGTAGGCAACCTTCCGTTCACAACAACGGACAGCGACCTCAACACAATGTTTGCCAAGTATGGCAATGTCACATCAGTTTCGATTATCACTGATAAATATACCAATCGTTCACGCGGATTTGCGTTTGTCGAAATGGAAACCGATGAAGCCGCCCAAAAGGCGATTGCTGAATTGAACGATACCGAGATCGAAGGTAGAAAAATGGTGGTCAATGTGGCAAAACCGCAGACTGAACGCAGTGGCGGTGGCCGTTCATTTGGCAGCCGTGGTGGCGACCGTGGTTCCAAACCTCGTCGCTGGTAATTTTTTACCAAATAAACACAAAAGCGGTCTCGCAAGAGACCGCTTTTATTTTTGGAAACAAAAAACAAGAAAAACCCAATCCGCTTTTTAATTCTATCCCTGTTATCATGTTTTTTCCGTGGTAATAATTTTTATGCAAAGACTCTTGATTTTATTTGAATTTCCCATATAGTATAAAAACATTTATGAGAGCAAAATTACTGATTGTCGAATCACCGACCAAGGCGCATACTATCAAACGCTTGCTCGGTGCCAAGTTTAATGTCTTATCTTCGCGCGGTCATATTAAAGACCTGCCTAAATCCCGGCTTGGTGTCGATATTGAAAAAGATTTCACCCCCACCTACATTAAGATTCGCGGCAAGGCAAAACTGATTGCCGAACTTAAAAAATCGGCGAAAAAAGCCAAAGAAATTTATATTGCGACTGACCCGGACCGGGAAGGCGAAGCGATTGCCAATCATATTGCCGAAGAAATCAGTAATGGCAAAAAACCGCAGCGGGTGCTGTTCTATGAAATCACGAAATCTGGTATTGAAAAAGGATTAGCCAGTCCGACCGAGATAGTTAAAAGCAAAGTTGATGCGCATATTGCCCGGCGGGTTTTAGACCGGCTGGTTGGTTATCTGGTCTCACCGATTTTATGGAAAACTGTTAAGAGCGGGCTTTCTGCAGGTCGGGTCCAGACGGTTGCCTTACGACTGATTGTTGAACGCGAGCGCGAGATTGAAAAATTCATCCCGCAGGAATACTGGTTAATCAAAGCAGTTTTTTCAACTTCTAATAAACAGGAGTTTCCAACCCTGCTCGTAAAAATCAGCGGTAAAGAACAGGAGATAAAAAATGGAGAGCAGGCACAAGAGATTTTAAAAGATTTGCAGGCAATCCGCTCATATCTGATTTCTAAACTTAAATCGACTGAACGGCACAGTAAACCGCCGGCACCGTTTATCACGGCCACGCTCCAGCAGGAAGCGTCAAGAAAAATTGGCTTCACCTCGAAAAAAACAATGTTTATCGCCCAGCAGCTCTTTGAAGGTATCAAATTAAAAGATGAAGAGACCGGTCTTATCACATATCCAAGAACCGATTCGATTCGGACTGCCCAGGATTTTAACAACCTTACCCGTAACTATATCAATGAAAAATACGGGGCTGAATATTTACCAGACAAACCAAGAATATTCAAAGAGCGCAGTTTGACTCAGGGTGCGCACGAAGCAATCCGGCCGACTTCGATAATCCGTGAACCCGATTCAATCAAACAATACCTGACCAATGACCAGTATAAACTCTACGATTTAATCTACCGCCGCTATCTTGCTTCTCAGATGAGTGATGCGGTCTATCTTGTTACTGATGTCGAAGTTAGTGGTGGTAAATATACTTTCCACACTCAGGGAGTAAAACAGAAATTTAACGGCTTTGAACGGATTTACGGCAATGGCGCTGAACAAAAAGATCTGCCTTTGCTCAAACAAGACGGGCAAGTCGAGTTAAAAAACACGAATCCGGAACAGCATTTTACCCAGCCGCCCGCCCGTTATTCGGAAGCGACTTTAATTAAAAAACTGCAGATTAATGGTATTGGCCGGCCGTCAACTTATGCCGCGATTGTCTCGACTGTTATTGACCGTCGCTATGTTGAGAAAACACAAGGGCGTTTAGCACCGACCAAACTCGGATTTTTGGTTCATGATATTATCATTCCTGGTTTTGATAATGTATTCGAGGTCTCTTTTACCAAAGAAATGGAACACGAACTCGACTTAATCGAAGATGCCAAGCAAACCTGGCAAAATGTGGTTAAAGACTTTTACAAACCGTTTAAGGAGGATTTAGAAAAAATGCGGGGAAAAACTGATGAGATTAAAAAAGAGAACATTGAACAACTTGATGAAAAATGTCCTCAGTGCGGTAAAAATTTAATCAAACGCTGGGGTAAATACGGACAATTCATTGCCTGCTCTGGTTATCCTGATTGTAAGTATATCAAAAAAGAAGAGAAAAAAGAAGCGCCCAATCTTTTAGCAGATAAATGTCCTGAGTGTGGTAAACCACTGGTTGAAAGAGTTGGGCGGTATGGCAAATTCATTGCATGTTCTGGTTATCCTGAATGCAAATACGTTGTGCAGGGCAAAAAACAGGCGCCGGTAACACTCGAAGAAAAATGTCCGGATTGCGGTAAAAACTTAGTCCAGCGTAAAGGGCGGTTTGGCGATTTTATTGCCTGTTCTGGTTATCCGGAATGTAAATACAAAAGAACCGTCAAAAAAACCAAAACAGAAAAATCTTAAATTTTAGGCCCTGATTACTAACTTGCTTTGATGGGGAGGGTCACTCTGGGGGTCGTCCCGGTATGTGAGTCGAACTCAGTATAAATTCCTGATTTTTCCATGAAGTTTAGAGGCGCGTTTGGATGGTCCTATCACCTTGAAATATGTTTGTTGCAACAAGGGGTGTCTATTCCGGCATTTGTCCGGGCGGGTCTGATCTTGTACAAACCGGGGCGTGCGTACGGGACTGAATTCGAGAATGAGTTGGAGTCTTCTACTCGGAAAAAATCAGATATGTTTAATTTTATTATGTAATCAAGACCGCAATAATACCGACCAGAAAAATGCCGTCAAACACGCCGGCGCCGCCAATACTCATCACGCCGCGGCCAAATTTCTGGATTGCCCGGATATTGAGTAGGTCCGCACCAATCAAGACGCCTAAGACGCCGGAAATATAAGCAACTGGTGCCGCATTGGTTCGTCCGGCAATCAGGATTGCCAGAATTGCGGAAATTATCGGTGGAATAAATGCCGGAATTGCAATGCCAATACCCGGGGTTGGTCGGGCTAAAAATTTACAGACAATTATCATAATTCCGGTACAGATTATTACTGGTGACAATGGCGCGCGTGGCAATAAGAACAGACAAAGTATAACTGGTAAAATACATCCGCCCAGATTTATTGCGAGCACTTGCTTTTGCAAGAACTGCGGTTTAATGCCATAAAAGAAACTATGCAGACCGGATATGTCCTGGCCGTCCTGTGTTCCGACAATCTTTTCTTTAATCGGAATATTAATCATACCGCCGATTAATGAAAGCAAAAAAACATCACGCCGGTCGCCGGTGACATACCCAATTTCTGAAATGCAACGCCGATTACTCCGACCGAAAACAGAACGAATAAAATTGGCAGGAGTAAAATTAATATTATGAAAATTACAACTGAAAAAGGTAAAAAGAACATAAGGAATTATAAATCAGTAATAACTGATATCAATAATATAAAAATAATAAGGACCCAGCCTTTATAGTAAGCGCTGGGTCCGGTAAGAAAATACTACTTGTTTTATTTAACCAATATTAATTGTCTCTGTTCAGTCTGGTTTTGCGTGGTAATGCGTATCATATAAATACCGTTCGCAACCGATGAACCGTGATGGTCTTTACCGTTCCAGTTCAAAGAATAAACGCCAGAAGTCTGATGTTGGTTGACTAAAGTTCTCACTTCTCTGCCCAGACAGTTATAGATTTTCACACTCACCATACCAGCTTGATTGAGATTATATTTAATCGTAACCAGATTTTTGAATGGATTGGGTTGAATTGTTCCCAACTGAATGAAACGACCTTCTCGTATTTCTTCGTAACCGACCATTGTTGAGAAATATGCTTTAATCGTATGATTGGTTGTCACATTGGTAAACCGGTAAGTAGTAGAATCACCGCCGTGATTGACATTATCCACAACCAAACTATCAAGTTGGCAATTGGTATTAGGCGTCATAGTAAAGGTTGTATCAGAGCCACGATTAACCAGAATTGTGCCAGACGGAACAATCGTGCCTGGACCGAATGCGGTGGCGCTGATCGTATCAACAAGCATTACGGGAGGTCGATAAAGTTCGATAAAACGACCTTGCCCAGAACGTTTAATTGTCTGAGTACCGGTTGCGGAATCAATCATATAAGTAGCCGTACCATTGGTGCCAAGAATATTGCCATTGCCCAACCGATACACACCGCGGGCGCCTGATAAAGCATAGGTTCGATACACAACTCCGGTCGTATCAAAAAGTTGAATATTGTTAGTGCTGAAGCCGGCGACCATAAATCTATTTGAATATGCCGGGTCATCCTGAATCTGCTCGGGAAAATTTATCGAGAAGATATTTCTGATATACACACCATTCGTATCATAAATGCGGACATTGTCGGTCGTGCCGGCAATGTCGGCTAACAATGATTTGCCATTCGGTAGAAAATGGATGTCAAATGGGTCAGAACCATCCTGGATAAAAATTCTGTGCACGGTGTTAGGAGCAGACATTTCAATTGTCTTAGTACCGGATGAACCATTGGTAATAAAACAATGTCCATTATAAAAATCAATACCCCGTGTATTATCTAATCCATTCGCAGATGTTGCATAAGGACCAATATAGGTGCCGGTTGTATCAAACATTTCAACCTTGTCGCCGACCTGGTATGAAACATAAATCATATTGTGCGGTCCTTGCACTGCATTAATCGGAGTACCTGTGCCAATATAACACAACGAACCAAGATAATCTCCATTATACGGGTCAAACAGACCGAGCGATTCGCCGGCGACCGGATTCATCAAAACTCCGCCCAATCGGTTAACTGTGGGTCTCGGGGTCGTTAGCGCGTTCGAATTATGCATTGGATTATAACTGGTTTCAACACCCAACTGTTCGAGTTGAACAAGGCGCTCAAACTCATTATAGGTAATTGCCATTGCGGCACTGCAGCAAATTATGATGCTGCATAATACTATTTTTTTAATCATAATGCCTCCTGTTTATTTAGCATTATCTTATACTAACTTTAAATACTGTATCTGTCAACCCCGCACCTATTTTCAAATACAGCACAGGTAAAACAACAACAAAGCAAGCTATTATATACAATCTCAGAAATAGGTGCGGGGTCAATGATAAATATTCTTTTACAAGCGCGGCAGAACGCGCCCGGTTTGTTTCATATATTCGCGGTATAACTCGCCAAAAAACTCAAGCATCATCTTTTCTTCCCGTCCGACCCGATAAAAATAGAAAGGGGCAAAGGTCGCGAGCAGCGAAAACCCGGCAACCCAGTTATGTACAATCAATGGTAATGCCAATGCCCACAGAAAATGGGCAGCATAAATTGGATGCCGGATATATTGAAACATACCCTTGCCGATAAACTTATGCCCTTCGAAAACCTCAAGCCAGGGCGACCACGAGTGATTGAGTTGAATCTGCGCTTTAATAATTATATATACCGCGAGACCGTACAGAATAAAACCGACCATACTGAATCCAATACCTAAATTATAATTGGCAAACGCAAACCAATCTGTGGTCATCCAAATCAACGGCAATATAATATAGCCAAAAGAATTGAACGCCAAGAGCAATCGGTCGAGTCGTGAACTCTTGTAAATAACCAGTTTATTTTTCTTATTCTGCTGACCCTGCACATAACGGGCTATGCTCAGGATAATAAAACCGAAAATATACAGCGCATGAAAAATTGAATCAATAATGTTATTTCCTCATCTTATCAATAATAAACGATGTTGACTGCTTTCAGATTCTGCAATTATTCTGATAATATACAAGCCGTTGCCAACGCTTCTGCCTTTATTGTCTTTGCCGTTCCAGTTTACTGTATAAGTGCCCGCGGTTTGATGCCCATCAACCAAAGTTCTCACTTCACTGCCCAGGCAATTGTAAATCTTGATGCGCACCGGGGCTGACTTTGTCAGTTGATACTGAATCGTAGTCTGATTTTTAAACGGGTTTGGATAAATCCTTTGCAGACTGAGCAATGGAT
>Ga0208244_100532_pt1 | contig 34722 bp, 37 predicted proteins | sample SubbioCR12Aug_5A_FD_184828 | JGI IMG/M metagenome (GOLD analysis project Ga0208244, IMG submission 184828) | Serpentinite rock and fluid subsurface biosphere microbial communities from McLaughlin Reserve, California, USA - CR12Aug_5A (SPAdes) | ecosystem: Environmental > Terrestrial > Deep...
GCTTTGGGTGCGAAGATTTCCACCGTTGTGGGCTGTCAGGCCTGTATTTCCGTGCCTCAGAACGTAACAGCCGCTCCCGCCGTCAATTCTTCATCGCCGATAATCCAGCGCTTCCTTTGCTGTTGTTGGGATGAGGAGGTTTTCGGTCAGGCACTAACTAGCCGCCGGGCTACCCCCGGCCAAGGGTCTGTAATTCTGCGAAGGTTTAACCATTTACCTCGCAACGTGCTTCGCGCCAATCCTCTGACTGGATTGCTTCGCTGCGCTCGCAATAACGGACGAAGCAAGCGGATAAACATCAATGCCGCCCCGCAACCACCACCCCCATCTTCGGCAACCACCGCCGCAACCCCGGCGTCGTAATCACCGTGCTGAAAATCGCCATCAGCACCAGTATGGTGAACACCTGCTGCGAAATCACCCCGAGGTCGTAGCCAACATTGATGACGATCAACTCCATCAACGCGCGGGTGTTCATCATGATGCCGATCACCTTGCCCTCGTGGTGCGACATGCCGGCCCAGCGCGCGGCGACGTAGCTGGCGCCGAATTTCCCCAAAGTAGCCAGCGCAATCAATAACAGACACCAGCCCCAAGCGGCGACGGAATCCAAGCCACCGACGTTGGTGCGCAGCCCGGTGTAGGTGAAGAAAATCGGCAGGAAAAAGACCATCACGAAGTGGCCGATGCGTTCCTTCCAGGCCTCGATGAGTTCGTGCTCGTCGTACAGGATCACGCCCATCATGAAGCCGCCGAAGATGGCGAAAATACCGAGCTGGTAGGTGGTCATCGCCGAGATGAAGATGGCGGCGAGCAGGATGCCGAGCAGGTTGTGGGTGAGCTTGCCGCGTCCGGCCTTCTCGCCCACCGGCACCGGCTTCGCCTGGCTGGCACGGATCACGCGCTTCATCAGCGGCCGCACGACGAACCACCAGGTGGCGAAGAACACGCCGACCAGCGCCACCTTGAAGGCGAAGGCGGCGGCGCTGAATTCGGCCAGGGCGAGCGCGGTGATGAGCGCGAGCAGCAGCCAGCCAATGACGTCGTTGATGGCGGCGGCGCTGATGGCGATGACACCGATCGGCAGGCGGGTGATCTTGAACTCCATCATGATGCGGCCGAGAATGGGTAGCGCCGTGATGGAAAAGGCGGTGGCGATGAACAGCGCCGAGGCGAGGCGGTCGATGCCGGGCGACAGCAGCGGCGCTGTGAGCCAGCCGAAACCGAAGCCGAGCGTGAAAGGCGCGACCATGCTGGCGCTGGCGATCGCGGTGACGGCGCGGCGGTTGTTGCGCGCGGCCAGGTGGGCGAAATCGAATTCCAGGCCGATCTGGAACATCAGCAGCACCAGGCCGATCTGCGACAGCATCTGCATCGGCGCCGCCGGCGTCGAATGAAACACGTATTCGAACGCCCCGGGGGCGAGCAGGCCGAACAGCGACGGCCCGAGCAGGATGCCGACGATGATCTCGCCGACCGCGGGCGACTGGCCGACGCGCTGCGCCAGTTCGCCGCCAAGGCGGGCAGCCAGCACGATCAGCGTCAGTTGCAGCAGGGTGAAGAACAGCAGCGCCTCGGTCTGGTGGACCGCGAGGGCGTGGGCCGGCGTACTCAAATCATCCCGCCGTTGACCGAGATGATCTGGCCGCTGATGTAGCTCGCCTGTTCCGAGGCGAGGAAGCCCACCAGGTCAGCCACCTCTTGCGGGCGGCCGGCGCGCTTCATCGGCACCAGGCTCTCGATGGCCTTGGCGTCGAACACGCCGGCTATCATCCCGGTCTGGATGATGCCCGGCGCCACGGCGTTGACCGTCACGCCGCGGCTGGCGAGTTCCAGCGACAGCGACTTGGTGGCGGCGTGCAGCGCCCCCTTGGCGGCGGCGTAGTTGACCTGGCCGCGGTTGCCGGTGATCCCGGCGATGGAGGTGATGTTGACGATGCGCCCCCAGCGGCTGCGCAGCATCGGCAGCGTCAGCGGCTGGGTGACGTTGAAGAAGCCGGAGAGCGAGACGTCGAGCACGCGGTGCCACTGCGCCGCGCTCATGCCGGGGAAGACGGCATCGTCGTGGATGCCGGCGTTGTTCACCAGCACCTGGATCGGGCTCTCGGCGACCAGCGGCTCCAGTGCCGCGCGGCTGGCGTCGGCGTCGGTGACGTCGAAGGCGATGGCTTCGGCCTGGCCGCCGCCTGCGCGGATTTCAGCGGCCAGCGCCTGCGCGCGGGCCAGATTCGTATTGGCGTGGATATAGACGTAACAGCCGTCGGCGGCAAGGCGGCGGCAGATCGCCGAACCGATGCCGCCGCTGCCGCCGGTGACCAGGGCGCGTTTCATGTCGGAACTCCCAGTTTGTCGGCATCCAGCACCACCGCCGCCCGGCCGCTGAGCAATTCGCGTCCGGCGGCGCTGACTCGAAAGCCGTAAAGAATGGTGTTGTCGTCGCCGGACAGGCGCTCCGCCTCGACCTCGAGGTCGGCGGCGATATCGTCCAGCCGCGCGACATGCAGCTCGACGCTGCGCACGCTGGCCAGATAGCCGGCGCGCGGCGCGCTGTCGGCCGCCGCCAGCAGCGCGCCGTGGGCGGCCATGGCCTGCGCCGCGTACTCGATGCCGCAGGCCGTGCCCAGGCGATCGTGCGCGCGCAGCGGGTTGTCGGCATCGCGGTGGCTCGTCGCCGTGCAGCGGATACGCTGGCCATCCCACTCGGCGACGGCTTCGAGCAGGCACATGCTGCCCTGGTGCGGCAGGTGGGCGAGCAGCCAGGCATGGTCTAGCGGCATGGGCATGGGCAAATCCCCCTCAATCCCCCTTTTACAAAGGGGGGCTAGGGGGGATTTGCTTTTGACTTTTCTCACACCCGCCCCTTCACCGTTTCATCGATCGCGGCCAGCACCACATCCGTTTCCAGCAGCACCTGCCGATTGTCAAACCGCAACACCTGCAAGCCCAAGCCTGCCAGCGCTGCATCACGAGCCTGATCTTCGGCCTGATGCCCGGTTTCAAGGTGCTGACTGCCATCAAGCTCAACAACCAGCTTCGCTGCCGGGCAGTAAAAATCCACGATAAACGAGTGCAAGGGCTTTTGCCGATAGAACTGCACATTCTGTACTTGCTTGCGACGAACGCGATGCCACAGCACTTGTTCGGCATCAGTCATGCTGGTTCTGAGCGAACGCGCGGGTTCTTTCAATATTTTGCGGTAGTGCTCCATCAGCTGCGATTTTCGGGTTCAATCGTTACCGCCAGACCAAGCGGTTTCAGGTAATCCAGCACCACCGTGCCCGCACGGCCGCTGGCCACCGCCTGCAGCAGCGGCAGCCCGCGCGCCGAGGGGATGCTACGGCGCAGCGCTTCGAGTTCAGGCTCGGCCAACGCATCGGGCGCGGTATCGACGAGGCTGACTTCAATCCGCGCCAGCGATTGCGCGCTGCGCTCAGGCATCAGCGCCAGCGCGATGCCGAAGGCTGCGGGCAGCGGGCGCTTGGCGTGCAAGGGCTCGGGATAGGGCATGTCGTAGGCGACCAGCAGCGTGCCCCAGCCCTCGACCGCGACCTGGGTCATCGCTTCCAGCAGGCCGGCGCCGAAGCTGGCGTCGTGGGCGCACAGCACGGTGGCCGGGGTCATGGCGCCGGAGGCGATGCCCCAGTAGCCGGCCGGGGCGTTGTGCACCGAATTGTGGAAGCGGGTCGGCGAGATGCTCCGGTCGTCGGAAGCCAGCGTCTTGCAGAGGGCGTCGCAGTTGTCGTTGTCGGCGCCGGAGGAAGAGAACACCGCGGCCAGTTGGCGGGCATCGAGCTGCCCGGTGGCGCAGGCCTCCTGCGCCACCGCCAGCGCGACCTTGATCGCGAGGCCGGTGCGGCGCCGTTCGGCCGGCGGCAGCGACTGCTGTGCGGCGACGGCGAGGGCTCGCGCTTCGTAGGGGGCGCTGCCCGCGAGGATGGGCCGCGCCGCGAGCCAGTTGTCGAGTCCCGGGCCGATCAGGCCGATGCCGTCGAGGTAGGCGGTGAGGGTCATTGCGCGCGCCCCAGGATCAGGCTGCAGTTGGTGCCGCCGAAACCGAAGGCGTTGCTGAGCACCCGGCGCGGCGCGAGCTCACGGTTCGCGGCGAGGTACTGGAGGGGAATGCCCGGGTCGACGCAGCGGGTGTTGACGCCGCCCGGCAGGAAGCCCTGCTGCAGCGCCAGCGCGCTGATGACCGCCTCCAGCCCGCCGGCCGCGCCGAGGGTGTGGCCGGTGGCGCCCTTGGTCGAACTGCACGGCACGGTATCGCCGAACAGGGCCGCGACCGCCCTGCCCTCGGCGGCGTCGTTGCTTGGCGTCGCGGTGCCGTGCAGGTTGATGTAGTCGATGTCGGCCGGCTGCAGGCCCGCAGTCTTGAGTGCGGCTTCCATCGCCATGCGCGCGCCGAGGCCCCCCGGGTGCGGCGACGACATGTGGTGGGCATCGCTCGACTCGCCCGCGCCCAAGAGCAGCACGGCATCGGCGTCGAGGCTGGCGGCCGGACGCTCGAGCAGGATGAAGGCGGCCGCCTCGCCGATCGAGAGGCCGTTGCGCTCGGCGTCGTAGGGGCGGCAGGGTTCGGACGACAGCAGCTCCAGCGAGTTGAAGCCGTAGAGGGTGGTCAGGCACAGCGAGTCGACGCCGCCGACGATGGCGGCGTCGATCACGCCGGCCGCGATCATCCGCGCCGCCGCGGCGAACACCTTGGCGCTCGACGAGCAGGCGGTGGAAACCACCACGGCCGGCCCTTCCAGATTGAAGGCGGTGCGCACGAAATCCGCCACCGAATAAGTGTTGTGGGTGGTGCGATAGTGAAAGTCGTCCGGCAGCGCACCAGTCACCGGATCGCGGCGACGGTAGGCCTGCTCGGTCTGCAGGATGCCGGAGGTGCTGGTGCCGAGCAGCACGCCGATCCGCCGCCGGCCGTGGCGAGCGGCGGCTGCACCGACGGCGGCATTGAAGCCGTCCTGCTGCAGCCCCAGGTAGGCGAGGCGGTTGTTGCGGCACGCGTAGTCGGCGAGGCTGGCAGGCAAAGGCGCCTCGTCCACGCCGGCCACTTCGCCAACATACGTTGCCAGGTCGGTCACCGTCTCGAAGGCGCAGGGCGCGAGCCCGCTCTTTTGCGCGCGCAGGGCGGCCAGCATCGGCGCCAGGCCGTGGCCCAGGCAACTGGTAGCGGTGAAATGGGTGAGCTGGAGCGGGATCACGAAGCGCGTTGAATGGCGGAGGATAGGGGCGGATTTTAGCCCAGCCGGGCAACCAGCATGACATTGGCGAACGGCAGGCCGCCGTTCATGCTGGCAGTCTCGACGCGGAAGCCGAGCGACTCCAGCGCCTGCTTCCACTCGTGCAGCGGGCGGCCGTGGGTGGGCGGCAGGCTGTTGCCGCGAAAGAAGGCGACCGTGCGGTCGACCCAGCTGCTGAGCCTGAAGGCGAGGCCGGCGCCGGCATCGCCGACCCGCGCGATGAACAGGCCGTTGGCGGGCAGCGCGACGCGTACCCGGCGCAGCACCTCGTCCTGGGCCGGAATGTCGACGTAGTGCAGCACGTCCATGATCACCACGACGTCGACCTGGCCGAAGCCCACCTGGCACATGTCGCCCTGCTCGAAGCGGGCGGGTGCGCCGAGGGCGGTCCGCGCGCGCTGGATGTCGCTCGCCAGCAGGTCGACGCCGCGGATTTCCGTCGGCCGTCCGGGCGCAGGCCAGCCGACGGGCCATTGCCCGGCTTCATAACTTTGGCGGGCGGCCAGCAGCCAGGCCGCGAGCAGGCCCTGCCCACACCCGAGGTCGAGGATGCGCGCCTGGTCGGGAACCAGGCCGCGTTCCAGCAGGCCGAGAAACATCGGATCGCCGCCCAGCTTGCCGCGGGCGAAGTGGTAGGCGAAGCGGCCGGCGGCGCGATAGCGCGCGCTGGCGAGGTCGACGAGGCGCTGGCGAAGGGTGGGGGGCTGATGCTCATGAGGCGCAGGCACGGTTGCGCATTGACAGCCAGGCCGCCACGCCGCCCAGCATCAGGCCGCCCCACACGTCGACCGCCACATGCTGACGGGTGGCGAGGGTGGAGTAAATGATGCCGATGCACCACAGCCAGTTGAACAGCAGGCTCCACCGCGGCGCGCCGAACCGGCGCAGCAGGTGATCCAGCCAGAGTCCCGAAAATAGGGCCGTGGCGACATGCAGCGAAGGGAAGGCATTGCCTGCGGCATCGACGTTCTTCAGGAAATCCACGCCGGGATAGCGGGCCCAGTCGATATCGGCTACGGGAACCGCGGTGGGCCAGAAGTAGAAAACCGTCAGTCCCGTCAGGCAGGTTGCGGCCATCGCGGTGCCGTAACGATAGAGGTCGCTCCGCGTTGCAAGCAAGGCCGGGGGCAGGGACACATACACCCACAAGGAGACATACAGCGACATCGCCCACGGCTGAAAACTGATCATCTGATCCAGCCAGGTCAAGGGCATCACCGTGGTCGGGTAGGCCGGGGCTTTGAGCACGTAGAAATAGGCACCGAAAAAAAGGCCGATAAACAGCGGCGTTCCGATCCCTTTCAGGTAAACATGCTGGGGGATGACCGCTGCAATCTGCCGGAGCCAGGGGGTTTGCTGACTGTTTTTCAAGGTCTGTTCTCCGGGGTTCGGCAACGCCGATTCATGCGCGGGGTGCCGGTCATGAACGGGCGTCCCGCAAGCTGACAAAACGCAGTCCGGCGGCGGCGGCGGACTCCAGCACGGCAGGCAGCACCTCGAGAATAACCGGTATGCCGCGGGGCGTCCGTGCTGCATTGCCATCGTGCAACAGCAAAATCGCGCCCGCTCGCAGCTCGCGCAACAGGGCATTTCTGACCCGCTCGGGGTCACCGATCCGGGTGTCGAAACCGCGTGCCGACCAGCTGGCGAGCGTCAAGCCGAGTCGCGCCAGCACGGGGTCGAGAAAGGGATTGCGCAAGCCGGCCGGCGCACGAAAGAACACCGGCCGCTGACCGGTAATCCGGCTGAGGGTGCTTTGTGCGGCCTGCAGTTCGCGCTTGAAGCCGCGCGGACCCAGCAGGGCAAAATGATGGCGGTGGTGCTGGCTGTGGTTTTCCACGGCATGGCCACGACGAACGATTTCCCGGCATACATCCGGATAGCGTGCGGCTTTTTCGCCGACGCAGAAAAAGGTGGCGCGTGCGGCATGTCGATCCAGAATGTCCAGCACCTGCGGGGTGACGAGTGGGTCGGGGCCGTCGTCGATGGTGAGGGCGATTTCCTGTCTGGCCGCAGCGGCAGCGGGCAGCCGCGTCCAGTTCGGCCCCAGCCCGTTGCTGCGCGGCCACAGTCCGACGGCGGTCAGCAGCAGGTGGTTGATCACCACGGCGCCCAACGCCCAGCGCCATAGCGCGGGTGAGGCAATCGCGGCCAGCAAAGCCAGGCCATGCAGCGCGATGGATGCGCGGATCAGCAGGCTGGGGTGCCAGGCGGGGTCACGCATGGCTGGGTCCCGCATCGGATTGCCGGGCAAAAATCGCCGCATACATCAAGGCCAGAATGACGCCCGGTGCGACGGTCACGCCCAGTGCCTGCAGCAGGGACACATTGGAAAACGCCAGCACGCCAAAACCGGCGGTGGTGGTAAGGCTGGCAAACAGCATCGAGGCCAGCGTGCGCGGCAGGATGGGGGTGCGCGGATCAGGCCGATCAAAAAACAGGGCGTAGTTGGAGCCCACTGCGGCCACCAGCAGCAAACCCACCAGATGCAGAATGATCATTTGCTGGCCAAACAGGCTCAATCCGGCGGTGACGGTCATGACCGCGGCGACCAGCGGCGCGATGATGCGCAGCACGCGCAGGGACGAGCGAAATACCCCGAGCAGCAACACGATAATGGCCGCCAGCCCGCCGAGCGACAGCACAATGGCTTCATTCAGGTAGCCGGAATACAGGCGGTCCGACTCAGCTTTCATGTCCACGAACAGCACATCTGGCATTGCGCTCAAGGCCGCGCGAATAGGCGCCGCGTTGATGTCGACTCCCTCGGGCGCGGTCAGCGGCAGCAAGGCGCGCCATTGCCCGTGTTGCTGGATGAGCAGGGCATCGACCGCCATCGCCATCGAGGTCTGCTGCAGGTCGCTTGCCTGCAGCAAGGGCTGGCTGCGCGCGGCGTCGGCGTCATCCAGAAACGGCGTGAACAGGTGTTCGCGCACCGGCAAGCCTTGAACGGCTAGCGCCAGGCGTGTTTCCAGCACGGGGCGGGCGGGCAGGCTTTCCTGGCGTGCGCGTTGCGTGGCCAGGCTGGGAAGATAACGGCTGGGGGTTTCAAATCCGGCCAGTTCGCCTTGCTCGACCAGGGTTTGCAGCAGCGTGGACACGCGCTCGGCGGCGTGCAATACGGATTCCTGATCCGCCCCGGATACGACGACCAGGTAGCGCACATCCGGCGCGCCCATGTCGGCGCGCAAGCGGGTATCGAGTTCCACCTCCGCTTGCGACACCGGGCTGAGGGACGCGATGGTGTCATTCCATAAACTGTCGCGGTTGTTGACCACGATGGCGCAGGCCGCCAGCAGCACGATCGCCGCAGGCCAGCGCAGGGCCGCAGCGCGTTGCGCGACACGCGACAGGGTGAGGCCGATCGCCGACACATCATGAATACGGAAATTCGCCGGCAGCAGCGAAGGCAGGACGAAGCGCGTCACCGTTGCGGCCGCGATCAGCCCGGCAATGGCATACAAGCCGAGCTGCGCCAGACCGGGAAAGCCGGACAGCAGCAGCGAGGCAAAGCCGGCGATCGAGGTCAGCACGCCGAGGCGGATGGTGGGCCAGAAGCGCTTGATCCAGCTTTGATGATCCGCACGGTTCCGTTCCGATTGCACAAACAGGTAGATCGAATAATCCACCGCCTCGCCGATCAGGGCGGTGCCGAATCCCAGGGTGATGCCATGCACCGCGCCAAAACCCAGGCTGACCGCCGCAATGCCGGCCAGCACCCCGCTGATCACGGGCACCAAGCCCAATGCCAACGCGCTGAAGGAACGATAAACGAGCAAGAGCAGCGTGGCGATGAGCGCCAGGCTGAGGAGGGACAGGCGGGTGACCTGGCTTTTGATGGTGTCGCGCGAAGTCACCGAAAACACGCCGGGACCGGTCATCACCAGTTCGGCAGATGGCGTGGTGCTGGCGGCCTGCTCGAACGCCTGCCGAATCGCGGCCATGGCATGTTGCTGGGCATCGATGTCGCTTCCCGCGGCATGCGTTTGCATCAGCATCAAGGCGCGCGTGCCGTCGCGTGAAGCCCATGCCCCCTCCACCAGCTGCGGCTGGCTGCCGCTGTCGAACTGCTCGAGCAAGTGCAGCATTTCCCCGGTCGGGTCGCGCGGCAGTATGGACTTGACCAGCAATCCGGCCGGCGAGGCCAGAAGATCGATGCTGTCGCTCAGGGCGGCATACAGACCGTCTGCGCCAAAGCGTTCGGGCGTCACGGCCGGACTCAACAGGTAGCGATGGTCGAACAGGAAAGTCCGGTCGCGCTCGGCGTTGACGGGCTCGCCGTTGTTGACGCTGACAAACGCAGGATCGGCGCGCAGACGCTGGGCGACTTGCTTGGAAAGCCGGGCGCGGGTGGAGGCATCGGCGCCTTCGATGCCCACCAGAATCAGGCGCGAGGCGAGGCCATCGCTGAGTTGATCCATGAGCAACTGCTGCTCGGGCGTGGGCGCGCGCGGCAGGAATGCCGACAGGTCGGTGGTGAAGTGAGTGCGGCTGATGATGCCGACACAGAGCAGCAAAAAAACCAGCCACAACACGATGGCGGCCATGCCGCGGCGGCGCGGATGGCTCATTGCGGCGGCGCCCGCTTTTCGATGGTCATCAGGGATCTGTCGCCATCGGCCTGGAGTATCTCGACGCTGCGCACCACGTCCTTTGCCCCCTCCATCCGGATGCGCGCGATGACGGCGCCGACCTTGGGGTCGAGCGGGGTGAGCACCAGCGTCCAGCGTTCAGCGCTGCCGTCCAGGGCCAGGTGGTAGGCCCGTTCCAGGGCCTGACGATCGCCGGCCAGCGTGGCGCGAATGCTCTCGATCATGGCGGCGACTTCCGGGTAGTCACTGAGCTGCAGCACGTGCTTGCGGCGGCCGCGCTCGAGGGTGAGGGTGTCGCCGTCGAGCACCATGGTCTCGGGCTTCGGTTTCAGGGTGCGCTTTTCCAGGCGGGCCGGCGCGATGAACAGCAGTTCGCCGGAAGACTCGACCGGCTGGTCGAGGATGGAAATGAATTTTTTCTCGGTGAAGGTGGCCGCGCCTTGCGGGTGCTTCGCCAGGCTGTCCATGAGCTGGCTGATGGACAGCGGCGCGGCTTGCACGGCCTGACTCAGAAGCAGCACCAGTCCGGCAAGCCATCCTGATCGGGAACGCGGTTGCACGAATTTGCTCATGGGCGAGCGCCCTTCGGGCGCCAGAAATCGAAGAAGTTGAACCAGTTGCAGGGCGCGGCGCGGCAATGACGTTCCAGGCAGGCGGCGTAGGCCACCACCGCGGCCTCGACGGCGGCATCGCGCCTGTCACGCTCGACCTCGCTGAAATCGGCCAGCCGCTCGAAGTGGATGGCGTAGCGATTGCCGCCGAGGTAAAGCCCGCTCATGAACAGCACCGGACGCTTGAGCATGGCGGCCAGCCGCATGGGGCCGACCGGGAATTCGGCGTCCGCGCCCAGGAAGGGAACGCGCAGCGTCGGATCGCCGCCGAGGGTGCGGTCGCCCAGCACGCCGAGCACCATGCCTTGGTCCAGGCAGGCCTGCACCCGCAGCATCGAGTCGAGCTGCCCCAGCGGGATGATGTCCTGCACTGCCGCCGGGTTGATGGCAGCCAAGGCGGCATTGAGCTTGCGGGCGTTTTCCTCGTACATGAGCATGGCCACCTTGAGGCCGGGCTGCCGACGACCGATGGCGCGCGCCACCTCGAAGCTGCCCATGTGCGCGCCCATCAGGATGGCGCCGCGCCCGGCAGCCAGCACGTCCTGGATGACGTCCTCGCCGTGCACCTCGACCCGAAACAGGTCGAAACGCGCATTGAGCAGAAAAACCCGATCGTGGATGGTGGAAGCAAAGCTGTGGAAGTGCCGGAACACGTCGGCGAAGGTCGGCTCCCGCTCCAGCGCCCGGCGCAGATAGGCGCGCGAGGCGGACTTGGCGGCCGGCGCGAACAGCAGAAAGTAGAGGCTGATGCCGGCCAGGACAAAACGGGCGGGGGCACGCCCCAGACGCAGGGAGATCCAGGTCATCACGCGCAGCATGGCCTGGTTGCTGCGCTCCGGACGCTGCACCCACTCTGCCTGCTGCGAGGGCGGATGCGCAGTTTCCGGGGCGGTCACGCCGGGGACACCCGGGAAAAAGCAAGGCTGCCGCTCGCCACGCTGCGCTCCCCGCAGCGGATATCGAAGCGAAAGCCGCCCGCCGGCAATTCGGTGGCGTGCAGGGAGAGCGTCTCGCCGGGCTGGACCGGGCGGTGAAACTTCGCCGACTTGAGTTGCGCCGCCCCAGCCATTCCCAGCCGTGCCGCCAGGGCATGCAGCGCCGCATCCAGCAGCACGACCCCCGGAAGGATGGGCCGGCCCGGGAAGTGTCCGGCATAGGCGGGATGGTCGATTGCGATGGGCAGCGGCAGAACGTGTTCGCTCATGCCGGCATTCCGCTCGCGGCCTGGGCCTGCAGGGTGGCCAGCAGTTCCTGGGTGATCTGGCCGGAGAGCTTGCCGGTGGCGTTGCGCGGCAGGGCATCGACGAGCAGCAGCGGGCGCGGCAGAAAGACGGGGTCGATGCGCTCGCGCAGCGCCCGGGTCAGAACAGCCGGGGTGAGACCGGGGGCGACCACCAGGGCGGCGAGGCGGCCGATACGATCCGGGTCATCCTCGCAGGGCAGCAGGAAGACGCCGTCCTGCACACCCGGGATCGCATTCAGCTGATGGTTGAGGTAGGCCAGCGAGGTGCGCTTGCCGGCGATGTTGACCAGGTCGGCGTGGCGGCCATGCAGCAGGAAAGTGGTCGACACCAACCTGTCGCCAATGAGTTCGATGACATCCGTGAGGCCGGTCGGGCTGTCGATGTGCCCGCCCTCCGCCCATACCATCTGCCCTTCGCGGCGCAAACGGACTTCCGCCAGAGCGTGCCATTCGAGGCCGGCCGCCGTGCACCGTGAGGCGATCTGCCCGGTCTCGGTGCAGCCGTAGATCTCGAAAAGCGGCGCGCCGAAACGGGATTCGGCCTCACGGGCCAGGTCCTGCGACAGCGGGGCGGTGGCCGAAAGCAGCTGGTCGACTGCCGGCAGCGTGGCCTGCTCCGCGAGCAGGGCGCGCAGGTGGTAGGGCGTGGTGACCAGCATGCGCGGGCGCGGCAGATTCTCAAGCGCCGCGCAGATGTCCGCCGGGAAGAAGGGCCGCCCGGCATGCAGCGCGGCGCCGCTTTGCAGCGGCATCAGGACGGTCGACTCCAGGCCGTACATATGCTGCGGCGGCACGGTGCCGAGGACGGCATGGGCGGCGCCGATGCCCAGGCGCTGCGCCTCGGCCCGCACGTTGCGCACCAGGCTGCCCCAGCGCTTGACATGCGGCACCGGCACGCCGGTGGAGCCGGAGGTGAAGACCTGGGCGATGACCTGCGCGCAATCGATATCGGGAATGACAGGGGCGGCCACGGGCACCGGCATCGATTCGGGATAGCGGAAGGTGGGCAGACCAGCGCCGCCATCCTCTTTATCAACGATACAGAAGACATCCGGGGCGATGCGCTGCATCTGCCGGACCATCTCCGGGGTGTGGGTGGAGGGCAGCAGGCTGACCCGGCCGCTGACGATGCAGGCCGCCAGCGCGACCGTGAAACGGTAGCGGTCGCCGCACAGGTTGAGCACATGCCGCCCCGGCGGCAACTGACCGGCGACGTGCCCGACCTCGCCCAGAAACTGCCTGACGCTGACCGGCGTGCTGCCGCGCCAGGCCACGACGGCATCGAGGCGGCGATGGGCGATGAGCGGCAGGGTGGCGATGGACGGCAAGCAGGCAGCCTAACGGATATCGGGGGAAGCGCCCGGGCGCACGACCGGTGTCTTCCAGTAGGCCCGCACGCCATCCATGATGCTGTGTTGCTTCTGGTACGGCAGTTTGCGCCGGCGCACCGCGTATTCGACGATAAACATCAGCAGGATCAGCGGGAAGGAGAGGAAGTTGGCGAAAACAGACCAGACCTCGATGCCGGCCAGGAAAAACAGAGCCCCGGAAATCAGGCTGATCGACAATAAAAACAGCGTCCACGCCAGCGTGACCTGGCGCGAATAACGGACCTCCTCCGGAGACAGGCTACCGTGGACCACTTCGGCAAAACGGGTGCACAAGGCTTGCCGCCCGCGCCCCAGGGTGACGCCGAACACGGCGGCCAGCATGGCATAGGTGCCGGCGTGCTGGAGGAAATAGACCCAGCTGAAATTGCGTTCCAGCACGCCCCAGAATCCCCACAGCAGCCCGCCCACGACCGCGCACAGGAGCAGCATGGCCCCCCGCATGGGCGAACGCCAGGTCAGCCAGAGCAGAATGGCCAGGGAAGGTGCCAGCGAGACCGCCACCCCGAGGGACGGCAAGGTCGTGGCCGCCGAGGTGGCTGCGCTGTAATGCGCCAGCACGGGATAGGCGATGGCCGCTGCGGCGATGACGATCCAGCGGACCGCGCCTGACAGGGTCAAATTCATTTTTCCCGGTTGGCCGCGATATGCCGGGTCAGGCTGGCGAGGGAACTGAAGATGCTGACGTTGTCCGCGTTATCGGCGCGCAATTGGAAACCGTAACGCTTGGAAACAACCAGGGCCACTTCCAGGATGTCGATGGAGTCAAGCCCGAGCCCCTCGCCGTAAAGGGAGGCGTCGGGCTGAATCTCTTCCGGGCTGACGTCGAGGTTCAAGGTGGAGACGATGAGCTCGGCGACTTCGTCTTGCAATTCTTGATTGGTATCGGGCATGGCGATTTCACATCAACAAGGATCAGGCAACCCGACGATATCGGGCCGACGCCATTATATTAGGTAAGGCGCCTGCCCGACGCGTGCCCGCAGAGATGAAGTGTGGCGAGCCAGAACCGGGGGCATTGATCGAGCCGCCCTCGTCATGCAATTTGCGGCAGGTGTCCCCCGCACGCAACAGCGCCGCTTCCTTTTTTGAATCGGGCCAGCCGCAGGCACGGGCACGGAGAACGCACGGAACAGCGGCGAAAAATCAGGCAGAATTATGAATTAATTGAGTTATTTATTTTATTTTCTCTGCGGGGACATTGCGACGAACCCCAGCCAGCCTCTCGTCCTCCCCTTTTTCAGACGCCGACCGGACCTGAAACAGGATTGCGCTGGAAAAAATCGTGCGGGCTTGCTATTATTCTCTTTTTTCCAGTTCACAGGAAGCTTTCCCGGAAGCCCCCTTCAAATATGCCCCACGTCAAAGTCAAAGAAAACGAGCCGTTCGATGTCGCCCTGCGCCGCTTCAAGCGTTCCATCGAAAAAGTCGGCCTCCTGACCGAACTGCGCGCCCGCACGTTCTACGAAAAGCCCACCGCCGAGCGCAAGCGCAAGCTCGCCGCAGCGGTCAAGCGTCAGAGCAAGCGCCTGCGCGGCCAGCAACTCCCCCCCAAGATGTATTGATTCTGCGTCAGCGCAGAATCACCCTCGCGCAGAAGGCCCACGCATGTCGCTCAAGGTTCGCATCACTGACGACATGAAGGCGGCCATGCGCGCCAAAGAAGCGATGCGCCTCGGCACGATTCGCCTGCTCCTGGCTTCGATCAAGCAGAAAGAAATCGACGAGCGCATCGAACTGGACGATGCTGCGGTCAGCAGCATCGTCGAAAAACTCATCAAGCAGCGCCGCGATTCAATCAGCCAGTTTCAGGCGGCCGGTCGGGATGACCTGGTGGCCACGGAGCAGGCCGAACTGAGCATCTTGCAGGCCTATCTGCCCGAACCGCTTTCCGTTGCCGAAGTCGAAGCCGCAGTCGAGGCAGCGATTGCCGAATCCGGCGCCGCCAGCACAAAAGACATGGGCAAGGTCATGGGCCTGCTGAAACCCCGCCTTGCCGGCCGCGCCGACATGGGCCAGGTGTCCGCGCTGATCAAAGCCCGCCTCGCAAGCTGACCCCCACCCGGCGCCCGACCGGGTTTATCATGCGGCAACCATGATCCCGCGCGATTTCATCGACACCCTGCTCGCCCGCGTCGACATCGTCGACGTCATCGACCGGCGCGTGCCGCTGAAAAAAGCCGGACAGAACTACCAGGCCTGCTGCCCCTTCCACAGCGAAAAAACCCCCTCCTTCACGGTCAGTCCGACCAAGCAGTTCTACCACTGCTTCGGCTGCGGCGCGCACGGCTCCGCAATCGGCTTCCTGATCGAATACGAGCACATGGGGTTTCCCGACGCGGTGGCGGCACTGGCGCAGGACGTCGGCCTGCCAGTGCCCGAATCCGGCGAACCCGACCGCCCCAGACCGCCGCCTGCATTATGGGAAGCGCTGGAACTGGCCGCCCAGTTCTATAAAAAACAGCTCAAGCAGACGCCGCGCGCGATCGAGTATCTGAAACAGCGCGGGCTGACCGGCGCCATCGCCGCCCGCTACGGCATCGGCTACGCGCCCGACGGCTCGCCGTTGAAGCAGGTCTTTCCCGATTACACAGCAGATGCCCTGGCCGCATCCGGCCTGGTGATCGACGGCGACCGCGGACGCTACGACCGCTTCCGCGACCGCATCATGTTCCCGATCCGCAACAGCAAGGGCCAGATCGTCGGCTTCGGCGGACGCGTGCTTGACCAGGGCGAGCCCAAATACCTCAATTCGCCGGAAACCCCCCTGTTTCACAAAGGCTCGGAGCTATACGGCCTGTTCGAAGCGCGCGCGGCGATCAAGGCGGCCGCACGCGCCATCGTGGTCGAAGGCTACATGGACGTGGTGGCGCTGGCGCAGCACGGGGTGGGATTTGCCGTGGCGGCGCTGGGCACCGCCACCACGCCGATCCATGCGCGCACCCTGCTGCGCCACACCGACCACCTGATCTTCGCCTTCGATGGCGACAAAGCCGGGCGCAAGGCGGCCTGGCGCGCACTCGAAAACACGCTGGAATCCCTGCAGGACGGCAAGGATGTCAGCTTCCTGTTCCTGCCCGAAGGCGAAGACCCCGACAGCTATATACGCACCAACGGCCAGGCGGCTTTCCTGCATCTGCTGGACACCGACACGCTGCCGCTCTCCGCCTTTCTGGTGCGCGAGCTGTCACGCGGCCGCAAGCTCGACAGCCAGGAAGGCCGCGCCGCGCTGATCAAGGACGCGAAGCCCCTGCTGGAAAAAATCGCCGCACCGCTGCTGGCCCGCCTGATCCAGCGGCAGATCGCCGAACTCGCGAATCTGCAGGCCGACGAACTCGGCCTCATGGGGGCCAGGCCCGGCGCCGCCCGCCGGACGGCGCTGCGGCCGCAGCGCCGTCCGGCACCCTCGCGCGTGCGCAGCCTGGCCCGCACGCTGCTGATGAACCCGCAGCGCGCCGCCGAAGTCGACCCCTGCTGGCTGGACGCGAACGACCCGCTGAGCAGCCGCATGGGCGAACTGATGGCCTGGCTGTGCGATGTGGGTCCGCTCAAGCCGCAGACGCTCATCGAAACTGCCAAAGGGAGCGCGCTGGAACCCCTGGTCGACGAACTGATGACGGACCTGCTCGACAAAGACGATAGCTGGGACTGGAACGCGGAATTCGACGGCGCGGTCAAACAGCTGCGTGACGACTGGCAGCGCCGCCGCTGGCAGGAACTGGCCGCGCGGCCGCTCAGCAGCCTGAGTGCCAGCGAACGCCAGGAACTGACTGAACTGGCACGCTCCTAGCTTGTCATAAACGCCAAGACAAACCCCGGCTTTACGGTATAATTGCCGGTTTTTGAACGATTTTTTTCTGTCCGCGTGGTTCGCGCGCGGCAGACCTGAGCGGAGAAATTCTGTGGCTGTACGTGGAAGAAAACCAGGCGGTGGCGCCAAAAAAACTGAAGCGCTGCTCCCCCTGAAGGAGCTGACGCCGGTGGAAGCCGAGGCGCGCCGCACCCAGCTGAAAAACCTCATCATCCTGGGCAAGGAGCGCGGCTTCCTGACCTACGCTGAGATCAACGACCACCTGCCCGACGAGGTGCTTGACGCCGACCAGATCGAAGGCGTGATCGGCATGATCAACGACATGGGCATCCAGGTCTACGACGAGGCGCCGGATGCCGAAACCCTGCTGATGCAGGGCGCCGCCCCGGCCGTCGCCGACGAAGACGTGGTGGCCGAGGCCGAACAGGCGCTGACCACGGTCGACTCCGAATTCGGCCGCACCACCGACCCGGTGCGCATGTACATGCGCGAAATGGGCTCGGTCGACCTGCTCACCCGCGAGGGCGAAATCGAGATCGCCAAGCGCATCGAGGAAGGCCTGCGCCACATGGTGCAGGCGATTTCGTCGTGCCCGCTCACCATCCAGCAGATTCTGGACATGGCGGCGCTGATCGAAAAAGACGAGATGCGCATCGACGAGCTGATCGACGGCTTTGTTGAGGTGGAAGCCGTAGCGCCCGCCGCCGAGGAAGACACGTCAGACGATGAAGCCGACGACAGCGACGACACCGACGACAGCGACGACGATGAAGACGACGAAGAAGCCAGCGCCAAGCAAGCCGCGGCCAACCTGGCGCAACTCAAAGCCAACGCGCTGACGCAGTTCGAGTTCATCCGCAAGGCCTACAAGAAGGCACAAACCGCCCATGCCAAATACGGCCTCGGCAGCCCGCAGCACATGAAGGCCCAGGCCGAAGTCACCGAGCTGTTGATGGCATTCCGCTTCTCGGTGCGCCAGGTCGACCGCCTGTGCGAACAGATCCGCAATGCAGTGGAAGAAGTGCGCTCGCACGAACGCAAGATCATGGCGTTCTGCGTCAACCGCTCGGGCATGCCGCGTGCGCACTTCATCAAGACCTTCCCCAGCAACGAAACCAACCTCGCCTGGGTGGACAAGGAGATCGCCGCCAAGAAGGCGTATTGCTCGACGCTTGCCAAGGTGCAGTACGAAGTCAAGTCGCACCAGGAAGCGCTCATCGCGATGCAGGACCGCATCGGCCTGCCGATCAAGAGCCTGAAGGACGTCAACAAGCAGATGTCCACCGGCGAAGCCAAGGCGCGCCGCGCCAAGCGCGAGATGATCGAGGCCAACCTGCGTCTGGTGATCTCGATCGCCAAGAAATACACCAACCGCGGCCTGCAGTTCCTCGACCTGATCCAGGAAGGCAACATCGGCCTGATGAAGGCGGTTGAAAAATTCGAATACCGGCGCGGCTACAAGTTCTCGACCTACGCCACCTGGTGGATCCGCCAGGCGATCACGCGCTCGATCGCCGACCAGGCGCGCACCATCCGCATCCCGGTGCACATGATCGAAACCATCAACAAGATGAACCGCATCAGCCGCCAGATTCTGCAGGAAACGGGCATCGAGCCCGATCCGGCCACGCTGGCGCAGAAGATGGAAATGCCGGAGGACAAGATCCGCAAGATCATGAAAATCGCCAAGGAGCCGATTTCCATGGAAACGCCGATCGGCGACGACGAAGACTCCCATCTGGGCGACTTCATCGAGGATTCCAGCACCCTGTCGCCCGACGACTACGCGGTCTACGCCAACCTGCGCGACGCCACCCGCGAAGTGCTGGACAGCCTGACCTCGCGCGAAGCCAAGGTACTGCGGATGCGCTTCGGCATCGAAATGAACACCGACCACACGCTGGAAGAAGTCGGCAAGCAGTTCGACGTCACGCGCGAGCGGATTCGCCAGATCGAAGCCAAGGCGCTGCGCAAGCTGCGCCACCCGACCCGTTCCGAAAAGCTGAAAAGCTTTGTCGGTAGCGGCGAACAATAAGCACTCAGCCCTGCCAGTGGCGGGGCTGCCACGTTTTCGGGTCCGTAGCTCAGCTGGTTAGAGCAGGGGACTCATAATCCCTTGGTCCACGGTTCAAGTCCGTGCGGACCCACCAATTCACCCAACATCAGCGATAATCCCCCCATAAAAATAGGGGGGAGTCTGATGGAAGGGGAAGCCAGAAAACCCGGCGAGCGCCGTTTGCAAATTCTGCAAACGCTGGCTGCGATGCTGCAGGAACCCAAACCGGAAAAAATCACCACGGCGGCACTGGCGGCACGCGTCGGCGTGTCGGAAGCGGCGCTGTACCGCCATTTTGCCAGCAAGGCGCAGATGTACGAAGGTCTGATCGAGTTCATCGAACAGACGCTGCTCGGGCTGATTGCGCGCATCACGGCCGATACGCCGTCGCCGACCGCCCAGATCGAGGCCATTCTCGGCATGTTGCTGAACTTTGCGGAGAAGAATCCGGGGATGACGCGGGTGCTGATCGGCGACGCGCTGGTGCACGAAAACGAGCGACTGCAAAAACGCATCAATCAGCTGCACGACCGCATCGAGGCGCAGTTGCGGCAATGCCTGCGCTTTTGCGGCGACCGGCAGTCCGAACTCAGCGCGCCGCTGGCCAACCTGCTGCAATGCGTGGTGATGGGGCGCTGGCACCAGTTTGCCAAGAGCGGGTTTACCCGTACCCCCAGCGGCGACATCGAATTGCTGCTGTCACGCCTGCTGGGCGTTCACCCCGCCTGAACGGCGGCCTGCCCGCACACCGGACAGGCCGGGTCGCGCGGCACCTTCATCACGCGGGCGTCGGCCTGCAGGCCGTCCCACAGCAGCAGGCGGCCAGTCAGGGGTTCGCCCGCCCGGGCCAGATATTTCAGCGCTTCCAGCGCCTGCATCGCGCCGATAACGCCGACCAGCGGCGAAAATACGCCCGCCTCGGCGCAGCGCAACTCCGGCTCATCGGCGTGGTCAGGGAACAGGCAGTGATAGCACGGGCTGTTGGCGCGGCCGGAATCAAACACCGCCAGTTGGCCGGAAAACCCGATCGCCGCGCCCGACACCAGCGGCTTGCCCAATGCCACACAGGCGCGGTTGACGGCATGCCGGGTGGCGAAGTTATCCGACGCATCGACCACCAGATCGACCGCTGCCACCGCCTCAAGCAAGGCGGCGTTCGCCAGCGTTTGAGCCATCGGCTGCACGTCGATTTCCGGGTTGATGGCGCGCACGCTGCGTGCCAGCGAATCTGCCTTGTTTTCGCCGATCGCCGCCGTAGAATGGCCGATCTGGCGCTGCAGATTGGTCAGATCGACGGTATCGCCGTCCGCCAGCACCAGCCGCCCGACCCCCGCCGCGCCCAGATACAGCGCCACCGGGCATCCCAGGCCGCCGGCGCCGACGACCAGGGCCCTGGCGTCGCAAATGCGTGCCTGCCCGGCCACGCCGATTTCCGGCAGCAGGATGTGTCGGCTGTAGCGCAGCAGCAGGTCGTCGGTCAGTTCCATGGGGGGCCGAAGCGTTATTTATAGCCGCGCCACTCTTCTGGCGTGTCGTCACGGTCGCCATGCAAATGGCGCTCGTAGACATTGATGAAGGCCTGCTGGGATTTGATGTCCGGTTCGTCGGCCGCGACGTTGCGCCGCTGCACGCTCTCGCTAAAGTAGGCCAGCGTGCGTCTGAGCTTGCTGAGCAGGCTGTTGTCGAGATGGAAGCCCTGACTCGCCAGCGCCATTTCCAGGCTTTCCAGGGTGTATTCGCAGATGTGATAGCGCACCAGCAGGCAGTTGCCCTGCGGTCCAACCGTCACCACCAGGCCATCCAGTCCTTCGAGCAAAACCAGCGCGCGTTCCGCCTGCCCTGCCGGCAAGTCATGGAAAACGATTTCGCGGATTTTTTCGAGGTCACACGGGCGCATGGCACACCAGTCAAACAGGTACTCCGTTCAGTATAACGCTGCCGCCGTTGTGCTGTGGCGGCAATCGACGCCACAGCAGCTTTGATCAGCGGCCCTGCATAATCTGCAGGCCTTTCAGCAGGTTCAGCGCCTGATTCATCTGGAAATCGTTCTTCGAGACGACTTCGCCCGGCTCCAGCGCTACCGGCTTTTTGTCCTCGCCGTTTCTGCCCTGTTTGTCCGCCGGCGCCTTGATGGTGTCCACCGGCTTGTCCGTGGGGGCAGGCTCGTCGCCTGCAGGACCGACCAGGTGTTTGTCGAGATCGGCCTCGCGCAGGCCGAAGCCGCGCTCCGATTCAGGCATCGCCGGGTCCTCCACCACGATGTCGGGCTCGATGCCCTTGGCCTGGATGGAGCGTCCGTTCGGCGTGTAGTAGCGCGCGGTGGTGAGCTTGATCGCCGTGCCGTCGCCGATCGGCAGGATGGTCTGCACCGACCCCTTGCCGAAGGTGCGGGTGCCCATGACGATCGCACGCTTGTGATCCTGCAGCGCACCCGCCACGATTTCGGACGCCGAGGCCGATCCCATGTTGACTAGCACGACCATCGGCACGCTCTTCACGCCCTCCGGCAGGTTTTTCAGATAATCGGACTGCATCGGACGCAGGTAATGCTCACGGCTGGCGGTCAGGCGCATCTTGGCGTCTTCGCTGCGGCCTTCGGTATACACCACCAGGCTGTCGGGCTTGACGAACGCAGCCGTCACCGCGACCGCGCCATTCAGCAGGCCGCCCGGATCGTTTCGCAGGTCCAGAATCAGCCCCTTGAGCGGCGCCTTGTTGTCCTTGTAGAGCGTGCTCAATGCCTCGGCCAGCAGTTCGCCGGTGTGCTCCTGGAACTGCGTCACGCGCACGTAACCGTAGCCGGGGTCGACCAGCGTGAACTTGACGCTGCGAATCTTGATGACCGCGCGGGTCAGGGTCAGCACGATGGGTTGGGCCACGCCCTTGCGGGCGATGGTGAGCTTGATGCTGGTTCCCGGCTTGCCGCGCATCCGCTTCACCGCATCGTTCAGCGTCATGCCCTTTACCGGCGTATCGTCAAGCTTGACGATCAGGTCGCCGGGCTTGACCCCGGCTTTGAAGGCGGGCGTATCCTCGATCGGCGAAACCACCTTGACGAAGCCGTCTTCCATGCCGACTTCGATGCCGAGGCCGCCGAACTCGCCCTGGGTGCCGACCTGCAGATCCTTGAAAGATTCGGCATCCAGATACGCGGAGTGCGGATCGAGTCCGGTCAGCATGCCATTGATCGCCCCGATGATGAGTTTCTTGTCTTCGACCGGCTCGACGTAATCGTTCTTGATGCGGGCAAACACATCGGTAAAGGCGCGCAGTTCCGCGACCGGCAACGCGGTCGCCGCTTCCTTGTCGGCGATCGCCGACAGGTTGACCGTCAGCGCTGCACCGGCAAGCAGGCCGGCCAGACCGACGAGTATGAATTTCGCCTTTTGTCTCATCTCACTTCACCCACAGGAGGGGATTAACAGGACGGCTTTGATGCCGCATTTCAAAATACAGGCCGGTGTCGGGCTGGCCGCCGCTGTTGCCGACCGTGGCAATGGGGTCGCCGGGCTGGACGCGTTCGCCCACCTGCTTATACAGACTTTCATTATTGCTGTATAGACTCATATAGCCCTCGCCGTGGTCGACAATAATCAGGTTGCCAAAGCCGCGCAGCCACTCGGAAAACACCACTTGCCCGGCAGCGATCGACTTCACCACCGCGCCCTCGGCCGCACGGATAAACAGGCCTTTCCAACTCACGCCGCCGCCTTCTCTCTGAGCACCGAAACGGTTCATCAGTTCCCCGGCGACGGGCAGCCGCAGCGAACCTTTCAAATCTGAAAATGGCTTGTCGGAGCGGAACGCCACCGGTGTTTCGGTGTTGATGCCCAGGCCACGTTGCGGCTGGCTGGTCGCGCTCTTGTCGGTTTTTGGGGTTTTTTGCGCCTGCTGTGCGGCGCGTGCGCGCGCCGCTTCACGCGCCGCCTGCTGCGCCATCAGCCGGTTGAGGCGCTCCACCAGTTGCGCCAGACTGCGCTCGTCGCGCTTGAGATTGGAAATTTCGCGCTGCTGCTTCTGGATTTGCACCGACAGTTTTTGCAGGACCTGCTCGCGTGCGCGCTTGTCGGCCAGCAATTTTTTTTGTTCGGCTTCGCGGTCCATCTGCAGCTGGGTCAGCTCGGCCGACTTTTGTTCAAATTGCAGTTGCAGCGCGGCCTGTTGCGCAAGATCGGCGCGCAGCGCCTCGATCGTCTCGTGCCGGGCACGCGACAAGTGCGTCAGATAGCGCAGATCGCGCGCGGTCTGGTTGGGGTCGGCACCGTTGAGGATGAGTTTGAGCGCATCGCCCTGCCCGCGCTGGTAGGCGGCCTTGAGCGCCTGGGCAAGGTGAGCCTGCTGCAGGCTAATGCGTGCCTCGGTCGCATCCGCCTGTTGCCGCAGTGCCTGCAAATCAGTCTGGGCACGCTGGCGTTCGCCATCCAGCTGACGCAACTGGTGTACCGAACTGCTGATCGCGCGCTCGGATTGACGCAGTTCGTCGGCCGCTTCCCGACGGCTCGCCTGCGTGTTGCGAAACTCATTTTGCAGGGTTTGCAGGCGCTGCTTGAGGGAATCGAGTTCGGATTGCTTGCGATCGGCCTGGTTGGCGCTGGCGTACAGCGGCCAGACCAGCAGCAGCAGCAGGACGAGAAATGGTCTGAAGTTCACCCCAATGAGCTTACCCGAACTCAACCCGCTTTACTCAAATTGCACCAGGGCTTCGCCGGTCATTTCGGGGGGAGGCGTCAAGCCCATCATTTTCAGCAGCGTCGGGCTGATGTCTTCGAGTGCCCCGGTTTTCGCCAGCGTGGCCGGGCGCTGTCCGACGTAAATCAAAGGGACCAGGTTCAGGGTGTGCGCGGTATGCGCCTGACCGGTTTCGATGTCGCGCATCAATTCGGCATTGCCGTGGTCGGCGGTCACCAGCACCTCGCCGCCGCGCGCCAGCTGGGCTTCCACCACCCGGCCGAGGCAGGTGTCGACCGTTTCGATCGCCTTGATGGCCGCCTGCAGGTCGCCAGTGTGGCCGACCATGTCCGGATTGGCATAGTTGCAGACGATGACGTCATATTGTTTGCTCTCGATCGCGGCAACCAGTTTTTCGGTCACCTCGAAAGCGCTCATTTCCGGCTTCATGTCGTAGGTGGCGACGTCGGGCGACGGCACCAGCACCCGGTCTTCGCCAGGGAAAGAGATTTCCTCGCCGCCGTTGAAGAAGAAGGTGACGTGCGGATATTTTTCGGTTTCGGCGATGCGCAACTGGCGCAAGCCGAGTTGGGCAATGTATTCGCCGAGACCGTTCTTGATGCGCTCGGGCGGAAACGCCACCGAGACGGCGAAATCGTCGCTGTAGCCGGTCAACGTGCAGTAAGTGGCCAGGCGCGGCGTGACCTCACGTTCGAATTCGCTGAAATCGCGCCCGATGAACGGCCGCGACAGCTGGCGCGCGCGGTCGGAACGGAAGTTGAGGAAGATCACCGAATCGCCGTCTTCCATTTTCACCGGCTTGCCGTCCGGCGGCAGGATCGCCGTAGCCTTGACGAACTCGTCACTCTCGCCGCGCGCGTAGGCGGCTTCCAGCCCGGCCTGCGGGTTGTCTGCCACGAATTCGGCGCGACCCTGGGTCAACAGGTCATAAGCAGACTTGACCCGCTGCCAGCGGCGGTCGCGGTCCATCGCGTAGTAGCGGCCGATCATCGACGCGATATGGCCGACGCCGGTCTGTTCGATTTTTTCGTTCAGCCGGCGCAAATAGACTTCGGCACTTTTTGGTGGCGTGTCGCGGCCGTCCAGGAAAACATGCAGGCACACCTTGTTCAGCCTTTCGCGCACCGCCAGATCGAGCAGGGCGTGGAAGTGCGATTCGTGGCTGTGCACCCCGCCGTCCGACAGCAGGCCCAGCACGTGCAGGGTCTTGCCGTTGTCGCGCGCCAGATGCACGGCATTCAGCAGGGCCGGGTTGGTGTAGAAATAGCCGGACTCGATGGCGCGGTCGATGCGGGTGAATTCCTGATACACCACACGTCCCGCGCCGATGTTCAGATGGCCCACCTCGGAGTTGCCCATTTGCCCCTTGGGCAGGCCCACCTCGGATTCCGACGCATGGATGAGCGTGTGCGGATGGTGCTTCCACAAGCGATCCCAATTGGGCTTGCTGGCCTGGGCGATTGCATTGTCGGCGCGTTCCGCACGGCAACCAAAACCGTCAAGGATGATGAGGAGAACCGGCAAGGTCTTCATGAAAAATATTTATATAACCTGACTCGTTTTTGTGGAATCATTTTAATATATGCGTGATTTCTAATCTATACGCAACGTGCAATATTGCCCGAAAAATGCCGTGTGCGGCTGCTGTTTCCACCCCGGAAGCCGACCGCGTGTGCGGTATGACACGAACAGGACCGAGGTTATGAATATGGCAGCTGACTGGGACGAAGTGGACCTCATGGACAAGGACGAGCACATCGAGCAGGCCTCGCGTGCAATGAAGGCCATGTCGCATCCGCTGCGTCTGAAAATTCTCTGTGTGCTGGGCGACAAGGAAATCAGCGTGCAGGAAATCGTCGACCACGTCGGCACCTCGCAGAGCAACATTTCCCAGCACCTGGCCATCCTGCGCGACAAGGGCGTGCTGCGCACCCGCAAGGTCGCCAACCGCGTGTACTACCGCGTCGGCGACACCCGCACGCTCAAGCTGCTGAGCATGATGCGCGACGTATTCTGCGGCTTCACCAAGTAAGTCCCCATTGACAACGCCCGGCCCGGCTACGCGCAAGCGTGCCGGGCCTTTGTTTATGGTGCATACTTAAAATTTGTCACGCTGGTGCAGTTCGCCTCAAAAGCACCATCCAAGCGCTTGAATAAAATGATAAATTAGAATATTCTAATGAACGATTTCCTGGAGGTCCTCCTGTGCTGAACCACGCCCGTTTGCTGGCCTGCCTCATTCTTGCCTCCCCGTCCGCCTGGGCGGTCCTGCCTTTCGACACCGCCCCGGTTAAATACCAGATGGTCGACACCGGCTACTCAACCGAAGCCATCGTCGAGGCCGTCAAGCAGTCCACCATCGCGGCGCAGGTGACCGGGCGCGTGTCGGCAGTCAATTTTGACGCGGGCGATTACGTCAAGGCGGGGGCGGTCATCGTCCGGCTGTCCGCGCAGGAACTGTCGGCCGCCGTGGCGGGCAGCCAGGCGCAGGTGGCGCAGGCCGATGCCACGCTGGTCAATGCCCGCGCCAACTACCAGCGCCAGCAGCAACTGTTTCAGCAAAAATTCATCAGCCAGGCCGCACTCGACCGCGCCACCGCCGAGTTCCGCGCCGCCGAGGCGGCAGCGCGCGCGGCGCGCGCCGGCGTCGGCCAGGCCGCGGCGATAAGCAGCTACACCGTGATCACCGCGCCGTATTCGGGGGTAGTCGCCGCCCGCCACGTGGAAATGGGCGAAATGGTCGCGCCCGGCACCCCGCTGATGACCGGATTCGATCCCAAAAACATGCGGGTGATCGCCAACGTCCCGCAGTACAAACTGGCGGAGATCAAGGCCGCGCCGCGCGTTGCAGTCGAGATCCCCTCGCTCGACAAATGGATCGACGCCACCGGAATTACCGTGCTGCCGTCCGCGGATGTGGCCACCCACACGGTCAAGGTCCGGATCGACCTGCCGGCCAGCCTGGAAGGCGTCATCCCCGGGATGTATGCCCGCGCGCATTTTTCGGTGGGCAGCGCGCGCAAGCTCGCCATCCCGTCGACCGCGGTGGTGCACCGCTCCGAGCTCAGCGCGGTGTACGTGGTCAGGGACGACAGGGTGAGCCTGCGGCAGATCCGCCTCGGCACGCCCAATGGCCGCGGACAGGTTGAAGTGCTGGCCGGTCTCAATCCGGGCGACGTCATTGCGCTCGATCCGGTCAAGGCGGGGATTTACGCCAAAAGCGCCGCCAACCAGCCCGCGAAATAAACGGAGACGCGCATGGGACTCTCCGGACGCACTGCCCGCTTCTTCCTCACGTCCCAGCTGACCCCGCTGATCGCGCTGATCGCTGCGCTGCTGGGCCTGTTCGCCATCATGGTCACGCCGCGCGAGGAAGAACCGCAGATCAACGTGACCATGGCCAACGTGTTCATCCCCTTTCCCGGTGCTTCGGCGCGGGACGTGGAAGCGCTGGTCGCCACCCCCGCCGAGCAGGTGCTGTCGCAGATCGCCGGCATCGAGCACATCTATTCGGTGTCCAAGCCGGGCATGGCGGTCCTGACCGTGCAGTATCTGGTCGGCCAGGACCGCACCCAGGCACTGGTGCGGCTGTACGACACCATCCAGGCCAACCGCGACTGGGTGTCGCCCGAGCTCGGCGTCGGCGAACCCATCATCAAACCGCTCGGCATCGACGACGTGCCGATCGTCACCGTGACCCTGTGGACGCGCGACGAGACGCGCGGTGCCTACGAGCTGGAGCAGGTGGCGAACGCCGCGGAAATCGAGCTGAAACGCATCGCCGGCACGCGCGAAGTCACCACCCTCGGCGGCCCCGGCCGCGCGGTGCGGGTGCTGATGGACCCCGACCGCATGGCGGCCTTCAACGTGTCGGCGCAGGACATCCGCGACGCGCTGCAGGTATCCAACGCGGCGCAGCCGTCCGGCACGCTGGTGTCGGGCAACCAGGAAATCCTGGTGCAGACCGGCACCTTTCTCACCGGCGCCGATGACGTCAAGCAACTGGTGGTCGGCGTGTCGCAGGGGCGCCCGGTCTATATGACGGACGTGAGCAGCGTCGTTTCCGGCCCCGACCAGCCGACGCGTTATGTCTGGCACGCCCCGGGCGCGGGCAGCCCGCACCAGACCGACCAGGGCCAGACTTTCCCGGCGGTGACACTGGCCATCTCCAAAAAAGCCGGCGAAAACGCGGTCGACGTCGCCGAAAAGGTGATCGAGCGCGTGAACTCGCTGCATGGCAGCATCCTGCCCGAGGGCGTCGAGGTCAGCGTCACCCGCAACTACGGCGCCACCGCCGACGACAAGGCAAAGAAACTGATCCAGAAGCTGATGTTCGCCACCGGTTCGGTGGTGCTGCTGGTGCTGTTCGCCATCGGCCGTCGCGAGGCGCTGATCGTCGGCGCCGCGGTGCTGCTGACGCTGGCCGCCACGCTGTTCGCCTCGTGGGCGTGGGGCTTCACGCTTAACCGGGTGTCGCTGTTCGCGCTGATTTTCTCGATCGGCATCCTGGTCGACGACGCCATCGTGGTGGTGGAAAACATCCACCGCCGCATGGGGATCGATCACGACGGCCTCGAAGCGATCATTCCGCGCGCGGTCGACGAGGTGGGCGGCCCGACCATCCTCGCCACCTTCACCGTGATCGCCGCGCTCTTGCCGATGGCCTTCGTCTCCGGCCTGATGGGGCCGTACATGAGCCCGATCCCGATCAACGCCTCGATCGGCATGCTCATTTCGCTGGCGATCGCCTTCGTCGTCACGCCCTGGCTGGCCCTCCGGCTCATCAAGCAGGCGCCGCACGGCGCCCCCGTAGCGGGCGACAACAAGCTCACCGCTTTCTTCCGCAAGGGCCTCGCGCCCTTCCTGCGCGGCACCGCGGGCCGCGGCGCGCGCCGCCTGCTGTGGCTGGGCATCGGGCTGGCCATCCTCATCTCGGTCGCGCTGCCGGTGGTGCAGCTGGTCATCATGAAAATGCTGCCATTCGACAACAAGTCGGAATTCCAGATCATCGTCGACCTGCCGGTCGGCACGCCGCTGGAAAAGACCGCCCAGGTGCTCGCGGAAATGGGCGAGGCCGTCGCCGCCGTGCCCGAGGTCACCGACTACCAGGCCTACGCCGGCACCGCGGCGCCGATCAACTTCAACGGCCTGGTGCGGCAGTATTACCTGCGCGCCGGGCCCGAGGTCGGCGACCTGCAGGTGAATCTGGTCGACAAGAGCGAGCGCGGCCGCAAGAGCCACGACATCGCGCAGGCGCTCCGCCCCGCCGTCGAAGCCATCGCGAAGAAGCACGGCGCCGACGTCAAGGTGGTCGAAGTGCCGCCCGGACCGCCGGTGATGTCGCCCATCGTCGCCGAAATCTACGGCCCCGACTACGACGCGCAGATGCAGGTCGCCAAGCAGGTGCGCGCGGTGTTCGAGAAGACCGATGGCATCGTCGCCATCGACGACACGGTGGAGGACGACGCCCAGCGCTTCGTGCTGCGCGTGCTGCAGAACAAGGCGGCGCTGGCGGGGGTGGCGCAGCAGGATATCGTCGAGGCGATGAAGATGGGGCTGGCCGGCGAAAACGTCACCCCCATCCACGGTAGCCGTGCCAAGTACGAAGTCCCGGTGCGCATCACCCTGCCGCCGGAGCGCCAGAGCGAAATCGGCGAGCTGCTGAAGCTCACCGTGCGCGGCAACAACGGCAATCTGGTGCCGCTGTCCGAGCTGGTGGAAGTGATGCCGAGCGAGCGCGAAAAGACCATCTATCACAAGAACCTGCTGCCCGTAGTGTTCGTGCTCGGCGATACCGGCGGGGTGCTGGATTCGCCGCTGTACGGCCTGTTCGGCATGCGCGGCGAATTGAAGAACATGGCGCTCGAACAGGGCGGCACGCTGTCCGAATATTTCATTCGCCAGCCCGCCGACCCCTATGCCGGCTTCAGCCTGAAGTGGGACGGCGAATGGCAGGTGACCTACGAGACCTTCCGCGACATGGGCCTGGCGTATGCTTTCGGACTGCTGCTGATCTATATCCTGGTGGTGGCGCAGTTCAAGAGCTATCTTGCGCCGCTCATCATCATGGCGCCGATTCCGCTCACCATCATCGGCGTGATGCCGGGCCACGCCCTGCTCGGCGTCCAGTTCACCGCCACCTCGATGATCGGCATGATCGCCCTGGCCGGCATCATCGTGCGCAACTCCATCCTGCTGGTCGACTTCATCAACCAGCAGGTCGCCGAGGGCATGGCGTTCCAGGAAGCCGTGATCCAGGCCGGCGCCACCCGCGCCAAGCCCATCGTGCTGACCGGCGCCGCCGCCATGATGGGCGCCTTCTTCATCCTCGACGACCCGATTTTCTCGGGTCTCGCGGTATCCTTGATCTTCGGCATTTTCGTTTCCACCCTGCTCACGCTGGTGGTGATTCCAGTGCTCTATTACGCAGCCAATTTCCGCAAGTTTCCGTCTCAATAAAACAGGAGTCTTACCATGACCGTTGAACGCCTCGTCCGCATCATTGCCGGTTTTTTCATCATGCTGTCGCTGGCGCTGGCGCATTTTTCCGGCAGCGTCGACATGACCCAGATCTCGTGGCTGTGGTTCACCGCCTTCGTCGGCTTCAACCTGTTCCAGTCCGGCATCACGCGTTTCTGCCCGATGGATATCATGCTGAAAAAAGCCGGCGTCAAAACCGGCTGCGGCCTGTAAGCGGGAGCATTGAATGGATTTGCAATTCCTGCAGGACAACTGGATGCTGGTGTCGCTGGCGGCGGTTTCGGGCGCCATGCTGGCCTGGTCCCTCATCGGCGGCAAGCTCTCCGGCGTGGAGCAGGCCGACACGCTGAAAGCCACCCGGCTGTACAACGACGACGCGCTGGTGCTCGACGTGCGCGAGGACAAGGAATATGCGGCCGGCCACATCCCCAAGGCGAAGCACATTCCGCTCGGCCAGCTGGCCGGCCGCCTCAAGGAACTCGAAAAATTCAAGCCCAAGCCGATTCTGGTCGCCTGCCGCAGCGGCCAGCGCTCGGCACGCGCCTGCCGGATGCTGAAAAAAGCCGGCTTCGAAACCGTGTACAACCAGGCAGGCGGCATCATCGCGTGGGAACGCGCCAATCTGCCTGTCACCCAGAAATAAGGAGCCTCTCATGGCCAAAGTCGTGATGTACTGCACTGCCGTCTGCCCCTATTGCGTCGCTGCCGAGCGCCTGCTCAAAAGCCGCGGCGTGACCGAAATCGAAAAGATCCGCATCGACCTCGATCCGGCGAAACAGGACGAAATGATCGCCCGTTCCGGCGGTCGTCGCAGCGTGCCGCAGGTGTTCATCGGCGACACCCACGTCGGCGGCTTCGACGACACCTCGGCGCTGGACGCGGCGGGCGAACTGGTGCCGCTGCTCGCCCGCGCCTGATTCCTGCGCCTCGCCGGCGCGCGCTTGAATTTTTTGCGCGCGCAGCCATCCTGAAGGACAGACCGTTCGCTTCAAGGAGCCCCAATGGAACTTGCCTGCCCCCACTGTCTCGCCGTCAACCGCGTGCCGGACGACCGCCTGGCCGATGCGCCCAAATGCGGCCAATGCGGCGCGCCGCTGCTGCCCGGCAAGCCGGTTGACCTGACCGCCGACAGCTTCGACCGTTTCATCGCGAAGGCCGGCCTGCCGGTCCTGGTCGACTTCTGGGCCGACTGGTGCGGCCCGTGCAAGATGATGGCGCCGATCTTCCAGCAGGTAGCGGCCGAGATGGGCACGCGCGTGCGTTTCGCCAAGGTCGACACCGAAGCGCATCCCCAGGTGTCGATGCGCCATCACATCAAGGGCATCCCCAGCCTGATCCTGTTCAAGCACGGCGCTGAAACTGCGCGCACCTCGGGCGCGATGGAAGCGCATGCGCTTAAACGCTGGCTGGCGTCACAGGGCATTCAATAAGCACGTGTAAAATGCGCAAGATATGCACCGACCCCGGAGCGCAAGCTCCGGTTTTCTTATTCAGGGAGACATCATGACCGACGCGCAACAACCCGTATTCAACATCGAAAAACTCTACGCCAAGGATCTGTCGCTGGAAGTGCCCAACGCGCCCGACATTTATCTGGAACGCGAGGCGCCGCAGATCGACGTCAACATGTCGACCGAAAGCCGCGCGCTGGGCGAAGACATGTACCACACCAGCATCACCGTCACCGTCACCGCCAAGATCGGCGACAAGACCATGTTCCTGGTCGAATGCACCCAGGGCGGCGTCTTCCGCATCCAGAACGTGCCGCAGGACCAGATTCCGATGGTGCTCGGCATCGGCTGCCCCAACATCGTCTTCCCGTATCTGCGCGAGACGGTGTCCGACGTGGTGATCCGCGCCGGCTTCCCGCCGCTGTTGCTGAACCCGGTCAACTTCGAGGCGCTGTTCCACCAACAACAGCAGGCGCAGCAGCAACAGGCCGCGCCCGAGCAGACGCATTGAAGCAGAAAGCTTCGTTGAAAAAGCGCCCGCGCCCGAGCAGTCTGTGCCTCGCTGCCGGCCTGCTGCTCACGCTGGCGCACCCCGCCTGGGCACTGGAATACCGCAGCACCGGACGCGCCGCCCTGCTCTACGACGCGCCCTCGACCGCGGCCAGCAAGCTCGCCATCGCGGGCAGCGGCCTGCCGCTTGAAGTCGTCGTCGACACCGATGTCTGGGTCAAGGTGCGCGACCCTGACGGCCGCCTGGCCTGGATCGAGAAATCTGCCCTTGGCGGCGCAAAAACCGTCATGGTCAAGGCTGTTGCCAGCGTCATCCGGCAACAGCCGCGCGCCGACGCCGAAGTCGTGTTCCATGCCGAACGCGGCCTCCTGCTCGAGCTTGCCGGCGCAGCCGACCCCTACGGCTGGCTGCCGGTGAGGCATGCCGGCGGCCTGGCCGGCTGGCTGCCCGTAAACGAGGTATGGGGACAATGAGACTATCGGTACTGGGCGCCGGCGCCTGGGGCACCGCCCTGGCGGCCAGCTGGGCGCCCCACCACGAAGTCACCCTGTGGGGGCGCAACACGGCCGAGCTCGATGCCATGCGCACGAGCCGCGTCAACACCCGCTACCTGCCCGACTGCCCGCTGCCGGACACCCTGCAGCTCAATCCGGATTTCAACGCCGTCGTCGATGCGGCCGAGCTCATCGTCATCGCCGTTCCCACGAGCGGCCTGCGCGCCACCCTGGCCGCGCTGGCCGCCCGTCCCCGGTTGCCACCGCTGGTCTGGGTGTGCAAAGGCTTCGAGCATGGCAGCCGCAAATTGCCGCACCAGCTTATCGCCGAACTGCTCCCCACGCACGCCCAAACGGCTGCGTTGTCCGGCCCCAGCTTTGCCCAGGAAGTGGCACAGGGCTACCCCACTGCGCTCACCCTCGCCTCCAACGACAGCGAACTGGCGCAGCACCTCGCCGAGGCGCTGTCCGCCCAGCGCCTGCGCATCTACGCGCACGACGACGTGATCGGGGTCGAGCTGGGCGGCGCGCTGAAGAACGTCATGGCGATTGCTGCAGGCATCTGCGACGGCCTCAAACTGGGCCACAACGCGCGCGCCGCGCTCATCACCCGCGGGCTGGCCGAAATGACCCGCCTCGGCGTCGAACTCGGCGGACACTTCGAAACCTTCATGGGATTATCCGGCCTCGGCGACCTCATCCTCACCACCACCGGCGACCTCTCGCGCAACCGCCAGGTCGGCCTGCGTCTGGCGCGCGGCCAGACGCTCGACACCATCCTTGCCGAACTCGGCCACGTCGCCGAAGGCGTTTCCACCGCGCCCGAAGTCGCCGCGCTCGCCCGCGATCTGGGCGTCGACATGCCGATCACCCGCAAGGTCTGCCAGATGCTGTTCGAAGGCCTGCCGGCCGCCCAAGCGGTCGATGCCCTGCTGAACCGGGACATCAAGGCTGAGTTCTGAGGCAAGGCCGGAGGGCTTTGCCGTTCAGTGCGCCGGGCAGGCCGGCAGGGGCAGGCAGCTTCCAGCGTCTTGCCCGGACAGGCTTTCCATCTCTTTCAGGGTGTGTGAAAAATCGGTGTTTTCAGGCCCGATACGCGTGGCGCAACGCGCTGATTCCCGGGCTTGGCGTATGCATTGGCGGGCAACCAGGGCGTAGGCCAGATTGTTCCAGACGACCGCCGCACCCGCCTGGCGGTTGAGCGCATGGCGGAATGCCGCTTCGGCCGGCCCGGCGCGGCCCAGCGCGTACTCGGCATTGCCCAGGCCCAGCCATGCAAGCGGATGGTCCGGCCACCTTGCGGTCGATGCCTGGTAGGCCTCCCGGGCTTCCTGATGCCGGCCCAGGCTCTCCAGGGCGCTTGTCGCTTCCAGATAGGGAATGGGTTTGGCCTGCGCCGGGAAAGCCCCCGGGGCGAGCACGACAATGCCCCATCGCGCGGACCGGTTCCAGGTATTCAGAAACACGCCGAAGGGCGTGATGCGCCGGGGCTCGGTTCCGGAGCGCAGGACAAGTTCCTGCCGCGCCAGGTCATAGCCGACCGCCACCGCATAGTGCCAGCGCGGCAGCCAGTTCAGCCCCAGATTCTGCAGGACCAGCACCGGGTGACCCGCTGCGATTTCTGTCAGCAGGGCATCGAGCGCGGGTTCGACCGGGACGACCAGCAAGCCCTGCCGGCGCACAGCCGCCATGATTTCAGCCTGCAGGCTGCCCTCGCGGGCGGGCAGGTAGACCTGGGGAACGAGCTCATCGGGGGCGATCGTCACGCCACGCGCATTGAGTACGGTGGCCAAGGCCGCCGGCCCGCACTGATAGCGAGTCTGCGGGAAGAACGGGGTGTCGGCCAGTTCCACCCTGGCCGGGAGTCCGGCAATACCCGCTTCCATGGGCTCTTCACGGTTTTCCTACGGAAGACAAGCGTGTTAACGACGTCGGTGGCGACGCGCGGTTGTAGAGGAATGATGGCGTGTCCTTGGTGTTCAGCTGGAATATCTTGAGCTTGAAATATTCCATGTCGCGGAAGCCCCTGGCGCGGCGTCGCAGCAGGGCGATGGACACATTGCCGGCTTCCAGCCGCGAGGTTGTGATCGGATGATCGGCATACGCGCAGATGCCGGTGCGATGTGCCTTCAGGGTCTTCACGAATTTATCCA
>Ga0208244_100533_pt1 | contig 34607 bp, 28 predicted proteins | sample SubbioCR12Aug_5A_FD_184828 | JGI IMG/M metagenome (GOLD analysis project Ga0208244, IMG submission 184828) | Serpentinite rock and fluid subsurface biosphere microbial communities from McLaughlin Reserve, California, USA - CR12Aug_5A (SPAdes) | ecosystem: Environmental > Terrestrial > Deep...
CCGCTCTCTCCTCCCTCCCCGGATCCGGCCTCTCCCGCGGCCTTGGACTACCGATCGCCGAACAAGGCGCGCCCGATGCGCACCATGGTCGCGCCTTCCTCGATCGCCACCTCGAAATCTCCCGACATGCCCATTGACAACTCGCAGAACGCATCGCCCGCAACCCCGGCCCGCAGGCGGTCCCGCAGCGCCCGCAGCTCCCGGAAGACCGGCCTGACGGTCTCGGGGTCACCGGCAAGCGGGGCCACCGTCATCAGCCCGATCGGGACGAGGAACCTGCACGCAAGCACCCGCCCGACCAGATCCGCCGCCGCGCCGGGAGTAAGCCCGTACTTGGTGGCCTCGCCGGCGACGTTCACCTCGATCAGGACCGGGACCCGCCGGACGGCTTCACCCGCTGCCCGATCCACCGCCTCCGCGATCCGAAGGCTGTCGAGGGAGTGAATCACCTGGAACCGCCCCACGGCCAGCCTTGCCTTGTTTCGCTGCAGGTGGCCGATCAGGTGCCAGAGCGGCCCGGGTCCGACCGCCTCGATCTTGAGAACTGCCTCCTGAACCCGGTTCTCACCCAGGTCGCCGAGCCCCGCATCCACGGCCTCGCGCACCCGCGCCGCGTCAACCCCTTTCGTAACGCCGATCAACTTCACCGAGGCCGGGTCGCGCCCGACCCGTTCGGCGGCGCGGGCGATCCGTTCCACGACCGCCCTGTACCGTTCGCCCATGTAGGTCACGCCACGGCGTTATTCGGCAGGAGGCAGGGAATCCCTGCGATCGGGCGCGGCGATGAAAGCGGCCATCCTGCCGGTGCGCCCAGACCGGCGGTGCGAGAAGAACAGAGCGGGATGGCAGGAGGTGCACAACCCGGCCGCAGCGATCGCCCCGGGCGGCACGCCGGCGGCCTCGATCTGGCGGCGGTTCGCCTCCCACAGATCGAGGAACCAGCGGCCCTTCGACGCCGGCCGCAAGACGGCCCCTTGCCACGGCCAGGGCGCCAGCGCCTCCACGACCTCCCCTCCCACCTCATAGCAGCACGGGCCGATCGCCGGGCCGATCGCTGCCAACAGGTCCGCGGGCCGGCTGCCGAACGCCTCTCCCATCGCCCGAACCGCGGCCGCCGCGGCCCCGGCCGCTGTTCCGCGCCAGCCGGCATGGACCGCGGCCACGGCACGCTTCACCGGATCCACCACAAGGACCGGCACGCAGTCGGCGGAGTGCATCGCCAGGACTGCGGCCGGGTCACAGCTCGTCAACCCGTCGGCCCCCTGGATCTTCCGCCCCCGATGAACCGCGGTGACGACGGCGACCTCGCGGCCGTGCACCTGCGATGCTTCCACCTGATCGGAGATGTCGCGGCCGAGGGCGGCAAGGGCGCGCGCCCGGTTCTCGCGCACGGCCGCGGCATCGTCACCCGCGCCGCGGCCGAGGTTCAGCGTGTCAAACGGAGGAGCGCTCACGCCGCCGCCGCGCGTGGTGAAGGCGTGAAGCACGCCCGCGGCCTCCAGCGACCCGGCCGCCAGAAGCAGCAGGCCTCTTCGGCGCTCCCAGCGCCAACCCGGAGGTAGATGGGGCAGCGTGCTAGACGACCTTCTCGCGCACCACGGCGCTGAAGTAGTCCATCGCGGCCACTACGAGCGTGATGGCCCAAACCGCGGTGGCCGCCTGCTTCCACTGCAGCAGGTTGATGTACTGCATCAGCAGGAAGCCGATCCCGCCGCCGCCCACGAACCCGATCACCGTGGACATGCGCACGTTGATGTCCCACCGGTAGATCGTGAACGCGATGAACGGCGGCACGATCTGAGGCACGACCGCGTAGCGCACGACCTGCAGCATCGAGGCGCCGGTTGCGGTGATCGCCTCGATCGGTCCGGGGTCTATGGACTCGATCTGCTCCGAGTAGAGCTTGCCCAGCGAGGCGATCGAGTGAATGCCCAACGCCATTACCCCGGCGAACGGGCCGATGCCGACCCACACCGCGAACACCGTCGCCAGGATCAGGGGCTCGATGGATCGGGCGATATTGAAGATGGTGCGGACGGCGTAGTAGACCAGCGTGCCCAGGGGGTTGCGCGCCATCAGGTTCTTGGCGCCCAGAAATGACAGGGGCACCGCGAGGAACACGGCCATGGTGGTGCCCATCAGGGCCAGGAACACGGTCTCAACCATCCGGAACAGGGTCAGGCGCAGCGCGTTGCTGGGCCCCAGCGTCGTGCCCTCCAGGCCGACCTGGACCATGATGTGGTGCTCCGTGCCGATGACGTTGGGGACCGTTACCGCCGCCTGGAACCGGCCCGAGGCGTCGGTGGCGCCCTCCCCCAGCTTTACCTTCACGCCTGACTGATCGAACCAGATCAGCTCGACCGGACGCGAGGGCGCGAAGCCCTCCCCGCTCACGCCTACCGGATCGCCGATCCTCGTGGTGGCAGGGCTCAGGGTGATGCGGCCCGGACCACCCGCCTGCAGGGGAGCCGGCGGCGGCGCGCCGTCAAGCCCGATGCCGGTGTCCGCCACCTGCACGCGGGGCCGGCGCTCGATCAGGTCGGGGCGGATCAGGTCGGTGGCCAGGGGCTTGATCAGGTAGGCCTTGCGTCCCAGCTCGCCCAGGTTGATCTGCGTCACCTGCCAGCCGTAGACATAGATCACACCCAGGAAGATCAACCACAGGATGACGCGCAGGGCTCCGGCTCCAGGCCTGGGGATCTCCGGGGCCTGGCGGGGTAGGGTGTTGCCGTTTCGTCCCATCTCGCTCCCTTTCGCGACCGTCCGCCAGGCGGCCGGCGGGCCGGCCGAGGCCGGCCTACGCTATCTCGACCTCTACCGCCTCTTCTCCGAAGATCTCCTTGAAGCGCTGCTCGTCAATCTCCGACGGCAGGCCCTCAAAGGCTATCTCGCCGTCCTTGAGGGCGATCAGCCGCGTGCCGTAGCGCCGCGCTAAGCTCAGGAAGTGCAGGCTGCACATCACCGTGATGCCGTCCCGGCGGTTGAGCTCCTCCACGTACCGCAGCACCGAGTGTGAGGTCGCGGGATCCAGGCTGGCCACCGGTTCATCGGCCAGGATCAGCTTCGGGTCCTGCATCAGCGCCCGGGCTATTCCCACCCGCTGCTGTTGGCCGCCGGAGAGCTGATCGGCCCGCGTGTGGGCCTTCTCCGGAATGCCGACCGTGGTAAGGTGTGCGATCGCCTGCTCGCGCAGGCCGCGCGGGAAGAAGTTGTAGAGCGACCACGCCGGCGGCACGTACCCCAGCCGTCCGGACAGCACATTGGTGATGACCGGAGAGCGCTTGACCAGGTTGAACTGCTGGAAGATCATCCCGATCTGGCGGCGCATGCGGCGCAGATCATCGGGCTGCAGCGCCGTAACCTCAACGTCGTCAACGAAGATCTTGCCCGAGGTCGGCTCGACGAGCCGGTTGATGCACCGCATCAGCGTGGACTTCCCGGACCCGGAGAGGCCTATTATGATGAGAAACTCGCCGGGCGCCACCGAGAAGCTCACGCCGTTCAGCGCCCGCGTTCCGTCGGGGTAGATCTTGGTGAGGTTCTCGATCCTCACCGCCGCTCCACGCATCACTCCACCTCACAGAACGGAGGAGAGCGGCGTACCCTCTCCTCCGTCCGATCGTCCGATGCCATCCGGTGCTTCGCTCGGTCCGCTACCTGGGCCGCACCATCTGCTCCAGATCGAGGCCAAGGAGCTTCGCCGCATCCCTGACCGACTGGAACAACTCGTCCATGGACTTCAGTTTCGGCATCTTGTGGGCGCTCTGGAGCGCGGCCAGGTCCGCGTACCCCTCGTGCTGGTAGAGGGCGAAGATCGTCTCTCGGCCCGGCGCCGTCTTCGCGATAAGGAACATCGCCTTCGTGACCTTGTCCTTGACCTCGTCGGGGAGCTCGCGCCGGAACGAGACGGTGTCGTTGGGAATCGGGTCCGTGTACATCAGGACCTTCACCTTGTCCCGCACGTCCGGGTACTGCCCGACCACGCGCTCGCGTGCCTCGAAGGTCGGGTCTCCAGGTTCCCCAAACGTCGCGCCGGCGTCCACAGAGCCGGTGTAGATCGCCAGCACCACCTTGTCGTGTCCTCCGGCAAAGATAACCTGGCCGAAGAACCGGTCCGGGTCAATCCCATTCTTCTTGAGAAGGGCGGCAGGGAACAGGTAGCCGGACGCCGAGGCCGGGTCTACAAAGGCGAACTTCTTGCCGCGCAGGTCGGCCAGCGTCTTGGCGTTGAGCTCGGCGCGATAGAGGATCTGCGCATGGTAGAACGGCCTGTTCTGCCGCAGGCTGACCAAACGGGCCTCTGCTCCACACCGGCGGTTGGCCAGAACGTATGAAAACGTCGCGAAAAACGCGATGTCCACCCTTCCCGCGCACATCGCCTCGATCGTCGCGGCGTAGCTGGTTGGAACCTCGGCCCGGACCCGGTACCCCGTGGCCACCTCCAGCATCCGGGCCAGCGTGCTGCCCGTGGCCAGCACCCGGGCCGCGTCCACCGAGGGCACGAACGCCAGCACTAGGCTGGTCTGGCCGGCGGCGGGCTGCGGTGACCAGACGCCCGTACCCAGCGACACTGCCAGGATGAGCACAACGGTTAAGAATCGCACGGCTCTCTTCACAATCCATCCTCCTCCCGCGGTACACTCCATCTCGTCCACACCTAAGAATAGCACACCGGACGGACGGTCGTTACTTGCGCGGCACCACCGTCATCCCGGTCACGCGGCCGTCGCTGTCGAGCCGGAACCGGATCCCCTGCGCCTCATAGGTAAGCACCACCGTGCTCCTGCTCCCGCCCGTGAGACGGTCGGGCGCTCCGTAGTGCGTCAGGACGTCCTTGAAGGTCGAGTTCGCGAAGGACACGCCCTTGCTGGTGACGTAGCGCGGGTTGTCGGTGAAGATGAAGTCCGCGCCGCCGGCGTCGCCGTGCCGCTTCGTCCATGACACGACGAAGACGTTCCGCTCACCCTGTTGGTACACCCAGTACACGTTGGTCGAGCCGTCGCCCGCGCGGTCGTTGGAGATCTCGTCGGGCATGCCGAGCCGGCTGAGCACTTGCTGTTGGGTCATGCCGAGTTGTATCTCCCCGACCGCATGACCCGGTATCACGATCCAGTTCGCGGGCTGCGCTCCGGCCGGAGCCGGCGCCGCGAGCATCGCCACAAGCAGCGCCACAAGTATGACCGTTCCAAACGCAGTACGCACACCCGTCAGCACTTGGCGTACCCGCACTGCCGACAGGTCGCGCACCCGTTCTCGCGGATCAGGGAGGCTCCGCAGTCCGGGCAGACGCCTACGAATCCGAGCGCAGCACCGTGTCCGGCCAACCAACCGCTCTCGTGGCGGCCGTCTTCTCCCCCTCCATTGCCTCCTATCGCCGGGGCCAGCGCCGGCTCCCTGGGAGGGAGGGGAGCAACCGGCGGGGGAGCGAACCGGAGCTTTTCCTGGTGGACCCGCGGGCCCGGCTCCGGCAGAACGTCTGCGCGCGGGAAGACCTTGTCCGGCCGGAACCCATCGCCGTAGAGCGCCCGCCCCAGCGCCAGGGCCACCGCCTGCGCGATTGTCGAGACGCGCACCACCGTGCCGTCCGCGGAGCGGTCAAACGCCACCTCGGTGCTCTGAACGCGCCAGAGCTGCTCGATTACCTCCCGGGCGTCGATCCCTCCGCGCAGCGCAAGCGAGGCCATGCGGCCGATCGCCTCGGCCTCGACGTCGAGCGAATGCACGAACACCTCGCAGATGCCCAACTCATCCTCGTTGATGACCACGTAGATGCGACCCCGAGGCGTCTCGATGCGCTCGGTCCTCCCGGAGGTCACCTTGGGCCTTGCGCGGGGCGCGGCGCGCGACGGCGCGCCCGGCGCCGCTGCCGCGGGCGTCACTCCTGCCGCGGGCTGGCTCTTGGCCTGTCCCTCGGTCATGAGGATGCCGTCCCGACTCCCTTCCCGGTAGACGGTGATGCCCTTGCACCCCGACTTCCAGGCCAGGAAGTAGACCTTTTCAACCTCATCCGGCTGCGCGTCGTGCGGCAGATTGACCGTGGACGAGATCGCGTGGTCAACGTGGCGCTGGATCGCGGCCTGCATCCGGACGCGCATCTCGGGGCGGATCTGGTGCGCGGTAACGAAGTAGTCGGGCAGGTCGCTTTGGCGCTCGATCCCGAAGCGGGCCATGAACTCCCGGACGAGCGTGTGGTAGACGGTGAAGTACTCCTGCGAGAGGGACTCCGACCGCCGTATGTACGATAGGTCGAAGATGGGTTCGATGCCGCTGGTGACGCCTGCCAGCGCCGCCCCGCTTCCCACGGGAGGGACGGTCAGCAGGGCCACGTTGCGCAACCCGTGGCGATGGATTCGCTCCTGGACCTTGGGGCAGAGCGTCTTAACGAACGCCTGGCTCGTGTGGGCCCCGGCGTCGTACCCCGGAAACCGGCCCTTCTCGACGGCCAGGGTGACGCTCTCGTCGTAGACGACGTTCTTGATCCGATCGAAGAACCCGTCCGCGAAGGCGAGCGCGGGCTCGGAATCATACCTCAGCCGCAGCATAACCAGCATGTCGCCCAGCCCGGTAAAGCCCACGCCGATGCGCCGCGAGAACAGACTCGCCTCCCGGTGCTGGGGCAGGGGATGCCTGTCGGCGTTGTAGTCGAGCACGTTGTCGAGAAAGCGCACGGCATGACGCAGCGCCCGATCCAGTTGCTCCCAGTCCACGCGCGCCGATGAGGTGAACTCGTCCCGCACGAAGCGGGCCAGGTTGATGTTGCCCAGGCAGCAGTTCCCGTAGGGTTCGAGAGGTATCTCGCTATTTGACACAATGAGCCCGTTGGCGATAAACGACTTGGTGTCGAGCACGGTGAGATCGTAGACGGGTTCGGAGACGCCCTCGTCCACGACACGCGCGACTCGCGTCACGCTGGTCACCCTGCGGAGTGCCATCTTGGGCGAGGTCCGCAGGGCCTCCAGCATCTGCTGCTTCCGCGGCAGGGCGCTACCGATGCACTCCGCAAATCGCTCGATGGATGGGAATCCCCCGATGCACAGCTTGTGGCTGCGGGTCGCGTTCTTCACGTCCGCGCGGTATGTAGTGATTGTTGAGAACACCCCGAATTGAAGGAGCAGCAACTGCACCTGCTGGATCAGCGTTCGGGATGTGGAAGAGAGCGAGACCATCGGCTGCTCTCCGGGACGGGAGATGGTCCCGTCGGCGTCAAACAGGCCGCGCAGGAAGCCGGCCGTCGCTTCCTTCGGGGCGGTCAGGATGGATTCGGGCACCATCTTCTCGTGCGCGACGGCGGGCCTCAACCCGAGCGCCCCCAACATGCGCAGAAACGCCGTAGAATGCACAGACACCCAGGCGTGGTTCGTCCCTTCCCGCACCTGGAGGGGGTAGTCGATTTCCGCCACCACCGTCCCGCCGCCTGCAGGCACGCGCTCGCGTCGGTATCGCAGGCAGCTAGCGGTTACGCGGTCGATGATCGGCTTCACATGCGGGGCGTCCTTGACGTGCATGTGGACGTCCAGCCGGTTCGCGCTCTCGGCGCGGCTGGAATGCCTGGTGTACGATCCGTCGCCGACCGCGTACCCCAGCAGGTAGGCCAGGTCGTTGTCCCAGACCTCCGGGATGTCAACGAGGCGGTAGTGCGCGTCACGCCGGCGAGGCTGGATCCGCTCGGCGTCGAGGTGGAGATATGGGGAGCGATCCCGGAAGACCGTCTCGACCAGCGACGGGTCGTTCAGGTCCATGACCGCAAGCACATCCCCGGAACGCAGCTCGTCGATGCGCTTCCATCCTGTAGATCCATGCTCCGGGTCGTGGGTGTCATCGTTGAGCACTTTGACCTTGTGGTCCCCTGTGCCGCGGACCCCGAAGCCGCTGCTCGTCTCGACCCGATAGATTCGCTTGATCCCTGTGAACGCAATTGCATCCGCCCTGACCGTGGCCAGGCCCTGACTGTCGGCCGCCCGCCGGTCAATCACGACCTCGGGGTTCACGCGGTCGGCAACCGCATGGCTCACGAGGGCATCCAGCCGGTGAATGCCGCTCGGGGTCATCACATATGTAGACCCAACCAGCGAACAGGGGTTCGTGGTGACCACGTTCATGCCGTTGTACTCGGAGGTGGACCAGCGCTTGACCGCGTCCCAGAAGATCACGCCTGGCTCCGCGAAATCGCGGGCGCCGCTGATCAGATCCCACCAAACCTCCCGGGCCTTCACGGTTCGCCGCAGCGTGGCGCGCTCGTTCTCGAACGCGAGGTCGTACGTGCCGTCCTCCTCCACCGCGCGCATGAACTCATCGGAGATTCGGACGCTGAGGTTGGCGTACCGGACCTTCTCCGTATTGCGCTTCACCTTGATGAAGTCCAGCACGTCGGGGTGGTTGTCGGCGATGGTGATCATCAGCGCCCCGCGCCGCCCCGACTGCCCGATCGTACCCGTGGTCAGCGAGAAGAGGTCCATGAACGATACCGACCCCGTGCTGCTGCGGGCGGCGTTGTTGACCGGGGCGCCGCGCGGCCGAAGTACGGAGATGTCGGTTCCCACACCGCCGCCCAGGCTGTATGTGCGGGCCGCCTCTTTCATCCACTCGAAGATGGATTCGATCGAGTCGTCCTTGACGGGGATGACATAGCAGTTGAGCGCGGTGACGCGCCGCGAGTTGCCCGCGGCGTGCATGATCCGACCACCGGGTATGAAGCGGAACTCGTCCAGCAGCCAGTAGAAGCTCTCCGCCCACTCCGCCCGGCGGTCCGGGTGCTCAACCGATGCGATCTCCCGCGCGATGCGGTGCCACATCTGGCCGGGCGTGCGCTCCATGATGTTCCCGTCGCGGTCCCGGAGGGCATACTTGTCGTGGAACACGCGGGCGCGTAGCTCATCACCCCCAAAGGCGGCAAGCGTTTCTGCGGAGACATCCGATGCTGCGGGTGCCCCAAGAATCTCGCGGGACGGGGCCAGGGGCTGGGTCGAAGAGGACGATGCGCCTTCCATGCAGGTCACCCCGGGGTGCGTAGTATTAGCCAGCGATTTGTGAGTCGGTGAGCGAGATAAGGGGAACCTGATCGCGGAGAGCGTCCTCCCGGCGCTTGCGCTCCTTGAGGGTCTCTATCTCCTCCGCTATCGAGTCCACATCACGGAACCGGCGGTACTCAGAGGCGAACCGAACATAGGCGACGTCATCAATCCGGCGGAGGCGTTCCATTACGAGGTCTCCGACAGTGCCGCTCGCCACCTCGGGATTTCCAACCTGGCGGATCTCGCGTTCCACCTCTTCCACCAGCGCATCCATGGCCTCTATCGAAACGGGCCTCTTCCCGCAGGCGCGTATGACGCCCCCCAGCACCTTGGACCGATCAAAAGGCTCGCGCCGTCCGTCGCGCTTCACGACCATCAGCGGAGAAGGGTCGGCCCGTTCGTAGGTGGTGAACCTCCTGTTGCAGCCCAAACACTCCCGCCTCCGGCGAATAGATCGCCCATCCAGCATGGGACGGGAGTCGAGGACCTTGCTTTCTTCGTGGCCACAGAGCGGGCAGCGCATTACGACACCACCAGTAGAGGCACGGTGATTCTAGGTTCCCACATCTAGCGTGTCAATGTCCGGGGCGGTCGCCTTGCTCGCGCGCACGCTTCCGGACGGGCGCTTGCTCCCCCGATGATGCCCGATCATCGAATCCGCTGTTCTGGGGAAGCCAGCGCCCGGGTCCCCAGGCACAGGACCGGCACGGTCAGGACCGCCAGCGAGCCGGCGGTCCAGGCCAGGGCAGAGGCAGGGGTCGCACCCACCAGAATGCCCCGGAAGGCCACCACGGCGTTCACCACGGGCACGAACACCACCCATGGCTGCGAGACTCCCAGGAGGGGGATAAGCATCACGGGAAGGGCAACCACCAGGTACAGGGCGGTGAACCCCTGCTGGGCCTCGCGCAGGGACCTGGCCCGGAGGCTGACCCAGAGCTGGCAGGCCGACAGGAACCCTCCCAGCACGGTCGCGACGAGCAGGAGCTTGAACGCGGTCCCGGCCGGGATAGAGACCTCAACCGGGGTGGTAGTGATTAGGACCGAGCCAAATCGTAGCGTGGCGACGCCCACTGCCAGCATGAGACCCACCGCCAACACGGCGGGGACCAGCACGGCCAGGAACTTCCCGGCAACCACCGCCGATCGCGGCGCCGGCGCGGTCAGCAGAGCGTCCATGCTGCCCCGCTCCCTCTCGCCCACACCCACATCGAGGGCGGCGTACTGCCCGCCCAGGAGCAGCCATACCGCCAGGAAGAAGGGCAGGGCCGAAGCCAGCAGCATGCCTCCCATCCGTTGAGGCGAGGCCGCGTTCCGGGGTTCGACCACTACCGGCGCGAGCCTGGCCGCCACCTGGGCAACCCGCTGGACCGCGGCGCGGGAGGCGGGCCTGGACTCGTCGTACCAAGCAGCCACAACCCGGGATCTGCCGCCGGAGGGCCCCCGGTCAACCAGGATTGCCTCAATCTCACCCCGGAGCAGCGCCGCCTCGGGCTCTGCCACCGACATCAGGCGGAAAGCTCCCTCACGGGAACCCAGGGCGGCCAGCCCGCCGGCATCCCCTCCCTGCAGGACGATGCGCACCGGCCGCTCGCGCAGGGCATCCTGCTGGCGCGCCGCCAATACCGGCATCACCAGCACTACCAGAGGCATGGTGAGCACCGGCAGCAGCACCGCGGCCACCAGGGTGCGACGGTCGCGCAGCGTCTCGGCTGCCTCCTTGCGGAAGACGGCCATGGCGGCGCGCCGCCACAGGCCCGGGCGGCCGACGGAAGATCGGGAAGGCGAACCGCCGGGGACGCCCATGGACCGGCGCTAGAAGGGCCGCGGGAAGACTACGGCGCTAAGAACGAATACGGCGATCAGCACCGCGCCGACCAGCCGGCGGGATGGGCTCAACGGGGACAGGTCATCCAGTGGTCCCACGTGCCCCCGGCGCATCAGCAGCGCTATGAGGATCGCCATTGGGTAGAATCCCATCAACACGGCAATAGCCACGCCCGCGTACGAAAGCAGGGAATGTGCGCGGGAGCCGAACGCCGCCCGCACCGCGTGCCCTCCGTCGAGCATCCCTGCCGGCAACAGGTTGATGCTGGTAACGACCAATCCAATCCACCCGGCAAACAGCACCGGATGCCCCAGCACGGCATGGCCCGCTGGTGGGTCGAGGACCAGGCGGATCATGGCCTGAATCAGCAGCGGGTCAGGGATGGAGACGAGCGCCCCGAGGCGCTCGGGATCCACGACGAACGATCGGCTGACCCCGTAGAGCAGCACCGGGACGGCTACCAGGAACCCTGCGATGGGTCCCGAGGCGCCCAGGTCCATCAGGCTGTCCCGGTTGGGCGCCGGGGTGCGCGTAACTATGACGGCGCCCATTGTGCCGATCGGGGGAGCCATTGGTAGGAAGTACGGCAGGCTGGCGTCAATGCCGCGGCGGATGGCCACGAGCTTGTGTCCCATCTCGTGGGCCCCGAGGATCACCAGGACGGACAGCGAGAACGCGGCCCCACCCGCCACCGCGCTATCCAAGAAGCCGGCCTTAACCAGGGCCGCCGACTGCACGTAACCCGCGTAGAAGGTCGTGGCGACGGTGGCGAGGAGGAGCAGCAGGCTCGTTTGCCAGGACCACCGCCCCGCCGGCGGAGTGGGCACGAGCACCAACGCCGGACGCCCGGCCCGGGTGCGCAGCATCGGCGTCAAACCCAGCGGCGCCAGCCGGTCCCGCAGTACCATGAACCGACCGCCCAGCCCGGCGCCCGTTGGGAGCATGTAGAGCGGCTGCGGCCCTTCGGCGGCTACCGCCCCGGGTAGAAGCGCCTCGACATGCCTCCGGGCAAGCTCCAGCCGCGCGTCGAGGTCGGCCGGCTCATGCGGCGGCGCCCCCGGCAGACCGTCGTATCCCACGCGGGGGTCGCCCTACCGTCTCCGCAGGAACGCCGGGATGTCCAGGTCGTCAATCAGCCTGACCGGTTCCCTGCTCCGGTCGTCCTGCGCCGATTCAGCGATCTCTACCCTGCGCGCCGCTTCGAATCCGGTCGCGATCACTGTGATGCGGACCTCGTCGTGCGCCTTCTCGTCAATCACGGCGCCGAAGAAGATGTTGGCGTCCGGATCGGCGGCGTCGCGCACTATCTGGGCGGCCTCGCTTACCTCGAGCAGGCCCAGGTCGAGCCCGCCGGTGACGTTGATGAGCACTCCGCGCGCGCCGTCCATCGAGGTCTCCAGGAGCGGGCTGTTGATCGCGGACTGCGCCGCGCGGGTCGCCCGATCCTCGCCCGAGGCTACCCCGATTCCGATGAGCGCGCTGCCTGCCTCGGCCATGATGGTCCGGACATCGGCGAAGTCCAGGTTGATCAACCCGGGAATCGTGATGAGGTCGGCGATCCCCTGCACTCCCTGGCGCAGCACGTCGTCGGCGGTGCGGAACGCCTCCACCACGGTGGCCTGCCGGTCAATGATCTGCAGAAGCCGGTCGTTGGGAATCGTAATGAGGGTGTTCACCTTTTGCTTGAGCGTGCGCACACCTTCGTCGGCGGTGGCGGCGCGCCGCTTGCCTTCAAACCCAAAAGGCCGCGTCACGACGCCTACGGTCAGCGCACCCAGATCGCGCGCCAACTCGGCAATCACCGGTGAGCCTCCGGTGCCGGTACCTCCGCCCATGCCGGAGGTGATGAAGACCATGTCCGCGCCGTCGAGGGCCTCGCGGATCTCCTCCTTGCCCTCCTCGGCGGCCTGGCGACCCACCGCGGGGTCGCCGCCGGCGCCCAATCCCTTGGTGGTCTTCGCGCCGACGTGGATCTTCTTGTCGGCGGAAGACAGAGCCAGCGCCTGGACGTCGGTGTTGACCGCGATGAACTCCACACCACGCAGCCCGGCGGAGATCATGCGGTTGACGGCGTTGTTGCCCCCGCCCCCCATCCCGATGACCTTTATCGCCGCATACCGTCGAAGGTCCCGCTCCATTTTGGTCATCACCGCTCCTCCCTACCTAACGTGGCATGTCGGGCTCCAGCCTCACCCACCCTGCAGCAAATCGCGGATCCACGCGCGGGTCCGATCCCAAAAGGAACTCGTGCCGTTCCGGTGCGCGGCGCCCGCCCGCATCCGGCCGCGCGCACCGAAGAGCGCGAGGCCGACGCCCGTGCTGAACGCCGGGCTCCGAACCGTCTCCACCAGACCGGTGATCTGATCGGGTGCGCCAAGGCGGGCAGGGAGTCCAAGCCGGACCTCGGCGTGCTCGATCAGACCATCGAGAAGGGCGGTCCCGCCGGTCACCACCACGCCCGCAGGCGCGCGGTGCATGTAGCCGCTTCGGCGGATCTGGACCTGAACGAGCGAGAAGATCTCATCCAACCGCGGCTCTATGAACTCCGCCAGGATCCTGCGTGGGAGCACGCGAGGCTCGCGCCCGCCCACGTTGAACACCTCGATCATCTCGCCTTCGGATACCGCCATGGGCGAGGCCGCGCCCCAGCGGACCTTCAGCTTCTCCGCTTCGGCCATCGGAGTCCGCATCCCCACTGCTATGTCGCTGGTGATGTGGGCGCCGGCCACCGGGAGAATCGCCGCGTGGCACAGGCCGCCGTTGGCGAAGATCCCAATGCTCGTCGTGCCGCCGCCTACATCCACCAGGATCACGCCGATGTCGCGCTCCGACGGCGTGAGCACGGCCTCTGCCGAAGCCAGCGGCTCCAGCACCATCTCCGCGACCTCCACGCCCGCCAACTGCGCGCACTTGGCCACGTTGGCCAGGGCCGTGGCAGCGCCCGTAACGATGTGGGCTTCGACCTCCAGGCGCGTACCGTACATCCCAACCGGCCGCTTGACGCCGTCCTGGCCGTCCACGATGAAGTCGCGCGGGAGCATATGGATGATCTCGCGGTCGGATGCCGGCAGCGCCGCCATCCGGGCGGCGTCCACGACCCGTGTTACGTCCGCCTCCGCGATCTCGTGATCCCCTCGCGCCACCGCCACCACGCCCCGGCTGTCGGACGATGTGATGTGCTCACCGGAAACCGCCACGAACGCGGTGGTGATGCTGGTCCCGGCCATGCGCTCGGCCCGGTCGGTGGCCTCCTCGATCGCGCGGGCCGTCGAGGCAAGGTCCACCACCACGCCGCGGCGCATGCCGGTAGAAGGCACGCTGCCGGCGCCGGTGATGTGGACATCGCCGTCCTCGTCCACCTCGCCGACAACCGCGCAAACCTTGGTTGAGCCTATGTCCAGGCCAACGACCGAACCTCGGCGCGCCATACGCTACCTGTAGTGGTGCATGGGTTTGTTCTTTCTGTATCTAGTTGGGCCATTCCACGCTTATCGGGCATCTCCTGCTCCAGCCGGTCTCACCACCACGGATCCTCCATACCTCAGGTCCAGCGAAGCGGGCGTGACGCCCTTTGCCCGTAGGGCGTCCAGAACCCGGGGGACCTGCTCCAGCCGCTCCGATAGCCCTGACAGACCCCCGGCGCGAATCTCCAGCCCGGAACGGGCGGCGAGGGTCAGGTCCGGACCCGTCGCCACCACGATGCGCTTCAGGTCGCCTGCCAGGTGCGCCGGAATGGCGTCCAGGGCCGCGAGCGCGGCGCGTACTCCCTCGGAGGCCACGGATTGGCCGGGGCGGACCCGGACGTTGGGCCGGGTGCGGTCCTCGATCTCCGGCAGCCCACCGGAATCCGGGGCGATCGACACCACCACGTTGTCATCCGCCACCCTTGCGAACCCATCAACGACGACCAGGGCCGCCACCGGCCGGCGCTCGGTGATCATAACAAACACGATCCTAGGCGGGCGCACGAGCACCGCCGCCTCCCTGATGCGGGGATCGGCCAGGAGCCTCTGCGCCGCGGCGTCCGCGTCCACCGCAAACAGGCGCTCGGACCGCCTCAAGCCGGCCAGCTCCACAACCTCGGATGCGGGAATCGTCTCGGCCCCGCGCACCTCGATGCGCTCAACGGTGAAGAACGCCGACTGCGGGAAGGCCGCCAGGGCGAGCAGCGTCGCCATCACCATCGCGAAGCGCGGCAGGGTTTCCCGAAATGATGCGGCGTTGGGGCGCGTCGTAGGGTCGGTCGTGTCCACAATGGATGCCCGGGATCAGAACTCGCCCAGCAGCTTCACCTCCAGTTCCAGGGTGATGCCTAAGCGTTCCTGCAGGCGCCCGCGCACCTGCGCCGCAAGAGCCAGCACGTCGGCGGCGGTAGCCCCTCCCTCGTTGACGATGTAGTTCGCATGGATCTGTGAGACGCGGGCGCCCCCTACGGCCAGGCCTTTGCAGCCCGCCGCCTCTATGAGCCGCCCCGCATGGTCGCCGGAGGGATTGCGGAAGAAGCAGCCCGCGCTCATCCGGCCGATCGGCTGCGTCGCGCCCCGGCGCTCCAGCAAACCTTGCATGCGGGACTGCACCAGCTCAGGGGCGTCGGGGCGCAGCGCGAGCGTGACCGAAGCCATTACCCAGGGTCGTCCCTGGATGGCCGTGGCCTGGATGGCCGTGGTCCGGTAGCCGAAGCCCATCGCCTCGGGTCCCAGGAGGACGGGGCCGTCCGGGGTCAGCACATCGGCCGCCTCGAAGACCTCAGCCATCGAGTGGCCGTAGGCGCCCGCGTTCATCACCACCGCGCCGCCCACCGACCCGGGAATGCCGGCCGCGAACTCAAGCCCTGCCAGCCCCTTCCGCGCCGTGCGCAGCGCCAGCGCCGGGAGTCCGGCGCCGGCCTCTGCGATGACCTTCGCGCCCTTGATGCGAACGCGCCCCACGCCCTTGCCGATCTTCACAACGGTCCCGCGAATACCCCGGTCCCCAATAAGCACGTTGGATCCGTTGCCCAGTATCACGGGCCGGTGGCCCTCTTCGAACAGCACGGCGACGGCCGCCCGCAACTCATCGGAACTCCTTGGGATCGCCATCAGGTCCGCCGGGCCCCCGATGCGGAACAGCACGTGCCGGGAGGTCGGCTCGTCCCGGCGCACGTCTGCGACGACCTCGCGCAGCCGCCGTTCCAAACCGGAGGGCGCGGTCGGGGAGGCGTTCACCGCTCGCCCACCGACAGCCGTTGAAGCAGGGCATCCGCCGCGGCGCCGATGTCGCCTGCCCCCAGCGTGAGCACGATCGTGCCCGGGGAGGCTATCTGTTCCAGCAGGTCCAGGGCGGCCTCGGTGGTCGGGCGAAAGTGAACGGGCCGGTGGGGAGCCACCGCGTCCACGATCAACTGGGCCGTCACGCCCGGCTGCGCCGGCTCGCCCGCGGGGTAGATCTCGGTCACCACCACCTCGTCCGCGGCATCGAACGCCCGGCCGAACTCGGCGTGGGTGGTGCGCGTGCGCGAATAACGGTGTGGCTGGAAGAGGGCGATCACCCGACGATCGGGCCAACCCTCGCGCGCCGCGCGGAGCACCGCGTCTATCTTTACCGGGTTGTGCGCGTAGTCGTCCACGACGAGCACGCCGCCGGCCTCGCCGTGGATCGCGAAGCGGCGGGCGGCGCCCCGATAGCCGGCCAGCGCCTCCAGGGCCGCATCGGTCGGCACGCCTATCTCTACCGCGGCGGCGATTGCGCCCAGCGCATTGCTGACGTTGTGCCGCCCGGGCACGCGCAGCACCATCTCGCCCGAGGGCCTGCCGGCGATCCACAGTTCGGTCCGGGTCTCTTCCCTGCGAATCCCGCGGATCTCTCCCCGAACGGATGCGGCCCGGTCGAAGCCGTAGGTCAGAAAGGGCCGATCGAGGCCGCGGGCAAGCGCGGTCGCACCCGCGTGGTCAAGGCAGACCGCGATGAAGCCCTCCTGGGGAACCGCGCCCAGGAACCGCTCGAACGTTTGCTCGAGGTGGCCGGGCGCGATGTAGTAGTCGCGGTGGTCGGTGGCGTCCAGGCTGGTCAGCACGGCTGCGAACGGGCGCACGTGCAGGAGCGAACCGTCGCTCTCGTCCACCTCGGCCACGATCCAGGGTCCGCGCCCTGTACGCGCACCGCCGCCGTACTCCTCGATGCCGGCGCCGATTATCCCGGTCGGGTCCAGGCCGGCCGACGCCATCACGTGCGTGAGCATCGCGGCCGTGGTCGTCTTGCCGTGCGTCCCGACCACCGCCACGCCGCGCCCGGACGCCATCACCTGCGCCAGCAGCTCGGCCCGATGGAGAACCGGAAGTCCAAGGGCTCGCGCGGCGCTGATCTCGTGGTTCTCGTCCGGGACCGCCCTCGAGTAGACCACCACATCCGCGGATGCTAGATGATCAGGGCTGTGGCCGACTTGGGTTGCCCCGCCGAGCGCGCTTATCCGCCGGAGGGTCTCGGAGTCGCGCAGGTCGCACCCTGACACGCGCACTCCCTGGTACAGCAGCACTTCGGCCAACGCGCTCATCCCTGCGCCGCCTATCCCCACGAAGTGCACCCGCGACGAGTGCCGGATCACGCGCGGACCTCCGTCTCGCCGTGAGGCGCGCCGTCGTGAGTGCCGTTAGGCGTGCCGAGGCCGAGCACCAGATCGGCGACCACGCCGGATGCGTCCGGGCGCCCCAACGCCCGGCCGGCGTCCGCCATGCGCTTCCGCCGGGGGGGATCGGCCATGATCGCCTGCACCGCCGCGACCAGCGACGTGCCGCCGAGGTCGGCATCGGGCACCAGGACGGCCGCGCCGGCGCGCACCAGGACCTCGGCATTGTCCTCCTGGTGTCCTTCTGCGGCGCTGGGATAGGGGACCAGGATCGAGGGCAGCCCCCAAGCGGTCACCTCGGCCAGCGTGCAGGCGCCGGCCCGGCTGAGCACCAGGTCGGCGCAGGCATAGGCGTCGGCGATGTCATCGAGAAACGGCACCGCAACGTGGCGCAAAGTGGGCGGACCGATGTGCTCGCGGTGGCCGATCTCGCGCCTTACCCAATGCGCATGCTCGGTTCCGGTCTGGTGCAGGATCTGCAGCCCTGATTCGAACATGAGGAGATCGCCCAACCTGCAGACGGCCCGGTTCAGGCTCAGCGCGCCCTGGCTGCCGCCCAGCACGAGCAGGGTAAACCTGCCCGGGTCAAGACCCCACCTGTTCATTCCCTGCTCCCGATCGCCCTCCAGCGCACGGCGGCGCAGGGGGATGCCCGTAACCTCGGTGCGGCGCGCCCTCAAGCGTTCGGCTGCCCCGGGGTGGGGAATCGAGACCCACTTGGCCCAGCGTGCGATCAGGCGGGTCGCGAGGCCCGGGCGCAGGTTCTGCTCCTGCACTCCCAGCGGCACGCCCAGCAGCGCGGCCGCGCATCCGACGGGCACACACACGTAGCCGCCGGTGGCCACGACCGCATCCGGCCGCCACCGCCGCAGGAGCCGCAGCGCCTGCAGCGTTCCGACCGCGGTGATCGCCAGCGCGGACGCTGCCGCCAGGCCCGCTCTCCGCGGCAGGCCCCGCGCGCGAATCCGCGCAAACGGCCAGCCCTCCGCGGGCACCACGCGGGCCTCGATGCGGTCGCCGCCGACGAAGAGGATCTCCACCTCGGGCCGACGGCGCCGGAGCGCCTCGGCGATCGCAAGCGCCGGGAAGAGGTGCCCGCCGGTGCCCCCGCCGGTGATAATGATTCTCACTGTCCCTCCCCGGCGGCGTACTGTGAGATGTTGAGCAGGATGCCGATCTGCATCATCGTCATCACCAGCGACGAGCCGCCGAAGCTGACCAGCGGCAGGGGCACGCCCTTGACAGGCAGCAGCCCGGTAGCAACGCCCATGTTCATCAGTGCCTGGCCCACGATGGCCGCGGTGATCCCACCTGCCAGGAGCGAGCCGAACCGGTCGGGCGCAGAGCGGCTGATGCGATAGCCGCGGTAGGCCAGGAACGCAAACAGGACCAGCACCCCCACGGTGCCCAGCAGTCCAATCTCCTCGCCAACGATAGCGTATATGAAGTCGGTGTGCCGCTCGGGCAGATAGAAGAACTTCTGGCGGCTCTCCCCCAGGCCGACCCCGATGAGACCGCCGGATCCAAATGCCAGCAGCGACTGGATGATGTGAAACCCGCTGCCCTGAGGATCGCTCCAGGGATCCAGGAAGGACAGGAAGCGCCGGAGTCTGTAGGGCGCCGCTGCCACGGCCACGGCCGCGACCGGAAGCGCCGCGAGCACCACGAGTCCCAGGTGCGCGATGCGGGCGCCGGAGAGGAACAGGACCGTCATCGTAATCACTACCAGCACGACCGCGGATCCCATGTCGGGCTGCAGGAGGACGAGACCCGCGAGAAACCCGGTGACGAGGAGCGGGGGCACCACGCCGCGGTGCAGGTCGCGCACCTCGGCGCCGCGCCGCACCGCGAACTGCGCAACGAAAAGAGGCAGCGCCAGCTTGGCAAGCTCCACGGGCTGGAAGCCGGCAGGCCCGGCCACGATCCACCGCCGGGCGCCGCCGGCGACCCTGCCGATCCCGGGGATCAGCACCGCTATGAGCAGGAGCGCGGTGGCGAGCAGCAGCGGCACGGCGTACGCCCGGAGACGCTGGTAGTGGACGCGGCTGGCGATCCACATCGCGACCAGGCCGATCCCGATCCACGTCGCCTGCCGGCGCAGAAAGTACGCGCTGTCGGCCATGCGGTCGAAGGCGACGATGCTGCTCGCGCTGTAGACCATCACCAGCCCGGCCCCGAGCAGGACCAGCACGCAGATGAACAGGAGTAGGTCACCGGACCGGCGGTGCAGTGCGGGCGGGGGTGAGCTCACGATCGCGCCTGCCTGCCCGCATGCGCGGGCAGCGTATCAATCAGCCGGCAGAACCGGTCGCCGCGCTCCCGGTAGTCGGTGAACTGGTCGAAGCTCTCGCACCCCGGGGAGAGCAGGATCGCGTCCCCGGGCGATGCGGAATCCCAGGCCGATGCCATCGCAGCTTCCAGGGTTCCTGCCTGCCAGACGCGCGGAGGTGAGGACATCCCGTCGATCGCATCGGCCAGCAAGGCCGCGGTCGAGCCGATTAGGTAGACCGCCCTGACCGGCGAGTCCTCCAGCGCGCGCACCATGGGATTGAAGTCGTCGGCGCGCGCTTCCTTGCGCAGCCCTCCTGCGATGAGGTGAAAAGGCCTGGCCATGCTCCTGATCGCCGCCGCTGCGGAGGCGGGATTGGTCGCCAGCGAGTCCTCGTAGAATGCGACGCCCTCGCGCTCCGCGGCCAGGCGGAAACGATAGGGCAGGCCGCGGAAGGCGCGCAGCACCGACGCGATCGTCCCGGGCTCGACCCCGACAAGCGCGGCGGCCGCTGCGGCCGCCAGGGCGTTCTCCTGCATGTGGGCGCCGGGCACGGCCAGGTCCCGCACCTCCAGCACCGGGCAGGGAGGCGCGCCGGCCAGCACGATCCGCCCGCCGTCGAGATGCGCTCCGGCTGCAACGGGCCGGCGCCGGCTGAACCAGCGCACCGAAGACGCGGCGCCGTCGGCCATTCCCGCCACCAGTGGATCGTCGGCGTTGAGCACCGCGGTGTCTGCCGCGCCCTGGTGGCGGACGATCGTGCGCTTCGCCTCGACGTAGGCCTCCATCGAGCCGTGGTCGTCCAGGTGGTGCGGCGCGATGTTGGTCACCACCGCGACGTGGGGGCTGTAGGGCAGGCCGAGGAGCTGGCGGTTGCTGATCTCCAGAACCAACCACGTCGCCTCGTCCGCTCCGTCGAGGGCGCACAGCGCAGGCACGTGCGTCCGGTCGTTCCCCGAGACGACGAGCGGCAGTCCGGCGGCCTCCATCATCGCGGCTATGAGCGTAACAACGGTGAACTTGCCGTTCGTGCCGGTGACGCCCAGAATCGGACCCGGCCAGACCTCGAAGAACAGGTGCGTAAGACTCGACAGCCGGACACCGCGCGAGGCGGCCGCGCGCACAGGCGCGTTCTCCGGGTGCCGGAACCAGGACTGGGGAACGAAGATAACCCCGGCCTCCTCGATCCCCTCCAGATACCGGTCGCCCTGCCGCCAGGCGATGGGCGCGGCCCGCAGCCGGGCGACCAGCCGGGCCTGCCCCTCGGCATCGAGCCAGCAGTGCGTGCGCCGCACCGTTTCCTCGAAGCGCGCCGGCGGCTCCAGATCGTGCACCGTTATCTCCTGGATGCCGTGGTTCAGGAGGAACTCGGTCACGGTGGAGCCTTCGGTGCCCGACGGGCCCAAGACGTGGATGCGCCGGCCCCGGAGCTGCTCCAGGACGGCCCTGACCCGTGCGGGCGGGTGAAGAGTCTTCAACCGGCGACCAGCAGGCCGATCAGGAGGCAGACCCCACCGGCCAGGTAGAACCGGCGTACGATGACCGGTTCCGGCCAGCCCACCAGCTCGAAGTGATGGTGCAGGGGGCTCATGCGGAAGATCCGCCGGCCGCCTGTGAGCTTGAAGTACGCAACCTGCAGCATGACGGACGCGGCCTCGGCGACGAACACGCCGCCGATGAAGAGCAGCGCGATCTCCGACTTCGTGATGATGGCGAGCGCGGCCAGCACCCCGCCCAGGGCATTGGATCCAACGTCGCCCATGATGATCCGCGCGGGGTGGGCGTTGTACTTGAGGAACCCTACGCAGGCCCCGGCCACGGCCGCGCCCAGCACCGCGGCAGAGGGAAGCAGCGCGGTCACCGCCACCACGACGAGCCCAAACGCGGCCACCGCGACCAGGCCGGCAGCCAGACCGTCCAGGCCGTCGCTCAGGTTGACCGCGTTGGTGAACCCCACGTAGAGCAGCGCCGCGAAGATCACGTATCCCCACCCGAGGTCGAGCGGGCCCACCCAGGGCACGATGATTTCGGTTCCTAGCCAGGGCTGACGGGCGGCCAGGTATCCCAGGGCCAGGCCGAGCGTGATCTGCATCGCCAGCCGCTCGCGCGCACGAAATCCGAGGTTCCGGTCGTGCTGGGTCTTCAGGAGGTCGTCCAGCAATCCCACGGCGCCGAAGACGCCCATCACGGCGATCCCAAACAGCACGCGGCGGTCCAATCCCGCCACCAGCAGCGCAGCGGCGGCGATGGCTGCCATAAGCAGCAACCCGCCCATGGTCGGAGTACCGGTCTTCGATTGGTGCCGGGCCGGCGCGTCCTCGCGGATGCGCTGGCGCTGGCCCCTCGCGGCGAGCGCCGCTATGGTCCGGGGGCCCGCGAGCACGACTATGCCTGCCGCCAGCACGCCGGCGGCGATCACCTCGAACGCGTTCACGGCGATGCTACCTCCATTCCGGCCCGCAGGCCCTGCAGCACCTTCTCCATCTCGATACCTCGCGAACCCTTGATGAGAACGATATCGCCGGGCCGCACCGCGCTGCGCAGCAACGGGATCGCCTCTTCAGTGGTCCCGGCCCAGGCAGCGGCGCCGGGCGCGAGAACGGCGGATGCGGCTCCGTCCAGGTACCAGCGGGCATTGGGTCCCACCACGAGCAGCAACGCCGGCTGCAGCTCCGCCGCCTGCCGGCCTACCCGGCGGTGGAACTCCGGGGTGTCCGGGCCGAGTTCGAGCATCTCGCCCAACACGAGCACGCGCCGCCGCGACCCTCCCGCAAGGACAACCACGTCGAAGGCGGCCTGCATGGACTGCGGGCTGGCGTTGTAGGTGTCGTCCACGACGAGCAACTCGCCGAGGTGGATGATCTCCTGCCGCATCTTCGCCTGGCAGGCGCGGGCAAGCCCTGCTGCGATCTCGTGCAACCCCAACCCGAACGCGTGACCCACGGCGGCGGCGACCAGCGCGTTGCGCACCTGGTGAGTGCCCGGGAGCGACAGGGTCACGTCTCCCTGCCGCCCTCCGACCTGCCCTCCGACGTCGAGCACGAAGGCGCAGCCGTCCGGGGTACACCTGATCTCGGTGGCGCGCACGTCCGCCTCAGGAGAGAGGCCGAACCGGACGACGGGGCACCGAACATTCCGGACCAGCCGCTCGGTCAGGGGCTCGTCGGCGTTGACGATCGCGGTGCCGTTTGCGGGCAATCCCTCCAGCAGTTCGGCCTTGGCCGCGGCGATGTTCTCGCGCGTCCCCAGCAGCTCCAGGTGGGTGTCGCCTATCGTCGTGACCGCGCCGATGCGGGGAAGCGCCATCTCGACGAGTTCCCTTATCTGCCCCAGACCGCGCATCGCCATCTCGATGACCGCGACCTCGACTCCCTGGTCCAGCCCCAACAGCGCGAGGGCCACGCCCAGCTCCGCGTTCCACGACTCCGCGGAGCGCGCCGCGTTGAAGCGCACGCCCAGCACCTCTGCGCAGAGGCCGACCGTCGTGGTCTTGCCCACGCTGCCGGTGATGCCGACCACGGTGGTGGACAGCGTGCGCCGGTGCAGGGCGGCGATCGCGCCCAACGCGCGCAGCGTATCCGCCACCACGAGCGCCGGGCCGGCTGCGACCGGCTCGGCTGCGACCGACTCGGCTGCTACCGGCTCGCCGGAGACCACGGACAGCACGGCGCCGCGCGCAAGCGCATCCTCCACGAACTGGTGCCCGTCGGCGTGGGGGCCCCGCAGCGCGACGAAGAGATGCCCGGGCGCGGCCTTGCGGCTGTCGGTCGCAACCCCGCTGACCGCTGTGGGGACAGGCTTCCCCGGCGGCAGCACGAGACGGCCGCCGGTCGCCGCGACGATGTCGCTAACCGCCAGATGCACTCAGGACCTCCCGGACTACCTCCCGGTCGTCAAACGGATGCCTCACGCCGGCGATCTCCTGGTAGGTCTCGTGGCCCTTGCCGGCAATCAGCACGAGGTCGCCTGGACGCGCCTCCGCCACTGCCGCGGCAATCGCGCGGCGCCGGTCGGGTTCGATCTGCACGCGCACGCCGCGGCGGGTTGCGGTGGCCTCGACGCCCGGGCGGATCTCGTCAATGATCGAGCCGGGATCTTCGGTGCGCGGATTGTCGGAGGTTACCACTACGTGGTCGGCCCAACTCGCCGCGATGTTGCCCATCACTGGGCGCTTGGGCCGGTCGCGATCCCCGCCGCAGCCGAAGACCACTATCAGTCGGCCTCCGGTCACCTCGCGGGCGCTGCGCAGCACGTTCTCGAGGCCGTCGGGCGTGTGGGCGTAGTCCACGACCACCGCGAAGGGCTGTCCCTCCTCTATGCTCTCAAAACGACCCGGGATACCGGGCATCGCGGCCAGGGCCTCGGCCATCGCCGCCAGAGGCAACTCCTGCGTGATGCCCACGGCCATTGCCGCGAGCGCGTTTGCGACGTTGAAGGCGCCGGCCAGCCGGAGCTCGACCGGCACGCTGCCCCCAGGCGTATCGGCAGTGAACGTGGATCCGCGCAGGTGCAGCTTCAGGTCGCGTCCGCGCACGTCGGCGGGCTCGCGCACGCCGTAGGTCACCACCGGCGCCGGGCTCACCGCCCGCATGATCCGCGATGCGGGGTCGTCGGCGTTCAGGACCGCCCACCCATCACCAGGGAGCATCGCGAACAGCCGCGCCTTGGCGGCGCGGTAGGCCTCCATGCTCCCGTGGAAGTCCAGATGGTCCCGAGTGAGGTTGGTGAACACTCCGACCTTGAACCGGCACCCGGCAACCCGCTCCAGCGCCAGCGCGTGGGAGGCGACCTCGACCGCCGCGTACTGCTGACCCGCACTCACCATTTCCGCCAGCGCCCGATGCAGGTCAGGCGCCTCAGGGGTCGTGCGCGCCGACGGCAGCACGCCTCCGTCAATGACAATCCCCATGGTGCCGATGATGCCGCACGGCCGTCCGGCTGCGCGCAGGATCGCCTCGATCAGGTAGGTAGTGGCACCCTTGCCGTTGGTGCCGGTGACGCCGATCACGCTCAGGCGGCGCGAGGGATGCCCGAAGTACGCCGCGCTGATCTGCGCGATCGCACGGCGGGTGTCGGAGACCCGCACCACCACAACGCCGGCGGGCGCCGCGACCTCGCGATCCACCAGGATCGCAGACGCGCCGCGGGTGACGGCCTCTCCGATGAAGGCGTGCCCGTCGTGGACCGCGCCGCGGAGCGCGGCAAACAGAAACCCGGGACCACTCTCCCGGGAGTCGTAAGCGAGCCCGCGAATCTCCACGCCGGGGTCGCCCACCACCGACGGCGCGTCGAGATCCGTCAGCAGCGCGCGCAGATGCATCCATCCACCTCCGCGGAATCTCCGTTCATTATAGCAGGCACCCGCCCGCCCTACGGCACTGCGCGCGGCGGCAGGCGGACCAGGGCCGCCGGCTCTGAGGGAGGCAGGCGCAGGTGCCAGAAGACCTGCGTGGCGATGGCCTGGAAGACCGGCGCTGCGACCGTACCCCCGTACTGCTCGCCCTTCACGCCGTCGAGAATCACCAGCACCGCAAGGCGCGGGTTGTCCGCGGGCACCAGCCCGACAAACGAAGCCACGAACGCATCCGGCATGTAACCGCCGCCCGGCGCCGGCTTCTGGGCCGTACCCGTCTTGCCGGCGATCCGGTATCCCTCGACCCGGGCCAGTGTTCCGGTTCCCCCCTTCACGGCCTCTTCCATCATGGCGACGACCGCTCGGGCGATCTCCGGTGAAGTCGCCAGGCGTCCCGGCTCCGGTTCCGCCACCTTGACCACGCGGCCTTCGGAGTCGCGCACGGCGCGCAACACGTGCGGGCGGACGAGTTGTCCACCGTTGCCCAGGGCTGATGCGGCCGTCAGCATCTGCAGGGGCGTTACTGAGATCCCCTGGCCGAAGCCTATGGTCTCGAGTCCAGGACCCAGCCACTGCGCAGGCGGCGGCACCAGACCGGCGAGCTCCCCGGGCAGGTCAACTCCGGTGGGCGAACCGAATCCGAAGCGGCGGATCGCTTCGTGGTACCGCTCCCTGCCCAGCCGCCCCGCCACCATAGCGGCGCCCACATTTGACGACTGGCGGATGATGTCCCCCAGCGTCTGTTTGGAGAACTTGCGCCCGCGGGCCTCCCGGATCACGTACCCGCCGGCAACCCGCAATTCGCCGGTGCTCGTAAACACCTCGTGCGGGGTCACGGCGCCGGATTCCAGCGCGGCGGCCGCCAGCACGATCTTGAATGTAGATCCTGGTTCGTAGACGGCCGAGATGGTGCGATTGGCCAGCACGGAGTTCTCGGCGCGGCCCACGGCGTTGGGATCGTAGCTCGGATGAGCGGCCATCGCCAGCAGCTCGCCCGACCTGGGATCCATGATCAACACGGCGCCCGAGTCGGCGCCTGTTGCGGCCGCCGCCCGGTCGAGCTCGCGCTCGGCGATGTGCTGGATCACCTGGTCTATGGTAAGCATCACGTCGGCGCCAGGAGCAGGCGAGCGCACCACGGCGCGCGTGTCGAACCGCGGGCGGCCCATGGCGTCTCGCTCTATGCGGGCGGACCCGGGCCGGCCCCGCAGCATCTCCTCAAACGCCAGCTCCGCGCCTTCAAGGCCCTGGTTGTCAACACCGGCAAGCCCGATCACGTGGGAGGCCAGCGTTCCGTTGGGGTAGCTGCGTTTGGTTTCGGTAAGGAAACCTATTTGGTCGCCGAGTTGCAGGGCGCGGAGCGACGCAATCACCTCGGGCGCGGCCCTGCGGGCCAGCCAGGCGAAGTGCCTGTCAGGGACCAGCTTCCGTGCGAGGTCCGCGGGTCGCTGCCCGACCAGCGGCGCGACGGTGCGGATGAACGCCTTGTGATCGGCTATCTTGGACGGTATGGCGAAAGCCGATACGGCCTCAACGTTCACGGCCAGCGGCCTGCCCAGGCGGTCCAGCAGGCGGCCGCGGTTGGCCTCGATCTGCACGGTGCCGAGCTGCTGGCGCTCCGCGATCCTCTCCAGCTTAGGGGCTTCCACCACGTGGAGCATGACCAGGCGAAAGCCGACCGCGGCCAGCGCGGTCCACAGCACCGCAAAGAGCATCACCGTGCGCAGCCGGATCAGCCTGAAGTGGTCGAGCTCGGCCTCAGCCGCGCGGGGAAAAGACCGCCGCCCGGGGGGTTGACCCCGCCCGGGCGGGCGGCGACGACGCGGGTGAGTCATCTCGGTCGCTCTCGGGCCTCGGCCTCGCTCCTCCCAAACCACGCCGTGATCTGGTTAAGAATTCCACGGCGCTCGGCAGGCACCTGGACCTCTGCGATGGCCGGCCCGGCGGTGATGGCGGCGAGCTGGTGATGGCGGGGCGGCGCCATGCCCAGCTCCGTTGTGGCATAGTGCTCGATGCGCTGCGGCGATTTCAGGACCGATGCGAGCGAGGATAGGCGCGCGTGCTCCGCGCGCAGGTGGGTGAGTTCGCGCTGCAGCCGCAGGATCGTGTACCCCGCCTCTGCGCGGTGCGTGAGCTGCGAAACATAGAGCAGAGCAGGCAGGGTGAGAAGAACCGCCACCACCATCGCGCCGGCCATCGGGTGCAACCGAGAGCGGCGACGGACCACGGGCTCCCCGCGGGACGAGCGTTCGGGGAGCCACACCGGAAAGAGTTTCGTGCGTCGGTCGGCGGCGATCATGCGCAGGGCCTCGCCGCTGAACTGGAAGAAGATCGGCGCCGGAAGCCGGGTGCCGGAGGGAGGACGTCAGGCACGACGGAGGGGAGGGTGGTATCAGCGCTGGATTGCCCGGCTCCCGACGCACGCTCGGTCTGGTCGTTTGCGCGCTCTGCCACGCGCATCTTGGCGCTGCGCGAACGGGGGTTGGCCGTAATCTCGCGCAGCGATGGGGTAAGAGGCCGCCGCGTCAGAACGCGCACGAGGCGACGGCCGGTGCAGATGCATTGGGGGCTCCCGGGAGGACAGGTGCAATCACGGGAGAGGCGGAGGTAGGTGTGCTTGACGATGCGGTCTTCCAGGGAGTGGAAGGTGATGACGCAGAGTCGCCCACCCCCCCGGAGAGCCCCCACTGCTTCCGGTAGTGCCTGCTCGAGCGCTTCCAGCTCGCGGTTGGTGGCGATGCGCAGCGCCTGGAAGGTGCGCGTCGCCGGGTGGATGCCCCGAGGCCAGGCGCGGCGCGGGACGGCCGCACCTACCACGGAGACAAGTTCATCGGTGGTGCTAAGTGGGCGGCGCTGTACGATCGCCCGCGCGATCCGGCGCGCCCATCGCTCCTCACCGTACGCCCAAAGAATCCCACGCAGTTCGTCCTCGGGCAGGGTGTTGACCAAATCGGCGGCGCAGCGCGGCTGCGTCCGATCCATCCGCATGTCAAGCGGACCCGGATGGGTGAAGCTGAACCCGCGGCCGGGTTCTTCCAGTTGCAGCGACGAGGCCCCCAGATCCATCACGATGCCGTCTACCGCCTCGAGTCCGGCGTCCGCCACCACAGCGCGTATCGCCGAGTAGTTCGCGTGCCGCAGTACAACCGAATCTCCGTAACGAGCCAGCCGCTGCCCCGCAACCGCCAGCGCCTCGGCGTCGCGGTCTATCCCTATCAGCCGCCCAGAGGGGGCGATCCGCTCCAGGATCGCCTCCGCGTGCCCGCCGGCGCCCACCGTGGCGTCAACGTACGTGCCGCCGGGTCGCGGTTCCAGCCAGGCCAACACCTCGTCGAGCATCACCGGGATGTGCCCGGCGGCTTCTGTCTGGGAACCGGCTATATTCGCAGCTCCTCGATCTGCTCCGCGATCTGCGGAGCCGACAGCTTCGCCTTCTCGATGTAGGACTGCCAGCCGGCGTAGTTCCATATCTCGATCCGGCTGATCAAACCCACCACCACCACCTCGCGCTCGATCCCGGCATGCTGCCGCAGGTGAAGCGGCAGGGTTATCCTGCCCTGGCGGTCAAGATCTATGTCCACGGCGCCGGCGAGCAGATAGCGCATCACGTCGCGCTGCTTGGTGGAAAGCTTCAGCAACGCGTCCGCGACCTTGGCCCACTCCGCGGGCGAGTAGACGCTGATGCAGGGATCCAGCCCGCGGGTGGCTACGACCTGATCGCCCAGGACACGCCGGAATCTGGGAGGGATAACAACCCGCCCCTTCTCGTCCAGCGCATACTGGAACTCACCCTTGAGCATCCCCACAACTCCCCACTCTGGCCCACGCTATTCTCCATGTTCCCACAAACTCCTTCTTGTAGACCTGCGATTTGGAAAAGATTTTTGGAGACCGGCGGCCGGAAGCCCCACTGGGCGCGGTCTCCGGCCTTTACTGCCGGCAGGGGGGACAGATATGGTGGGTGGGAGCCGCTCACCCCCCACATCTTGTGGGAGGGACTACGGCCGCGGTGTAGGAGGTTTCCGCCTTACGCGTGGAGTGCGGGCAAGAGATCTTTGGTCCAGCGCCTTGTCGCCCAAGACCGCGCCCAGGCAATCGCGCAGTTCCAGGGCCTCTTCGATTTGCCGCCGCAAGGACCGCGCCCCAGGCTCAGCCGCGAGATCAGGCGATGGGTGCGTGACCAGCATGATGCCGCCATCCGGCAGGATCTCGACGATGAACGCCATTGAAGTAAGCAGGCGGGCAGGACCGAGCCGGGCCACGGCCTGCGGCCCGAAGAAGTTGGCCCAACCCAGGCAGGTTGGATCAGGAGGATCATCCACTCCTGCCGTGCCCCACGGAGCTTCCAGGAACAGATAGAGGCCCTTGCACACGCCGAGCACCTGCTCGATGTCCTTGCTCGTCACCAACGCCTCGCGCGGTATTGAGAGCGTGACCATGCTGGGGCGAGATCTGGGGGCCTCGCTCACTGAAAGGGTCAGCACCGGCCGCATGAGCCCTTCGGAGACGCGCAGGAACGTGCTCTGGGTACCCCCCTCCTCTGCGTCGTCCAGCAGCCGGATCGGCCTGGCGGGTATGATTCGCCGCAGGCTGTCTTCCGGCAGGCGGCGCACAAGATGCGGCTCATAGGCTCCTCCCTGAGCCACAAGCGTGTCCAGAATCGCTCTCACGGTCCCCGGCCGGAAAGGATGGTCTACCAGGAAGCGCGCGACAACCTGCCCGTCCATCTTCCTCACCCCTGTGTTTGAGTCGCGGAATTCAGGATGAGTCGGATGGTAAAGGGCGCCTCTCTCGCCGGACTCTCACGAGGCGAGCGTGGACGCGGCCGGCTCGCAGGCATGCCCGTGGCACTCCCAGGCCGTCAGAATCTCTCGATTGAGGGGGACATCCCTCCTGAGGCGTGCCTGCTGGGCCTGCGACAGCGTCGCGGCCTGGGCGGCTATGAACTCCACAGCCCTGCGCAGGAACGGCAGGCGGGGTTCACGGTTGAACTTCTCCAAGATGAGGAAGTGGTGCCAGAAGATGCGCTGGGGCTGGAGATTGGCGTGGCCGATCTCGGCCAGGAGCCTGAGCGCCTCGGTGGATGTGGCAAGCGCGCGGTCAGGATCTCTGAGCCCAGCATAAGCCAGCGCGAGATGGCTGAGGGTGTCTGGGAGCATGAGACGCTCGCCGACGCGAGTCTGGATGTCTCGCGCATGCTCCAGACTTGCAACGGCCTGCCCGTGGTCTCCACGGAGGAGCGCGATGATGCCGCGCTTGGCGAGGGACTCGAGGAAGGGGCTGTAGGGGTCTCCTGAATGGCCCTCGCGATCGAAGAGCCGGAGAACCTCGTCCACCAGCTCCTCCGCCGTGTCTGCGTTGTGGTGGTCCAGGTGCAGCTGCGCCTGTGAGTCTTTGCAGATAGCGGTCAGGAGTCGGCTACCCCCGGTACTGGGCAGTTCCAGCGCCCTCTGAGAGGCGTCCCATGCCCAGCGGTAGTTCCCCATAAGGCGCCCGACGCTGTTGGCGATTTCGTTGAGGCAGGCCATAACGGTGCGGGAGTGTCCGGTGGTCTGAGCGGAGACGCGTGCTTTCCTCAGTCTCCGGACAGCGCTGCCCAGATTCGCCTCCAAGGCATCAAGGGTGGCGAGCTGGAAGGTGACCCGCGCGGCGGTGACGGGATCATGGATCTCCTCGGCGAACCGTAGGCCTCCTAGCAGGTTCGCGCGCGACGCGGTCAAGTTGCCGGTCCACTTGAAGACAATCGCCTCCGTCATTGAGACAAATAGGGCCTCGTTGTTTTCGCCCAGTTCAGCCGAAATGCTCCTTGCAGACTGAAGGCACGCAGCTGCAGCTGCATAGTTCCCAGTCTTCGCATGGACGGTCGCCGCTTGCCTCAGGATAGCAATCCGAAGCGGGGTGCTAGCATTACCCGTTCGCCTCAGGGCCAGTTGGGAGACTGCAAGCGACCGCCTGTGACGCCCAGCCCTATTCAACGTCCATGCCAGAACTCGAAGCGCTTGTGCCTCATCGCCCGTGCTACGCGCAGCACGCGCAATGACCCATGCCCGACGTGCAAGACCGGCCGCCAGGTCAAACCTGCCAAGGTGTTCCTGCAGAAGTGCACTGCGCGTCAGCCAAACTGACAGAAGCGGGGGTTCGGGACGTCTACGGCAAAGTGCACCCATTCGACCCAGAAGCACTACTCGATCCTCAGGCCTTCCCAGCACATCGAGGACCTCATCTGTCTTCGCCAGGAGCAACACCTCGTCGAGGGTCTTCTCTCCAGAGTTTCTGGTGACATCCCTCCGAACGCATGCGATGGAGGACCTGTAGGCCTGAACGGCTTCTTCGTACGCGTAGATACCTCTCGCCTGGTCGCCAGCCTGGGCCCAGGATACCGCTGCGGAACTCCACTGGCCTGCAGAATGCTGGTGCCACGCGAGGCGATGCATCGGGACATCTAGCCATTTCATCAACCCCGCAGCCGCCCTGCCATGGTACATACGGCGCAAGTGGACGGAAAGGCTTTCGTAGCATATCGCGCGAATCTTGTCGTGTGAGAAGCGGTAGCCTGCGTTCTCACGCTGGAAGATCCCGTGCTTTAGCAGACACCCAACACTTCTGGACAGACGGTTCCTACTACCCTTGTTGACCATGGCAAGGAGCTCCTCATCGAAGCTCCTCCCCAAGACAGATGCTATCTCTGCCACCTGGCGAGCCGTGGGGTCGAGGAGGATCAGCCGCTGCTGAACCGCAGTGCGTACCCCGTCGGGAATGCCAAGATCCGATTCCAAGGGGCTTCCGGGCTCTAGCCCTGGAAAACGGCTGGAAAGCGGTTCACGCGGTTGCTGCTGGAGCAGTCGAAGTGTCTCAATCACGAACAAAGGGTTCCCTTCAGACTCGGTGAAGATGCGCGCCAGCAGATTCGAGGATAGGGAGCGCCCTTCGAGCAGTGCCCGAATGAGTTCCCCGGTCTCCTCCTCCGACAACGGGCCCAAGCGGAGCACTGCCTTACAGTAGCGTGAGAGCCTCTCCAAGTTTGAATCGTGCAGCGGGCGGGTTCCAACAGGGCGAGCGGTCAGGAGAACGACCACCCGCATGTCTCTGGCACGCTCCAGTAGATGCGCGAGGAAGTCCACCGTGCCTGCGTCGGCCCACTGCAGGTCCTCAACCATCACCAGTGTAGGGCGCTTCCAGCTTGCCTCCTCCAGTGGGGCCTGAAGCCAGTTGAACAGCCGAAGTTTGCCAGAAGGCCAGGGGGATGGGTCGCCTGTCCCTCCCATCGCATCATCTCTGAATGGTGCGGGGAGCATGCTGCCATTTCGGCCAACAAACCGCGCAATGTCATCACTATCGACGAACACGCTGAGGGCGTCGAGGACCGGCTGGTACGGAACCGGCTCGTTGAACTCGATGCTGCGCCCTCGAAGGGTAGCCCCACCTCGCGCGGCCCACTCCTCTGCCACCCATTCGGCGAGCCTGGACTTCCCTATGCCTGCCTCGCCCAAGAGCAGGAGCCCTCCACCACTGCCTGCTATTGCGGCGTCAAGGAGGGCCGCAACAGCCTGCCGTTCGTCACCCCTGCCCATGAGAGGCGCTCTTTCAGGTTGAATGGACGGCGCTGCTGGAATCTGCGGTTCGCCGGCGCTGCCGACATGCGCGGGACGCTTCATCTCCGCAAGAAGCGCTATCGTTTCCGCGTCTGGCTCTACGCCCAGTTCAGATCTGGCAAGTCGGGCGAAGCGCCTGAACTGGCTGACGGCGGCCGCTTTGTCGCCGGCTCGAATGAGAAGCTTCATGAGGCTGCGCTGTGCCGGTTCGTTGAACGGATCGGCATCCGCGGCTCGCCGCGCATACTCAACTGCCAGATCCAGCCTCCCCCGATGGTCAAACCCCTCGGCCAGAGCTTGAAGCGAAGAGACGAGACACTGCTTCAGGTTCTCTCTCTCAAGCTGGCACCACTCGACATCCCAATCCTCCAGCAGGTCCCCTTTGTAGTACTTAAGGGCGTGGATCGTTCGGGAAAGGTGCTCCAACCCGGTTCCTGGCTGACAGGGATGCAGCACGCCCTGCCGGAACTGCTCAACATCGACCTCGCACAAGTCCATGTTGAGCCCCACTGATAAGGCCGACGACACGAGCACCCCTGCCGGGTGGCCGTGAGATTCCAGTACGCCTCTGAGACGCCACGCCAACGTGCTGAGATTGGCCCGGGCCCGTTCCTCTGAAAGATCCGGCCAAAGGACACCGGCTGCACGCGTTCTGGGGATGGCCCGACCGCCCGTGAGTGCCAGATAGGCGAGCAACTGGGCAGGCCTGGCTTTGAGTTCAATTGGACCTGTCTTTGAAAAGACCGCGAAGCGGCCCAGGAGGTGGATTTCCAGCTTCGCCATGAGTCACCACCCTGCGACTTTCGGGTCTCCGGACCTGCTTGTAGGCGTTGGTGGGGTGTGATGAGCGCCGTGATGTCTACAGAAAAGCCGCTATTCGCCGCAACGCGTCCACAGCGGTTCGGTCAAACTGCGTACCGGCGTTCTGCTGCAGTATGGCGACGGCTTCGGCCCGACCGACGCCCTTCCGATACGGCCTGTCCGTGATCAGCGCGTCAAATGCGTCGGCGACAAGGATGATCCGGGAGCCCACCGGAATCTGTTCCCCTGCCAGCCCGTCGGGATACCCGGCCCCGTCCCATCGCTCATGATGGTGGCGCACCATCTCCGCCGACTCGCCCAGGATGTCCAGAGGCTCGATGATGTTCGCGCTCACGGATGAGTGGCGCATCATCGTGGCCTGCTCGTCGGGCGTGAGCTTGCCCGGCTTCCGAATGATGCGCCCGCTGATGCCGATCTTCCCAATATCGTGCATGAGCGCACCAATCCGGATGCGCTCAACGTCGGCCTCTGGAAGATCCATCTCCCTCGCAATGCGGACCGCATATCGCGCCACGTTTTGAGAGTGGTTTGAGGTATACGGGTCTTTCAGGTCAACGGCCTGCGCCATCACCTGCAGGCTGGTGAGCAAGACGCCGCCCTGGTCTCCCAGGAGTTTCCACGGATAGTAGGCTTCAATGAGCACGATGGAGGCTATGCCCATCACGACCAGGCCGAAACCCGCCTGGATGTAGCTCAGGAAGATGGCCGCGACGGACAGCGACACCACGTGCGTCCACCCATTCCGGAGCAGGTGCCGAAAGACCGACCTGAATCGCATGCCTTCCCTTAGGTTGAGGTCAAGCGCTTGAAGAGGGATCTGCATGCACCAGAAGGCAAGGATGCTTCCGACGCGGGCAGCCAGCTCGACGGTATCAGCCTGGCCCCACTGCAGTCCCAACCCCCATCCCAGGCCCGCGTAGGCCAGATACCCGACCCAAAAGCCGAGTGCCTCCCCCCCGGACTGAGACAGGGCGTCGCCCACCGGGAGTCTTCGCGCAGGAACTGTTACCAACAGGATGGGAAGCAGTCCGGCAAGCATGAGAAGGGCCGGCCCACCTATCCACAGTCCCACAAAGGCCGCAACCGGCCTCAACGTGAACACCCCCTGGGGACCGAGCCGCACGGCGAGCC
>Ga0208244_100534_pt1 | contig 34554 bp, 34 predicted proteins | sample SubbioCR12Aug_5A_FD_184828 | JGI IMG/M metagenome (GOLD analysis project Ga0208244, IMG submission 184828) | Serpentinite rock and fluid subsurface biosphere microbial communities from McLaughlin Reserve, California, USA - CR12Aug_5A (SPAdes) | ecosystem: Environmental > Terrestrial > Deep...
TCGTGGAACTATAACAGCCCCTGTTCGTGCAGGTATAACAGCACAATATAAAACAAAGATATCAATAATAAACAAAGAAAAGAATAATAATAAGGATATTTCTTTTTCTTCTTCTTTTTCTAAAAACCAAGAACTAAAACCAAAGACTACTTTTACAAACTATAAACCTTATAAACCAATCAGTAAAGGCAGAAATGGATTTAAAAGTATGTCCGGAATATGGAATGTAATTGAGAACATACGGCAGAGGCAGTTACTAAACCAAAAATGAAAAACCAAATATTAAAAACACAAACAAAAAATGTAAATATTTTTAAGTATTTCATATGTGTATTTGATTTTTGGTATTTAATTTTTAATTTAACAAATAACCGTAAGGAGAAACAATGAATAAAAAACTGGATACCAAGTTATCCAAACTAAAACAAACCTGGCAACGTTACCAGTCTGCCAAAGAAGTGTTAAATACACTCAAATTGGAAACTGGTATTCTTTACGACTTGTACACAACTCAAGCTGAGAAGATTGCTTCAGATATGCGCAAAAGAAACTTAAACGAAATCACGACTGACCAGGACACATTCAAGATTAAGCGTCTTATCAACGCTAAAATCATTGACCGTGCCCAAGCCGACCAATTTGACCAGCGCTACAATCTCGGATTATTTATCAAATCAGTCTGCGGACCAAGAGTTAAATCCTGGGCAACGACACAATTAGAAAAAGGTCTGCAAATTCCAGATTTCGTGGATGTGCTGGAAACTTGGACAATCGATATTACATGTGATTACACAGATTAAAAACAGACGATTACACAGATATTTTATCTTAATCAGTGTAATCCTGCAGAAATCGGTGTAATCAAGACCGCTCTGCGGTCTATTCTTTGACAAAATGGATACTTTAATCGAACGGATTGCCTAAAGGCAAAATTGATTTTTCACTGCGGAAATTTCTTTCTCGTCTGTCTTTGCGAGAGAGCAAAGCGAACGAAGCAATCTCATCTTTTTCTGTATGTAAGATTGCCACGATTGCTTCGGGGATTGACTTCGTCAACCGCGCAATGACATCTCGGACTCTTTTGACATTTTACACTTTTATTTTGATATTTGACTTTTGATTTTTGATATATCTACAATACCTGGAAGCTAATGTTGGCAGTTATTATTTGTACTGCAGGACTTATAATAAACATTAGTGGATTCGGTATGGAAAGGAGGTGGTTATATTGGGCGTTAGACCAGCATCGAGGCGTTTGGATAAATGGGACGCGATGTTTACCGGTGATGTCGTCTCAACCAAGCTTGCTGCTTACAAGGACAAGATGCGCGAACAACTCGCAACAATCTTTCCTGAGCAGGAAGCGCTTGAGAACGAAGTCAAGCTGATTTTAGCTGAAGCCGGAACTCCGACCATTTTAAACCCTGGTTACTTAAACTTTGGACGGCAGGTTTTAAAACTTGCCAAGAAGTTTTCCGGCGCACAACTCTTAAATGCAGTTGATGTCGTCCTGAACAAATGGGTTGCGAATAGTCTGGACCGCGATATCCTTGAGCGAATCCGCAACACCGTATTCGTCTTAGCCGCGCCGACTCCGTAATGCCGCAAGAGCGGAAATCCTAAATTCTAATATCGAAATTCCAAACAAATTTCAATCTCAAAATCCCAATGCTCGAAATCGGTTTTGGTTTTGGTCATTAGGGCTTGGATATTGTTTAGGATTTAGTGCTTCGGATTTAGGATTTTCTTCACTCATTGCATCGTGCCTAAAAAAGGAGGCGAAGTCTCTGCCGCTTCGTCTCCTTGATAGTTAATCTTATCAACTGATGAATATTAATAAGAAATCAATCTCATTAACTTCGGAAAAACATATGCTTTCCCCTTTTTCTTAAACGATCGTATTTCTTTAATAATGTTAATTTCTTCGAACGATAAAAATAATCTTCTGCTAGTTCGAGGCTCTATTTCTAATTTTTTAATTGCATCAGCACTTATAAAAAATGGATTGGAAAATATAAAATTTACTACTTTATATGCATATGGTGATTTTATTTTCTCAGTTAATTTATCAATTTCTTTTTTTAGCTTATAAATATTATTAATGATATCTTGAGTTTCTTTTGCTTGAACTTGCACTGATATTAAGAAAAATTTTAACCAGTCTTCATATTTATTTGTTAAATCTACTGAATGTAGATGCGACATATATTCATCCCGGTTTTTATCAAAATAACCACTTATATAGAATATTGGCTTAGTTATAAGCTTTTTCCAGTATAAATAAAGCGGGATTATCAATCTTCCGATTCTTCCGTTTCCATCTGGAAATGGATGAATCGCCTCAAAGTGATAATGAATTATTCCTATCTTAATCAATGGGTGTAAATTATTAGTCAGAATAAATTGTTCTAAATTATCCATATATTCTGCGACGAGAATTGAATCAGGGGGAATATAAGTAGCCTCTTCTATAGGCGTTCCTTCTTTTCCGATCCATACTTGTTTTTTTCTAAAATCACCGCGTTCTTCATGTCCTCTGGTATTTTCAAGAAGTATTTGGTGCAATGTTTTTATGAAACTAATATTTAAAGGTCGCTGTTTTAATCCATCAACTGCGTGTTGCATTGCGCGTTTATAATTAGAAACTTCTCTCGTGTCATTATTTGTCGGTTCCCCAGTTGCTTCAAATCGTAAAACATTGGCAACAGTACTAATTGTTCCTTCAATTTTTGAACTAACCGCTGCTTCTGTAGTTGATAGTAACGGAGCTATTAAAATGTCGGGGTTGGGTAGATTTCTATGTAAACCGTCTAATCTACCTAATTCTAAAGCAGCATTTCCCAGTTCTTCTGCAAATATTGCTTTATCAACTTTAACTGGTAATTTCTGTGGTAAATTTGCTTTTATCATATAATGATTATACAGAAATCGTTCATTTTGTCAAGCATCTGTCCGCATAATTGATTTAACAGACATAACTGTCCGCATTATTTATATATTTGAATATCTATATAGTTATAAATAACATACTTTATTTGTATCGTTATATTTTACAAAAATAGTTCATTTTGTCAAGATGCTGTCCGCATAACTAATTTAACGGACACAACTGTCCGCATAAAAATGCTGCATATTGTAATAGCTAAAAGTAACTATTTATTTTCTTTTACTATTCAGATAGTTTGATATCAACTATTGACCAATGAAATATTCCTCTTATAATTAGGTCTGAGATATGCTTATTCTATTTCTTTCTCTGTTATCTTTCTTCAACTATCAGGAAATCGGCGGCAGTGCATCCGCGAGTCAAATAAGTTCAGTCGGCAACTCATCTTATCTCGCGACCGCAATTAATCCAGCAATCCTGTCACAACTTGATAAGAATAATATTGGGATTGTCTATGCCTGTCCGTATAATATCAGTGAGATTCAATACACTCGCCTGGCTGGTAATTATAAAAATTTCGGTATCAATATCTCAAGATTAGGTCAGACCGGTTTTGGGGAATATGTGTTATCGATTTCAAGCGGGTTTAACCTGACTCCTGCTTTGTCTTATGGTCTGATTGTTAAAGGATTATATCTTGATTTAGATGAATACGGACAGACTTTTCTACCAGCTCTGAATTTTGGCATTTCTTATCATCTCGATAAACTGGAATTGGGCGCAGTCGTGGAAAACATCAATCACCCGCAAAATTCAATGATTGACAATATTCCCTGGTCAATCATTGCCGGTGCTCTGTTTACACCGGTTCAGGATTTTTCTTGCGGACTTGAAATCCAAAAAACTAACCTTGACCAAAACATTGCCCTGGGTGCTGAATTTAAACCTTTACCCAATCTGTGCTTTCGCCTGGGTGCAAAAACCAATCCGATAATCGCAAGCACGGGCTTGGGTTTTGTCTATAAAAATTTCTCGCTTGATTACTCTTTAAAATTCCATACCCGATTAAAAGACACATCAATTATCAGTCTTGGTTATTCCTGGTAATGTGATATTACGCGCATTCTTCATTGTCCTTTTTATCTTAATCGCATTTTTACGGGCACAGGATAGCGACTATTTATTAGAAGATGACCTTGCCCTGCCTGACCAAACTCTGTTTCAGGAAACAATTGATGCCCTGCTTAAAAATCCAATCAATCTCAATTCGGCTGATTATGATGACCTTATCAAAATACCTTATTTAACACCAGTACTCGTCAATCAGATTATCCAAACCAGAAAAGATAAAACTCAATTCAAGACAATTGACCAACTTCTGCAAATACCCGGCATTGACTCAGAACTGCTCGCTAAAATCCGACCTTTGCTGACTCTTCGACAACCAGAGAAAATAACTGGTCAATTCCGCACCCGGCTTAAACTCGATACGCTTGCAAATATTAACCAGACCGAAGATTTTCAAATCGCGAGCCGCGCTAATTTTATCTTGACTCAACCTGACTTTACGCTCCGCGCAGTAGTTAATACGGAAAAGGACAAAAAAGAAACAAATCTTGCTGATTTTTTCTCGACCAGTGTTGCGATTTCCACTCAACGCAATAAATTGGTGCTGGGTAATTATCTTTTGAGTTTTGGCTCGCATCTTGTCTTTGCCAGCCCTTATTCTTATCTGAGCACGATAAAAAACTTCACGCTCGCTCCGCTAAAATCAATCAGTGAGTTGTCCGGGATCTATGAGCAGAAACCGATGTTTGGCATTGCCTATTCGCAATTATTAAGCAGGTTTACCTTATACGGATTTGCGTCGTCCCGACGGCTTGACGCTGATGTCAAAGATGACTATGTAAAAAGAGTCTATTATTATACCCACTACACTGACTCGCTGACTCAGGCACGCAAAAACCAGTTGCAGGAAAACTTATTCGGCACGCGCGTATCTTATCTGATAAGTAAATTATGTATAATCGGCACCAGTATATACCGTGCTAATTATAATAAACCATTCGCACCGACTGATTCTACTAATTCGTTTTACGGTCAATCGCTGACTTTAGCAGGAATTGATATGCAGGCATTTCTCAATAATTATTTTCTTAAAAGCGAACTGGCATATTCAGTATCAAATGGCTTTGGTTTTGCCGGTCAGATAATTGGCGACTGGCAATATTTTAAAGTGAATTTCAATATTTACGGACAACAAAATAATTTCTTTTCTCCGCACAGCCGCTCCAAATCGCTGACCAATCGCAAAGACAATCTATCCAGTTCTTTTAATGTCTTTTACAATCTGGCTGGTTTTAAAATGTATCTGCTCTTAAGCACAAAACAGGACTTTGTTCAGGAATCGCTGCCCGCCCGTATTCAGTACCGGCTCGAACGCAGGCAGGATAAGTTAAATATTGGCCTGACTCTGAAAAGCACTTATAAAGAAACCGCTTTAAAAAACTATGGCACGCGTCTTGATTTGGCTTATCGATTCTCGAAAAGTTTTACTTTATCTTCGCGCATTGAAGACCGCTACGCAACCAACAAAACTGGCTATGGCAGACTGCTTCAGCTCAGTGCCAGGTATAATTTCAGCAATTTCCGAACCGAATCCAGAATCTATTTTTATAATATTACCAGTGCTGACTGTAAGATTTATGCACATGAACCAATCCGGAACAGCGTTGGGTTTTCTGCTCAAGGCACAAGACTGTCGGGCAGTCTTGAATACAAAATAAGGAATGTATTAAATCTCAATTGGTATCTTGGTTATAATAAACCTGACCAGTCCAATATAGATTCAGGCCTGCAATTTGAAATTAACTTTTAGCCACGGATTATAAATCTATGTTCATCTGTGGTAAATTATTTCTTTTAATCCGTCTCATCCGTGAAATCCGTGAATACTTTTTTTACTCCAGTATTTTAAAATCAACTCTGCGGTTCAATGCCCTGCCTTCAGCATTATCATTGGACGCGATTGGCTGGGATGGCCCATATCCCTTGGCAGTTAAGCGTTCGGCATTGATATTAAAAGTTTTTACAAGATAACTCATTACGGCATCGGCTCTTTCTTGGGATAGTCTTTGATTCAATTGGGCTGAACCGGTATTGTCAGTATGTCCCTGGATTTCGACTTTAATGCTCGGATTCTCGGTCATGATTTTGACTGCTTCTTGCAAAGCCGGATATGATTCTGGTTTAAGAGTTGCTTTGCCCAATTCAAAATAGACGCCTTTTAAGGTTATGGTCATTCCTTTTTCCACCAGTTCAAAGTTTCTTTCCAAAGTCTTATCTTGTTCAATAATTACGATTGCGCTGGCGCTGATATAATTTGGGGCACTGACACTGACCGCATAAGAACCTATTGGTATTTGCGTCTGATACACGCCGGTCAAAGAATCAGAAACAACTGGCTGCAAATCAGTATTCGGAAAACTTACTAATGCCGCTAAACTCTGGCCTGTCTTTTTATCAATCACCCTGCCGATTAAGGTTGCAGCTACTTTAATCGGCGTCAGGTTGAAATTCTTTTCCAGAGCCTGGTCTTTTTCCAATATTACCATCGCTGATTGAGGAGCATAACCAGCCGCATTGACATTAAGCGTATAAGTGCCGAAAGCAAGTTCTGCACGAAAGATGCCGGTTATCGATTCGGTCTTAATCTGCATCATCTGTAATTCGGGGATCGTAATCACGGCTTTGACACCGTTGTTCGTGTTTGCATCAACAACCCGGCCAAAAAGAATCGACTTATACTCTTCTGAAGCGAGTTCAAAATTTCTTTCCGTGATTCGGTCTTTTTCCAGAATTACGACTGCCGTCTGCGACAAATAACCGTCACTCGCAACATTGGCAACATACGAACCGATTGGCAGTTCTGCTTCATAAACACCGGTCAGAGAATCAGTCGTCACTGCCGGCATTAATGCTTCTGGAAAACTGATTCGTGCTAATAAAGCTCGACCCGTATTTTTATCGGTTATCCGTCCAATCAGTTTTGATTTCATTTCCAGAAGTGTTAACTGGAAATTCCGCTCGCTCAGCCGGTCTTTCTCAATCGTGACAAATTCGGATGATGCATGATAACCGTCTGCCGCAACTGTCACCAGATATGAACCGACTGGCAGTTCGGTCTGAAAAGTTCCGGTCACGCTGTCGGTGCTGATTGAAGCAAGCATCGTACCTGGAAAAGCAAGCACTGCTTTAAGCGGTCGTGCCGTATTCCGCTCCATAACTTTACCGATTAATGAATTGACCGAGATTAGAGCCTGGGTCAGTTCAAAATCCTGTTTCACGGGACGGTTTCTTTCGATTTCAATAATACTGGTCACGGCATTATAACCGAGCGCTGAAACCACGACCGCATAAATGCCGGCCGGCAGTTCGGCAAAATAGACTCCGTTCACCGCATCTGAACTGATTGGTCTGATATTAGTGCCTGGAAATGTTAAGGTTGCTTTCAAAGAATTACCCGTGCCGGCTTCTGAAACCCGGCCAATAATCGAACCTTTGTAAAATGCTGGTATTAACTTAGCTTCAACTTCGCTAATCTGGTCGGCTTGCACTGCGAGCGTAAGAGTTTTCGTATAATAGCCTTCTTTTTTTACTTCCATGCTGATAACGCCGACTGGCACTTTATCAATTCGGAACGCGCCGCTGATTGAATCCGTATTAATTATCGGCAGGCTGGCATCAGAAAAAATTATTTGTGCGGCCAGGGGTCGTCCGGTTTCTTCGTCATTCACATTGCCAATGATAATACCGTTTTGAATGCGTATCGGCTCGAGTTTAAAATCATAGGCAACAACTTTACCGGCTTGAATCGTAATTGAACCGATCTTTTTCTGATAGCCTGCTGCTTCGACTTCGACAATCAGGACACCAGTGGGAATGTTTTCCAGTTTAAAAATACCGGTTAAAGGACTACTCGATATTGAGTTAAGTTTCGGATCACTGGTAAACTTGATTGTCGCCTGTAATGCTGTGCCGGTTTGGGCATCAGTAACCGTGCCGGTAAAAATTCCGTATTGCGGTTGTTTTGGCTGAAAAAACGCACTGCCCAGAGTTAAACCCAGTATCCCGGTATATTTTGGCAAGACGGGTTTCAAGATAACCCCGGCTGAGATGTTCGAATGCGCATCCATATTGATTCGCAGACCCGGGGTAATGAAAATATTATCCAGGACCTGGTCAAATCTTGCAACTGCCTTTGGTTCCTGGCTGGTCGCTTCAACAAACAACGCGCCCAGACTACTCCCGATTTCCAGACCGGCGCCGTATTCTCGGATACTTGAGTTTTCACTGTAATTTACAATCAAATTGGGCAGGAATGAAACCAGTTCGCTGAATTGTAAAGTAGCCAGCCCAGTCCAGGTAAAACCATTCTTATGCTCTAAAACCTGTCCATTGATTAGAACCGGTGTTTGCCAGGTATAATCTGCTTTGGCACCCAGTTTTAAGACTGGCAGGATTGGAATGGCTAATTTACCCCCAATCACTTTACCATAATTCATCCGGCTGAATTTACTCTGCCATACTTCTGGCCAGACCACATTACTGCTGTCCACGACCATGCCCGTATGAAAAAACAGCTCGGTAAATTTCCAGGGCGCATAAGTTACATTGGGCAGGACAATATCACCGCGATAATCTTTTGAGGTATGCTCATAACCGGTAAGAAATGACGAAACCGTAATCACGCCCGCGCCATTGGTTCGCGCATCTTCAATTAAAAACAACCCCCGCCCGCCCGTCATTGACGGTGCCGCATGCGTCAAACTCACTATAATTACTAGTACCAACAATAAAAAAACTCTTCGCAAGGAAAACCATTTCATACTCAACAATTCCTCCTTGTCACGAATTATAAAAGGGTATTAGGATAACTACCCTTTAGTTCCTAATACCCTTTACTTAATTTTCCAAAAACCTTATTTTATTGTCCAAATCTGAACGGGTCGTCGTAATAATCGCCGATATCAATCGTAAAAAAAGCCGTGTCAACTACCGGTTCCCGGGTCAACTCTTCATAACCACTCAGAATTAAAGTTGCCTTCAACACCCCACAACTGACAGTGTTTGGAGTAGAAGACGCGAGTAATTCCTGAAAATGAGTTTGTATCCAATCACCCGGGATAACTTTGATATGAGCCGAGACCGTGGTTCGACCACCGGCATCAGCAGGAATCACCATATTCGTACCGCTGCTGACTGTGCTAAAAATCCAGGAAGGAATCGTTTGATGGCGGAAACTGACTCGGTAGTCTGTAATCCGAGCCGTATATGTGGTCGGATAAGTCGGCAGACCAAGCCCGGTTTCGACATAACTGACTTCAATCGGAATAATCCAGTCCTTGACAAAGTAAACTGACATTGAATCTTCCGGATCTTCCGGGTCAGGAATAACCGCCCAGTCGGCAATATCTACTTCCAACGGCTGGTTATCATTAATCTTCATAATGCGCAATGAATTTGGTGATGTATGTGTTTCACACGCGAGTGACAATAAAATCAGAACACCCAGGACAACTAATACATGATACCCTTTATTTTTTTTCATATATGCTCCGTACCTAAAGATTAATAAAATATTGCGATTTGTCAAGAGTTTTGTTAAAAAACTTTTTTGACCGGTATCTTAGATTAAGACATCCTTGACCAATCCCAAAATTACGATTATATTACTATTATGAAATATTTACTGACCATAATTATAAGTTTCGCAATCGGAACAATCGGTTTTGCTGACCAGCTCCTTAACCAGGTTAAAACTAAATATGATAAAATTACGACAATTCAAGGCAATTTCACCCAGACAATTTGCTCAGACCAGACCGGTACCTGCCAGCAGTTTGAAGGTAAATTCTCGATTACCCGTCCCTATTTTTCACGGCTCGAAGTTACCAGTCCGGAAAAACAGACTATTGTAACTGACAGCCAGTATGTTTATATTTATCTGGTTGATAAGAAAAAAGTGTATCTCCAGCAGGCTGATGCCGGCATCAATTTCTTTAAGATCTTTGATATGTTCTTGAATGAGCCAGAACATTATACGATAACTGACAAAGACAGCCTGCATACAGTGTTTGCATATAAAAAAGACTCGCTTGAATCAAGCACTGTTATCAATGATTTAACATTGTCCGTAAACAATTATACTAAGCTGATTGAACAATTCTCGTTTACTGATATGACCGATACTGAGATGAAATTTGACCTGACCAATATCAAGACCAATGTCAAATTATCCGATAAAACATTCAGACTGGTCATACCCAAAGATGTTGAGCTTATACAATATTAAATCATGCATTATATTCGTGTAATTTGCTCAATTCGTGTTATTCGTGGTAAAAAATAAAATGATAGTTAAAAACGACACTAAATGTTTTGCCTGCGGACCAGATAATCCGATTGGTTTAAAACTCAAATTCACGCCGATTCCTAATGGGGTCCAGACAATTTTTACGCCGAGCAATGCCTATCAGGGTTTTGAAAATATCATTCACGGCGGGATTGTCGCGACTTTATTAGACGAAGCGATTGCCTGGGCATGCCGGATTGGCGGAGTCGATGCCGTGACTGGTGAACTGACCATCCGGTATAAAAAACCATTAATCGCAGATATGCCAATAACAATTACTGGCATTATTGAGCACAACAAAGGCAAGTTATTATTCGGTTCTGCATATATTAAAGACCAAGATGGTAATCTTATCGCAACCGCCAGTGCGAAAATGGTGCCTGCAACTAATAGAGAGCAGTGAGCAGCGAGGAGATTCGAAAATGAGTGAAAAACCTCATCGGAAATTAATCTTATGGCAAAAATCAGTTGAATTTGTAATTACACTTTATTCGTCATTAAAGAATTATCCCCGGGAAGAAAAATTTGGGTTGATATCTCAATTACAGCGTGCTTCTATTTCAATTCCAAGCAATATTGCGGAAGGCGCTGCACGAAAGACCCGAAAAGAATATATTCATTTTCTTTATGCAGCGCGCGGTTCGTTAAGTGAAATTGACACACAACTTGAAATTTCTTTCAGATTACATTATTTATCAAATGAAGAATATCAGTTTTTGCAGAATAAAGTTGACGAATTAAGTAAAATTTTAAATGGATTAATTTCATCTTTGATTCAATGACCTGCTTTTTGCTCCTAATAATCTCGCCCCGCATCCCTCATCCCTTTTCTCTCCTCCCTTCTCTCTCCTCCCTATGTTAGTCTCGCTTATCACGCTCGGCTGTCCTAAAAATTTAGTCGATTCTGAAACAATACTGGGCTATTTAGTAAAATCTAATTATACCCTCAGTGCCGACTGGAAAAATTCTGATATCGTTATTATCAATACCTGTGCTTTTCTTAAATCCGCAGTCCGAGAAGCTGAACAGTGGATAAATAAGGTTATAACTTATAAGAAAAAAGGTAAAGTCAAAAAAATAATTGTGGCTGGTTGCTATCCGCAAAAAAATCATAAAGCGCTGTTACAAAAATTTCCCCAGATTGATTCAATCATCGGCATTGATAATATATCTGAGATAGCAAAAATCTGCCTGTCCAAATTCTCTCCCCAAAACATTTCAAAACATCCCTGTTATCTTGCCGATTATAAAACTCCGCGCCTGGTTACAACCAATCATTATGCTTATTTAAAAATTGCTGATGGTTGTGATAATTATTGCACCTATTGTCTGATTCCGCAAATCCGCGGTCGGTTTCGCAGCCGCAGGATTAATGACATTGTTAATGAAGCACGCAACCTTGCCTATAATAGAATCAAAGAAATTATCCTGATTGCCCAGGATACGACTTTATATGGTAAAGATATCTATCATGAGTTATCTTTAGCAAGACTATTAAAGAATCTGGTTAAGATAAAAGAGCTTAAATGGCTCAGAATTCTTTACACGCACCCTGCCCATTGGACTGATGAGTTAATCCAGGTTTATAAAGACAATCCCAAAATCTGCCGTTATGTTGACCTGCCTTTACAGCATATCTCGGATAGTGTCTTAAAACTGATGAACCGTCCTTATTCAAGAAAACAAGTCGAACAGTTTATTACTAAACTCAGAAAAATTCCTAATCTTGCCATCCGCACCAGTTTTATTGTCGGATTTCCAGGCGAGACTCAAAAAGATTTTAAAGAATTATTAGGCTTTATCAAAGAGCAAAAATTTGCTCACCTTGGCTGTTTTGCCTATTCGCGCGAAGCAGGAACATTTGCTTATAATTTGCCTAATCAAGTCCCTCAGAAAATCAAGCAAGAACGCTATGCTCAAATTATGACTGCTCAGCAGAAAATATCTCTAACGCGAATGAAAAGTTTTATCGGTAATAAAATTGAAGTTATAGTTGACCGTGTTTATCAGAATAAAAAATTTGATTATATTGGCAGGACTCAATTCGATGCACCAGAAATTGACGGTGTGGTCTATATCAAAAATCCCAACTTAAAAATTGGTGATATTACCAAAGTCAAAATCACCTCTGCCCAACCCTACGCATTAATTGCAGACACCTAAAAGGTTTTAATATACTTATTCCCGGGCAGTTGTTTTATCAATCCTTTAATTTCCAATGAGAGCAGTTGTGGTAATAAAACTGACATCGGTTGTTTAAGCTTATCAACTATCTCATCTGGGTATAACGGTTCTGCACTTAAGAAATCAAGAATCTGTTTTTCCAGCTCAGTTACTGGTATATCTTTTTTCTCTTTTTTCTCGAACGCAATATCCAGTTCCTGGCAGATATCTTCGACTGATGTCACTGGTTTGACGCCGTCTTTGATTAACTGGTTCGTGCCAATGCTCGACTTCTGATTAATCGCACCGGGCACGGCAAAAACTTCCCGTCCCTGGTCTGCTGCCCAGGTTACTGTATTCAAAACCCCGGAATTTGCCGGCGCCTCGACTGCTAAAATACCCAATGATAAACCGCTGATTATCCGGTTCCGTTTCGGGAAATTCATCGCAAATGGCGTGGTGCCCAGATTAAATTCAGAAATAACCGCACCATTCTGGCTAATCTGGTCATACAATCTTTTATTCTCAGGCGGATAATAAATATCAACTCCGCAGCCAAGCACGGCAATAGTTCTGCTTTTTGCTTTCAGGGCACCGAGATGTGCGGCAGTGTCAATACCGCGTGCCAGACCGCTCACAATCGTGATTCCCATTTGTGCTAATTCATAAGCAAATTTCTCCGCCACCATTTTACCATACGCAGTCGGCAGTCTGGTGCCGATAATTCCTAATGCTTTTTCATCTTCTTGCTTTATTTCTCCACGTATAAATAAGACTGGTGGTGCATGCGATATATTCTTAAGATTCTTGGGATAATTCACATCCAGATACGATACAGTTTTTATACCTAATTGTTCGGCACGCTGGTATTTTTCTTCAGTCTCTTTGCTCTGTTTATAATTCTTGATCGCACCAGCAATCTCATTATCAATACCTTTAACATTTAATAAATCCTGCATCTCTGCATTAAATATTGCTTCGGGTGTCTGAAACTCCTGCAAAAGATTTTTCAGTTTTGCTTCGGTCATTCTTGGAATGTCAAACAGGTCAATAAACAGAAAGCTCATTTATTCTGCTGCAGAAATAATCTCAACTCTTCAATCCCCTGACCATTCAGAGCCGAGACATAAAAGGCAGGTAATTTAACCCGATACTTCTTGATTTTCTTGACTAAATCAATCTTATTAAAAACCACAATCTGCTCTTTATTCAGTATCTCAGGATTATATGCTCTGATTTCATTCTCGAGTGTTTTTAAATCGTCTAATGGTTTGGCTTGGCTCGCGTCGATTACATAGATTATTCTTTTTGTCCGCTCAATATGCCGTAAAAAGACCAGTCCCAGACCCCTGCCTTGTGCTGCGCCTTGAATAATGCCCGGCATATCGGCAACGGTAAAATTTGCCAGGTCGTGCTTAAAAACACCCAGGTTTGGTGATAAAGTCGTGAACGGATAATCTCCAATTTTGGGATGTGCCTGAGTTAATTTAGAAAGCAAAGTTGACTTACCCGTATTAGGCAGACCGACCAGACCAATATCCGCAATCAGGCGTAAAATCAGTTTTATTTTTCGTTTCTCACCTTCACTGCCCGTTTCCCGAATTCTTGGCGCCTGATTGGTTGAAGTCGCAAACATTGCATTTCCCCTGCCGCCTTTACCCCCTTGAGCAACCAAAACAGTTTGACCGTTTTCAATTATCTCGCCCAGATATTTATCCGTCTCGATATCAAAAATATCTGTACCTAATGGCACTGTAATGTAAATATTATCACCTGACTTACCGTGTTTATTCGAACCTTTGCCGTGCTGACCCCGTTCTGATTTATATCGGTATTTGTATTCCAGATCAGCTAAGGTCTGCAGACTCTTTTTACCGATTAAATAAATTGACCCGCCATTGCCGCCATTACCGCCATTGGGTCCGCCTCTGGGAATAAACTTTTCCCGTCGAAATGAAATACACCCGTCACCGCCATTACCGGCTTCGATATTAATGACAACCTTATCAACAAATTTCATACACTTATCTGCTCACTCCTGACTTCTCATGCCTTTCTTTTTCTTCAGTTTCTTTTGTACAGCTACAATAACTGGTTCGGGCAAAAACTCTTTCAAATCTCCGCCCATCCGGGCAATCTCTTTTGCCAATGATGCGGACAGATAGGCATACTTTTCTGATGCGAGCAAAAATATGGTTTCAATCTCAGGTGCGATTTTACGGTTGGTCAATGCCATCTGGAATTCATAATCAAAATCTGAAATCGTGCGCAAGCCCCGGATAATTGTGCAGGCTTTTTCTTGCTTGACAAAGTCAACCAAGAGCCCGTCAAATGCCTTGACCTGAATCCGTTTTAAATTGGCAGTAACTTTTTTCACCAGGGCTTCCCGTTCTTTTAAGGTAAAGATCGGTGATTTTTCCTGCCGGCGGGCAACGCCGATTGTAATCTGGTCAAATAATCTTAATGCCCGTTTAATCACATCAATATGACCGTTCGTAATCGGGTCAAAACTACCTGGAAACACGGCTTTTTTCATTATTATCTCCTCTTGACTAATATTGTAATAACTGTGTCACTATATTTTTTTTCTTTATACAACTCAAGCTTATCTGGTATCGGGAATATCTCTTTTTTATGATGCTCGACAACCGCGATACCATTAACCGTCAGCATATCATACTCAGCAATCTTTTCGACTACTGGTGCCACTAAATTCATATTATAGGGCGGGTCTAAAAAAATCAAGTCAAACTTTTCGGTTTTGATTCTCTGCATTGCCTTAACCGCATCGAGTCTGATTACATTTACTTTGGCTTCATACCCTTGAATATTCTTAGATAAATATCTTATAGTAATCTGGTCATTATCAATAAAAGTTACTGATGCGGCACCGCGCGATAATGCTTCGATGCCGACTGCGCCGGCACCGGCAAAAATATCACAGACATTTGCACTTTCGAGTAAATCCGGAAAATTCGCTTCGATGATATTAAACACCGCACTGCGGATTTTATCGGTCGTCGGCCTGAGTCCCCGGGCAGGATAAATGAGCTTCTTACCTTTCAGTTTACCCGCCGCAATCTGCATATGCCAGTATACATTTGACAATACTCAGTTGTCAATATAATTAACAATAGAAAACTAAAAACCAAAAATAAAAAACTAAAAACATAAACATAAAAATGTAAAAACTTTATTATTCTTAAATGGTTTGATGTTTTTGATATGTGTTTTTAATATTTGGTTTTTCATTTTTAATTTAAGCGGTCTGCGTCTCTTGTCTTGACAAATCGCCAATATTACTGATAATAAAAATACGACATGAAAACGATTTTCCGCCTGCTCTTTAATAATCTTAATTTTAAGATTATTGCGGTTATCATGGCAATCATAATCTGGATATTGGCAGTATTGTTTCGCACCAACAAAGTCAGCACGGTCATTCCGATCCAATACACCAAATTAGCCGGTGATTTGATTGTCACTGACACCAATACACACCAGGTTCGGGTCATCTTAGAAGGACGCGGCAGTGATTTTTTCAAGCTCATTATCAACAAACCCGAATACCGGCTTAACCTGTCCATGGCAAAATTCGGCACCAACCAGTATCGGCTGATTGCTGATGAAATCAGCGTCTCGTCACCGATTATTGTCAAATCAATCACGCCTGAATATCTGGAAATGAAAATCGACTATTTAGACAGCAATAAAGTCGACATTTCAGTTCCACATCGGTATGATAGCCAGAAAGGCATTTATATTACCAACATTGCAGTTAATGATAATGTTACCTTGTTTGGTCCGGAAGCGCAACTCCGCTTTATCAAAGAAATATCTACTGAATCATTATTTATCTCAAGTTATTCTGCGCCTGAGGTTGAACGCAGATTAAAAATCATACCGCCCGATGCAAAACTCTTTACAACTCAACCTGACTCAGTAACAATTATTGCATCGATAGAAAAAGAAGAAACCAAAACTGTTGAAAATGTACCTCTGAAAATTACCGCACCGGCAAGAAAAAAAATATCAATCCTGCCCGATTCTGCCCAAATTACGGTGCGCGGTCCAGCCAGTATTATCGAGCAACTGGAAAAAGGTGATATCAAAGTCATTCTTGACTTATCACGACTCGAAGCCGGTGAACACAATCTGCCTGCGGAAATCATCCTGCCCCGCAGCGTCTTTCTGGTAAAATGCGAACCGCCCTTATTTGAAATCAAAATCCAGTAAGATTTACAAATCATGATTTTTCTCGGCATTGAAACCTCTTGCGACGAGACTGCGGCAAGCGTAATTTCAGCGCAGGAAAAAGAACCCCGCGCTTCTTATAATATTCTTTCCAGTATTGTTTCGTCTCAATATGTGCACTCTCAATACGGCGGTGTCATTCCTGAACTCGCTTCCCGCGCCCATATTCAATTAATCGTGCCGATAACCCAGACTGCGCTTGATGTTGCGAAAATCAATTATCAGGATTTAGACGGCATTGCAGTAACTTATGCACCAGGTCTGGTTGGTGCTTTACTGGTCGGTCTCTCGTTTACCAAAGCATTATCATTAAGCTTGAACAAACCATTTATTGGTGTTAACCATCTGGAAGGACATATCTTTTCATTATTACTATCTTATCCTGAATTAAACCCGCCATTCCTGGCAATGATAATCTCCGGCGGTCATACTGAGCTCTTACTTATCAAAGGATTGTGCGATTACGAACAACTCGGCTCGACTACTGACGATGCCTGCGGCGAAGCGTTTGACAAAGTTGCCCGCATGCTCGGACTTCCTTATCCGGGCGGTGCGTTTATCGAGAAACTGGCTCTGACTGGCAAGCGGACCGTAAAATTTCCCGTGCCGGATATTCCTGATTATGATTTCAGTTTTTCCGGTCTTAAAACTGCGGTCTTGTATTATCTGCAAAAAGAAAAAAATCCGGTTAAAGAAAATGTTGCATATAGTTTTCAGGAAACAGTTTCTGATTTTCTCTTGAAAAAAATCGATCGCGCCGCTGACCATTATAAAATCAATCGCATTGGCATATCGGGCGGTGTTGCCATTAATAAACGGATACAGGAACGCTTTAGCCAATATGGCAAAGAGCATAATCTTCAGTTCTATTTTCCTAATCCCCAGATGTGCACGGACAATGCGGCAATGATTGCTGCGGCTGGCATTGAACGCTATAAACGCTTTGGTCCCTCGCCTTTATCCCTGACCGCCGAAGCCAGAGTCAAACTCATATAAAATTACACAGATTAAATAAAGATTACACAGAAAATAATTTTGCATTTTGACTTGTAATTTTGATTTTTGACTTTTAATTTTTGAATTATCCTCATACCCTTCCCGTCTCTTCACCTCTGCTCATATCTGTCTTTGTCTCCGTGTCCCATGCCTAATGCTTGCCACATTTTCTATGATTAGTGCATTTCCTGTCTTTGCTTGTTTCTTTATGAGCACTCTTACCTGATATCTTCCTTTATGTCTTATTTTACAACTAATCCCAAATCCCTGTTCCCTAAATCCTTTATTTTCTTCCCGACCCCCTGCGCCCTACCCCCTTGAAAGTAGTTTTTGGTTGTTAGTTGTTGGTTGTTAGAGAATTATGGGAAATTTTGAGTGAGTTTTTAGTATCTATACAGTTGACATTTTGGTTTCTTTTTAAGATTGATGAATATTATTATTTTCTGATGAGTGTAAATTTTACTTGACAAGTTTTTGAATTTTATTACAATATGGTGAAAGATAATTAGGGGCAAATATGAGCATTGTGAATGCTAGCTCTTTATGTGTTTACTTTTTCAAAGACACTTTTTACGTAATTAAGATCATTAATTAGGAGTAAGAATAATGAATGTGAAATTAAAACTTATTTCACTTGTTCTCTCACATTTTTATAAGAATTACTATTTTATTGTTTATGATAAATTTGTGAAATACAAGGCGCCATTAAAAATAAAATATATTTTAATATTTACATTTTTATTATATTCAACAATACACGCCCAGTGGTTTGAGGGCAATCTGTACCTTCCGGATAGTTTTAGCGGAACCGTTAATACACAAAAAATTATCTGGAATGCAACCAATGATAAAGTTTATCTTGGTGGTAATAATGAAACATTTGTAACACTTGATTGTGAAACCGATGAAAAAATTGCACCAATCAGGATTAAGGCAAGTGAACTTAGTCTTCCGAATAGTTATATATGGAACCGAGTTAATAACTCGCTTTATATTTGGTGTGGACCATATTCTGCAGTTTATGACAGTTTATTCGTGGTCGATTGTCAGACACAGCAGACCATAGCCATATTACCGTTTCTAAGGCAGTCTTTTGGTCTCCCGAGCCAGGTAAGTATGTGCTTAAGTACATATAGCAATAAACTCTATTTAATAAGACATAATGACAGCATCCTTTATGTAATTAGTAGCAGTGCCAACCAGATAATAGACACAATAGAATTTTATTCATCTGATGTAGACACGCGTCACCAACTAATGATATGGAATCCGTTAAATAACTGTTTATATGCGATTGGTAAAATCCCTCGACTACACAAAGACACGACTGGTTTACTGACAATCAATTGTACAAATGACAGTGTTGTTTCTTTTACCGGTCTTACCAGATATAATGAAGAGCGTTATTGTTTTCAGATTGATACTGTCCGTAATAAGCTTTACTTTTCTTTTCCGTCCGGTGACCAAGCTGATATATGGAAAATAGGAGAATTGGATTGTAATACCAACCAAATAACCAACATTTTCCCGACCAATGTCGGAGTGGGAGTGGGTTTTCTGGATTTTTGCCTTAATATACCCGAGAGAAAAATATACTACTATTCATATCAGTACAATGGTTATATTCATATTCTGGATATCCCGTCTGGAGCTGAAGATTCAATGTTTGTCGGGTTAGCGCGCGTAGGATGGTCTAATCACGACTATTTATTCTATTGGCCTGTAAACAATGAATTGTATCTTTTCCCATGTAATGACACAATGGCGGTTATTTCTCTTGCAACTGGTGCAGTACATTATTTTGATTTACCTGAGCATTCAGGAGTGCGTAGTCGTCCATTTCTCCACCCGGTTCGGGGAAAGCTGTATATAAGTAAAGATAGGGGCGAGTCGGTTGTTGTGTTTGATTGTGAGACACATACCATATCAAAAGTAATAATTAACGGTGTTCATTATCCGGCAGATATTTTACACAATCCGATAGAAAACAAACTTTATACTACAAACATCAGCCGTCCTTATTTATTTGTTTTTGATGCAGAACACAATCGGGCTCTCAGACAAGTTCAGGTCGCTCCGGATGATTATGGTCTTGCTTGTTTTGGATTTGCCTGGCGTCACAACAAAGCATATGTTTCTTATCCAAGCTACATTTCGGTCTTAAATTGTCACAATGACAGCGTGATTAATGTCATTGGTCCATTAGATGAATATTATAAATGTGTTTATAATCCAACTCTTGATAAGCTCTATACTTATGATATTAGTTTTTTTGGTAATCGACTGACTTATGTAATCGACTGTTCAACTGATGTCGTGATAAAAGTTCTCGAAACAACCGGTTCGCTTTGGCAGGAGCAAGGCGACATTAAATTCGACTCTTTAACCAATAAAATTTATATGACCGGTAATAATGGTTTTGTGATAATTGATTGCACCAATGATTCGGTGATAAAACGTATGCCGAGTATAACTGGAGGCAGTATCTTTTTTAGAACACATGGGGATAGGCGGGTTTATGTAAAGGATGCAATGTTTGACCGATTCGATGATTCATTGCTTGGTTATATTTCATTTCCCATTCCTCGTATTACCTTTCCTTATGCATATAATGGAATAAATGACCAGCTTTATATTTGTCGAAATCAGGTCCTTGGCGGAAGTTTAGAAATGACGCGGATATATGTAGTTGACTGTAGTACGCTGACAATCATTGATTCGATATTGGTAGATTATTGTGGTCAGATGCTGGATATGAACATGATGTGGTGGAATCCAGTGAGCAATAAACTATATTTCACACCTCATTCTGACAGTCTTTTACGAAAACCCCTATTTATTGCCGATTGTCAAACCAACCAGGTTATCAATACCTTTTTTCAAGTTGGTCTGTGCAGATCCCTGCGAGTACTACATTGTTTTGACCCGTTAATTAACCGCCTTTATGTCGTTCCTGACTATGGAAGTAAATTAGTGATGATACGGGATAATATTAGCGGAACAGAAGAGATTTCAAATCAAAAGTTAGGAAAAAGATTAGTTCTAAAAATAAATCCTACACTAATAAAGAACATATTCTGGCTTGAATATAGTATAGTCAAAAAGGGCACTGTGAAATTAGACATCTTAGATACTTTAGGCAGAGTTAAAAAAATATTCAAAGCTGATTGGTCTGAACCAGGAAATTATCAGTTAAACATTAATGTCTCTGACCTACCTGCTGGTGTCTATTTTGTTCGCTTAAAGCAAGGTTCAGAGCAAATTGTTAAAAGATTAGTGATAGTACGATAAAATCAGCTATACAGTTGACATTTTTAGGATATAATAATAGCAATATGGACTGGCATGTATTACTACAAGAACTTGGCAAACGAATGAAAAAGGTTCGGAAAACGGCGGGATTAACTCAGGCACAAATCGCGCAACAGATTGGCATTAGCCGCCAATATTTAAACCAAATCGAAAACGGAAAAGCCGAACATGTTTCACTTAATATAATTTTAGACTATCTCTCTGCCAGTAAAATTGATTATGGAGCATTTTTTGCTGACTTACAAAGATATGTGCAGAAAAAAGAATTTTACGGGTTATTATATAAAATTGAACTGCCTAAAAATCATAAAATCAGGCGCAAGGTAATTCGGGATATTGCCTTATACTACTCATCAATCAAAAGTGCGAAGGGTAAAATAAAACCATTATCCAGGCAGGTACTGCACAAAGCAGTAGTTAAGTTTGGTAATTACCGGACTAAAATCGAACATCTCCAATCGCTTGGTTATAAAGTTATTGCCCAGAGCGGTATCAGCACAATTCAGAATCCGTTTTATCGTGCTTATATTAACCAGCTCTGTAAAGCAATCAAGAAAAACTTTTCGGCTCAGAAGACAAAATTACCCAGTTTTAACAAATCTGACTCGTCTTATCAGACAGTAATCAATCAATGGATTAAAAAAGGCGCCCGAGAGGATTTATTAAACCAAATCAAAGATGAAATCTTAAAATACTTTGCATCGGTTAAGGTGGAGAACAAAGAATTAACCACAAAGACTCAGAGTTCAACAGATACCACAGAGTCACAAAGGCACAAAGGGCACAAACCAAAATTTTGAATTTTGAATTTTTCTTCTCTGTATCTCTGCCTGCCCCGCATCTATGATTAGGTGACGGGTGTCTCTATGGTGTTTTGTAAATGATTTTAACATAACCCTTGACATTTATCCGATTTTCTGTTATAAATATTAATTAAATCTAAATTTATAAGAAAAGGAATTATTATAGCATAATGGCAAGATTATTAGGTGTTGACTTACCAGACAAGAAACAGGTCGCTTATGCCCTGCCTCATATCTTTGGCATCGGACCGAGTAATGCCAAAAAGATATTAGATGCAGTTGGCGTGGCACATAACAAAAAAGTATCTGAATTAACCGACGAAGAGATGGCAAAAATTCGTAAGGAAATCGAATCCAATTATAAAATCGAAGGCGTCTTGCGTGCTGAAATCTCGTCTAATATTAAACGGTTTATTGAAATCAGCTCGTATCGCGGTGAACGGCATCGCCGCGGCTTACCCGTGCGCGGTCAGCGAACCCGCACCAATGCCCGTACTCGCAAAGGCCCGCGTAAGAGCACCGCTGTGATTAAAGTGCGCGAAGTTGCGAAACCGAAATAGAGAATAGGAGCTTATTGTGGCGAAAAAAACAGTAAAACGAAGGATTGCTCAGTATGGTATTGTCCATATCCTGTCCACTTTTAATAATACGATTATCACGATTGCCGATACTGAAGGCAATGTTGTCTGCTGGTCTTCAGCCGGCCGCATTGGCTTTAAAGGTGCCAAAAAAGGCACGCCATTCGCAGCCCAGCAGTGTTCTGAAGCCTGCGGACGCGAAGCAGTAACAATGGGCATTCAAAAAGTTGATGTCCATGTCAAAGGACCCGGACCGGGTCGGGAAGCCGCAATCCGTTCTTTACAGAATGCCGGACTTAAAATTAACTCGATTCGCGATATTACCCCGATTCCTCATAATGGCTGCCGACCACCCAAACCAAGACGAGTATAAAGACTGTTGACAAAAACGATATTTTTCATTATATTAATAGATTATAATTAATTATGGCAAGATATATAGGACCGAAATGTAAAAAATGCCGAAGCATGGGCGAAAAATTATTCCTTAAAGGGGATAAGTGTGTTACGGATAAATGCGTTTTTCCGAAACGGGTCGGTAAAAGCACTGGACGACCCAAAAAACTCTCCCATTATTCATTACAGTTAAAAGAGAAACAGAAACTCAGGGCAATCTACGGTTTATTGGAAAATCCGTTCCATCTCTTATTTGAACGCGCCCGTAAAAAGAATCCGGCTGAACAACTGCTCATTTCCCTGGAACGCAGACTTGATAATACCGTGTACCGGCTCGGTTTTGCCGATTCTCGTAATCAAGCCCGGCAGATTATTAAACACGGCCATATTCTGGTCAATTCGAAAAAAGTCAATATCCCCTCTTATGAAGTCAGTGCCAATGACCAGATTGCAGTTAAAGATAAAAAAGGAATTGAATTAATAAAAAATATCCTCGCTGAAAAAGAACCAACCCCGACCGACTGGCTTTCTTTGGATAAAGACAATATCACGGCGACTGTTCTGCGTCTCCCCTCCAAAGAGGATATTAAAGACATCCCGATTAATACCCAATTAATCGTGGAGTTGTATTCAAAATAAGATTATGAAACTATCACCAATTTTATTACCTGACGGTGCGGTTGCTGATAAAGAATCATTAACCGAGAGTTATGGACGCTTTACAATCGCGCCGCTGGAAAAAGGTTGGGGACATTCAATTGGTAATTCAATCCGCCGTGCTCTGCTCGGTTCGATTCAGGGCGCTGCTATTACCCAGGTTAGAATTGATAATGTCCTGCATGAATTCTCGACCATCCCTGGTGTTTTGGAAGATGTGCCGCAGATTGTCTTGAATCTTAAGAAAATCCGCCTCCGCCTTGATTCTGAATCGCATAAAAACTGCTACCTGCATGTCAAAGGTGCTGATTTGTTTAAAGCGCGCCATCTCACGGTTCCGCCCGAAATCACGATTACTAATCCAGACCAGCCGATTCTGACCATTACCGAAGCCAATCGAAGCGTTAATATTGAGATGCGGGTTGAAAATGGACGCGGTTATATTCCGGCTGAACGCTCGGAAAAAAAGAGCGGTTATCCGGAAGGTACGATCTTTCTCGATGCCTTCTTCTCCCCGGTCAAGAAAGTTAATTTTATTGTTGAAAATACCCGGGTTGCTGACCGCGCTGATTATGAAAAGATAATTCTCGAAATCTGGACTGATGGCACTGTTTTACCTGAAGAATGTCTGATTCAGAGCGCCACGATTCTCAAGAATCACATGCTCGCTTTGATTCCTCAGGAAAAAGAACCCGAGTTCTTTACTGCCGAAAAATACGACCGTGACCGACAGCGATTACAGGAATTACTTAAAATGGATATTAATGAATTAGAGCTCTCGAATCGAGCGCTCAATTGTTTAAAAAATGGCCGTTCCAAACAGACCGGTGAAAAACTCAATATACAGACGGTCGGCGATTTAGTCGGACGCACTGAGCGGGAAATGCTCGATATTGAAAACTTTGGCCGCAAGACCTTGGAAGAAGTCCGGGAAATCCTTGAAGACCGCGGTTTGAGTTTTGGAATGGACGTTGAAAATATTTTAAAAAAGGGTTAATTTTGCGACACTCAAATAAAAATAAGAAACTGGGCAGAACCAAATCCCATCGCGATGCCATGATTAAGAATATGATTCGCTCGCTCGTAATTCACGAACGGATTAAAACCACGCTCGCCAAAGCAAAACTGGTCAAAAGGCACGCAGAAAGGGTCATTTCGTTCAGTCTGGAAAAGACCGTTGCTAATCAGCGTATTATCAATCAAACTCTGCAAGACCGAACTTTAGTCAAACGGTTGTGTGATGAAATCGCGCCCCGTTTTGCTAATCACAAAGGCGGCTATACCAGAATTTTCAAATTAGGCACTCGCCCCGGTGACAGTGCTGAGACTGCATTGCTTGAATTAACCGTAAAAAAACCCAAAGAAACCACCAAAAAAGAAGCCAAACAAGCTAAAAAGAAATAGTGTTGTTCTCAGATGTTAAGATTTCTCGTTAAGTCAAAAATTCAGCGTCCCCGTATTACTGATAAAAATCTCTATTATGAAGGCAGTATTACGATTGACGAAGATTTACTCCAAAAAGCCGATATTGTCGAGAACGAGATGGTGCAGATTGTAAATGTCAATACTGGTGCCCGGTTTGAAACTTATGTCATGAAAGGTGAGCGTAATTCGGGCGCGATTGTCTTAAACGGCGGTGCCGCCCGGTTAGGTGAAATTGGTGATGAAATTATCATAATCTCTTATGCGGCGGTTGAAACAATTTCCGCACGAAGTTTTGAACCCAAAAAAGTATTTGTTGATAAAGACAATCACATAATTAATGACCGGAATAATTCTCGCAGCGGGTAAAAGCAAACGGATGGGTCTTACCCATTCCAAAGTACTCTTGCCTCTGAACGGTCGGCCGGTTCTCTCATATCTAATTGACCTTGCCCAAAAAGCCGACCTCAAGCCACTCCTGATTGTCATCTCTCCGCTTGGCAAAGATATCGAACAAACTTTTCCGAACGCTGATGTCCAATTTGTAATTCAAAAAGAACAAAAAGGCACGGCGGATGCGATTCGCGCCTGCGATGCATTGTTAAATTTGTCCGATGATATTTTTATCTTATATGGTGATACCCCCTTACTCACGCTCGACACAATTTTAGCCCTGAAACAGATTTTTTTTCAAGAAAAAGCCGATGTTGCACTCTTAACCGCCTATTTACAAAATCCCTTTGGTTATGGTAGAATTGTTCGTGACCAGAATGGTAAAATCATCTCGATTATCGAAGAAAAAGATGCCGACGAACAAACTAAAAAGATTCAAGAAATCAATGTCGGAGTATATGTGTTCCGCTGTGCTATGCTAAAACCAGTCCTGCAAAAATTATTGCCCAGCCCGGTTAACGGCGAGTATTATCTGACTTCTGCCCTGACTGAAATAGCCAAACACAACGGCAAAATCGTTTCGGTTACGACTGACAATCCGGACTCCTGTTTTGGTATTAACACACCCGAAGATTGGGAAAAAGTCCAGCAATTATTTAAAGCAAGCAGAAATTAGATATTTATGAAACGGCGTATCATCCTCATCATCATTGTCCTGGTTCTTATACTCGGTATCAGTTATGCGGTAATTAAACATTACAATTTTTTTGACATTAACAAACCAAAACCAATTGATTATAGTTATCGCAGCAATATTCGTCTTGAAATTATCAACTGCTCTGGCATTAACAAACAAGGACAGCGGGCACAAGACTATCTGCGTAGTATCGGTTTTGATGTCTATGGCATCCGTTCCGGCGCTCGGTTAATCGGCCAGACCACGGTTATTGAACGGATTAATCCGGATATGAAAAATGCGATTGAAGTAAGTAATGCCCTCGGATTTAACAAGAAAATCTGGGTTCTGCCGCTCAAACAGCAAATCACACCCGAAGTCCAGAAAGATTTGGATTCACTCTTGTATTTAGAAGTTACTCTGATTTTAGGTAAAGATTGTGAAAAGTTTTTTCCTGAGGAAACCCAGTAATGGCAGTCAGTAAAAAGAAAATCGAAAAGATAATCGAGTTGATATTTGAAAAAAAAGGTGACGAAGTCCTGCTCCTTGAATTAAAAAAACGCTCGCCGATTACTGACTATTTCATAATCTGCACTGCCCAATCTCCGCTTCACGCCCAGGCAATCTGTCAGGAACTCGAGACCAGATTAAAAAAAGAGAACATCCGTCCCCATCATGTCGAAGGGTATCAGAACGGTCAGTGGGTTATATTAGACTATTGGGATTTTATTGTGCATATTTTCCTTGCTGAGGTCAGGCAATTTTATGGATTAGAACGGCTCTGGGGTGACGCGCCCCAAACGAGATATCATGATCAGCCGGCAAATCACTGATTTAATCAAAGAGCATGTTGCCGACATTCCGGTCCAGCATGAAATCAGTTTTATTCAAGACCCGAAATTCGGAGACTACTCGTCCAACATCGCTTTCTTACTCGCAAAAATTGAGAACCGCGCTGCGACTGACATTGCCAATGAGTTAAAAGATAAATTAAGCAAATATCCGATCTTTTCAAATGTTTCGGTTGCCGGTCGCGGCTTTATCAACTTTACTCTTGCCCGTGATTTTTTAATAAGTCAAATATCGGCCGCCGACCAGAACGATTTTGGCAAAGTCAATATTGGTAATCAGGAAAAAATTCTGGTCGAATATATTTCCGCCAATCCGACCGGTCCTTTAAATGTGGTGCAGGCAAGAGCTGGTGCTTTTGGCAATGCCTTAGTCAATCTGTTACGCTATGTCAATTATGATGCGGTCAGTGAATATTATATTAATAATACTGGTACGCAGATTGAAATGCTGTATGAGTCATTATTAGCAAGAATCAATGAATTCAATGATAAACCATCATTGATTCCGGAAAACGGCTACCATGGTTTATACCTTAAAGAACTGGCTCGGCAAATTTTAGATAATAAAATACCGCAAGACCAATGGCAGAACTATCTCTTGGAAACAATCATCGCGCGGCAAAAAGATACCATTAATAAATTCGGACTCCATTTTGATAACTTTGTTAGGGAAAGCACTTTTATACCAAGACGCGAACAGGTATTGGAAAAACTTAAAAGTTATACCTATCGTAAAGATGGTGCGCTGTGGTTTAAATCTACTGATTTCAAAGATAGCGAAGACCGGGTTATTATTACCGCTAACGGACGTCCGACTTATATTCTGTCTGACCTGGCATATCACTGGGATAAATTCGACCGCGGCTTTACAACCTTAATAAATATCTGGGGACCGGACCATCATGGTTACATTGCCCGTATGCACGGTGGTATCAAAGTATTGGGATTTAACCCCGAACGCTTAATCGTAATTATTGCTCAGCAGGTCACTTTGTTAAGAAACAAGGAAAAAATTGTCATGTCCAAACGGGCAGGTGAATTTATCACTTTAGAAGAAGTAATGAACGAAATCGGACCCGATGCCCTGAAATTCTTTTTACTGATGCGGCGTCCATCCCAGCATCTTGAATTCGATTTAGCCCTGGCTCAGAAAACTTCCCAGGAAAATCCGGTCTATTATGTCCAGTATGCCTATGCCCGGATTAACAGCATCATAAAAAATGCCCTGGAAAAAAATCTGTCTGAATCAACCAAACCTGATTTAACAATACTCGAAAGCGATACCGAACAGGCTTTAATCAAAATGATTATCCATTTTCCGGATCTGATTGCGGCTTCAGCAAAACATTTCGAACCGCATCACCTAATCTATTATCTGATTCAGCTTGCGACTGCGTTCCATGCTTTTTATGAAAAAGTGCGGGTCATAACCGATGATGCGACAGAAACTCAAGCGCGTCTTTATCTCTGCCAATGCACTCAAAAAGTTATTCAGAACGCTTTATCGATTCTTGGAGTCTCGGCTCCGGAAAAAATGTGAAACGAAACTATTGCAAATATTTAAAATTTACTTACAATTATAATATGTTATGTTTATACCCTTTATTGCCAAAGGAGGTAATAATTGACCTTAAGTTCATTATTAAAACCGGAAAGAATTAATTTAAATTTAAAATCAAAGAAGAAGAACGATGTTTTGAAAGAATTAATCGGCTTGATTAAAACCGGCAGTGATGCCCAGATGCTTTTAGATACCATTCACACTCGTGAAGAGCTCGGTTCGACTGGCATTGGCAAAGGGGTTGGTATTCCCCATTGCCGTTCGCTCTTGATTGATAAACTCGAAATCGCAGTTGGTCGTTCTAAAAACGGGGTTGACTTCAATGCCATTGATAAGAAACCTGTCCATTTTTTATTTCTCATCATTGCCCCGCCTCAGGATCCGGGTAACCAATATCTAATAATCTTGGGTAAAGTTGCCATGATCTGCCAGGAATTAATCAAGAAAAAGCGATATTTAGAACCGCAAACACCTGAAGAGCTGATTAATTTGATAAAATCTCTTGAAGAAAAACTTTAGATGACAAAAGTAAAAGCTCAAATAAATCTTTTACGAACCCTGGAAGAACTGGATTTAATCTTAAAAGATATGGCTTCGCCTGCTTATAAAAAAATCGGCTTCAAATCACCCAAACCGACTCTTGATTTTGTTAAAACCGCTGAAAAAGAGCGGGCTCATATCGCCGATCAGGTCGAACCAATTCTGCTTCAGAAATACGAAAGAATCATGAAACGGTATGGCGGTCGGGTTGTCGTCCAGGTTATCAACGGATTTTGCGGCGGATGTTTTATAAAACTTCCTTCTGAATATATTACCCGCAGTAGCACTGACATTACTAACTGTCCTAATTGCGGTCGTTTCTTATATTGGGTTAAATAACCGGGTAGTTTAACTATATATTAATTAATGTATTCGAAAAAATTACTGCTTTATCTTGCTCTTTTTTTTTATCTTAGCATTCAACTGTTTTAAAAAACCGAGCTGGGAAACCAATCTCACAATTCCTTTAATTTCCAGAACCTTTACAGTCAGTAGTCTTATTGATACCTCCTTTTTCAATATCAATAACGATTCGACTATCGATTTTTATCTGACCGGCAAGTTGGATACAATCTTTCCGATTGATTCAATCCGCATCAGTGACCGGATTGACTCCTCTTTTACGGCACTGTCCGATTTTGTCATCCGCAATCTTTCAACTGATACGATCGGACTCGATGCTTCAGATATCACCAGTTTGGTTCTGCCCGACACGACGATTCTTATGACGATTCCTGCTTTTACACAACAAATCGAACGAAACTGTTATTTGCGAGATATCGGTTCAATCTTTTTAACTGCTGGTCTGGTGCGGGTGACCATTACCAATAACACGCGTTTAATTTTTGATTCGGCCCATTGTTCGCTGGACGGCATTAATATTATCGAGATTCCTTTTATTGATTCGATTTCAAAAACCGAATACTCATTTGCTTTGGAAAATATCCATTTAGACAGCATTATGACCTTTAATATCATGCTCGCTTGTCATGGTTCGGGCGAGGATTCGATACCTATTTCCAGGCTGGATTCATTATCATTTATCATAACCATGGATTCTTTAAGAATCCAATCTGGTAATTTTCGTTCGATTCCACCCCGCATGGTACAAACTGTAAAAACTCGCATCTATTCATTACCCGTAAATTACCAGTTGCGCATAAATGATTTAAAAATCACTACCGGACAAATCCAGCTGGCAATCAACAATCAATTCCCCTTTTCCTGTTCTGCTTCAATCAATATTACTGAATTTGCGTACGACACTTCATTAGTATTGCCAGAATTTCAATCGACAAATTTTATGCTCGATTTAGCTGGTCGTTTGTATAATAACCCATCATCCGAACTGACCCCGATTACTATTAATTACGCATTAGAATTCTTATTAGATTCGACTTTTATAGCTATAACTCCGGATAATTACTATAAACTAAATTATGAGATAACCAATATTCAAATCGACTCGATTGCCGCCACATTCATTGACACCCTGAGACAGACTTTTGCCAGTGACCCGATCGCAATCAATCTGCCTGATTTCTTAAGTCAGGTTCAAACGGTTAATGCCCTGGCGATGTTTGAAGTCTGTAATGCCCTTTCGTTTCCCATGTTACTCAACTTAAACATGCAGACGAAAAATGCCCAGGGTGACAGTGCCGTGCTTGACACGGTTTTTCACATCCTGCCCGGCACACCAACTAATCCAGTCTTAAGTAACTTAGTTGTCAGTTTTAACAATCTTATTAATATCAACCCGAATCAAGCAATTGTTCGGGCAACTCTCGCATCATTTGGTGAAGGTTGGTTAAATCGCGAGTCTTTTACAACTGCAACTTACACAATAATGAGTCCTTTGCAAGTAATCCTGCGTGCCGATACGATTTACTTTGACCCGACCCAGGTTCATATTGCGGAAAATATCCGCGACCTGATTATCAATAATATTGATACCGCAACATTTTATGCCCACCTGCAAAATCATATACCCGCCCGATTAAGCGGACAATTCATTATGGAAAATCAAACCCATGATTCGGTCAATATCAATATTAATATTCCGAGTGGCCTTGTCAATAATCTGGGCTATGTTACGAGTCCGGTTGACACTAATCTGGCAATTATCTTGAGTCCGCAACAAACTCGAATCTTTGCTGACTCGATTATCAATGTTTCAGTTGTCATTTATCTGCCCGATACGGATACGATTACGATTACGGGTCGGGATTATTTAAAAATCGTAAATTCGTATGCCGTAATTCAAACCCTCCTGCCTCCTAAGTGACCAATGAAAAAAATCCCCGCTGTCATTTTTTTATTAACGCTAAGTGCCTTTCCCAATCTCTTTGCTGGACTTGACTATTATCACTTAAATCCAGCTTATATCAATTCTCCTGACCCACCGGTCAATCGATTACGATATTTATCAATCAATACCGATATTACGAATAATTCCCTGAAAATCTCTGATTACAATACTCACTTCAATATTGACCCAATCTGGGAACACAGTCAAAAAACAACTATTTTTAATTTGATTCCGGAAAACGGATTTCAGCTCAACACTGACCTGAACATATCGCCAGTCCAGTTTTACTCAAACTTATTTAACATTTCAATTTACGCACAGCATTTTGCCAATACTAATCTCACCAAAGATATTTTTGACCTTGCCTTGTTTGGTAATGAACTTAACCGTCAATATAATTTTCAGCAGAATCAGATTAACAGTATCAATTACCTTGGTGCTGCTTTAGGTGTCAATTACCCGATTATCAGAAATACAGAGACATTTGATAATGACAGCCCAATAGATTTTCTAAAACAGTTAAATATCGGGGGTCGCTTTCACTATCAAAAAGGAATGCTTGTGACTCAGACCGATTCATCCGACGGATTTGTACTGACTACTCCGGATGCGTTTCTGGCATCAGTGACCATGGTTCAAACATTCGCACAAAATGCCAATTGCTTTGCTTTCGATATCGGCGCTGCTGCCGCTCTCCCTTATAATCTGACCGCAGGCATTGCTTTATTAAACTTAAACACCGGTTTTAACTGGCAGTATCCTGAGGCGCGCTTATTTGATATAAAAATCGACTCCTTTAGTCTCGGACGCTTAATCGAATTCGAAAGCATTGACAGTTTCGTATTATCCGTTGACTCGTCTTATTTAATCCCGTCTTTCAAAACTTCGATTCCGGCTCAAGTCCTATTGCGGACAACTTATCAGCCGATTCCCTTAATCCGACTTGCTCTATCTTATCATCAATATCTCAGACCATCCCGATTCATTAACAATTTCAGCCGCAGCATAAATTTTAACATTACACTGAACCCGGTTTGGTTTTTTCAAACCGCCATTTCCGTAACCAGTGATTTAAAGAAAAATTACCGTATTGGTCACAGTTTTGACTTCATGTTGGAAAAGTACGGTGTCACCCTTTCTGCTGACCAGCACAACGGTCTATTTACGAACGCAACCGGATTCAATCTCGGTTTATCGTTTTTCAGAAAGTGGTGACTTAATCTCTTTTTATCTTAATCGACTCGATTGCTTTTCGGAATAGCGGCTCGTTCTTGGGATAATCTTCGGGTAGGCAACGAAACGAGACATTGATTACTGCTTCGTCATGTTCAATAAAAACTTCGTGCACCGTATAATTTGCAATCGACACCAATTCAACTGCATTAAGTCCGTCAACAGTCAAAGGATTTCGTGATAGAATTTTTGTTTCATAGATTATCTCGTCATCATCTTCTTGCATGGATTCCATTATCTTTTTCTGGGCTTCGAATAATTGCTGCTCTTCAACAATTAAAGAATCGATAAACTCAGCCAGCGACTCACCTTCATCCAAATCATAATCAACAACCATACCCTGATTATCGTCTTGTTTGGCAGTTTCGAAGAAGACAGTCTGCTCCTGCGGGTCAACTTGCCAGCTTGCTGGCAGTTGCATGAAAAAACCTAAATCCGCAATTTGCACCTGATTAATCTGTTTCTTGCAGCCAACATATAAGATTGATAAACTGAGAATGATAATTAATAATTTAAGGTTCTTCATACCTGTATTGTAAGAATAAATCTGAAAATGTCAAATATTATCTTTGAAAGAATACAAATTCAGCACATTCTATTCTTAAATGCAAAACCTGACTAAATCATGCAAAAGTATACATATATAACAACCTAAAATCAAGCTCTTTTTTCTTCTAACCCTATATTCTGTATACTGTTATGCAGTTTTACTCTCTTCCAAGGGGAGCCATCCCCTGATTCAAGACCGAAGTCAAAGTTTCAGTGTTAAAGAGTTTGGAGTTATGAGTTAAATACAAAACTGGGAAAGGTTCTTCGCAGGGATGTTAGTTATTTATCGGGCAGGTTTTGGGTTATGCTGAATCGCACAAAATAACAAGTGATTATGGTCATGAATATGGAGCCATAGCCGGATGCAAAGACAAGACCGATGACGGGAACGGATGCGGGGTGTAAAAAAAGATTAAACATCAAAAATCAAAATGCAAAAAATAAGGGTGCGTCCCAGTTTTATGGGACGCACCCTTAAAAGTCTCTGAGAACTCTGTGCCTCAGTGACTCTGTGGTATTTTTTATCTCGTCAGCACGAGTTTTTTAGTTTGACTGTAATCATCGGTTTTCAGAGTATAGAAATAGATGCCTTCGGCAACTTTCCGGTTATTTTCATCTCTGCCGTTCCAGATGTAATTGTGCATACCTTGTTCGAGCGGCGCATTGACCAGTGTTTTAATCAGCCGTCCGGATGCGTCATAAATCTTGAGTGCCGCATTGGTTGGTGCCCCAATCGAAAACGAGATATTGGTGACGCCCCTTGATAATGGATTCGGTTTTGCCGCATTAAGAATTGTGATACACGGAAATTCAAAGGGCAGCTCTTCCACGCCCGGTGCAGTCGGTGTTAAATAGAATCTGATATTAGGTCGGTAATAAGTCTGAGTCAAAGAAGTTGGCCAGCCCGCATCACTATACTGGTAGCGGTTCCGGTAATTCGGTGACTGGGTTGTGTATTGCCATGATGGATAACCCGAAGTCATTGCCGGCGGACCTTTTAAGATTAATATTTCCAGATTATCCTGATTATTATACAAGAAAGGCGGATTCACCTCAACACCCATCCAGCCGATTGCATAGATTGGGAACGAACCTGAATATACTCGAGTGAATCCTGTCGTATCATAAGCACCGGTCGCGACGGTTGATTGGTCGGTCCGCCGCATATATATTTTCACATCATCAATCTGAGTTGTGTTAGTACCGGAAGTTTTGTAATAGGCAAGGTTTGTAATATAACCATAATATCCGATTTCAGATTGGAGATAAATTGCATTTGATACGGTATAAGCTCGATAAGCATATATGCAATATATACTAGAACCAGATGTTCCGGTGCCAATCACGATTTCTATTGAATTGGTGATAAAGGTTTGTCTGGCTCGACGGTCATTATCCGGATTACTGTCATTTAAGAGCAGGGTCCGAAATACGACCTGACAGGTTTCGATTATGGTTGGCGTAAACGATGCAAAACTAACCTGCACCGTGTCACCGGCATTGAGCACGGCTATGGTTTGCATATCTGCATATCGCACTTCACCGGCTGCGCCAAAAATCG
>Ga0208244_100535_pt1 | contig 34504 bp, 26 predicted proteins | sample SubbioCR12Aug_5A_FD_184828 | JGI IMG/M metagenome (GOLD analysis project Ga0208244, IMG submission 184828) | Serpentinite rock and fluid subsurface biosphere microbial communities from McLaughlin Reserve, California, USA - CR12Aug_5A (SPAdes) | ecosystem: Environmental > Terrestrial > Deep...
GGAAGACGACTGACTCCATAACGCTCTCCTTGCTCCTGGAGAACGTTATACAACATTGTTGAATCTGACGCCAGCTTTTTCTTTATTCGGTTGTCAAAGAGCTTTTTTCAAAGAGCTAAAGTGTTACAATTGCTTAAATTCTTTAGCTATAGTTTTCACGCAGGTTTCAGGTTTAATCTCTTCCTCTTCTCAATGATTTCTTCTCCCGCCAGCAGGTTGACTGCTTTGCGGTAGGCATCAGCGATCGTTTTCTGAATGCGTGCCGCCTGGTTAACAGTTCCTGCCTCGACACCGCATGCGGCGCATATATACTGTTCTACCGGAACGATTATTTTGACACCACGGAAAGTCATTCTCTTTTTGGCTCTCCTCAACACCATTTTCCCATGCCCACCCGGGCAATCCATTCCTGCTTCTTTCATTTTATTCCCTCTCATCCGAGGACAACTTTTCCACCTCCACCCTCGCCCTCTCCCATCGAAGGGGGAGGGGATTAATGGGGAAATTTCAACTATCTGTAATTAGTGTTATTTTTTAGACCTAACTGGGTTGGATGTCAATTATAAAAATCAGGGATTGCAGATTGGGTGAAATTATTTCCGGAACAGAGCAAAGAATATTGTGATGAGAAGGCTGATGAGAATGCAAGTGGCGAGGGGAAAATAGAAAGTAAACTTCTCCTTTTTAATGACGATATCTCCGGGAAGCCTTCCCACCCAGGGGATTTTATCGCCGACCATCAGAAGCAGACCCATCAATATAATAAAGACGCCCAATAGAACAAGCATCTTACCTAAAGCGCCCAATCCGAACATATTGCCTTGAATCCTAATTTCAAATGTCAAATTTCAAAGTTCAAAGGAATGTCAAACGACTAACACCGTACAAAATGAATTTCAAATGTCAAAACTCAGACACCATATTAATGTCAAACCCTGAATGATTAAATATCAGAATTTCAACTCTTCTTCGCCAGAATGATTGAAGAAAAAATAAGCGCCAGCTCATGAGCCTCTTGCCAGAGTCTTTGGCACTCTGCTGCCTTGTGAGGATTTGCCTTTCGAATCATCCTTAGCCAGTGCTTTGTTTCTTTTGCTTCTTTCTTGCAAATTGCGATCTTATGCCTAAAATCTTTCTTCGATTCCGCTCCGTCTGCTTCCATGTAATTCGCGCCGACACTCGTACCGGCGTCTACCAACTGACCAATGAGCGGCCGATTGATTTCATTCCTCTCAAGAGTTTTCACAAACTCAATAATCATTTCTCCAAACCTGCCAGTCCTCTCCTCTAAATCAAAAACCCTTTCGTTTGAATTTTTTATTTCATTTGAACTTTGAACTTTATTTGACATTTGAACTTTGTCATTTGACATTTTGTTTTCTTTTAAAAACCTTTCCTTCTCACTATAGATACAACCGCAGTATTGCTGGCGATAGAGTCCCATCGCCTTGGAAACTTCCACGCCCCTCTTCCACCCTTGTCTAAAATCTTCATAATAGAAGGGAATTCCAATCTCCTTTGCCACACGCTCCCCCGTTTCTTTAATTAGAGCATGATTTTGATGTCCGCTTTCAAGAAGGGTGGTTGAAAAAGCATCGAAACCCTTATGCTTTGCCTCCTGTGCCGCTGCCTCGAGCCGGAGAGAGTAGCAATATTGACATCTTTCTTTGACGCGATGAGATACATTTCTCAAAAATTCCTCCAGTAGATACTCATCCCGATAAATGACTTTTAATCCTCCCTTATCCAAATATTGCTTCAGGGCGTCCAGCCTTTTCTGATATTCCTGATAAGGATGAATGTTGGGGTTAAAGAAATAGCCAACGACTTCATTCCCTGCTTCTCTTATTTTTTCAATGGGAGAAATAGCGCAGTTGGCACAACAGATGTGAAGGAGGACTCTCATCTATTAGAATCTTAAGTTCAAATGTCAAAACCCAAATATCAAGGGAATGTCAAAGCCCGAAACTGAACTCTTTGACATTGAGACTTTGGATTTGATTTGGCATTTGAACTTTGTCATTTGAAATTTAGGATTCAAAACTTAACTGGCCGCTAAGGCCTTCTTTTCAGAATCTTTCCTTCTTGGAACGCCCAACTCCTTTTCGACCTGCAGGATCCTCTCCGTGGCCTTGATGACCGTATCCGGATTGAGGGAGATGCTGTCGATGCCGCACCGGACCAAAAACTCGGCGAACTCCGGATAATCGCTCGGAGCCTGTCCGCAGATGCCGATCTTCTTGCCATTCTTCTTCACCTTTTCGATTACCCACTGAACCATCTTCTTGACAGCAGGATTTCTCTCGTCAAAGAGACGGGCGACCTTCTCCGAATCGCGATCCAGTCCCAGAATGAGCTGGGTGAGATCGTTCGACCCGATCGAAAATCCGTCAAAAATCTCGCTAAACTCTTCCGCCAGGATCACATTGCTGGGGATTTCACACATCATATAGATCTCAAGGTCTTTTTGCCCCTGTATCAAACCGTATTTCCTCATCTCCGCGATGACCAGCCTTCCCTCTTCTACGGTCCGGCAGAACGGAATCATCAACTTCACATTGGTCAGCCCCATCTCACCTCGGACCTTCTTCATCGCCAGACATTCGAGGCCAAACCCTTCCTGATAATCCTCATCGTAATAGCGTGAGGCCCCCCGATAACCGATCATGGGATTGTCTTCCACCGGCTCGAACCGGCTCCCTCCGATGAGATTCGCGTACTCGTTTGTCTTGAAATCGCTCATCCGGACGATTACATCCCTGGGATAGAAGGCCGCAGCAATTTTGGCCACTCCCTGTGCCAATCGGTCGATGAAGAAAACCTTCTTATCTTCGTAACCCACGGTCAACTGCTCGATCTCCTTTCTGACATGATCATCGTTCAATGAATCGAACTGGACAAGAGCCATGGGATGGATACGGATAACATTGTTGATGATGAATTCCAGTCGCGCCAGACCGACCCCGTCATTGGGGATGAATGAAAGATGGAAGGCATTATCCGGGTTCCCTACATTCATCATAATCCTGGTGTGGGGCTTCTCGAGATGTTCCATGTCGAAGCGTTTCACTTCATAGTCGAGGATCCCCTCAAAAACCAAGCCGGTCTCCCCTTCGGAACAGGAGACTGTGGCGCTCCGGTAATCTCCAAGAATCTCACTCCCGTTTACGGTCCCGACCACACAGGGAATGCCCAGTTCCCGGCTGATGATGGCCGCATGGCAGGTCCGGCCTCCCCGGTCGGTGACAATGCCCGCAGCGATCTTCATAATGGGTTCCCAGTCCGGATCGGTCATCTGGGTCACCAGCACCTCCCCCTTTTTAAACTGATCGATCTCTTTTGCGCTGGAGAGGACATGGACGGGTCCAGCACCGATCTTCTCTCCGACGCTTCTCCCCTGAGCCAGGACCCTTCCCTTCTCTTTCAATACATAGGTCTCCAGGACATTCATATTGCGCTGAGATTTAACCGTCTCAGGCCTCGCCTGAAGGATGAAAAGCTGTTGCGTGATGCCGTCCTTTGCCCATTCGATATCCATGGGCGTATAGTTGCCCGCCCTCTTTGAGTAATGTTCTTCGATGATCACGCCCCATTGGGCAAGCCGGATGATCTCTTCTTCCTCGAGGATGAATTTCGATTTCTCCTGCAACGAGACCGGGATATTCTTTGTCGAACCCTCTCCTTCCATGGCATAAATCATCTTGATCTCTTTTGTCCCTAAGATCTTCTGGATGATGGGTTTATATTGTTTCTGGAGACAGGGTTTGAAGACATAAAACTCATCGGGATTGATCACTCCCTGAACAATATTCTCTCCCAGCCCATAGGAGCCGGTGATATAGACCACATGGGGAAACCCCGATTCAGTATCCATTGTAAACATCACCCCCGAGCAGGCTTTATCGGATCGCACCATCTTCTGTATCCCGATAGAGAGGGCAACCTGAAAATGGTCAAACCCCCTGTAGGTCCTGTAGGAGATGGCCCGGTTGGTAAAGAGGGAGGCAAAACACCGTTTGCAGGCCTGAATCAAGGCGTATTCCCCGCGAATATTGAGATAAGTCTCCTGCTGGCCTGCGAAACTCGCAGTGGGTAAATCTTCGGCTGTGGCGCTGCTCCGGACCGCCACATCCGTATCCTCACCATACTCTTTGCATAACTTCCGGTAGGCCTTGATGATCTCTTCGACAACCCCTCTTGGAAACTCGAGGCTATAGATCAGTCTCCGGACCCGGCTCCCCCTCTCGGAAAGGTTCTCCATATTATCCACATCGAGATCGGCGAGTATGTCCCGGATGTTCTCCCTCACGCCCGGTTTCTTCATAATATATTGCCATTCCTGCACCGTTCCCTCGTCTAAAAAATCGTGGTAGGCATGGACCGTCACCGCAAACCCATTGGGGATGCTTACACCAAGTCCGGTCAGTTCCCGTCGCATCTCTCCCAGCGAGGCATTCTTTCCACCCACCAGGGGAAGATCATTAAGTCCGACTTCATCAAACCAGAGAACATAGGGTTTATTTCCCATATTCGGCTCCTTCAATCTCGTATTAAATAGTGTCTGTTTATAAACTAACTGTTTCCCAAAAGGTCGTCATTCCGGCGAAAGCCGGAATCCAGTCCTTTCAATCCCGCCAAAGGCGGGACTGGATGCCGGATCAGGTCCGGCATGACGGAAAAGGTGCATTTATAAACAGACTTTAAATATAAATCTACCTAAACCCCCTGCCCTTGTCAAGACAATTGCCCGATTCCCATAATCCGGGAGTAAGATTGATTTTTCAGTTAAATAAATTTAATATGAATGTCGATAAGCTTAAAAGGGAGGATTTACCCCGTTAGAAGGTCTACGACCTTTCAGCGGGGAGGATTCACAGGAGGCTTTAAACTCCATGTTCGCTGCAAAAGGAATTTTATCTTAATTCCCGCTTTAAACAGCGGGTTTTCTAACGGGGTGAAAAATCATGAAATATGTCTATCTCTTTGAAGAAGCGGATGGCTTCAATAAGAAGCTCTTCGGAGGAAAAGGAGCGGGGCTGGCTGAAATGACCCGGATGGGTCTCCAGGTTCCACCCGGGTTCATCGTCACCACCGAAGCATGTATCCAGTATTATGGAGCCAAAAAGAAGCTTCCGAAAGGCCTCATGGAAGAGGCTCAGAAAAATCTGAAAAAGGTTGAAGAAAAAGCGGGGAAAGTCTTTGGGAGTTCTCAGAACCCCCTTTTCTTCTCCGTCCGTTCGGGCGCCGCCCTCTCCATGCCTGGAATGATGGACACCATTCTCAACCTCGGATTAAACGACGAGACCATCGAAGGACTCATTCAGATCACCGCCGATGGAAGATTTGCCTACGATGCCTATCGCAGGTTCGTTCAACTCTTCGGAAAAATTGCTCTGGGAGTGGACGAAAAGGAATTCGATCATATCCTGAATAAAACAAAAGAGAAGGCCAAGGCGGTCTATGATACGGATCTCGATGCAGACCATCTCAAAGACATCTGCAAACAATATTTGACACTGATCAGGAAAGAGACGGGTTCTCACTTTCCCGAAGACCCGATGGTTCAATTGAGGTTGGCCATTGAGGCGGTTTTCCGCTCCTGGATGGGAAAGCGCGCCATTGATTACCGGAGGGAATTCAATGTCACCCCGGAAATGGCGAACGGGACAGCGGTCAATATCTGCGCCATGGTCTTCGGAAACATGGGGTTCGACTCTGCTACGGGCGTGGCCTTCACAAGAGATCCCGGAACGGGCGAAAACATCCTCTATGGCGAGTATCTCGTCAATGCGCAGGGCGAGGATGTGGTGGCTGGCATCCGGACGCCCAAGCCCATCCACGAGATGAAGAAGGAGATGCCCAGGATTTACCGGGAGCTGGAGCGGGTGAGAAAGACCCTCGAGGAACATTTCCGTGAGGTTCAAGATTTCGAATTTACGGTGGAGAAGGGAACGCTCTACATCCTTCAGACCCGTAACGGAAAGATGAATGCCCAGGCCATCGTCCGGACCTCTAAGGAAATGGTGGCTGAAAAGATGATCAACAGACAGAAGGCGGTTCTGAGATTGAAACCCTTTGATCTTGAGCAACTCCTCCACAAACGGATCGATCCCAATTTTAAGGGGAAGCCGATTCTCGCCGGACTTCCTGCCTCTCCGGGAGCCTCTTCCGGCAAAGCCATCTTCGATGCGGATGAAGCCGAAAGAGTGGGAAAACTTGGCCATAAGGTCATCCTTGTCCGTGAGGAGACGAAACCTGAGGATATTCATGGCTTCTTCGCCTCTCAGGGAATCCTGACCAGCCGGGGCGGGAAAACCTCCCATGCCGCGGTCGTCGCCAGAGGAATGGGAAAACCCTGCGTTTCAGGATGTGAGTCGCTCCACATCGACCCTAAAACAAGAGAGGCCATGGTGGGAAATATCCGCATTAAAGAAGGGGATTTTATCACGATTGACGGCTCCAGAGGCGAGGTCTATCAGGGAGAAGTGCCCACTGTTGATCCGGAGGTCAGTAAAGAACTTCTCACGATTCTGAGCTGGGCGGATGAGATCAGGACGATGGGGGTCCGGGCCAATGCCGATACGCCAGAATCAGCCGCAATGGCGAGGCAAATGGGCGCCGAGGGAATCGGTCTCTGCCGGACGGAGAGGATGTTCAATGCGGTTGACCGGCTTCCCATTGTCCGGGAGATGATTCTCGCGAGTTCAAAGGAGAAAAGAGCGGAGGCCATTTCCAGACTCCTCCCCTCACAGAAGAGCGATTTTAAAGAAATCCTGAGGGCCATGAAGGGATTCCCGGTGACGATTCGGCTCCTCGACCCGCCCCTTCACGAATTTCTTCCCTCTGCGGAAGAGTTAGGCTCGGAGTTAAGGAATCTGAAAAACCTTGAGGCAGCCCTCGACTCGATGGAGAATATCTCCGAAGTAATGAAGTATCTCGACACCACTTCCAGGGAATCTCTAAAACTTCTTGAGCATGTAGCAACGGATATCGTCGAGATTAAGGAGAAGAGGCTTGATAAGAAACTGATCCGCAAACAGCAGGAGACTCTCAAAAAGGTTAAAGAGATGATGGAAGTCAACCCCATGCTCGGCCACCGGGGCGTGCGATTGGGCATCACCTATCCTGAAATCTATAAGATGCAGATTCAGGCCATCATGGAAGCCGCCGCCGAATTGACCAAAGAGGGAGTCGATATCCAGCCCGAGGTCATGGTCCCTCAGGTCTGCACAGCCCAGGAGTTGAAATGGGTCTATGAGTTGGTAAGAAAGGTTCAGCGGGAAGTGGAAAAAGAGTACAGGGTGAAGATCAAGTTCAAATTCGGAACGATGATCGAAGTCGTCAGGGCCTGTATGAGGGCAGGAAGGCTTGCGGAGGTTGCAGACTTCTTCTCCTTTGGAACGAACGATCTCACCCAGGCGACTTTCTCCTTCTCAAGAGAGGATGCGGAGAACAAATTTCTCCCTCTCTACAATCAGCGAAAGATCCTCCAGGACAACCCCTTCGAGGTGCTGGATGTAAAAGGGGTGGGAAGATTGATGATCATCACCGTCGAATGGGGAAGAAGGACGAAGCCTGACCTGAAGATCGGGATCTGCGGAGAACATGGCGGCCATCCCGACTCGGTTGAATTTTGCCACAACATCGGGCTCTCCTATGTGAGCTGTTCCGTGCCGCGGCTTCCGATTGCAAGGCTTGCCGCCGCTCATGCAAAGCTGAAAGAAAATGAGAGGAAACCTTCACAAAAATTCGACCCCGACTCCCCCAGTCTCTTCTTCTAAATGGATTTTTTTGCGAATTCAGAAATGGAAATCAGGAATGGGAAGCGGTATGAAGGGATCTGCCTTTTTTCTCCGGAGTGCCGTTTGTTATTTCCTCAATCGACAATTGAAGATGTGACCCCGGAGCTCTTTTCAAAAACGATCTTTATTTCATATGCTGTGGACACAGAAACCTTAGACGAACACCATTTTTTTTAAGTGCTTCCCTATGCTCCCACCAGTCAGTATCAACAGCATTCAAAACTGTGGGATGATTCCGGCTTCCAAGGGCCACAGCAACGTATTTCCTGTCAGAACGATCAAAAGCATTCAATTCAGGATCAGCAGGAAACTCAGCAAATTCTTCCGAGTTGCCTGGTATGGGTGTCAATGGAACCTTTTCACACCGTTCAATAACCGCCTGATTTTCCCATACCCATTTCATGAACAGGTCACCAACACCTGGCTGCCCAGCAATTCTCAAGCACCCCATATATTCCCACAGTATCCGCATTGTATCATCTATAACGACCATTCCTCTTGCACGGATCTCTGAAAGAATACCCACGCAAGTCAATACACAATCGATATCTGCGTGTGACGCTTTTTGGTTTGCAACTATAGCTACGTTGACGTCAACAACAAAAGCTGTCATTTGCCCTCTGCCTTTTTCCTTTCCATAGCTGCCTTGGTCATAGCTGCCATTTCCCCGAACTGGTCGCCAAAAAACTCTTTTGGCCAGTTTAAAATATTTCCAAAAAGATCAACATTAAGAGATGTTAATTTGGAACCGTCATTCTCCGATTCACAGAAATATAAAGCCATCTTGTCAGGAGAAATCTTTTTTTCAGCAATCCGACGCTGCAAGCGCTTGAGGAGATGTTCGCTATGACTTTCAAAAATTATCTGAATATTGCGGGTCTTCACTGCATCTATCATGACGTCTGCTAAGCCTGCCTGAACAGCTGGGTGTAAATGTATCTCTGGTTGCTCAAGAATGATAATGGAGCCCTTCGGGGCATAGTAAGAAAGCACAATCGCAGGCAAAATTTGAGAAACTCCAAACCCAACGTCTGTAATCAAAACCTCAGGCGAATTGGGATTCCGGCGAACTTTGACACGGTAGATATTCCCACCTTCCTTGGTAATCGGTTCAACGTGGAATGCATCAATGAGCTTTAATTCCTTCAACCAGGCAGCAACACACTGTTCCAAGCTTTCTCTTTTTTTTCTTTTTCCCCGAGAAATTGGCAAACCGCTTTCACGAGCTGCAAGAATTGCCTCCACGACTCGTTCCCCCCTCAATCCCATGTCAACAGGCTCAGCACCTGACCATGCGTACTGGCGTTTTGGATAATCACGAAGGGGGCCTAGGTACTTAGTCCCACTGAAAAGTCGTTCAAATTCAAGCTGGAGGTCGGATAAAAAGCCAGCATTCTGGAAACGAGCATTCACTTCATTTGGAAATCCATAACATTTTACAGGGGCAGGGAGATCCCACACTCGTCCTTGTGTCCGGATAAATCGAAAATCTGCGGGGACCGCAATTAATTCATAATTCTCTTTTGTTGTCGGTTTCCGTCTCATAATGAAATCCCGACCAGCAAGAGAATAAATAATCTTGTTTACAACAAGTCTCTTCTTCTCGCTCTCCGAGATTTCAACGGTGAAACCAAGCTCTTCTCCTATGAATAAATCTACATTCTTGTCATCTGGGTTTTTCACTTTTAGTGGTTTAGTTAGCTTCCAGTGGATTGACCACTCAAGTTTTCCGGGTGCCTCATGTGAGTAAATTACGTCTCGGAAACTACCAAGGTTGGCAGGACTTTTCTCATTTCCGAAGTCTAAAACCTGCAAGCGGTCGGTGGATTCAACCGTTTGTTTAATCATAAGAAGGAGCTGGATAATGCTCGTCTTACCCGAACTATTCGTGCCAAATAGGCCTGTAATTGGAGCGAACCGCATTTTCTCGACTTGTTTCCACGACTTGAAATTGATGAAACTCAGTTCTGTAATCATAAGGGTACCCCCATTCTTACTAAGGTTTTCAAAAAGACAGTTTTCCCTGTGTATCCTTTAGGCCATCTCTCCGCGATACCAAGTGGCAAATCTCGGGCCAGGCAATATCAAGGTTGTTGTAAGCCAGCGCCTTTTTTTAAACAGATCGCTTATTTCTTTCGATTGGCTTTGACAATTTCTCCGTTAATTGGGAAACGAGGCGGTCCACTGTAACCGGCATAGCGCCCGCTCTAACGATGATACTTTCTTTTTCCGATTCAAAGGTGTAAACCTGCTTCCCTGCACTTAGCACGTTTAGGCAAAGCTGTTCTGTCTTACTTTTAGGAGCGGCATAGGGAACGAAAAACTGATCCGCCAAGAGCGAAACGAATCTGTTTCTTTTTTCAGCAAGAAGGGCCGAAATTCTTCCATGTTTTGGAGCGAACGGCGACAGAATGAGAAGCCTTCCCTCGGCACAAGCTTTTCGCCATGCCGAAGGTATACGCATGTTGGTGATGCTTCGGGCGGGACACACGACAACGGGTTGTTTGCCGCGTAACAAGAAGTCCAGACATTCCTTCTCCATGGGAGAGTGAAAACCACCGATTACAGGTACTCCCGCGTCTCGAAGTGCACGAGCTAAATCGTAAGTCTGCACAATTACCCGGCCAGGACAACGGATCGAGCAGAGTAATCCCAGAAGCGGATTACTCAGGATCTTTACGTCACCGATTGCCCAGAAACGGGAGAATCCTTCATCTTCGATCACTCTGCGGAGGACCCCAGGGAGATCAGGGCTGCGAGAGTTAAGAGGGGTTACGATCTGTATCATCTTTTTCTTCCAGGTAATCGGAGTTCATATTGATTTTGGTCCAAAAACATTCTCTTGACATTTAATTCCCAACCTGACACATTATTTTCAAGTGTAAAGGTCCCGCCCTGATAATAAGAGCCCAAGGGGCTCTCCCGAAAGGGTAGTCAGGGCGGTCGCATTTTTAGGATTGGTCGTCGAACTCCCTTTTTAAAAGTCTGAGTTCACGTCGAAGCTCTGCCTGAAGTTCTCCCTCCGTTGGCAGGTATAGTTTATATCGACTGGCAAAAATTTTCTTTGCCTGGTCCGGGCCGAGAGTGTAGTGGACAACGGCGTCGTTCTTGTCCGTGCACAGAATGAGACCTAATGTTGGGTTATCTCCCTGGGTCCGGCGCTCGCGGTCGTAGTAATTGACGTACAATTGGAGTTGCCCCAAATTCTGGTGGGTAAGTTTGCCGACCTTGAGATCGATGAGCACGAAGCATTTGAGGATCGTGTGGTAGAATACCAAATCAATGTAGAAGTGGTCACCGTCAAGCGTGATCCGTTCTTGTCGGGAAACAAAAGCGAAACCCTTACCCAATTCGAGTAGGAATGCCTGAAGGTTGTTGATCAGGGCCTGCTCCAGGCCGGACTCCACAAGTTTCGGCGATTCGGGCAAGCCAAGGAACTCCATGACCACCGGGTCTTTGAAAACGTCGGCAGGCCGCTGTATCGCTTGTCCCTTTGTGGCCAGTCGCATCAAACCCTTCTTGTCCTTGCTCAGGGCCAGGCGTTCATAGAGCAGGCTGTTGATCTGGCGCTCCAGTTCCCGCGCCGACCAATTGTTCTTGACCGCTTCTATTTCGTAAAAAGATCTGGCCTCGAGTGACTCAACACGGACAAGATGCCGGTACAGGGACCAAGAAAGGTTAGGGTGCAGCAGACCCGGCTGCCAAGATTGGTCACACAGTGTGTGACCAATTCCGGATTTTAACGGAACTGCGACAGGAAAGTTGTTTACATTGGATAAAGAGGATTGGTCACGCAGTGTGTGACCAATCTCCCTGCTTCTCAATCCCGGATATGCAAGGAAGAATTGCCGAAAGAGCTTAAGGTTCGTAGCGCTATACCCGGCCCCGTAATCTTGCTGGAGTTTCTCGGACAATTCGGCAATCAGCCTTTGACCGTATTCGGCTTTTCTACTCCCACGCTGCTCCTCCTCCACAATCTCCCGTCCGATCAGCCAGTTGGCCACAACCTGGGTCGTGTTAACCGACCTGGCCACATTGGTTCTGGCCGATTCCAGTATCTGTCGGATCCGCCTGTACAACGGCGTCCCCTTCGTTTCCGGCAAACTTGTCGGTTTCTTTCTCACGGTTCCATCTCCTCACGCAATGGAGGTAGTTGTTCCGGCCCCGGTTGCGCTTCCTTAACTTCCATCTCCGGGAATTCGCATATGCTTTCCCATCAAGATATGACGCCGTGGGGTCAAACCCTTCGGAGTTCTTCAAGCTCCATCATCATCCTCAGCGTCGCTCGCCCCCATGCGTTACTTGATGTCATAGTTGATTTTCTTCTCTATGGTTGTATATCCCGAATTACTTATTTATTGTGGTCAAGTGCCATTGCCATTTGTTTCACCTTGTCGTCCTAACACAATGTCCAACTCCGACCGGAACCCCTGCGCGTCGTCTTTTCGAAGTTTGATAAAGAACTTATTAAAATCCTTCGGGGTAAGAAAATTGAGTTGGTAGGTCAAATCAATTCCGACTCTCTTCAGCCATTCATTCAGTCGGTTAAAATGATTGCGGGCATACTCGAACTTCTTCTGATTCTCTATGGAAGGGTCGTCAATCTCGCGGTCATCTTTAATCTCCACAACAAAGAGTGTCTTATTCTTTCTAATAAAAAAGTCCGGGCTGAAATCACCACGTTTCTGCGTATTGCCTTTCTTCCAGGCATACTCAATAGCGTAGAACCGTTGAGATGAATTCTTCAGCCAGCTGTCTATCACAAGCACATTTTCTCGCTCGCAAAGGCGGCGCATGAACTTACGTTCCGGCGTCCCATCGGCAATCGCCACGTTGCAGGGCGTCCTGAAGTCATGGGAGTTGGGAATTTCTTCGCTGCCGATCCGGTAATCACCATCTGGGTCCTTGACTGAGTTGAAGAAATCCTTTTGCTCGTCTGGCATCGTCTTCTCACAGTCAGGTGTATAGAAGACTGTTTTATCACCTCGGCGGATTTCGGCGGCGCTCACGCTGATTGTTGAGCGCTCTTTTGTGCTGAACGTGATTAGAGCGTTTGGCGTAAGTTTATATGCAACGCGCTTTGCTGACTTGCGCCGCAATGGCCCGAGGGCCTGCAAGATTTTCTGGCGGTTCTCCTCGGTGATCTTCCCGGTCTTGATTTTCGCCCGCTTCGTCGATGCCTTTACGATTTCAAGACAACGATCACGAGGGAACTTCTTGACGTACTGTGTACGGTCTTTCGGATCGGGTGCATCTTTGGATTCCTCGTCAATGGATTGTAAGCGCCGATACATCTCCTCAGCCACATCCTCAAAGGAATAAGTCTTGTGCTCAATCTTGGTCTTAAACTTCGTATGATCCCCGGTTACTGCCCGCTCAAAATCAATGGCAACATCTTCAATTTCCACCTGTGAAGGTAATTCAACGTATTCTTTCTCAAGCAGCCGGTATTCACCCTTTTTAGCGAAATGGCTTGTGTCTGTCTCGCGAGTGTAATCAAGATTGTGGAGGTCGAAATGATAGGGCGAATCCAGAATGATTGTTGAGGAGAGCCGATTTTCGATCTCAAGAATTTCGTCCACAAGGCTCTTTATCTGACCGGCCCATGCTACGTGATTGAAAACGGTCACTTCTGGATCCACACCCTGCCAACCCTCGGGACGGCGTAAACCGCGTCCGAGGACTTGAGCAATCAACAACTTGCTATTGAACGCACGTTCTTCATGGGGGACGATTTGAAAAACGTTTTTCACGTCCCAGCCTTCATTGAGCATCGAAACGGAGACAATCCATTCAACCTTACTGTTAGGCCGATCAACGATCCTTAGTTTGGCAACGTTCACCTGATGTTCCGTGGCGGAACTGACCGGGAGAACCTTTTTCCCCGCATCATCCCCGGAAATCCCCTCCCATTCCTGCAAAAATGCCTGGAGTTCTTCAGCTACACGTTTGCACGACTTTATGTCTCGCGTGACGACAATCGACAAAGGGCTTATCTTGTGCTTTCTAAGCTGCCGCTTGAGACTTTGATGCATCTTGTAGATCAACTGCCATTTCTCTTCGGGGTCATCCGTTTGCGGCATATCCACTGCATATCTAACCCTTTTAACAAAGCGCTCCTCAATTGCCTGCCGCAAGGAATACCGACTCACGACGTCTGCAAAATATTCGTCTCCGATGTAACACGTCCCTGAAGCCCCCACCACATATCGGAAGCCGTATTCAGGGTTAAGTAAGAATTCCTTCCATTTCTTGACGTTGGTCCCTGATTCGTTTGCTACGTGGTGGGTCTCGTCATTGAAAACTGCCACTCGCGCCCCGCGGCCGAAAAGGCTATCCCGGATGGATGACTTTACATGTTTTAGGATAGCATGATAGTTTTCAACACATATTGAACTGTTAATGATACTTTCTGAAGCGTTAATGACTTTAGGTACACGTACCTTTGCGTCCTCCGGGAGCAAATCGCGCAAGTCAGAATTACCAGCCATGTCGCGGAACTTCGCAAGCAACCCAGCTTCAATGGTATTTGAGGGGCAAAGCACGAGGACTCGGTCAACGATGCCTTCGGCAAGAAGAATCATAGCCAATCCATAGAGCACATAACTCTTACCAGTGGCAGTGGCCATATCAATCGAGCAAGCCAATTTCTCCGGCAGCTGCAAATAGCGTTCCATACCTTGCCATGAACCGTATCGTCTCTGCAATTCGTCGTTGTCTTCAAAATTCTCCTTGGCAAGGTCATGTAGGCTTTTATATTTACCGCCGACCAGGTAGCGCATCACTGTAAAAATCGCTTCTTTCTGGTACTCCCGACTTTGGCAAAGCTCGTCTATGAACGTCTCGTACTTTGACTCGTCCCACAAGGCAGGATCGATGTTTGTCGAGACCTTCAAAACGAGGTCTTCGTTCTTGAACTTTTGTCTGTCACCTCGCATCGGACTCATTTTTTCTTTCCGTTCTTCTTCGGCGCATCATTACCCGTCCCTTTGCCAAATGCCGCCGCATCAATCAAAACACGCGCTTCGTTTCCATAGATGTCTAAGAAAACGGCCATCATCGTCTTTCTAATCCGATCTTTGAGGAAACGCACCTTCCAGCCATCCTTTTCGATATCGCTTGCATAGTGGACTTCGTCGAGGTCAAAAACCTTGGCTCCTTCGTCGTAGTCGAAATCGATCATGACCATGGACAGCGTTTCGAGATTACCTTTCTTTTTGAACGGTTCACGTACAACAGCATCACTCTTGAAAGTTTCAATCTTGATAAAACCATATTCAAAAAGCTCTCTTTTCGCCTTTTCGGTACCCGTCCTGTATTTCAATTCCGGTGTGCGAATAAAGTCGAACCCGACAGCCTCAACCGTATCATTGACAGCCATTTCGTCAGACGGTTGCTTCAGCGCTGTGAATTTACGCCGATGTAATTCGTGAATTATCGAATACGGGATCCGTAGGGCGTAGTAGCGAACTTTTTCGAAGTCAATATAGTCCTGTTGAAAATCGAATGTTAGCGCCGGGGCTATGATGAAAACCCTGTTTCCTACCCGTGACCCAACAGCCTGATGGATCTCCTGAATCGTCTCCTCCGTGATCCGAGCATCTTTGTGCTTAGGTTCCATGTGATTGAAGACCATCACGCTTGCGCCCTGCCGATACCCGTCGAATTCAATGCCGCCAATCTTGTGCCTCTCATCACGGCATTGGAACAATTGCAATGCGAAGAACCGCCAATCCTGCCAGGGCAGTTCTCTGAGTTTCGAGAAGTCGTAAAGCCCTGCATTATAGAGCGTGAATGGCTTCGGTTCCAGGCTCAGGCCTTTATTGCCGATCTCACGGCGGAGGTTCAACATCCTTTTTTGTATTGTGTAGATCGCCAATTTCCCACAATCAGTTCCTACCCAGCGGCGGTTTAGCTTTTCCGCAACCGCAAGAGTGGTTCCTGAACCTGCAAAAGCGTCGAGAACAATGTCTCCTTTTTGTGAAGAAGCATTTATTATCCTTTCGAGCAATGGCTCTGGTTTTTGCGTCGGATACCCCACCTTTTCGTGCCGCGTATATGCATAGGTGCCTACGGGATAATCATTGAATTTATGCGCAAGATCCTCCTTACCGATCCAGACACTCCACGCTGTTTGAGGTCGATTTTTTGTTGCCTCGCGAACGGCTTCCTCCTTCGAAAGGTTAGTGTTGTAGCAGATATATGTCTTTAAATAATTACTCCCTCCGCTGCTTTCTCTACCACGTGTGTAAAACCACCCATCTTTGTCTTTTTGCAACGCACCTGTTATCCGCTCAGAGTAGCCCAATCTTGGTGGGGGATTAAATTTTCCTCTTGCTGACTTATAGCAAAAAATGGTTTCATGCGCCTTTGGGTAGAACTTTCCGGAACCCATCAAACCACAAACCCACATTACCTCAGCAAATTCGAATGCCAGGAAAATCTCATCGATAATTGCTTTGATATAGTGGGACTTCCTGAAATCCATATGAACATAGATTGTGCCATCATCAGCAAGTAATTCGCGAAGAAAAACGAGTCTTTTTCTTAAGAACTCTATGAATACCGCCCCTGTTAACTTATCTTGATAAGCCTTTTGGTCCTCTGTGCCTCGAAAATCCTGCTTCGTTGCGAACGGCGGATCGATATAGATCAGCCGAGCACCAGGGGTACCGTCTGCATTGCACAGCTTACCTGCCTTTTTCATCTCGAAAAGGGTCTTCATCACCTGGAGGTTGTCGCCGAAGACCAGCATGTTGTGCCAATCTTCACCATTACGTCCAAAGGTTCGAACGGGTTGGAGTGGAACGGCAAGGGTGTCGGCAATGATGTCTCCTTCGGGGTCTTTGCCGTGATAAACAAGCTCGTATTCCCGCTTCTCCGGCGGAAAAAGAACACGGGCCCATTCTGGAGAAATTTCTTCACCAGCTTCGAGTAAACGAATCAATTCCTGACGCTGTTCAGGAGAAAGGCTCATTGTCGCTTCTCCATCTTAGATTGTTTTGAAGATTTGCAGGTTGCTCTGGGTTCTTCCACTAGAAAACCTATCCGTTTCTTCTAATCTGTTGTTCCTGCCAAAGTAATTTCATCCATCATGCCACTGTCAGCAAAACTGAAAACCGAACTCTCACCGATGACAATATGATCCAATAACTTCAGACCGATGGGCTTCAATGCAGCATATAGATCTTCCGTGAAAAATCTATCCGACTCACTGGCGTCCGCGGCGCCGGATGGGTGATTGTGCGCCATGATCACCATGCTTGCGTTCGCCTGCAACGCCCGCGCCACAATCAATCGGATCTGCGGCCTAGCTTGGTCAACCGACCCGACAGCAAGCAAAGCGTCTTCAAGTAAAGTCCCGCGCCGATTCAGGAACAAAGCCCTGAAATGCTCCTCAGGAAGTCCCTGTAATCGTGATTGCAGGTATTTCGCTGCTGCATTTGTATTTTTGAGTGAGATCCGATCTCGCGCATCTGGGAGTGATATGCGCCGGCCAACCTCCATGGCAGCCGCCAACTGCGCCGCCTTTGCCCCCTTCAAACCTTTGACCTCCTGAAGTGCCGAAAGTGGGGCGCCGGCCACTGCTCGGAGCGAACCAAATTTCTTGAGGATTAGCCGCGCCATTTCAACGGCACTCGTATCCTTCACACCTACACGCAGAAGGATCGCAACAAGTTCAGCGTCTGTCAAAGCTTGTGCTCCTTGGCGTAACAACCGCTCCCGTGGGCGTTCACCCTCGGGCCAGGCAACAATGCCTCTTGATTTTGCCTTTTTTGAAGAACTCATCTTCTTCATCCATCGTCATCTCAATCAAAAGAATAATTACCATAAAAGGTCTGGGGGAGTCGCTGCATCCCAACGAGCAGACGGCAGCAATGGTCAGGTCCGCCCGACCATTTTTCGACAAACTCATCAATGGCTTTCCATCCCCGCAGGTTGAAGTACCCTACACAAAAGTCAGATCGGCTTGATAAGGCGAGAGTCTCCCGAAGTGCCGGGAGAAGAGATTGGTCTATATTATCGAAGATACGGGGCATTGGTTACGCTCCGAAGATTAATAAGGAATGCAGGAAAGCATGAAGAAGGCATTTTGAGTTCTCCTGGATTCCTGGCTTCCTTATTAGGGGTAAGATTTCGATCCCGGTCTTGAAATCTCTTACGTCTGTTTTAATCACCCCCTGGAAATTGAACTATTTATACCAAAAATTTAACTTTATGGCAATTCCATCGAATTCTTCTATTTTTCTTGGTCTACCTCTCTCATGTTTCCAATTTTTAAACAGAAGGGAAGAAAAATAGGGTGGGAGATGATAGTTATGCTTCAACTGGCAAGACTTTTCTGTCCTTCAATCTCACATAACCATTATGGGTAATTCTTAGGTGGGGGATGGCGGGAGAGGTGAGGGTGTCAACCGTGAGGGCAGGTTTTTCCCATTTGACACCGTTCTTCCTCAGAGACGCTTCGAGTTTTTTAACCTCTTCTCCCACAATCTCCATCGGTTTTAATGAGGCGACTCCGCAGAGGGGGGCAGGGAATTCGGCGACGACCTCCTTCCCTATGGCATAGACTCCTCCACCCCCAATCTCTTTGAGCCTTCCAATGACCGTTTCCATCGATTGAGTATCACATCCCACGACAATCATATCCGGCGAATCCCAGCTCATCGTCGTTCCATAGGCCCCTCTTTCAAGGCCAAACCCTTTAAGGAGCCCCAAAAATGCCCCTCGATTTCCAACACGATCCAGGACGAGGATCATGATGACATCTTTTGACTCTTCAGGTTTATCAAGATCAATCATACTCTCCTTGGTCACAAGCCTGCTAACAAGTTCCATCGCCCTCGCCTTCCCCTTGGCTGGAAGTGATGGAATCCTGTAATTTGAAACTTTCACCGTCTTGGACATATGATCCGAAAAGAAAACTTTTTTAGGTTCTGCCAGGGATTTGCCATCCCTGAAGATGATTTTCCCGTCGCACATCACGAGACGGGGCGAGAAGTCTTCCGGTGAAGGGAAGATCAGAAGGTCTGCCATCTTCCCGGGTGAAAGAGATCCAATGAGAGGGTCAAGACCGAAGTGCTCTGCTACATTGATCGTCACCATTTGATAGGCCAGTTGGAGCGGAACTCCGAGCTTTAGGGCGCTCCTTAAAGATGCATCCAGATAACCTTCTTCGAGAAATCCTTCAGGGTCAACGCCATCGGTGGAAAGGATAAGCCTTCTGAAATCGATCTTCTTCTTAAAAATTCCAGCAACTCCGGGAAGTTCTTTTCTGATCGAGCCTTCCCTGATCATCACCCAGTAACCCAGCCTCAGCCTTTCAAGCGCCTCCTCATCGGTGATGGGTTCGTGGCAGGAAGAGACTCCAAAATCGGTGTAGGCCTGAAGCTTTCTCCCGGATGCGCCTGCTGTGTGGCCCTCGATCAGTTTGCCCATTTCAAGGGCAATGGCAACAAGTTCCCTCACTCTCTCTCCCTGTTGCCCCTCCAAAAAGATGTTTCCCCAGTAGATCTCCCCTATTCCCAGGCATTGAGGGTTTTTAAGAAGGGGCAGAAGTTCCTCGTTGGTCGGAACATTTATCTCCTCGGATGGGGTGAGACCGCACAGTGGAGAGATGGTGTAATAGAATCGAATGGGTTGCTCTTTAAGCCCTTTTACAAAATATTCCATTCCCTCCCTTCCAGCAATCAAACCAAAGTCCATCGTTTCCATGATAACCGTAGTGACGCCGCCTGGAATCACATGCCTGACGAATTCCTCTATCCCTGACCTGTTAAGGTGCGTATGTCCTTCGATCAATCCGGGGAGAAGCGCCATGCCATCTGCATCGATCACCTGTGTTTTACCGTCCTTTTGTGGATCATGATCCGGACCCACATAGGCAATCCTTCCATCCTTGATCCAGATGGACTGTTTCTTGATAAACTCTCCGGTGAAAACATTGAAGAGGATGCCGTTGGCGATGACCGTATCCGGAGAGATATTGCCTAAAGCAACTTCACTGAGGATCTTTCTTTTCTCTATTTCCTTCATACAAGGTTTCATAGCAAAAATGCTCGAGTCGTGTCAAATACTTTGAAATCAGAATGATCCGCCATTCTTCCGAATTACATTCGGAATTCATATGTTAAATTAATTTACATAAATTCAATAGGTTATTTAAATAATAAAAAAATAGTTGACAAAAAAATAGAATAGTATAGGATGTTCTTCGAATTATAATCCAAGTTTACTCCTTTAAATAGTCTATCTCATTGAAAAAAAAACCGAATTCTGTTCAAAATATGGATAACATAAGCCGAGAATCTGAAAGAAAAGGGCAGATATTAAACTCTGCCATTAAGATCTTTGGAGAAAAAGGCTTCCAAAATGCTACGATTGCCGAAATCGCCAAAGATGCTGGCGTTGGGGATGCTACTATCTATGAATATTTTAAAAATAAAGAAGACTTGATGCTGGCAATCCCCGTGGAATTCACCAAAGAACTCATCCCCCAAATCAATGATCATATGATGGGTATTAAGGGGGCCTTTAATAAACTACGGAAGTTTATCTGGTGGTGGCTTAATTATGTTGAAAAAAACCCCGGATACGGGTCCATTGTCTTACTTGAGTTAAAGACGAGCAAGACCTATGTATCCACGGAAGCCTATCAGGCGGCCAGGAGCTTTTATCAAATCGTCCTTGACATTATTAAGGAAGGACAGGAGGAAGGGGCGGTCAAGAAAGAAATTAATCCCTATTTGGCCCGCAGTCTTTGCGTTGGGGCGATGGAACATATCATCATTCGATGGCTATTGAAAGATAGGAAATATCCACTCATCCAATATGCTGACGAGTTGGCAGATCTTTTGATTGATTCTCTTAAAACCAGAGTTTGATATTTCGGATGGAGACAACATTGATGATCCCGTAAAAAGTCGAAAACTCTTAATGATCGTCATTCCGGCGAAAGCCGGAATCCAGTAATCTCAGACACTTATGAAAACACTGGACACCGGTTCCTGCCGCAGGACCGGTGAGACGACTTTTTACGGAACCATCAATGTTGTTGGCCTCCAAATGAGAAAAAACTTGTTTTTCTCAAACAGTATTATTCTAATGCTGAAAATTAAACATGGAGGAATAGATGCGTATCCCAAGATTTGAATACTTCCGCCCATCATCGATCGATGAGGTTTGTTCTTTACTGTACAAGTATAGAGGAGAGGCGAAGGTCTTGGCTGGCGGTACCGACCTCTTCGTCAAAATGAAGAAAAAAGAGATTCTTCCCAAGGTTGTCATCAGCCTGAATGGGATCCAGAAACTAGACAGGATCGAATGTGATGAGAAAGACGGTCTCAAAATTGGCCCACTCGTCACGCATGACGCAATCGTCAATCATCCATTCGTCAGAGAAAAGTTCGATTTTCTCTCTGAGACCTGTTTTAAGATCGGGACCCGCCAGGTGAGAAATATGGGAACCTTGGTGGGTAACCTTTGCAATGCCTCCCCTTCCTCTGACGCCTCTGCCCCTCTATTGGTCCTGGAAACAAAATTGAAGTTGGTTCACCTTTACGGTGAAAGAACCATCCCTCTTCAAGAATTTTTTATTGGGCCTTTCCAAACCGTTCTCGATCCCCAAGAAATCGTGGTAGAGGTTCAGATCCCAAAACCTGCCCCCCACACGGCCGGCTCTTACCAATACCTTCATAAAGCTTCCTCTGTCGGAGAAACCCTGGTCGGAGCGGCTGTGCTTCTCACAATAGATCCAAGAAATTCTACCTGTCAGGAGGCAAGAATTGGTCTCTCTTCTGTTGCTTCAACCCCTATCAGGGCGAAGGCTGCGGAAAGAACATTGAAGGGAAAAAGACTGGAGGAGAAGATCATTAGGGAGGCGGCTCAGGTGGCCATGGATGAAACCCAGCCTCGCTCCAGGTCTTTGTATCGACGGGAGATGACCAGGGTATTAGTGGAACGCGCAATCCTTCGAGCGATGGAGAAAATCAGATGAAAAAGCAATTAATCGAGTTGAGAGTGAATGGGGAATCCTTTGAGTTAGCCGTGGAGCCTCAGAAAACCCTATTGGAAGTGGTGAGAGAGGATTTAGGTCTCACAGGGGCAAAGGAGGCTTGCGGCACAGGAGAATGTGGTGCCTGTACCGTCTTAATTGACGGCAAACCCATCCTTTCCTGTTTGACGCTGGCGATTGAAGCCCAGGGGAAAGAGATTACTACCATCGAAGGTCTAGCCAAGGCTGGTGAACTCCATCCTTTACAGAAGGCTTTCATTCGGTATGGAGCCATTCAGTGCGGGTATTGTACATCAGGGATGATCCTCAATGCAAAATCTATTCTTGACGAAAATCCTAAACCCTCAAGAGATGAGATCTTAAAAGGACTGGAGGGTAACCTCTGTCGGTGCACAGGCTATAATAAAATTTTAGAAGCTGTCATGGCAGCCTCGACCGGAGAAGATTGATATGGAAGAGTTATCGTATGTCGGCAAGAGTGTTCCAAGAAAGGATGGCGTGGAGAAGGCAACTGGAAGAGCCCTTTATACTGTGGATATGGTTCTTCCTGGGATGTTGTGGGGTAAAATATTAAGGAGTCCCTACCCTCATGCCAAAATACTCCGTATTGATGCTTCCCGCGCAGAGAGACTCCCCGGAGTGAAGGCAGTCATCACAGGGAAGGATACTTTAGGGATCAAGCACGGATTTGTGGAAACTCCTCGATATCCCCCTGATCAATACCCTTTAGCCATGGATCGGGTCCGCTATATTGGTGAAGAAGTTGCTGCGGTTGCGGCCATCGATGAGTATGTTGCTGAAGAAGCCTTGAATCTTATCCAGGTCGATTATGAGGAGCTTCCTGCGGTCTTTGATCCTGAGGAGGCGATGAAACCCGAGGCTCCTGAAATCCATCCCAGCCACCCAAAGGTGAAAGAACCTTACAAGAATATTGGCGGAAAGACGGAATCCGGATGGGGAAACGTTGAGAAAGGGTTTGACGAATCCTACCTCGTCCGCGAGGATCGGTTCGAGGGGCAGCTAAGAACACATTGTTATATGGAACCCCAGGCCACGCTGGCCAGTTTCGATCTTTCAGGAAAGTTAAATGTTTGGACTTCAAGTCAAGGCCCTTTCATTAAAAGAGCCAAATTAGCCACGACCTTAGGACTTCCTTTCAGCAACGTTCGTGTTTTGAAAGCCTATGTGGGAGGAGCATACGGAGGGAAGATTGACCTCTTCTCCCATGAATTCTGTGCTTCTCTGCTGTCCATCAAGGTCCAAAGGCCGGTGAAAATTGTTTGTACAAGGGAGGAGGTATTTGAGTCTGCCAGACACGGCCAACCTATCTTTGTGGAGTTGAAAACGGGCGTCAAAAAAGACGGAACCTTAGTGGCTCAACAAATCAGGGTTGTCAATAATAGCGGCGCTTACCGTGGAAGCGGGGTAGTAGTTATTTTCCTCTGCTGGGGTTTTGTCATGCTCTGTTATCGAATTCCAAACCTGAAATATAAGGGCTACTCTATCTACACAAACAATCCCGTCAGGGCCCCACAAAGGGGACATGGCGCCCCTAATCTTCGATTTGCCGTTGAATCACAGATGGACACGATGGCTGAAGAGTTAGGGATCGATCCCGTAGAGATCCGTTTAAAGAATGCTCGACAGAAAGGGGACATTCTTCCCAATGAAGATTCGGTCAGGAACTGCGGTTTAGTCGAATGTATTGAAAGGGCTGCTGAGGCCACCCGATTTAAAGAAATATATGGGAAGAGGAAATCACAGGAGGGACAGAGGATAAGGAGGGGGATTGGAATGGGGGTGTCTTCTTACTTCAGCGGTTCCCTCATCTACCCCAACACGTCCGCGGCGATTGTCAAGTTGAATGACGATGGCACTGTATCGCTCCTCACAGGAGCCTTGGACATTGGCCAGGGGGCTGAGACCATTCTATGCCAAATTGTCGCTGAGGAGCTCGGGGTGTCAATGGATGATATTCGGGTTGTGGCAGCAGACACCGAGACCACTCCTGTGGATATCGGCGCCTGGATCAGTGGAGGAGCTTATGTTTCCGGGAATGCTGTTAAGATGGCTGCCTCCGATGCAAGGCGTCAACTTTTTGAAGTGGCTGCGCAAGAACTTGAAGCCAATCCTGAGGACTTAATTGCAAAGAACCGAGAGATCTCTGTCAAAGGCATCCCAGGACGATCGATCTCTTTTACTCAGGCGGTGGCGTCAAGTATTTCAAAGCGCCGTGGGAATCCCATTATCGGTCAGGGCCATTTCCGAACAATGAAGGACATGCCAGCTCATCCGAGTCTCGCCACCACAAAAGGCAGATGGAGTGACAATTATGCCTTCGATGCCCAAGTCGCCGAGGTGGATGTCGATATGGAAACCGGCCAGGTAAAACTTGTGAAAGCGACCACAGCTCATGACTGCGGTTTTCCTATTAACCCCTTACTGGTTGAAGGCCAGATTGATGGCCAGGTCTCTATGGCTCAAGGCCATGCCCTCTGGGAGGAAGTTTTGATGAAAGAAGGCAAAACCCTTACGACCTCTTTTCTCGACTATAAAATTCCCTGTGCTAAGGATCTGGTTGAATCTCACTACATCGACGTCATCACAGAGAGGTATGAAAAAGATACTCCTTACCGCACAAAGGAGGTGGGAGAAGGATATGTCTCGGGAATGGTAGCTGCCATTGCCAATGCCGTGTATGATGCAACGGGGGTGAGAGTAAAAACGTTTCCGATCCTTCCTGAGAAGATACTGATGGGTTTGAAAGAAAAAGGGGATAAACCCCGTTAGAAAGGATGGGGCTTTTAATCCCGCCCTCAATAATGAATGAATATTTTCTTTTTACATCCCCGTCGTAGATGGCGGGGCTTTCTAACGGGGTAAATAGAGGGAAATATGGAAAAGGTCATCATGTGGAAACCGGAATTGGAGACAATGCCAAGAGATAAACTTTTAGGGTATCAACTTCAGCTATTCAGAAACCAGATGGCCTATGTCTATGAGCGGGCTCCCTTCTATAGAAAGAAGTTTGATGATGCTGGAATAAAACCTGAACATATTAAGACTTTAGAGGATGTCAGCAGAATTCCTTTCACGGTCAAGGACGAGTTGAGGCAGAGCCAGGAGAAATCTCCTCCCTTTGGAGACTTCCATTGTATCTCTCCAGCGGAGGGAGTAAGGGTCTTTCAAACTACTGGAACAACGGGAATACCTGTGCGGTCCTTGTTAAGTAAGAAGGACTGGTTGGAAGTCTACTATGACCAGTTTATGTACTTTATGTATGGGTATGGAATCACCAAGGCTGATATCATATTTATCCCTTTCAACTATGGACTCTATTTAGCCTGGTGGGGAATCCATTCATCTTTTGAGCAAGGAGGTGTTCTCGTCATCCCGGGTGGGGGACAAAGTTCCGAAGATCGCATTAAAAATATTCTTGAATGGAAACCGACCGTTGTTTGTGGTACGCCTACTTATATCCTTTTCCTCGGTGAGGTGGCTAAGAAGATGGGCGTGGATCTCTCAAAGACGGCTGTCCGAATTGTCATTACAGCAGGAGAGCCGGGAGCCCAGGTTCCTTCAACCAAAAAATTGATTGAAACCACCTGGGGGGCTAAAAATTATGACGACATCGGCTCCACAGAAATTTCCAACTTCGGTTTTGAATGTGTGGCTCAGAAAGGGACTCATGTTATTGAAAGCATGTTTCTCGCTGAGGTGATCGATCCGAAGACGGGCAAAAATTTGAATCCAGGTGAAGAAGGGGAGTTGGTTCTTACTAACCTTTGCTGTGAATCCATGCCTTTGATCCGATGGCGGATGGGCGATGTCGTTAAATTCGATGTGACGAAGTGTGACTGCGGACGGACATTCCTCCGCTTAGAGAGAGGGATCATCGGTCGGGCGGATGATATGTTCCAATTTGGCGGAGTCAATATTTTTCCGTCCGCAATTGAGAATTTCGTTCGCGAGACGAAAGAATTCTCAAATGAATATCAAGTCATTGCCCCCAAGATGGGATCAGGGAAGCATTTAAGAATTCGCGTCGAACCCTCCTCCCCCTCCCTTTCAAAAGAAGAGATGGATCGAGCGGTGAATGCCTTCAAAGAAATTTTCAAATTTCGAATTGGGGTCACTCCGGATGTAGAAGTGGTTAAGATCGGCGAGCTTCCCCGATTTGAGGGCAAAGCCAAGCGGGTGATCAAGGAGGCTTGAAAAGAAGAATCAGGTCAATAGAAAGGAGGTGGACCGATCCCCTTTACTGTATTGTCTGAAGATTAGTGTTGATTTTTAAAAAGTCTCATCCTAACATAGGAAAAAAATTTATAAGGAGGTGGCCATGAAAAACAAAGCATTGGTAGGTCATATTGGCATAAATCTACTCCTCATATTAACCCTTCTACCCTTTGTTTGTGTTCTATCCCCTAACATATCTATAGCTCAGCCCATTGTACTCGGTGTTCCTATTTCCCGAGGATATCCCGACGGCGTGGATGCAGAACGAGGAATAACATTGGCGGTGGATGTAATTAATGCCAAAGGCGGAGTTAACGTAGCGGGGAAAATGCGTCCTTTAAAACTTGAAATAAGCGATACCCGTGACCTTGAACCAGGTGTCCCGGTGGCTGAGGCACTTCTGGCAGTGGAGAGATTAATTATAGAGAAAAAGGCGAATTTTATTGTTGGTGGACCTATCCGGTCGGAGGGTGCTCTGGCAGCAATGGACATATTGTCTAAGCATAAGACAGTGTCCATACTCTCCGCAGGAGTTTTAAGCCCTGCCTATCACAAGCGGATAGCTGATAACTACGATAAGTACAAATATTGCTTTAGAACAACGGGGAGCGTGGTCCCTATGATAGAAGGGGCAATAGGAACTTTTGAGTCTATTAAAGCTAAAAAGGGATTTGATAAAGCTTTTATTATGGTGCAGGATGTCGCCCATGCTCGAGCCGCCGGCAGCGCTCTGAAAGACGGACTTGAAAAGAAAGGGTGGAAAATCATTGGGCATGAGATATATCCAACCGGAACGACCGACTTCTCTGTTGGATTATCCAAAGCTAAGGACGGAATGGCACAGTATTTAATACCGTGGTTCGATATGCCCGAAGTCTCCATTTTGATGAAGCAGTGGTATGATATGAAGGTGCCTGCTTTACCAATTGGCTACATTCATGCTCTTCAGGATGAAGGAACCTGGAAGGCCACGGATGGTAAGGTTGCTTATTCGGTTGTCCTCTACGCAAAGGCAGGCTCGGTGGCGACCAAGGCAATTCCCATGAGCGAGATGTTCGTTTCCGACCATAAGAAAAAATATGGAGTGGAGCCAAGATCAGAATGGACGTCCACCAGTTATACGGCTGTTTACATTCTGAAGGACGCCATTGAACGGGCGAAAAGCCTTGACCCTGATCTAATCATACCGGCTTTAGAAAAAACCGATTTGATGGGGACTTACGGCAGGGTAAGGTTTGACCCCAAGAGTCACCAAATTATTGAGAACGGCGACCCAAAAGAGACTGCCGTGGGCATGTGGGCCCAGTGGATAGATGGCAAGAGAACGATTGTCTTTCCGGATAAAATAGCGACAAGAAGTTTAGAGATGCCGCCTTGGATGAAGTGAGTCAAACTGAGAGTAGGAAGTCAAGATGAATATTTTTATTTTCGGGCTCGTCAATAGTGTCATTTTGGCCTTAATAGCCAGTGGTTTTGCATTGGTGTACGGTGTCAGCCGATTGGCTAATTTCGCCCATGGCGCCCTGTATATCTTGGTAGGATTTGCCACTTGGCTCTTCCTGAACCGGCTGGGGATAAACTATATAGGGTCCATCTTCCTTTCTATCGTTATTGTATCCATCATTGGAGGTGCAATCTATCGCTTCTTCCTGATCCGGGTAAAAGGCATGCCGGCATCGGAGATTATTGCCTCTTTATCCATAGGCATCGCTATTATGGAATTATTCCGCTGGAGGGGGTTCATCGGTGAGGCTTATATGCTTCCCCCTTTTGTCACTGGCTCCGTAAGTATCGCTGGAGTCATGATTGATTGGCAGCGACTCATCATCATAGGCATTGGTTTGGCAATGATGTTATCTTTGTGGCTGTTTACTCACCATACTAAAGTAGGCTTATCTCTTCGGGCGATAGCTCAAGATAAGCGTGCCAGTATGATGTCGGGGATAGACCCGGACCGAACAGCAGTTATCGGATTAGCAATGGGGTCAGCCTTAGCTGGAGTCGCTGCTGTCGTTATCCTTCCTCTGGGAAGCATCACTGTAGAAACAGGATACATGGTTCTGACCGATGCAATAGCCGTGTGTATTATCGGAGGACTTGGCAGCTGGATGGGTGTTCTCGCCGGCGCTTTTTTATTAGGTTTTTCTCAAATACTGGCTACAGCCTTTATAGGACCTCACTGGCAAATGGTGGTGGTTTTGCTATTCATTATTTTGACATTGATACTCAAGCCTTCTGGACTTCTTGGGAGACAAAAAGAACTTGAGGAGAGGGTTTAGGATTGGATGAGAAAATAAGGCGCAGGGAAAGATTAGACCGAGGCATCAAAGTACGAACGGAAGGCATATATGCTATTTCTTCATGGCGGGGAATAGCATATATGTCCTTACCGACGGTTGCTTTTGTCTTAGGACTGCTGATCATCCCTTTAGCTGTGACATCGATGGCCTGGCAAAAGATTATCATTATTGCCTGTATCTTCGCTTTTTTGGCTTTAAGCTTTGACTTCTTAGCTCATTTCGTCGGAATCGTCTGTTTGGGTGGAGCTTTTTTCACAGGAGTGGGTGGCTATATCTCTGGTCTTCTGAATTCAGCATTTGGCCTCCCGTTGGTGATCACCATTCCCATAGCCACCATAGGTGGAGCAGTTATTTGCACGCTGTTTTTACTTCCCTGCTTGCCCATGCGGGGCATTTACTTTGCCATTGTAAGTCTGATGTACCCACTGCTATTTGCGAGAGTGATTCAGGCCCTGAATATTTTTGGTGGCACCGATGGGTTACCTGGGCTTGCAACTTTCCCCAATATATGGGTTGAGCTCTATTTAATTTTACCCCTGATTCTCCTCCTCACCTTCGGTCTAAGAAGGCTGGTGAATGAAGACTTTGGGATGGTGCTACGCGCAATCAAAGATAATGACCAGGCCGTTAAGGCTTCCAATATCAATATTACTTGGTTTAAGATGAAAGCTGTTTTTTTAGCCGCAGCGATAGGTTGCTTTTCTGGCGCTTATCTTGCTCATCTTTACGGTTGGGTAGGCTTATCCTTATTCGCTTTAGACTTTTCCATATTCCCCATTGCGGCTACGGTTGTCGGAGGGGTTGGTACTTTAGTCGGTCCTGTCATAGGAGCTCTCATCCTGACCCTGTTTTCAGAAATGCTTCGAGAATTTGGGCCGCTCAGGGTAGTTTTTTATAGTCTTATTTTAGCAGGGCTTGTGATCCTTAACACCGGAGGTTTGGTGCCTTATTTACAGAGAAAATATCATCAGTTTGAACGTTGGACTGAAATATGAATAAAGACGTTATTCTCCAAGTCAAAGGTGTGAGCAAATCATTTGGTGGGGTGAAAGCAATCAATCATGTCAGTTTTGACTTATTAAAAGGCCAAATTCTTGGCATTATTGGCCCCAATGGCTCGGGAAAAACCACATTAGTCAACCTCATTACTGGTTTTGTCAAAGCAGACTCGGGTTTGATTTTTTCTGAGGGGAAAAAACTTATCGGATTACCCCCATATAAAATTGCTGGCCTGGGGATTGTCCGTACCTTCCAGATACCGAGACCTTATCACTCCTTATCCGCCATGAAAAACTTAGTGGTCCCGTTGTATTCCTCAAGGATTGTGCGCACGATTGGAGGCAAGCTGGGAGATAGAGATACAGTCGCTTTGGACATTTTAGAGGAAGTTGGTTTTGAGCGGGATGCCCATATTCCATATAAACACGCCTCTGCCTTTCCCGAAGGCTTTTTAAAACGCCTTGAGTTAGCGAGATGTCTTGCTCTAAGGCCTCATGTCATTATCATGGATGAGCTTTTCTCGGGATTGAGTGTCAGCGAGATTACAGCAATGATTCCTATCATAGAGAAACTCCAGATGAATGGGATGACCCTCATCATGGTGGAACATAGGGTAAGAGAGCTTTTCCAATTAGCTCATCGAGTGATGGTGATGAATTTCGGAGAAAAGATTGCGGAGGATGTCCCGGACGAGATTATTAAAAGCGAAATTGTTAAGCAAGCCTACATGGGGGTAACATAGAAACATGCTGTACATCAAAAATCTTATGGTCTTTTATGAGAATGCTTTAGCGCTCAATAATGTGACCTTCACATGCCGGGAAGGTGAAATAACGGGAGTTTTTGGATCTAACGGCGCAGGGAAGTCAACCTTGATGTTTACTATTTCTGGCATCATCCTGGATATAAAGAAAACTGAGATCATGATGGGTGGGGAAAGAATAACGATACTCGGTGAGATCCAGTTCGGGGGGAAAGACATCATCAATATTAAGCCGAGCGAAAGAACCCGGAGGGGGATTGTCCTATGTCCGGAAAGACGCCGAATTTTCCCTGAAAGTAGCACTCTTGAAAATCTAAAAATAGGGGGCTATCTCGCCACACGTCAAGAGGCAAAAAAAACTCTTGAATATGTGTTTAGCCTTTTCCCAGCTTTAAAAGATCTAAAAAAAAGAGAGGGGGGTTTCTTGAGTGGCGGGGAACAGCAAATGCTTGCCATTGGCAGAGCATTAATGGCTCAACCAAAGTTATTGCTGCTTGATGAACCCTTAATGGGACTTAGTCCAGCGATACAATCAAAACTGATTCAAGCGGTTAAAGAGATCAATGAGAAAACTGGAATTACGATATTAATCGCGGAGCAATATGCTCAACCCATCTTCCCCATAATCCATTACGGCTACGTCATGGAAAAAGGGACAATCGTTATGGCTGGTACAGCCAAAGAACTTACGGATAACCCGCACGTAAAGGCAGCTTACCTTGGGGCTTAATTTAAGACGGTCGATTTCTAAATTTTTTAAAGACATGGGATGAGTCATCATTAGGTGTTTTATGACAGGTACCTCAAGAGAGAATCAAAACCTGTTTGGAGTTATTGAGAGTATTTGCGAGAAATATCCTCACAAACCGGCGATCATTTACCTGGGTGAAAAATTCTCTTATTCTAAACTAAGAGACCTGGTCCGAAGATTTGCCGCGGCTTTATCCGATTTAGGTGTTGGAGTAAATGATAAGGTCGTGATTTATATTGCTAATTCTCCTCAGTTCTTAATTGCTTATTTTGGAATTCAGGAGATCGGTGCAATCCCAATACCTGCTCCCTCCGTTTATACCCCTTTTGAGCTTGAATACATGATGAATGATTCGGGTGTTGAGACGATCATTTGCCAAGATACAAATTTCCGCTATGTAAAGGAAGTATTCGGAAAAACTAATTTAAGAAGGATCATTGTTACCAACCTTGTCGATTTACTCCCATGGTGGAAACGGACGATAGGTAGGGTATTCGATAAGATCCCAACAGGTGTCGTCAAAAAGACCAGTGAGGTATATTCTTTCAGCGAGTTAATAAGAAGATATCCAAGCCAACCCCCCAAAGTGACCATCAAGCCCGAGGAACACCTTGCCTCCATTCTTTATACCGGCGGAACAACAGGATTTCCTAAAGGGGTACCAAGTTCTCACACTAAAATGCTCTCCTCTCTAAAGGACTTTAGAGATCTGACAAAAGACCATATTCCGGAAGGAGGGAAGGATGTCCTCCTCGTGGTCACTCCTCTTTTTTCTATGATGGGGCAAGAAGCAATTCTGGGTTGGGGATTAGGGAAAGGGATCAGCGTGGTGTTAATGCCTGTCCCTCAAGTGGATGCTATATTAGAGGCTATACAATCGTATAAGGTGACCATATTGGTGGGCGTGCCTGCGCTATACCGTATGATCTTGGGAAATGATAGGATAAATTCGTATGACTTAAGTTCACTAAAATATTGCTGGTGTGGAGGGGATGCCCTTCCTTCCGATGTGTTTAAACGATGGCACGAAACGCTCCATATCCCATTGTATCAGATTTATGGTTCCACAGAAATGGGCTGTGTGACTCTTAGTTCTTTAGACAGATTCCCTGTGATGGGTAGTATTGGACTTCCTATACCCTCTAAGCAAATTAAGATAGTTGACCCGGATACATTGGAAGAAATACCCCCAAATAAAGTAGGTGAACTATGGGTCACTTCTGAACATGGAACAAAGAATTATTGGAACAAGCCTGAAGAAACCTCCGAAAATTTTATGGAAAGAAGTGGCGGAATATGGAACTTAACTAAAGATTATGTTCAAATCGATGAGAATGGACTACTATTCTATGTCGATAGAAGCGCAGACATTATAAAGTATAAAGGGTATAGAGTTTCTTCTTCGGAGATCGAAGCAGTATTGCAAGACTTTAAATTAGTAAAAGAGGCTTGTGTGATCGGTGTGCCAGATCCAGCAATAGGAGAACTTATTAAAGCCATCGTGGTCCTTAAGGGTGACACCAGAGGTGTCGGAGCCTCTGAACTCATTAAGTGGTGTCGCGAAAAGCTTGCCCCCTATAAGGTTCCTGATCACATAGAATTTAGGGACACTCTGCCTAAATCTAAAGTGGGGAAACTTTTAAGGCGGGAAATAAGGGAGGAAGAGCGGAGACGATGGCTAAAAAGAAAATAACCCTTCTACAAAAATAGTTATTCTAATCGATCTTCTTCCATCTTACTCTTGCCCGACAGAGCTCCCGGCCATCCTTTTTTCTGACCACCGTATGTAAAAAAGTCGGGATGGAATCTCTCTGTCGTTCTGAACGAATGGACAGTTCATCGCCGCAGTTCGATTCCGCGAGGAAATTGATTTCGAAGGTCGAGATATGATGAGTCTGGTTCATCTCAAACGAATAACTATCCAGAACCCATTCGATATACCTTGCATTATTGACATGCTGGTGCATATCCAGATCGCTATAATGGACGGTGAAAAACGTTTCCTCACTGGGAACGCCGGGAGCGGGAAGCTTATCCAGTTTTGTCTCTGTTCCGTCCTGACTTGGAAGGGGGGCCAAATCTTTGAGGAAGGGTTCAATTCGTTGGGGCTTCCGGGTTTTTAAATTTAGGACAACCCAGGCGCTTTTCGCGCCCCCGATGACCTTGCCATCTTCCCTGAGGATAGAAAAATCGCGAAAGGCAAATAGACGACTGTTCTCCAATAACCAGGTCTTCACCCATATTTTGTCCCCCCATCCGGGATACTCATCCATGTCGATGACTAAACGGGATAAGACCCAGAAATGATCATTTTGAGCCAGATCGGAATAACCTATTCCGATCCGATTGGCATGGTTCCAGGCCGTTTCCTGCAAGTATTTCCAGAGGCTCGGAAGAAAAACTCTATTTTTCGCATCCACCTCATAAAAACTGACAAGATACGCATCCTCCCAAGTCATCGGCTTTGATAAACTCTCTGTCATCTCCATTTCCTTTGCGATATAAAGTAAAACAGCGTCATGAAGTTGTCAATCTTTCGGCTCCTCCAAAAGCGCTTACGCTTGAAACCGTCTATGGGTTGTGATACGGTCAAGTTGATTCTGGCCCAACAAAACCTCCCCTCCCCAACGTGGGAGGGGATTGAGGGGAGGGGGGACTAAATTCAGACCAAATCTTTTTATCCACCCCCACCTACATCCTCCCCCATCAAGGTGGGAGGAAATTAAATAAGAGAAATTTCAAATATTTTTTGGTAGGAATTACAGAGTTTGAACTATTTCGTCTAAAGGAGGAATCATGAAGGTTATTGCATTGAATGGGAGCGCGAGGGGAAAGAAAGGGGTAACCTGGAAATTGCTGGATTCGCTTTTGAAGGGGCTCTCAGAAGGAGGAACTACCGTGAGAGAGTTCCAGATCAAGGAAATGAATATCTCAACCTGTCGGGCGTGCCTGACGTGTATGCATAAAACACCCGGTCAATGTGCTCAGCGGGATGATATGGACCAGATCTATCCGTCCCTGAGAGAATCGGATCTCTTTGTGATGGGTACGCCCGTATACACAGACAATATGAGCGCCCAGATGAAAACCGTAACAGACCGCTGTATCTGCGGCATGGATCCATTTTTACGGCTCGACCCTGCAAACCGGGTGAGGCACTCCTTTAGTTGGGCGATGCCTTCAAAATTCCTCCTCGTCTCAACGTCGGGATTCCCGGAGATGGAAAGCTTCCAGCCTCTGATCATGACGTTCAGGGCCCAGGCAGCCAACTTTGGTTGTGAATCCATCGGAGAAATCTGTATCCCCGGCTCCATTGCCCTGCAGATGGCGCCGCAACTTCTCGAGCCTCGCCTTGATCTGATTCAGCGGGCGGGCAAAATGCTTGCCCTCCAAGGGAAAATAGAGTCCACCCTTCTGGAAGAGATGAACAGGCCAATTCTGACCGTCGAGAAATACCTCGAAATCTCCGCAAAATACGAAGCCTGGGCTAAAAAGAGCCGGGAACAGGCCACCTAGTATAACGTTTCATTAAACCATATACATTAAAAGTTTTGTGCAAAATTGAATTTTTTCCATCTGTGCACAACAGGAGAATCGTTGATTTCTTTAATACCGAGAAGAATTCTATCTTTGAGTTCC
>Ga0208244_100536_pt1 | contig 34483 bp, 32 predicted proteins | sample SubbioCR12Aug_5A_FD_184828 | JGI IMG/M metagenome (GOLD analysis project Ga0208244, IMG submission 184828) | Serpentinite rock and fluid subsurface biosphere microbial communities from McLaughlin Reserve, California, USA - CR12Aug_5A (SPAdes) | ecosystem: Environmental > Terrestrial > Deep...
ACCTGTTTGTCTGTGTAGATGTATGGTAAATTCTGCTTCACTCTTTTGGTGTTTTTTTTTCTGAAGCTAAAGTATTGCTTTTTAAAATATTATACAGCATTCTGATTAATCAATTGCATAATCTGGGTTTAATAAAGTAAGCCCCAATGGCTTGAGTTAAATTGCAACGTCTTTAATTGCAAGGTTTATTTTTTCACTTAAAGAGGATGATGCGATGTCGCGTGAAAGGAGCATCATGTTTTTTATCGCCAAAGGACTACTGATACCATGGCCGATAACAACCGGCTGATTGATTCCGATAATCGGACTTCCGCCATAGATTTCGTAATTGAATCTGCTGAAATACTCATCAAGAATGCCGTGCTTTTCCATGATGCGATACATGGCTTGTATTTGTTTGATGACTATATTGCCAGTAAAACCATCACACACAACCACATCGGCTTTGTCACTGAAAAGGTCGCGACCTTCAACATTTCCAACAAAATTAAAAGTATTGGTGTCTTTCATCAACTGATAAGTTGACTGAACAAGCAGGTTTCCTTTTTTCTCTTCTTCTCCGATATTTAAGAGGCCGACCTTTGGATTTTCGACACCTAAAATATTGTGTGCATACAATGAGCCCAAAAAGCCATATTGATAAAGCACATCATGCTTGGCATCCGGGTTGGTTCCAACATCTAAAATGATATTGTTTCCGCCGCTGAGTTTAGGAATCATTACAAGGCTTGCGGGTCTGATGACACCGGGCACAGTGTTTATAATATGAACTGCACCCACCATCATGGCTCCACTGTTGCCGGCGCTTGAGAAAGCGTCTATTTTCCCCGATTTAAGCCACTCGAAGCCTTTTACGATTGTGGACTCAGGTTTTGATTGAAAAGCCTTTATGGGCTTGTCTGACATAGTAATTATGTCAGGCGCGTGAACAATTTCAACCCTTCCGGAATTCAAAACAGCACTATCAAGATAGTTGCGGATAATTTCTTCATCCCCAAATAACACAACACGCTCACCCCTGATGAGTTCAGGGATAAGCAGCAACATGCCTTCGAGTGTTGCTTTGGGAGCAAAGTCACCTCCGGAAACATCCAGGCCTAAACGCATTTCTGATGATTTAGGTCAACCTGAATTATCTGACAAGTCATTTTTTATGCTTTGGCTTCTACCACAAGTTTTCCCTTGTAATAGAGGTCACCATCAACATAATAAGCTCTGTGGTATACGTGAATAGTTCCGGTGACCGGGCATTTAGCTAATTGAGGCATCACTGCTTTGTCGTGAGTTCTTCTTTTATCCCTTCTTGTAGTCGAGATTTTCCGTTTAGGATGTGCCATTTCTTGTGATATTATTAGTTATCAAAAAATATATTGATTATGATTTCAAATTCTTCAAAGCTTCCCAACGCGGGTCGCTTACTTCTTCAATGCGCAGCTGTTCAAGCCGCTTAATAACTTCCGGATTGCAACTGCTGTTTCCGGTTTCATCTTCCGGATGCACTCTTCTGATAGGCAAGAGCAGCACCATATACTCGTAAATAAGCTGACTCACATCAAATTCATGCAAGTCGGTTGGAATAATAATTATTTCATCCGACTCCTCTTCGTAATGGTCGCCATATTTCAAAATGAGCGTCTGCATCCCCTCAATTTCCTGATGGTATTCATCTGCACAACGATCACATGGTACTTCAACCCAGCCGTTAATATCGAAATGCATTTCGATCATATTTTCTCTTTTGTCGAACAAAAGATCAACATGCACTTCACAATCCATAAGCTCGGAATCGCCGAATAACTCCGGGAATTTACGTCCTAAGTCAAAGGTATAGTGCTTGTTGCCAACAGCAAGGCCGGCAATAGGTAAAATAAATTCGCGATGATATTTCACTTCAATTATCGTCAAAAATCGGGCGGCAAAGATAGATATTTATCTATTGGCACACAAATTATTGTGCTTAAACTGTGTTTTCCTTTGAAAATCAATTTCTATCCAGGTTTTTTCTGTCTTGTCAGCACTCCTTTATGCCTAAAACTTTAAAAAATAAACCGGATACTATTATATTCTGTTATTTTTTTAACAATACAATCAGATTTTATAATTTCGCAACCTGAAAGAGTAGTGGTCTGAGCTTTTCAGGCCTTCAAAAATTAAACTTAAAAACATTTTCACATGATGTGGATCAATAAAATGATTGCGGGTATTTTGCCTTACATGCCCAAAAATATGGTCTGGCTCTTTTCAAAGCGCTATATCGCCGGAAAAACAATTGAAGATGCCATTCAAACAAGCTGCAAGCTGAATGAAGAAGGGATGATGGTTACCATCGACCTTTTGGGTGAGTTTATTACAGAACTACATCAGGCAGAGGCGAATAAGAATGAATACCTTCATATCATCGAAACCGTTCAGAAGGGAAATATCGATGGAAATTATTCATTGAAACCAACGATGTTCGGGCTGTTGATCGACAAAGAGGTTTGTTACAACAACATAAGGGAAATTGTTGCCAAAGCAGCTTCTTTCAATAACTTTATCAGAATCGATATGGAGGATTCACAATGCGTGGATCTTGAAATTGAGTTGTTCAGAAAACTTAAGGCTGAGTTTCCAAAAAATGTCGGACTGGTATTTCAGGCCTATCTACGCCGCACACACAGTGATATAGAAAATCTGTTGGATATCCATACCAATGAAACACCTATCAATTACAGGCTTTGTAAAGGAATTTACGTGGAGCCCGAAAAAATTGCATTCAAAAAGTATGGTGAAATAAACACACATTTTCTGAAAGACCTTGAGTTTATGTTCCAAAACGGGATATATCCAGGCATTGCAACACACGACAAACCACTTGTCGACGGCGCTTTGAAACTTATAGAAAAGTATAAGATTCCTAAGGAAAAATATGAATTTCAGATGTTGTACGGCGTAACCCCTCAGCTAAGAAAATCCATTGTTGATGGTGGTCACAGGTTGCGCGTTTATGTGCCTTTTGGCGAACAATGGTTTGCCTACTCAACACGTCGCCTGAAAGAAAACCCGGGAATGGCCATGGAAATAATCAAAGCGCTGTTTGTAAGAGGCTAGGAATTTCTGGAAATTATCAGCAAAAAACAGCAGTAATTGCTGCCTGTAAAGCAATCCAATGTTCTGATTTTGCACTGAAAATGCGAAATCAGGAAAACAATTCCGATTTTGTCGGAATTGTCTGTAAAAGTGATTGTTTTATTGTGAAAGTTTTTTATACTACCTTTGCACATTATTTACAACGTTCATCAACATTATAACTAATGGAAAAAGCAAGGATTCTTTTTGTTGAGCAAGCAATTACGCCCTACCTGAAAGAAACCCATATGAGCAAGATATGCAGATATCTGCCACAGGGGATACAAGAAAGAGGGAAAGAAATCCGCACATTTATGCCCCGTTTTGGCTGCATCAACGAAAGACGAAACCAATTGCATGAAGTTATACGTCTGTCGGGAATGAACCTGATTATTAATGACACCGATCACCCCCTTATTATTAAGGTTGCATCGATTCAGCAGGCACGCATGCAGATTTATTTTATTGACAACGAAGATTTTTTTCACAGAAAGTTTACGATCAAAGACAAGGCGGGAAAATTTTATGACGATAACGACGAAAGAACAATCTTTTTCTCCCGCGGAGTTATCGAAACGGTCAAAAAACTTGGATGGGGACCTGATATCATTCATTGCCATGGCTGGATGTCGTCATTAGTGCCATTATATGTTAAAAGAGCTTATAAAGACAATCCTTTGTTCGCCGAGTCAAAAGTGGTCTATTCCCTTTATGATGACGACTTTAAGGAACAATTCAGGGATTCTTTTGAGAAAAAACTTAAGTTGCCCGGCGTCACAGCCAAGGATCTTAAATACTTTAAAGACCCAAACTTCGTTAATGTCACAAAAGCTGCAATTGATTACTCAGATGCCATTGTTATTACAAGCGATAAAATAAATCCTGAGCTGCTGGAATATGTTCATGAAAAGAAAAAACCAACGCTTATTCACAACAATGATGCGCCTTACGTGGATGCATACAATGAGTTTTACAACAGTCTGCTTTCAAAAAAATAGTGCGTACCTCTTAAATTTTTTATCTTGAAAAATTTGATTTTAATCTTTACCAGAAAGATTCTTCTCGCTGCTGTTGTCCTGACAGGTATTCTATCTCAGGCCTGCAACAAAAAGCCAGAACAAATTGGCGAAGGCATTCAGCCCGACAAAGAACTCATTACACTTAAGTTTTCTGATACCAGCACCATCATTGCTTACAGTATCCGTGAAGACTCGGTGAGGACGGATAAACCTGAGCATATTTTGCTCGGAAGCATGAAAGATCCTGTTTTCGGAACCACCATAGCCAGTTTTTATACACAAGTAAGGCTTTCGAGCAGCAATCATAATTTTGGAGTCAATCCTCAACTTGATTCTCTTGTGCTTCAGTTGGCCTATTCAGGCTATTACGGCGATACTACCACCGCTCAAACAATCAGGGTTTTTGAACTTGCAGAGCCAATCTATTACGATTCGGCCTATTACTCCCATACTGCAAAAAATTATGGCAGCCTTGATTATGCAGACTATACATTTGTGCCTAAGCCTTATACCACCTACAAATGGCAAGGCGATACGCTCTCACCTTTAGTCAGAATGCGCCTCGATCAGCTGTCTCCAGCACTTGGCAACAAACTTTTAACTGCCTCTGAAACACACCTTTCGGCAAATGATAAATTTGTGGAGTTTCTCAGAGGGCTTTATGTTACAGCTGAACCCGTGAACGAAAACGGCGGCATTTTATATTTTAACCTTCCCTCAATTCTCTCACGCCTGACCATTTATTATAGCAATGAAGAGCAGGATTCGTTGCGGTATGAGTATACAATTACCAGCAGTGATGCCCGTTTCAATAAGTTTGATCATTTAGATTATCAGGATGCTGAACCAAACCTTAAAGATCAGGTACTGGATGGAAATATTCTGGCTGGAAGAAATAAACTCTATCTTCAGGCAATGGGTGGTATAAAAACCAAATTGTTTTTTCCTAATCTCTCTAAATTTGCAGAGCAACAAGGAGGAAAAGTAGTGGTGAATGAGGCTAAACTTGTGTTCTCCGGCCGATCGGTTGATACGACAAAGTATTTTCCACCGGCTCAGTTGGCACTTGTAAAAGTTAAGGAAGACGGCACCTACAGTTTGCTCAGCGATCAGTATGAAGGAGATAATTATTTCGGAGGTAGTTATTTGCCACTCTCCAACCAATTTCAGTTTCGTCTGACCCGCTATGTCCAGAATAGAATTTTAAACGCCGATACAACCGAAGACTACGGCCTTTATGTTTTTATTTTAGGAGCCTCATCGCGAGCAAACAGATGGGTAATGAACGGCGTTCAACCAGAAATTGATACACTTAGTCCTTTGCGGTTAGAGCTAAATTATTCTTTGGTAAAAGACTAATACCAGAAATCATAAATCAAAGCTTTTTTTTGTAAACTTTGATTGTTGAAACAGCATAAAAAAACAAACTAATCCAACTTAATTGTCATGTGTGGAATTGTAGCTTATATCGGTACAAGGGATGCATACCCAATCCTTATTGAAGGCCTTAGAAGGCTGGAGTACAGAGGATACGACAGCGCAGGTGTTGCGTTGTGGAATACAAGTCTCAATGTATATAAAACAAAAGGCAAAGTTTCCGATCTTGAAGAATATGTAAAAAACGCTGACTTAGCCGGAAACATTGGAATAGCGCATACCCGCTGGGCTACACATGGTGAACCCAATCAGGTGAATGCCCATCCTCACTACTCTCAATCCAAAGAAATTGCGCTGATCCACAATGGAATTATCGAAAACTATGCCCCCTTGCGCAAAGAGCTTGAGTTGCGCGGATATGTTTTTCGATCAAGCACTGATACAGAGGTGCTTACAAACCTTATTGAAGATATAAAACATAACGGAGGTGTTGATTTGTTTGAAGCTGTGCGCATAGCACTCAATCAGGTTGTTGGAGCATATGCCATCGTTGTGATGTCACAAAGTGATCCTGATTCTCTAATCGCTGCGCGAAAAGGAAGCCCGTTGCTTATTGGCATTGGCAAAGATGATTATTTTGTTGCATCAGACGCAACACCCATCATAAGCTACACTAAAAACGTTGTTTATCTCGATGACGAGGAAATTGCGCTTATCCGCCGCAATAAAGACCTCAAAATAAAAACCATCCGTAATAAGGAGAAAACACCTTATGTGCATCAGCTCGAAACAAATTTGAGTGTACTTGAAAAAGGTGGTTTTGAACATTTTATGCTAAAGGAAATTTACGAACAACCTTCCTCCATTCGTGATAGTATGCGCGGACGCATTCATCTTGAGCTTGGAACTGTTACACTTGGCGGAATCATTGATTATGAACAGAAATTGCTCAATGCCAGCCGCATTATCATCATTGCCTGCGGAACTTCCTGGCATGCCGGACTTGTAGGCGAATATCTGTTTGAAGACATTGCCCGCATCCCTGTTGAGGTTGAATATGCATCAGAGTTTCGTTATCGCAATCCTGTCATTTATGAAAAAGATGTAGTTATTGCTATTTCCCAATCCGGCGAAACAGCCGACACCCTTGCAGCGATTGAACTTGCAAAGTCAAAAGGGGCAACAATTCTGGGAATCTGTAATGTAGTTGGTTCTTCTATTGCACGCGCTACACATGCAGGAAGTTATACCCATGCCGGTCCGGAAATAGGAGTTGCTTCCACCAAAGCTTTCACAGCACAGGTAACGCTTCTCACTTTGATGGCCTTACGTATGGCACAACTCAGAGGCACTTTGGGCCGCTCACGTTTTATGCAGATTCTTACAGAACTTGATATGATTCCGGAGAAAGTTGAACGTACACTTAAGGTGAGTCAGCGCGTAATAGAAATAGCCGAGCAATTTAAGGATGTAAGAAACTTCCTTTATCTTGGGCGTGGATACAATTTCCCGGTTGCTCTTGAAGGCGCTTTAAAACTGAAGGAAATCTCCTACATTCACGCTGAAGGTTATCCGGCTGCCGAAATGAAACATGGTCCCATTGCACTCATTGATGAAGAAATGCCCGTTGTTGTAATCGCCACCAATAAAGGTACTTACGACAAAGTTGTGAGCAATATCCAGGAGGTGAAGGCCAGAAAAGGAAAGGTGATTGCCATTGTTACAGAAGGTGATGTTGATGTAAAAAACCTGGCCGATTACGTTATCGAAATTCCGGAAACCGAAGAAATGCTCGTTCCGCTTTTGGCTACAATTCCTTTGCAGAAACTCGCATACCATATCGCTGTGATGCGTGGCTGCAATGTTGACCAGCCAAGGAATCTTGCAAAATCTGTTACTGTAGAGTAAGCTCAAAACAAGCCTCATAGAGGGTTTATCTGTATCATTTACTGCATCAGAATTCAGGAAAATTCAGACTGATTCTTTCCGTTCGTTTTAAGTATTCCCTTCATTTCATCTCTATTGACTGGCTTTTAGGAATGCTCAAATATCATTACCTCTTTGAGCGCCTTCGTGCTCCGACAGTTGTCAGAGTTGTTTAACTTTGGTGCTATAGCTATTGCACAGAGCTCCACAAAGAAAAAGATGTTTATTCTATAATGAGCGAAAAAAGTCATAATTTGAAGTCAGACATCAAAATAAGATTTAGTCAAAAGAAAGAATTATATCTTTGTAACCATGAAATCAAATGGCATCGTAAACACTAAATAAGCACAATATGAAATTACTCGTTTTGATCGGGAATGTGCCCGACACAACCACCAAAATCAAGTTTAACGCCGACCGCACTGCTTTTGATGCCTCCGGTGTGCAATGGATTATCAACCCCTGGGATGAGCTGGCGCTGACACGTGCCATGGAACTGAAAGAAACTACAGGCGGCGCAGTAGAAACGATCACTGTAGCCAATGTTGGCCGTCAGGAAACTGAAGCAACATTGCGAAAAGCACTTGCTATCGGCGCTGATAAAGCCATTCGTGTAGACGCTGATGCAAGAGATGCATTTTATGTAGCAAACCAGCTTGCACAGGTTTGTCAGGGCTACGACCTCATTTTTGCCGGTATCGAAGCCTCCGATTACAATGGTGCTGCCGTAGGTGGAATGCTTGCAGAATTGCTGGGCATACAATCTGTTTCGGCTGTTTCAAGTGCACAGATCAATGGAGGAAAGATTCAACTCAACCGTGAAATTGATGGCGGAAGCCAGTCAGTGAGTGTTGCAACACCTGTGATGGCCATTGTTCAGAAAGGCATTGCCAAAGAACCCAGAATTCCTGCCATGCGTGGCATTATGATGGCCCGAAGCAAACCACTGGAAGTTGTGCAACCTGTTGAAACAGAAACACGCGTAAGTTTTGAGTCTTTTGAACTTCCACCGGCAAAAGCTGCCTGCAAGAAATTTACAGAAGAGCAGGCCAAAGAACTGATGCATGCCCTTAGGGATGAAGCAAAAGTGTTATAAAAAGAGCCGGAAGTTTTTAATCATTAAAAAAAGAATAAAATGTCAGTACTAATATATACCGAAAATCAGGAAGGAAAATTCAAGAAAGTGAGCTTTGAGCTTGCATCCTATGGTGCTGCTCTGGCAAAGCAAATGGGCACAGAAGCCATTGCCGTATCATTGGGACAGGTGGACGAAGCAGAGTTGCAAAAACTTGGTGCCTATGGCATCAGCAAGGTTTTGAATGTTGCTGATCAACGTTTTGCGCTCCTCGACAATCAGGCCATTGCCAAAGCAATTGCAGCAGCTGCCACAAAAACAGATTCCAAAGTCGTTGTACTTGCACACAACAATCTGGGAAAAGCTGTGGCACCAAGGCTTTCGGTGAAGCTGCAGGCCGGATTGGTTACTGCTGCGCAGGGCCTGCCTTCCAGCTTGAGTCCATTTAAAGTCAGCAAAGTTGTTTTCACAGGCAAATCAATCGGCCACGTCTTGATGCATACAGATGTGAAAGTTTTAACCCTTTCCTATAATTCCTTTGGTGTTGCAGAAAACCCTGTTTCTGCAGCGATCGAAAGCTTCGATCCGGCTATGACAGACAGCGATTTTGCACTCAGTGTTGAACAGACACAAAAAGTAACGGGCAAAATTCTTCTGAGCGAAGCAGAAATTGTTGTTGCAGGTGGCCGTGGAATGAAAGGCCCTGAAAACTGGGGTGCCATTGAAGAGCTGGCAGAAATTTTAGGGGCAGGTACCGCTTGTTCAAGGCCGGTTTCTGACGAAGGATGGCGTCCTCACGGCGAGCATGTCGGACAAACAGGTAAGATGATTGCACCCAATCTTTATTTTGCATTTGGAATTTCAGGCGCTATACAGCATCTGGGCGGTGTAAGTTCATCCAAGGTGATTGTAGCCGTAAACAAAGATCCTGAAGCGCCGATTTTTGAAGCAGCCGACTATGGCATTGTTGGCGATGCATTGAAGGTGCTGCCACTCATGATCGAAGCAGCAAAAGAACTTAAATCATAGGACATACAAGATTCATTAAATTCAAGGATTCATCCGCCACGGCGGATGAATCCTTGTTTTTTTTGAATATGTCTGTATTTCGGAAGCGCTCCTCCATAAAAGACGGCCATACTCCGGCTGCAAAAATTTCTTTTGTAGTTACCACAAATACATGAAGACGAAATAAAATTTCGTGAAGTGAAAATCAATGCTTTCACCTGATGTTTTTAAAACTACTTTTGATCATGAAATTTTTATTCAAAAATCTTGCTTTCTAAAAGAAAGAAATCATTGGAAAAGCACAGAAATTTTCGTGGCAACCGTCCATGACAGTCAATCCAGAAAACAAATTACAGAACCATAGCATGATGCAGAACAATCCATTTCAAAACAGGCAATCCGCAAATCCTTTTTATTTGTTTGCATTGTTGGGCGGACTTTTGCGCTGGCTGCTTTTAGGAAGCTGGCGAGGAGAACGACTTTTAACAATCCTGAAAGACGATAACTATAAGAAAAATATAATCTTCTTTTTTATAATTCTTGTTATTGTCCTGGGGATTTACTTCATTAGCATAAACATAAAGGCCTGAAAAATTGGACACATACATGAAAATGACATTTTTTTGTAAATGAAAGCTTTACAGGAGAAGTCAATGATCTAAAAACAATCCAAGGGATTGCCTCATCATTTCTGTAGAAATAGCAAAACACAATCATTTGTTGGGCTTAATGCAGAAATCTCCTAAACAGGCAAGATAATTATCAGATGGAGTAGCATGCAAAATTTTGCGGAAGAAGCAATTTCCTTTAGTTTTTGAAAAATAAGCCAGCGATTTTCTGGTACAAATCTGTCATTAAGTAAAGTTATGCCTGAAGATAATTACTCATACAATGACATGCCAACAATTTATTAAAGGTGCTACCATGCATTATTTTTCACAATATAGTTGTCGATAATATGTCTGCTTTCTATTCCAAAATTGTATGGTTTAGAACCTCTGTCTTCTTTAAGCAAACCTAATTTTATCAACTCATTTAAGTCTTTACTTGCAGTTTGTCTGACAATTTTGTGTTTGTCTGAATGAGATTTTAGCGTAATTCTATTATTTTCTTTTAAGTATAAATACCCCAATAAGTCTGCCTGCCGCTTATTTAGCCCCAACTCCATAAGTTGATACGAAACATAATTTGCTTTTTTCTTTTCTTCTAATTTTTTGTCTCTGTAAGACTTTAATTTTTCAAAAGCTATGCTGATATTTTTGATAGAATAGGATATAAAATAATTTAAATCATTGTCGTCATTTTCAGTTCTTAAAAATGCTTTGTCATATTGTGTTCTAGACTCCAGGATTACCTTTGAAACAGATATATTCTTAATTAAAGAATAACCCTTTTTTAATAGGTACCAATAGAATAAAGCCCTTGCTGTTCTGCCATTTCCGTCTTTGAATGGATGAATGAAGCCAACCATAAAATGAATTATCGAAGCCTTTATTATTGGGTGTATAAATTTTATGTCATTGTTGGCAAACGCACACAAATCTTCCATAAGTTTTTCTACTACAATCCAATCTGGCGGAATGTGCGCTATTTCCCCGTCAACATGGTCAGTTACGTATACATCGCCTTTCCTGAAATCGCCGGAATACTTTTCTGCATCAGTGTTCGCAGTCATAATTTGATGAAGCTCAATGATAAGTTTAAAGTCAATTTTTGAATCTTGAAATTCACTTATATATTGGATTGCTCTCAAATTGTTAAAAATCATTTGCTCAGATTCATTTCTGGGACTTCTTCCGCTTTTTAGCATTTCTCTGGCAACTTCTGTTGTAGTTGCAGCTCCTTCAACTTGTGATGAGGCGACAGCTTCTTCCAGCAATGAGCTTTTAAAAAAGTCTGTTTTATCAGATTGGGAGGGAGGCCTTTGTTGTAATCCTTCCATCAGCTTTAAATCAAAGTCATGTAAATTCTTTGATATGAAGGGTGATATAAAATAATTGAAGCGATAATTGCCAAACACTATTGATTCATATTTAGTTGCTCTGTAAGTTTTTAATAAAGTCCAATTTTCGATTGGATTTTCAAACGGAACTTCTTTGCGGTACTTTAAATCATCCCAATAGTAATACTGTTCATCACTTTTATTAATAAAGTCGTCAAACTCGCCCTTCCTTATTCTTTGCAAGTATTCTAAATTGAACTCATAATGTGGCGGTCTCTCGATTTTCATAACAACATTGTTAAATTGTCTCGCAAAATTAACAATATTTTCTTTAATTGCAAACTATCTGTCTTTTTTAAAAATTGCACTAGCTTTGTAGCTGCAACAAATAAATTCTTCAGGCTAATTTTTTCCTATGAAGTTTTTAGAAAAGCAGTTCAGCTTCAGCAAAGTAGTTTTCGTGGCTGCTTTTGTGCTTTTTGTTGTCCATGCGTATACAAATCTGGGGTATTATCATGCCGATGAACATTACCAGATCATTGAGTTTGCCGGAATCAAACTTGGTTCGCATCAGTCCGACGACCTTGCCTGGGAATATAAGGAGGCGAGCCGGCAGACGATTCAGCCTGCGATTGCCTATGTGCTTTTCATGGGTGCGGGCTTCTTTCATGTGACTGATCCCTATATTCTTGCCTTTTTGTTGCGGCTTCTCACGGCAATGGTTGCACTTGCTGCGATTGCATTTTTTGTAAAGAATGTGCAGCCAATGGTGGCGCCCGGCTCGGGAAAAACATTCATTTTTTTATCCTTCTTTTTGTGGTTTATACCTGCGGTCAATGTTCGTTTTTCGTCGGAAAGCTGGTCAGGGATTTTCATCCTTTTCATGCTTGCTATGATTTTGGGAGAAAGGAAAAGCAACAGATACAAACATCTTATGATTGGACTGTTCATGGGACTGGCATTTCTTTTCCGATTTCAATCGGCATTTCTTTCGCTGGGCGTGATTGCATGGCTTTTGACCATTAAAAGAATTGCTTTCAGAGATTTTATAGCCTTGACTATTGGCGGAGCACTCACACTTGTTTTTGGATTTCTTGTTGATTCATGGTTTTATGGAAAGCTGGTATTTACACCCTGGACCTATTTCGACAAACAGATTTTGGAGGGTATTGCGGCCGGATTTGGAGAATCTGCATGGTGGTTCTATCTTTATGAGCTGCTCAGGGCGCCCGTTTTTCCAATAGGCATGCTCATTGCAGCCTCATTGCTGACACTCATTTTCATCAGACCAAAATCCATTTTGCTGTGGGCTGTTTTGCCTTTCGTAATCGGCCATTCATTTGTGGCACATAAAGAAGTCAGATTTCTATTGCCGCTTGTCAACCTTGTGCCATTGCTGTTGGTTACGGCTTATGATGCGCTCAATGCATGGCAAAAAAAGCAGCTTTCGAAGGCTTCTGCTGAATTCTCCTATTTGACCAAAGGCGCTGCCATCCTGCTTTTTCTGATCAATACAGCAGCATTGCTTGCGATGGCCGTAAAACCGGCAGGCACAGGAAAAATGGCTATCACAGCCTATATCGCAAAAAATTATCCCGGCCAACAAATTCATCTGCTTCACACACCATGGAGTTCACCATACAATCCCTGGGAAAGTGTTCCGGCAAAGTTTTATCAGATAGAAGGTCTGACCGAAACACGCATCCGGAATTTGTGTGAAGTCTCGGACAGCTTGCTGCTGAAAAACAAAACTAACCTCCTCGTTACGAGAATGGCCGAACTGAATGTGAAAAGATGTGCTGATCCATTTCTTGCAGTCAGTCAAACAGTCCTGCTCAAACAAAGCATTCCTGATTGGATTCTTTGGTTAAACAAAGGTTATAAAGGAATCTATGAAGACGATGTTTTGTTTTTGTATGCGACGAAAGGAGAGTGACCATCAATTTAAAAGAGAAAATCAGTTTGAATCTCTTTCCTGTCAAAGAAAAATACCGAAATTTGTTCCTTCACCGGCATCGACATTATGAGCAAGGCTTACATTTTAAAAACTTTACTTTTCTATGCAGTTTCAGTGCTGCTGATCGTTTTTCTTGCAGATCGATTTTTCTTTGAAGGACTGCTCGATTCAGCCAATTTTCTGAACTGGGATGCAATGCACTATGCCCGCATAAAAGATGTCGGCTACAATGGTTTTGATGTGGCCTTCTTTCCTTTTCTTCCGCTTATCTGGAAACATCTTTCATTGGGCGTGGGAGGGATGGTTGCTTTCAACGCCTTGCTTTATCTGACTTCACTTTTCTTTCTTTTAAGGGCTTTGAAAAGCACAGTTTTTGAAACGCTGTTGTATTTAAGCATTCCCGGTGCCATCTTTTTCTATCTGCCTTATACAGAATCACTTTTCTTTGCAGCTTCCACGATGATCATTCTGGGGTATAAAAAAGAAAACACGCTTCTTTTTCTGCTGGGACTGTTTCTGAGCACCTTATCCCGACCGGCTTTCACTGTTTTTATCCCTGCGCTGCTTGTCACAGAATATCTTGCAGGCGATTTCAGCAAAAAGAATTTATTGAAACTGACTGCTGGTCTTTTTGCAATACTTCTTGGAATGCTTGTCGTCGGAATCGTACAATATGCTGATACAGGCCAATGGTTTCAGTTTTTTGAAGCACAGAAAGTATGGGAAAACAAACTGCAGTTTCCTGCTTTTCCACTCACATCATGGGCAGGCGGATTGATTGTAAGGCTTGATGCTGCTGCATTTCTGACGGGTACTGCAGCCGGCGTTTTTCTGCTTTTGTATTTATTCAAATTGAAATTTTTGAAAATTATAAACCTGCCAAAAGAAGTGATTTTTTCCATCAGTTACCTTGCCGGCATCACTTTTTCGGTCTTGATTTTCCGTGGCGGAAGCATGTTCAGTTTAAACAGATTTGTTTTTGCTGTTCCTTTTATTATTGTGGCAATAGACTACTATCTGAAATCAGCCTTCACGATTGGCACAAAAAAGCTTTTGCTGAGCCTGCTTTTTGTAGTGCTTTTCTTTTTGATGTTTGGTTCCTATGTGCACCTTCAGAATTTCCTGAAATTCCTTTTTCTGGCCTTTTATGTCATTCTGCCACTTGCATTAAAGCATGAAAGTAAGCCTGTTTCTGTCATGGCACTCTTGCTGCTCATTGGATTGAATGTCTTTTTTCAATTGTTTTTCTACATCCGTTTTCTCACCGGAGGATGGATTGGATAGGTGTTTTCAAAGAAAAGTGAAAATAAACCAACATTCAGGCAAGCCCAAACCCAAACCCCTGCCACCCAACACTGTTTTCAAGCCAACAGCCAAAGTTTTCGCATTGTTTTTTCCATATGCAATAACCCAAATCAAAGGGCTTTTCAAGAAATAATACCGAAAGGTGAAATGTAATAGTCCATTTTTCGCTCACTCAATTGGCCTAGCATTTATAACCTTCGGCATTTTACCATTACAGCTATTGGATTCATTTATAATTCACTTTGGTATTAATTGTTTCTTTTCCATCCGCTTTTCGCTTCTTTTTCACTGTTAACCATTTCCCACAGAATTTCAGGCCAGCACCAACCTGATCCACAACGGACAAAACTCCACCACCTACACACAAAAAAACTTTTCTTGTTTTTTACAAACCATTGCTTTAATTTTGACCAAAATAATCTAAAACCAATCATTAACAAAAGATTATTATGTGCTATATAAATGATATACAGCTGATTACCCCCCATGTATATATTTCTTGTTTGGGTGGTGGTTGTTTTGTGCGATGCATGTTGCACAACACAACAACAGCTTCTTTTGCGCAGACCCAACTTCTGTCGGGAGCACAGACCCTTTGGCAAAAAGCCTGCCCGACCATGGCCAGTCATCTTTGAGACTGCGGGCCGCCTTGCACTGAGAATTTATGGGTGTGGGCAGGGTGGCCCGAAAAGTCAATTTCACACCCTTAACAATCAACATATTTCTTATAAAAAATTTAATTTTATGAAATATAATATTTTATATTTTCTTACTGTTCTTACTACTGTAATACTTTTTACTTCTTGCAGCAAAGAGCAATTCAAAAATGAAGTCCAAGTGAATACAGTGGATCAACTTCAGACAACTACTGACACCGAAAGCAAAATCATTGCTTTCAGGGAAAGTATTGATGCAGTTAGAAACAATCCAAACCTTAAATCAGATAATGCAATCATGATACCTGACGATGCAGAATGGTTTGTTGAAGCACTGGCGAATTATACCTATGGCAATGCAGGATATGAGCGAACCGATCTTATTATCGACAGTGCCGTTTTTGTTGTTCCGGTCTCAGGAGGTAACATTGCGCTGACTGATGTGCGGGTGCTGTATGACGAGGCTGTAACAAAACTCTCAGCGCAGTATTCGGCGATTAGTGCTGAAAACAAACAATTGGTGTTTGCAGATATCACATTAAGAGAAGTCGATGAAAATACTGCAACTTTTGCACTCACTTCGGGTTTTGGAACTAATGAAGAAGAGCAATATGTCATTGATTATGCCTGGTATTGGGGCTGGGAGCTGGGCCGGTGCGATAGTTCAGGACTTGGTGTAGGCTTAGATGCTGCCGACATCATCATGAGTAAAGCCAATAGGTTAATAAGCGCACCTTCTGGAAACTCCTATTATACAAGTGTTTCATATATTACAAAATGGTATTGGGAAGTTCCTACAAATACTAATCCATACGGACCGTACATGCTTTTCCACGATTTTCAGGCCGGCACTTTAATTCATAGATGTTTATCTCCTGAAGAGATCAATTATTACAAAAATCGCATTATTGAAATCGGAAACATGTATAAACCAAGCAATAAAAGCATTATTAGTTTTCTTGTGGAGGACGCGACAGCTTTTGGAATATTTGGCAATGACACCTGGGACATGTGCCACACGGTTAAGACTAAGTATGCAATCTGGCATACTAGCAGCAATCCACCAGCGGATTTATAAATTACAATCGTAACAGACAGAGGGGTGAATTTCCCCTCTGTCATTAAATAATAGATTATGAAACCCATTTCTCTTTTTCTCTTTATAATATTGGTTATCAGTAATATATGTTTATCTCAGCAAACCTTTGAGACATTAATTAGAAATCCTGAAGATCAAGTAATTCATGATTTTTTGGAAGATAGCAATGGTAATTTACTACTTATTGGACGCAGTATTGCAGAAGGTCAAACCTATAACTCAAGCTTTCTTTTGAAACTTGACAGTAACGGTTGTGTCATTTACGAAAATTTTGATATTACCTCAGATACTATCTCGACAACTCTTACGAATATTTTTTATATCAACGAATACTATTACCTGATAGGAGCAGAAAAATCAACAGATACGCCTGTTTTCGAAATGATTGAGAATAAAATTTCTCTTATTAAGCTCAACAACGAGTTGCAACTAATTAGTCATAGAACTTTTTCAATTCCAGAGAACAGATGGTTTTCCTACATCAATTCCATTGTTGATTCCGACACCAATTTTGTTTTAACCGGTTACGTTACCAGATATGACACTACCACCAGCGGGGTTGTTTTTCGTAATCACGATGCTTTCTTTTATAAAATAAGTTTGGAAGGTGATTCTTTGGCTTCGCATTTTTATACCTCCGAAATCCCCTGGCATTTTTCATTTGATATCATTGAAAGCACAGACAAATCAAAATATTATGCCTACGTAAGCCATTTTATACCTGGGGCTAACCAATATGACAGTCAGCGCCTTACACTTGACAAAAACCTCGATAGTATTGCTCTTGAGCCAATACCTTTCTATATGTATGACCCTAACTCTCCGGTGTATCTCAACGAAACAGATGTGCTCATAAGTGGTAAAGGTACGGGAGATTATCCCCGTCATCATGTCATTGCAATCCATAATGAAGCTGGTGAAATCATCAACACCAATCATTTTAAAAAAGAACCCTACCGTGAGCAACCTCCAATGAAAAATGGCATAAGCAAATTTGGCGACAATATCTTTGTGGGTGGTATTTCAAATTTTGATATAGGGAATCCATTTTGGAGCAGTCAGAACTCATGGTTTCATTTGGTCAAGGTAAACACCGATTTATCAATGGTTTGGGAGAAATGGTTTGGTGGGGATGCCTATTATTTTATGTATAACATCCTTGCCACCCGCGATGGAGGTTGCATCATGGTTGGCAATCGTTATGACGACCAAACCCAAAATCAGGAACGGGATGTGTATATTGTAAAGGTAAACGGCGATGGCTTAATCGTGTGGGAGCGTGAAATTTCGATGAACGATCGTTTCTCAATTGTCTATCCAAACCCTGGCCATCAGCTCAACATCCGTTTGGCAGCGCAGCATTCGCAGGCATTACTCAGCCTGTTCGACCAATACGGACGACTTGTATTGCAGCAACAACTCACCCAACCCGAGAGTCTTGTTGAAACAACACATTTGCTTCCAGGCGTTTACCTTTATCAACTCGCAGGGTCTACCGGCCTGAGCGAAAGTGGAAAATGGGTGAAGAAGTAGGAAAGTGGGTTGATCTGTTGATCTGTTTATTCGTTATACTTGCGCAGACCAATAGCCTACTACAACGATCAGGCTGTCCCATATTATACCAAGAAGAAATGTAATTGTCCAATTTTCGCTCACTCAATTGGCCTAACATTTATAACCTTCGGCATTATACCATTACAGCTTTTGGATTCATCTATAAATCACTTTGGTATTATATAATCATTGTTTCGGGTGTTTTCAAAACCATTGATAGCCATGAAATGTTTCAGCTGTTCTATATCGGTCAAAGAAGTGATGGAAACAAATGGCTGCTCAACAACTGCAAACAAGACTTCTTTTTCTTTGACGAAACCCGCTAAGCGATAGGCCGTATCTTCAAAGAAAAAATTATGAAGCAGTAAACTGTGAAAGTAATCTCTCCAGCTTTGATAATAGATGCTGTCGTTGAGTTTGATCACATGGCTTGTGTCTTTCAGGTAAACCCGCTGCTCAGCTCCTTCGCTTACAAATTTGGATAAATCAATCGCGTCAATCCACAGATTTTGATCAGTGATCCAGACTTCTAAATTCTGTGTTTCCTGTTTCCTGACTTGCTTTGGACTTTCAGTTTCTCTGCTTGTTTGCGTGCAATCTCCAAGGTAACGGGTGATTGTTTGGATAATTGCTCCATGCCTAACCTGGCCCTTTCCTGTAATGACATCATAAATTTGCTTCTTTAAACTGGTATTCATTTATGCAAATATACAACAATTGTGAGGTTAAGGTTGTTTTGCTGGCAAGTTGATTCGTTGCGCGTTAGTTTAGAATGGTTTAGCGTTAATCGTGCTTGATTCACCAAAGGCGGACACAGTCTTTGGTCTTTTACATCAGGAGAAAGTACAGAAGGATGATTTTGATCAAGCCCTACAGGCTTGTTTTGAGGCATTGTCATACCTTGTCCCCTATGCTTCCGGCAGGGTTTTCTTGTTTTCAGCCAGCCCGTTAAGCCTGAAAGCTTAGTTAAAACACGAACAGGAGTGCAACCATCATAATCAATTTAGAACCAATCGATATAAAGCGTAATACACTGTTTTGCAACACATAAAATTGATAAATCATTCACTGCCCCAAAATTTAACAGTTGAACCCCTTGCTTTTTTTAAAAGTTTTGCTTACCATTGCTACCTAAAACAAACCAAACAATGTGCATGTCCCTTACCGAAAAGAACTACACTGCAAAGCAAGCCATGCTCAACCTGATACCTGCCACCCGCAATCTGGAAGGCAATGCGCTTGCCGGATACAACGACTACAAAACCATGATGCAGATGCAGATGGCATGGCAGCAGCAACGCAGCATTTTTGACCTTGACAGTTTAGAGGTAGCCAATCTGATTTTCATAGCTGAAAATAGCCAGGGAACGGCAGGCTTACAGGCTAAGGGGATATTGGAGTACGCATACGGACACCACTTCTGCAATTGTTTGAACATAAACGATATGAGTGGGCTAAAGCGAAGTGGCTCCATCAATCCTGACGACCTTGCCAAATTGCACGGTGTTGAAGTTAATGCTCATCCCAACCCAGCAAGCCAGTGGGTGGCTTTCAACTATACCTTGCCTGCAAATACTTACCAGGGTGAAATAAAAATCGTGGATGCAAAAGGAGCAGTAATTACTTCGTTTACTGTGACCGGCACGCAGGGCCAACAGGTTTGGGATTCCCGCAGTGTTACGCCCGGTGTTTATTTCTACACATTGAGTGTAGGAGAGTTTACAAAATCCGGTAAGATAGTGATAAACAAATAAATTGTTCACAAGCGCTATGGCAGTATTGCCATAGCGCTTAATTCATCTCAACATGAAAAATCTTGTCTTCTTATTACTTATTGCTGCGGCGCACCATCCACTTATTTTCAGCCAAAATTTTGAAACAATGTGGCAGAAGTGCATTGGTGGAAGCCAGGAAGAAAGACCAAGTGATATTTTGGCGGTAGAAGGAGGATATTTCATTGTTGGCGGCACATATTCATATGATGGAGATATTTCATTTAATCAGGGAAGCAGTGATGCTTGGGTGATAAAAATAGACAGCATCGGAAATATCTTATGGGAAAATACGTACGGAGGTTCAAATGGGGAGTTTTGGAGAAGAATATTACCGGCACCTGACAATTGCTACTATTTGCTTGGCGCCTCCGGTTCATGGGATGGAGATATCAGTTACGACCCCTATCCTGGTTCCAATGACTTGTGGATTGCAAAAATTGATAGTGTTGGCAATTTGATTTGGGAGAAGATAATTGGAGGCTGGATGATTGATATGATTGAGTCTGCAGCATTAGCCGGCGATGGCGGGGTTGTCGTTTTTGGCTGGACCGGCTCACAGGACGGAGAAGTAACCGTTAATTATGGCATGTATGATATGTGGTTGGTCAAGCTTAACAGCGATGGCGATATAGAGTGGGATAAAAGTTTTGGCACCGATGATTTTGACTATGGCCATGCCATTATTTCTACTTCTGACGGAGGCTTTTTGATTGGAGGAGCTTCAACCATTGGCAGCGGGGGGAATTTAACCTGTGTGCCTTACAATCTTAAAGCTATGGCCATTTTGATAAAGCTGGATTCTATGGGAAATATCGAATGGCAGAATTGCTATGGCGGAAGTGGTGACGATGGAATTTATGGGCTTTTAGAACTTAATGATGGCTATGGTTTTACTGCCTTTACCAGGTCTCCTGATGGAGATGTGTCGGGATATCATGGTGGAACTGACATTTGGTTTGTCCGTTTGGATATCACCGGCAACATAATCTGGGAACAGTGTTATGGAGGCTCCGATAGTGAAATTGCCCATCATCTTTTTGTAAACTCAAATGGAGATTTCACTATAATTGGTTACACCAAATCAAACAATGGAGATGTCAGTGGTAACAACTCAGTTGGTGTCAACAATGATATTTGGGTTTTCAGAATAGATAACCAGGGATTACTGTTATCGCAACAATGTTTTGGAGGTATTGGAAATGAAGCCTTAAACGGACATAAATTTGGTGTAGCCCAGAAAAGCGATAATACCTTTATTATAGCTACCATAACCAATTACGGCCCTTCCTTTGATGTAGGCTGCACCCCCTATGGTGGCAACGGTGACATAGATTACTGGGTATTTGAGATAATGCTGGATGATACGGTAAACGTAATAACACCTGTTGCAAGCACAAGGGAAATAAGGGTTTATCCCAATCCTGCAAAGGATTATCTCAATTTTGAAGTTGCGGGATTGAGGCTGGAAGGAGCTATATTAGGTTTGTTTGATGTTTTTGGCAGGCAGGTGGGATGGAAAGAAATCATTACAGACCTAACCATTATAAATGTAGGTGAGCTGCCGGGTGGGGTTTACTTTTACCGTGTGGCACTGGGGAAAACAACTTACTCAGGGAAAATAGTAATTCAAAGATAAGGTAATGCAGCAAAGAATTTTCAGGAACCAAGGCCAACAGGTATGGGATATTCGGGATATGAAGAAAGGTGTGTATTTGTATACACTTAAAGCTGGAGCAATAACCAAAAACGGTAAATTGATCATAAATTAATAACCTCGCGAACCATTCCTTATTTTTTAAGGGATGGTTCGCTTATTTATATAATGATGAAAACCATTTTAACTGTCTTATTGATTCTCTTCACTCTTATCGCCTCCGCACAAATCCCTGAAATAATCTGGCAACAGTGTTATGGAACACCTACAAGTGATGCTGCTTTTGGAATAGCACCAACTGAAAATGGATACATATTTGCTATTGAAGTGCGATCTGGAGATGGATTGACAAATTATCACGGATTGTATGATATTTGGATAGTAAATACCGACTCAACCGGAGAAATACTATGGGAAAAATGTTATGGGGGATCAGGTTACGATACGCCGAGAAAAATAATCAACAAAGGAAACAACGAGTACTATGTTCTTGGAGGCAGTTCATCAACTGATGGAGATGTGCAATCTTATAACCATGGAAATTCAGATCTTTGGGTTATAAAGATTAACGGACAAGGAGATTTACTATGGGAAAAATGTTATGGAAGCCCTGGAACGGATGAGCCTCGCGATATGATTCTTACCCCGGATGGAGGCTTTGCAATGCTTGCCAGAATCAGTTTCAGCGGTGGTGATATTAGTAGTTATTATGGGTCGTATGATAATTGGATTGCCAAATGCGACTCCTTAGGTAACATCGAATGGGAGATAACCCTGGGCAATAATGGCCTGGACAATTGTGTATCATTGATGATCAACAGTGCCGGCAACATCATGATGATAGGCGCAGCCCAGTGGCATGGCGGCCTGGTTGAATGTTATCCGGACGGGGAATGGGCTGATGTATGGATTGTAGAACTGGACATGCAGGGCAATATCATGGCGCAGTATTGTTATGGCGGCAGCCATTACGATCTGGGTTACATGATTATTGAACTGGATGATGGCTACGCTTTTGTTGCAGTTACTTACTCAAATGATGGAGATGTGTACGGTTTACACGGACTACCGGACTTTTGGGGTGATATTTGGGTGGTAAGACTGGATGATCAATTGGAGATTATTTGGCAGAAATGCATCGGAGGTTATGATAGTGATCACCCAAATTATATTTCTCAAACAGAAGATGGTGGGTTTGTGGTAATTGGCACAACCAGATCAAACGATGGCGATGTAAGCGGCAACCCTTCCTATCCCGGCACTTATGCTGCCATTTGGGTAGTTAAATTAAATGAACAAGGTGACATTGAATGGCAGCGGTGCTATGGGGGGTTTGGTTCTGAAAAGTTGGAGAATCCACATACCATCCTGAAGAAAAGCGATTATAATTACGTGATTGCAGCTTCCACAAATTTCAGCCCTTCGCATGATGTGCAGTGCGGTACATTCGGTGCAAACCGTAATGCGTGGATTTTTGAGATAGCGTTGCCGGATACTGTTAACATCGTCACCCCGCCAGCAAGTGCAAGAGAAATAAAGGTTTATCCCAACCCCGCCACCACCGAAACATGGCTGCAGCTGCCCGAAAACATAGTGCTTGAAAAGGCAAGAGTTGAGCTTTACAGCCCCACAGGCAGGCAACTATACAAGGCACAGCCAACAAGCCATTTTCATAAAATAGAAACCGCAAACTTACCCAAGGGTTTGTATTTAGTAAGGCTCTGGAATGGAGAAAAGTGGATGGTGGAGAAGCTGGTGGTGCGCTAGGGTTTGTTTTACCTTATAAACATTAAGCTACACAGCTTTTTGCCCGGGAAGGCTTCATCGGTCTGCAGGATCATGGTGATGATGTATGGTACAGAAACATTAAAATCAGAAAAATGTAATTTCATTTTTAACGAATTTTAGTAGGAACGCCTGATGAATAATTCGTCAGGCGTTTTTGTTTTTTAAGATCATCTTTACATTTTTGAAACGCATATCCATCGGCATTATACCATTACAGCTTTTGGATTTATCAATAATTCACTTTGGTATTAATTATTTCTTTTTCATCCGCTTTTTGATTCTTTTTCACTGCCAACCTTTGCCCACAGAATTTCACCTCAAAGTTATAGGTTTTAAGATTCTGTGCAAACCAAATGTGGGTTTTTCAAAATTTTACGTCAATGTTGTTCGGAGAAGCATCAATTATAGCGATTGTGCCTTCACAACTGTCCAACAAAATGAAATGAGCCTGTGATTCAACTTCTGGCACACGATCCGGCACTTTTAAAAATCAATGAATAATTCTGAGAAAAAACTGAATTTTTTTGCCTCTTTTAATCTATTATATATCAGACGTTTATAAAATACTTTCAAAAAAAGTGAAAAAAAATTCATTTTTACTATGCGTTTTTGACTTCTCAGGGTATTAATGTTATGGAGATAACAAAAATTCATTTGGTCTTGGCCAAATGGGTAAGTAACAAAAAATAAAATGAATAATGAATAAAGAAAATCAAATGCCAATAGCAAAGTGCTAAAAGCCATCAAACACAAACACAATTGACAATGAACAATATAGTTAAAAAACGAGAAATTGAACCTCTGCCTGGGTTGATTGAGAAGCAGAATGGCGGATTCGCAATTCATTTAGTGGAGAAGCTATGTGTTTCAATACCAACGATTGAAAACTATTTGGGCATTTTAAGAAAAGTGAGCCACAACATCAATTATAGTCCCAAAATGAAAAGCCATTATTTTTTTGATCAAAAACCAAAAATAATTGGAATACCATCAGTTTTGTATGGAATTAATGGTTTACCTTTGCTACAAGACAACGAACAAAAACAAAACTCACAAAAGATGCTTTCAAAATCTTTTACAAGAAGCGATGGCCAGCCACCTTTCACAGAAAAAACCACTGAATGTGACTGCTTCTCAACGAAGGAAGTATTAAGGATGAACCAAAAACTAATATATAGCACTAATTTGCACAAACACAAAGCCATATTGCTTTTAAGTAGTATAGTGGTGAATTTGTATATGTTTGTAATACAAGCGTTTACCCCCCCCCCCTGCAATTTCAACAACCATACTATCACAGCCAAACATGGCTAAACATTTCATTGCTTGTTGCGGATTTTCACAGTTTTTGCGATGAGGTACTTTTTTGCAATCAATATGTGCCTTGTTGCACAACAAAATATATAATTTGGCTTGGGAAAAATAAATTAGAGTCAAAACAATCGCTGTGTTACACAAAAAAACATTTACAATATTTCATTTACACTTATAACGATCAAAACTTTAACACATAATTTTATGAAAACAAAAGTAATCCTGGTATTATTCCTTGCTGTTATACAGGGTATTCAATTTCAATTGATAGCTCAACAATGGGCTTCAAACGGTGCACAATGGCATTACAGTTATGATAATTTTGCCACGACTGGCTATGTGCATATTGAGTATATTGGTGACACGGTGTTGGTTTGTGAGAGTACTGCAAAGCAATATCAAAATTGTAAAATTCTTAATAAAACAAGATATTCCTTTGATTACCTCAGTGGTAATTATAATACTCAAAACCTAGGCCATGAATATACATGGGCTAATGATGATTCTGTATTATTGTATAGGCATAACCGGTTTTATGTTTTGTATGATTTCTCGGCTGAAATTGGAGACATTTGGACAATTCCAGAGACATATTATACTGGTTGTGATACCATAGGAAAGGTTAAAGTTATAGGTGTTGGCGATACACTGATTAATTCAGAGTCGCTGAGATATGTTATATTATTACCTGAAGAATCCTCCTATTGGGCAATACGAGGTATGGTTATCGAAAAGATTGGCCCTATAAATTGGTATATGTTCCCTGAAGGTGAAGGATGCATAGCTGATTTGATGGAGGGTGGTAATTTTCGATGCTATCAAGACGATCTTTTCGAATTTCAATCAGGTATCGTGTCTTATTGTGATTTTGTCGTCTCAACCCCTGAAAATTTTCTGGAAAGAAGGATTAATGTTTTCCCAAACCCCGCAGCGAATTTACTGAGGATTCATAATCCCACAAAAGCAATTGTCCAAGTTTCAATAAGCGACCTATTTGGTAATATTATCTATAAGTCTGATTATGTGGATGATTCAATATACATTGATGTTAGCCATTTTAAAGATGGTCTTTATCTAGTTATTTTTACGAATAATAAATTAATGTTTGAAACAATTAAATTACAAATAAAAAAATGAAAAAATCAATTATAGTTACAGCATATTCGATTCTATTATTATGTTCTTCCATACTTAATGCACAAAACCCAGATTCCTGTTGTCAATTAATGGAAAGTCCGGAATCTCTTCAGATGTTTAATGGCAGTTGCAGTACAGACCCTCATGGTGAGTGGGAAGTTTATAGAAACATGAACACCTATATTCCGACCATGAATCCCTTAGCCCCATTCAGTAATTCGCCTATCAAAACAATTGAGATTAATATCAATATTATTCAGAAAGACGATGGCAGTGGTAATTTTGAGAATAATCAAAATACCATTGATAGGCTAACAAACATTATCGGGTATATCAATTCCTTCTTTTCTAACTATTCACCATCTGATCCAATCAATTGGGTTCAAGAGTTGCCTAATTATGATTCAAGAATTAGGTTTTCGTTGGGCGAAAGTGGTAATGAAAGGATATACTTTTATAAAAACTCAGCATCTTGGGGCAACTTTCATCCAAGCACATTAATTGAACCATATATTGCTGAACACCACCCAGAAAGGCTTGAACAACTAAATTTATACATTTTTGGCAATCCAAACAATTATAATTGGGCGCATGCAAATTTTCCAAGCTGGGTAAATTTCAACCATAACTCCTGGGCAGTAATGTTTTATTGGGGGTCTCAAGTCGAAGACTGGGCCAAATCAACACTCTTAGCACATGAGTTTGGTCATAATTTTGAGCTTTTACATACATATCTTGGTGGAGGTGCAAGCGCAATATGTGATCAATCAAACGAGAATTTTCTTCAGGACGTTTTTCTTGTAGATTTACCATCAACGAGTAATTGTCCCCATACTGGAGGCTGGAATAACGATCCATATTTGGTTAATGGAGATAGGATAACGAACAATCTATTAGGTGGAACAAGTGACCAAAGATATATCAGTCCTCAACAAGCCGGTCAAATGCACCGTTCACTTGCCATAACTTCAATGCGAAAGTACGTATCCTGCGAGAAATCAGACACCCCTATCGTAATCTTTGATAACAAACTTTGGGACTTTGATATTAAATTATATCGGGATTTAATTATTGATCAAGGTGCACATTTGACCATTAGTTGTAATTTGGTTATGCATCCAGACGCAAAAATAATTATCAAGCCTGGAGGTTTATTAACTATTGATGGAGGTAGAATCAGTAATGACATCTATGAAAAGAAACCCTGGCAAGGCATCGAAGTCTGGGGCAACAAACTACATTCACAAAGCCCTGATCAAAATGGAGTTGTATACCAAGGAACACTTGAACTTAAAAACGGTGCTATAATAGAAAACGCAATCACTGCCGTTGCTTTGTGGAATCCGGGCGATTACAATTCTACCGGTGGAATTGTCATTGCCAATGATGCCATTTTTCGCAACAATACCAGGTCTGTACATGCGCTAATGTACTCGAACTTCAACCAATACTTCCCCGAACTGCTTTTACCAAACCGCAGCTATTTCAAAAATTGCACCTTCGAGCTGACAGAAGACTATCATGGAGATGAAACATTCTACAAACATGTGGATCTCTTCGATGTATTTGGTGTTGATTTCAAAGCCTGTAATTTCTCCCTTGATCCTAATGCCCCAAACATTGGTACTTTTAACCACGGCATTGCAGCTTATAGCGCAGGCTTTAACCTGTTGACGGTTTGTTCCAATACCAGTGTAATACCATGCCCCAGCTATGTGGGTAACACTTTCAATGGTTTTAACCGTGCCGTTTCATCATCGAGTGCTTTGTTATCCAGCCCATCTTTCTTCGTGACCGGGGCTGATTTCAGCAACAATGCCTACGGCATACATGTGAATGATGTTGGAAATTTTACTGTGATTAACTCCAACTTTAATGTAGGTATCGAAAACTACAATGGTGGGTGCAAAATTGGCCCGGGAGTAGGCATTTACACCAACCTTTCTACCGGCTTTGCCATTCAGGAAAACAACTTCACCAAATTCACATCCGCACCGCCGGGCACCTATTATGGCACCTGGATCAACAATACCCATCAAGCTGATGAAGTGTACAAAAACAATTTCACCGGCCTGAAATACGCTAATTACTCCGAAGGTAAAAACTGGTGGGACACTGATAGGTTCACAGGCCTGGCCTATTACTGCAACGAAAACCAAAACAACTATGCCGATTTCTATGTGGGAAGGGATGCATCGAATGAAGGCGGAATTCAATCCAAACAAGGGGATTTGAGCCATGATGCCGGCAATACCTTTACCCAAAGCGGAGCCACCTGGCATTTTTACAATGATGGCAATCACCTTATCGAGTATTACCATAACAATGGTCAGGCAAACAAAATACCTGATATAAACCTGTTATATCAGGTGATGCCCTATGGCATAAACTACAACAATAGTTGTCCATCCTATTATGGTGGTGGAGCTAGCGATAATCCTATGGCCATGAGTGCGGCCGAGCAGCAGCAGGCAGAACAGCTGTTTATCGCAAACCTGAATGATTACAACAATGTAAAAACGCTCTACAGCTCGTTGATTGATGGCGGTAATACAGGTGGTACTTTATTCGATATACAAACCGCTCACCCTGACGATATGTGGGCTTTGAGGGCGCAACTGCTTGGCAAATCGCCTCACCTGTCAATAGGGGTGTTGAAGGAAGCTTCTGACCGCACCGATGTGTTCAACGATGCTGCCTTGTTTGATATATTGGCAGCCAACCCTGATGAATTGAAAAAAGCGGAGTTGATCAACTATCTGGAACAAAAAGCGGAGCCTTTGCCTGACTATATGGTGAACATATTAAAGCAGGTTGCTGAAGGAACAACATACAAAACCGTATTGGAACAGCAAATGGCTCATTACAACAGGAACAAAACGCGGGCTGCCCACAATATGATACGCCATATAGCGCATGACAGCATTGTGGACAACAATCTGCTGCGGCAATGGCTGAACAATCTGGGTGGCATACAGTCTGACAAGCAAATTATCGGTACTTTTGTACAGGAGGGCAATTATGCCAACGCACTGACCTTGGCCAATATGCTGCCTCAATTGTACAATTTGCAAAATGATGAGTTGATAGCCCATAACGATTATTTGGAAATGCTCAACCTACAGCACACACTTCACCAACAGAACCGCAATCTTTTCCAGTTGAGCGGGGCAGAAAAGCAACAGCTTGATGTATTGGCAACAGGTGTGGGTACTGCCGCCCTGCAAGCAAGGGCTATTTTGGAAATGGTTTATCACGAATATACAGAACCCTGCCCTTGCATGGACCAAACAGGCTCATTAAAGAATGCAGACATTAACCTAAGCAACCCGGCAAAAGAAAGCTTGCTGTCGGTTACGGCAAAACCAAACCCTGCAAGTGACTGGGTAGTGTTTGAATACAGCTTGCCAGGCGAAACCCGTGAAGCAACCATTCGTATTTCCGATGCCGGTGGACGGATTGTTGAAACCATGTCAGTGTCAGGTAAGCAAGGCCAGAAAATGTGGGATACACGTGGATTGGTATCCGGAACATACTATTATGTCCTTATTAATGCAGGTGAATACAAATCCGGAAGGATTGTATTACACAAGTAAATAAACCAAACTTGCTGTGCAGTCTTTTCACTGCACAGCAGGTTTTTTCAAATACAATGACATTATGATAAGGTCGATTTCGATATTCATGGTTCTGTTTTTCATTCATCTGGCAACCCTTGCCCAGCACTACCAGTTCGAGTGGCAAAACTGTTTTGGGGGCACAGGCTTTGATGAGGCATATAGTATTGCCCAAACAGAAGACGGCTATATTGTTGCAGGTTTACACAGGTCAACAGATGGGGACGTAACGGAATATTATGGGGCCCCTGATGGTTGGGTGATCCGACTTGACCAGGACGGACAAATGATATGGCAAAAATCTTATGGAGGCTCCAATGGGGAATATATCAAGAGTGTTTTTTCAATGGCTGATGGAAATTTCCTGCTTGCCGGCCAGACAGCATCCCATAACGGCACCATTGATTATAACCCATACCCGGGAACCTGGAGCTATTGGTTTATGAAAATTGACGGGCAGGGCAACATCATCTGGCAAACCATTGCAGGCGGGCCAAATACCAATTGGCTTTGGGGGGCGTACCCCACGGCCGATGGTGGGATTATTGGCGTGGGTGAGATCGTTGGTGGTGGTGGTGATATATCCAATTATTTTGGTTCCATTGATGCCTGGGTAGTCAAACTGGATGCCAACGGACAGGTTGAGTGGGACTATACAGTGGGCACCGATAGAATCCAATATGGTAACTCGGTGATACAAACCTCCGATGGGGGTTACCTCGTAGCCGCCAACGGCCTTATTGGTCTGGAAGGTAGCCTTGATTGCGAGTCAACCCACTGGGCAGCAGGCATACTCGTTAAGCTTGATGCCAACGGTCAGAAGGAATGGTCGCGCTGCTATGGTGGCACAGGGGACGAAACAATAAATGATGTTGCAGAAGTGGATGACGGTTATGTTTTTACCGGCATAGCAGCCTCAAGCGATGGCGACCTGACCGGTTGTGGTTTGCACAATCCTAACTCTGACCGTCCAACCGATGTATGGGTAGCCAAAATTGATTTCGAGGGCAATATGCTGTGGCAACATTGCTACGGTGGTAGTGGCCGCGACCAGGGAAATACCATTAAAACACTACCTGAAGGTGGACTGGTATTGACTGGAACAACCCCATCACATGATGGGGACGTGTCGCTCAATTATGGGTTGCAAGGCAACCCAAACATTTGGTTATTACGGTTGGATGACGGAGGCCAATTACTTCATGAAGGATGTTACGGTGCTGCTTTAAGAACAAACTCTCTGGGCAGAAATAATTTCGTTGTACTTAACAATAATCGACTGGTTGCTGTTGGCACCACAAGGTCGAAAGCACACCACCCACCAGAATACCAAGGCAATGTGGATTGCGGCAATTACAATACCGGTATGAATAGTTCAGACTGGTGGGTTTTCGAAATATACGATACCACGGTATTTGTGCAGGAGCATCTCAATCCCGCACTTTTTAAGCTTTTCCCCAACCCCGCCACCACCGAAACATGGCTACAGCTGCCCGAAAACATAGTGCTTGAAAAGGCAAGAGTTGAGCTATACAGCTCTTCAGGCAGGCTCCTCTACAAGGCACAGCCAACAAGCCACTTTCATAAAATAGAAACCGCAAACTTACCCAAGGGTTTGTATTTAGTAAGGCTCTGGAATGGAAGCAGTTGGATGGTGGAGAAGCTGGTGGTGAGGTAGGGTCTGGATTTTCCGTGGTGGAAGCATGTTCAGTTTAAACAGATTTGTTTTTGCTGTCCCTTTTATTATTGTGGCAATGGACTACAATCGGAAATCAAGTTTCACGATTGGCACAAAAAAGCTGTTGCTGAGCCTGCTTTTTGTAGTGCTTTTCTTTTTGATGTTTGGTTCCTATGTGCATCTTCAGAATTTCCTGAAATTCCTTTTTCTGGCCGTCATCCTTCCACTTGCAATAAAGCATGAAAGTAAGCCTGTTTCTGTCATGGCACTTCTTCTGCTCATTGGATTGAATGTCTTTTTTCAATTGTTTTTCTACATCCGTTTTCTCACCGGAGGATGGATTGGATAAGAAATCACGAATTTTTTAGTTTTTTTTCTTTCTGTTAATCGTCATTCATCCTCCATTCACCGACCCGATTCCCCTGTTCGCCTAATAAGCATTTCGCTGTTTGCAATCCTGAACTATTTTTGCTTCAGATAAACATTAATAATTTTAACACTACTTAAATACTAAAGCTCATGGAAACGAAAAACACTTCATTAGACAGAAGGATGGTTGCAGGGGTTCTTTTAATCCTCGCCGGTGGTTTGCTGCTGCTCGACAGCGCCGACCTGCTTCCTTTCGACTTGCGCCACTACTTAATTTCATGGAAGACCCTTCTTATTGGTATTGGTCTTATCACTTTATCGAACCGTGAAAACCGCACTACAGGATGGATACTCATTGGAATCGGCCTTCTATTCTGGATGCCTGAAATAATGAACTACCGCATTCGTATGAGCGCAATCTTCTGGCCCGCCGTGCTCATCGGTATCGGTTTGATTGTTATCACACGTAGGTCAACACCTAAAGGTGAAAATTTCCCAAAAAACAAACATGTTTTTGCAGGTAGCAACCGCGATCATGTGAATCCGGAAGATTTTATCGACGAAATGGCCATCTTTGGCGGAGGAAATACAAAAATCATTTCTCCCAACTTTAAAGGTGGAAAAATAACAGCGATTTTTGGTGGTTCCGACATCAATATGATGTCTTCAACCCCTTCAAAAGAAGGTTGTGTTATTGATACTTTTATGCTTTTTGGTGGTACAAATCTCATTATTCCGGACGACTGGCAGATAAAATCAGAAGTTGTTTCCATCTTTGGCGGATACAGCGACAAACGAATGTTGCCCGTTGTAAGCAATCCTGAAAAACAATTACTGATTAAAGGAATGGTGCTCTTTGGCGGAGTAGAAATCAAAAGCTATTAAATCTCAAGATCCAACAAGGCTTCAAAAGCTGTGAAAGCGGAAATGCCTTAACGGGCATTTCTTTTGAAATAAATTATCTTTACGGTAACAAAAGCATTGGCACTGACGTCCAAACCACACAATCTTTAATTTAAAAGTCTGTTCATATGCTGAACCCATTTGTTAAGAACCGCAATTATTTTATCACATATCTGGCTGTCTGGATGATGATTATAGTCATCCAGACAATCATTCTGAACTATTATCAGGACATTGATCTGCTGGCAAGTATCACAGATGCGGCTGTCTTCAACGGTATTCTGGCACTCATAGGATTTAATCTCTGGTACGTGCTCAAGTTTAATCTCAAAGACCATCAAAGTCTTTTCGATCTGATCATTAACCATCTCCTTGCTGCTATTATTACCATTGCCATTTGGCTGATTTCAGGATACTATCTCCTTGTATCACTCGAAAGCGCCAATGCAGATTATCTGACATTTTTAAACATGTCGCTTCCCTGGCGGGCCATCATAGGTTGTTTCATCTACCTCATTTTTATACTCATCTATTATATGATGCTCTATAATGAAGACATTCAGCAGAAAATGCGAATTGAAGCTGAACTCAACAACCTTGTCAGGGAAGCAGAACTCAATGCATTGAAATCGCAGATTAATCCACATTTTTTGTTCAACAGTCTCAATTCAATCAGTTCATTGACGATGACTGATCCGGATAAAGCGCAGGAAATGGTGATCAAACTGTCTGATTTCATGCGCTACTCTTTGAGCCACGACCGCAACGAAACCACGAGCCTGAGGCGCGAACTTGAAAATGCACAACGGTATCTCGATATCGAAAAAGTTCGTTTTGGCAAGCGATTGAGATATGTATCAAATGTTCCAGAGACCTGCCTGGATGTTTCAATCCCTAACATGATTCTTCAGCCTTTGCTCGAAAATGCAATCAAACACGGCGTGCACAACAGTACCGAAGAGGTACTTATTGAGCTGCGTTGCGAACCTTCAGAAAAGTACATAGAGTTGCACGTTTTGAACGATTTCGACCCTGAAGGCACGCGCCCGAAAGGTGAGGGCATTGGACTGAAAAACATCCGGAACAGACTTCAACTGCTCTACCATCGCAACGATTTGCTGCAAATTAAGCTTGGTAAAATAGAATTTGAAGTAATTTTACGCATCCCAAAAAATCCAACAGCATGACAGCCAAAATACGTACCCTCATTATCGAAGATGAAGAACCTGCACGCAACCTGCTCCGTACCTTTCTTGAAAGTTTCGAAGAAATTGACCTGATCGGTGAATGCAGTGATGGATTCAGCGGACTGAAAACCATCAACGAGCTGCAACCTGATCTTGTTTTTCTTGACATACAGATGCCTCGTTTGACTGGATTTGAACTACTTGAGTTGCTCGATGATATTCCGGAAATTGTTTTTACCACTGCCTACGATGAATATGCCCTCAAAGCCTTCGATCTGAATGCAGTAGATTACCTGATGAAGCCTTTCTCAAAACAGCGCCTTCGTCAGGCGGTCGATAAAGTCATCGAACGTTTTCGGATTAAATCTTCCGGAAAAGAAAAAGTTTCGCAACTTGTTGAGCAGATGCATCAAAAAGCACGGCCTTTGGAAAGGATTGTCGTGAAATCAGGTTCCAAAATTCATGTAATTCCTATTCAGGATATCGAACAACTGGAGGCGCAGGACGACTATGTAATGATTCATACGGCGCAAGGCCGTTTCATGAAAAAGGAAACGATGGCTTCCATGGAACAAAATCTGCCCGAAGATAGTTTCATCCGCATACATCGCTCACATATCGTAAATGTCTCGCAGATTCAACGAATCGAACAATATGGCAAGGAGAGTTATTTGCTCATTCTCAAAAACGGCAATCAGGTCAGCGTGAGCAAAAGCCGTATAAAAGACTTGAAAAGGGAACTCGATTTCTGATGTTTTCCTTTTAAACCAATTTTAAATGCCGATGCTACATGAAAATAGTCCGATGATCCGCCTTTGGCGGAGAAATTGAACTATATTGAATGTGCAATCGGTATTTCACCTCCAACCCCTTCGGGCATACGCGTCAACTTAACAAATCCATCTATTTGGATAACAGCGACTTGCTTGCTTTAATACGTCTGAGTATGTAAGTGTCTCTGTCTTCAATTAGCCATTCCATTTCCTCGCCCTTTTCAATCTGCCCTGCTTCTGCAACAGCAGCCGGGAAATTGAC
>Ga0208244_100537_pt1 | contig 34437 bp, 25 predicted proteins | sample SubbioCR12Aug_5A_FD_184828 | JGI IMG/M metagenome (GOLD analysis project Ga0208244, IMG submission 184828) | Serpentinite rock and fluid subsurface biosphere microbial communities from McLaughlin Reserve, California, USA - CR12Aug_5A (SPAdes) | ecosystem: Environmental > Terrestrial > Deep...
GGATAATAATTGGAATGAAAACACAATGACGTTCAAGAATTCCCCTAAGGCGGGAATTCACATAAACAATTCGCAGCCATTTGTCAGCGGTGCATGGACCGAGGTCGATATCAGCAGTTATATCAAGGCCGAAGGTACCTATACTTTGGTGCTGACGACCTCAAGTGACACGACCACCAAACTGGCATCCAGAGATTCGGGCAGCAACGCTCCGCAACTTGTTGTCTCCACTATCTCTCAAGTCGCAACAAATACCCCGACCGCGACGAGCGTTCCTCCGACCGCCACAAATACCCCGACTGCGACGAGCGTTCCCCCGACCGCAACAAATACCCCGACCGCGACGAGCGTTCCCCCGACTGCCACAAATACCCCGACCGCGACGAGCGTTCCCTCGACTGCCACAAATACCCCGACCGCGACAAGCGTTCCCCCGACTGCGACAACGGCAACAAGTTTTACGTTTATCACGGTTGCCGATACCTACGTGGCCCAAGACTACCCCGATACCAATTTCGGGACGAATCCGTCGCTTCGCCTGGATAACACACCGCTCATGCGCAGCTATCTGCGTTTTACAGTCAGTGGTTTGAACGGCGGCACCATTCAATCTGCCAAACTCCGTCTGTATGCCAACAGTGCCAGTGATGTTGGATACTCTGTCTATGCTGTTTCGGATAATAATTGGAATGAAAACACAATGACGTTCAAGAATTCCCCTAAGGCGGGAATTCACATAAACAATTCGCAGCCATTTGTCAGCGGTGCATGGACCGAGGTCGATATCAGCAGTTATATCAAGACCGAAGGTACCTATACTTTGGTGCTGACGACTTCAAGTGACACGACCACCAAACTGGCATCCAGAAATTCGAGCAGCCAGGCTCCGCAGCTTGTTGTCTCCACTATCTCTCAAGTCGCAACAAATACCCCGACCGCGACGAGCGTTCCCCCGACCGCAACAAGCGTTCCTCCGACCGCAACAAATACCCCGACCGCGACGAGTGTTCCTCCGACCGCGACAAGCGTTCCCCCGACCGCGACACCGACGGTGACGCCTGCCAATACACCCATCAGCGGTACGGTTTGGTACGTTGATAATACGGCAACCGGAAGTAATCTGGGAACCTCCTGGAACAATGCCTGGAAAAGTTTTGCTGATGTTAACTTCAGCGCAATGGGCAGTGGAGCTACTTTATACATTTCCGGAGGAACTACCTCGAAAACTTACACGGGAACTATCAATGTCCCAGCCGGTACCACCGGCACCACTATCACCAAGGGTGTCGATGCCGGGCATAATGGTGAAGTAATTTTTGATGGTAAAGGTTCGACCCAGTACGGAATCAACATCAATGCCGTAGGTACACCCGTCAAAAACCTAATCATCTCCAACTTGACTTTCAGAAATTACGCTTGGTCGGGCGTATATGGTTCAGGGATGAATTCCGGAGGTCTTCAAGGCATCACCGTAGATAATTGTAAATTCCTCGATTTCAACCGGGCCGGCGCCTTTTTCCAAGGCAATAACAATATCAACAACAATTACAACATCGTGGTCAAGAATTCCTATTTTGATGACAACAATGCTGGAACCGGCCAAAGCGATGGTATCTACGTTCAGGTGCTGAAAGATTTTACTGCCGATAACAATTACATCATTCTCGACAATAACTATACCGAAGTAAACTTACACTCCGACAACATCCAAAGTTTTTGGGTAGATAATGTGACGTATTCCAACAATGTGTTAGTTCAGGTAAGCAATAAAACCCTGGGAACACAAATGTTGTTTACTGAAAACGGTCATGGCGTGCATGTATTTTTAAATAACATTCTTATCAAGAACATGCCGTACGCCAGCGATTCCGCCCTGCGCCTAAAAAGCGGAAGTGGGTCCACGTTTACAGCGAAAGTTATCGGCAATACCTATTATGGGATGGGCCCAATACTAAACTCTGATACTGTAAGTGTCATAAAAAACAACATCTTTTATGGCATTAGCCAGCCTAGCACTTCCATACCCTTCTATCGTACACTAAGCGGAAGTGATGTTTCCCACAATATTTTTTATGACCCCAACAATAAGTTTCCCAGTTCATCAGGCGGGGTGGAAGTTAATCCGATGTTCGTTAGCACTAACTTCAATAGCATCGATTTACGTCTACAGTCGAATTCTCCCGCCATCAATACGGGTGTAAACCTCGGGTCACAATATATTATGGATATTGAAGGAAAATTGCGAGGCGAAGTTTGGGATATCGGTGCTTATGAATTAAAATAATCCGCACAGTTTTGAAATATTAAGGTTTTGCTCGCAAATGGAATCCCATAGCATCAGACTAATTTCTGGAAAATCAACCCAGTTGCAGGGCAGCATGCACATGTTCAGATGGATGTCAATGACCATGGCGACAAACTAGCTTCACAATTTAGGGGCTGTCCAAATCGGACAGCCCCTTTGCATTCTCCCAACATTCCGAACCCTACGGGTCGAGAAAATAACAATTTTGGATGGGTTTTGCTTTTGCGCTGTACGGGGCCAACTTGATGGTCGATGGCTTCGATCAGCCCTGTTTCTTGGCTGATCCCAGCTACGATGCCGAGATAATCCAATCGTTGCGTTTCAAATCGCTGTCCCGTTTCCATCCGCCAAGCTTACTTGATTATTCCCAAAATCGGCATCCAAAGGTGCGGAATGTGGGATACAGTCAACCCGCCCAGATTAAAATCATTCACGGCCGCATCTCCAAGAGGGAATCCCGCCGTGCTATAATTTACAGCAGTTCGCGTCGTGCCAACTCACGGCGGGGGTTAGATCCGCATGTGTGTTAGCGCACACGTGTGGATCGCTATTTATGCGTAACATCAGATATTAATACTGACCCAGTTCTACGGGGGGCATTCTCAGATAATTTGTAGCTCGCTTTTTGGATTGGATATCAGATATTACTCGAGATACTTGCTCTGTCTGTAATTCCAATGCATTTGCAATTTCATTAATATTTACCCCTTTTTCATATCCTATCCAAATTGTGTCCAGAATTTCGAATGGTACTCGATAAAAGAACTCCTCTTGCGTGCTTCCGCCCGGATACGTGTCTGTTGTGGGAATTCTTGATCGAATTTCATCCGGGATATTTAAATATTTAGCCAGTTGAAAAATTTGGGTTTTATAGAGGTGCAGAATCGGACTTATATCCACGCCGCCATCACCCCATTTCACAAAAAAACCTAAATCATGTTCATTCTTATTCGCTGTACCAATCACTGCATAATTACGAGCCTCAGCATGATAATACAAAATGCTCATTCTGCTACGCTGTTTAAGATTTGATGCCGCGACAATCTGTTGATATTCATCTTTGGGCAAACGCTTGCTTATTTCATTTCCATCTGGCGAGGTTACCACCAGTCTATACACATTCATTGCATCCTGGTGAAGCAGATCTGGCGGCAGGACAATCTTTGTGGCCCATCCTGGTTGATGATATTCGGGAATGACTCTGCTTATCGCATCATCCCTTCGTTTGTAACAACTAAAACCTTCCAGCGCATCTGAAATAGATTCAGTAACAGTATTGACGCCTAGCATGTCAGCCAGGTTTTTAGCCAACCTGGCACTATCCAGGTCAGATTCTTTTTCCGGCATTAGAACCCCTAATACGCGCTCTGCACCAACGGCTTTAACAATCAATGCCAGAACTACTGACGAATCGATACCGCCGCTTATTCCAACAACCCCTCCCTGCTTTCGTAATGTATCAAGAACCAATGGTCGTAATTTTCCGCAGATCCTGTTTGTTTCATCTTCGGGATCAATATTAAGCCACTCCCGGCTAAATTCTTTTGGCAACTCGGATTTGGGAAATTCCTGGCGAGTGTTCATACAACCTCCAATCGGATATTACCGCTCAATAACTTTGAGAACGGTTGGATTAATTGCTTTTAACTGAAAGTTCTTAATAAAGAGCTGATGTAGTAATTGGATGGAAATAATGCCTGCAACAGCCATCGCATCCACCTCACTGAGCTTACTCGCACTGGATGCTTTTTCTATCATTGCCATAGCAGCTCCAGTATTAAAAAAACCATTTTCCTTTATACATTTTTCAGAGAGTAATTCTTTAACATAATCCGGAGGCTTTGTGAAAAAACATTGGTTTATTGGAGCACGAAAAGGTTTCTTTCCCCTTTTCCATATGCTAACCGGTAATAGTTTTGCCCCCAGGCGCTTCAATATCCATTTTTCTTTCAGGCCATTTAATTTAAGAGTATCAGGCAGACGATTGCAGAACTCGACCATACGATGATCAAGGAAAGGCTGGCGCGCCTCCACCGAATTAGCCATCGCCATCCGGTCACCTTGCGAGGATAATAGATAGGGAGACATGAATGTCATGATTTCAAGGTATTGCGCTTTGGCTAGAGGCGACCATCGAAAAAAGTTTGCCGGGAGGCTGTCAAAAGATAATTGAAGTTTTTGATCTGTGCTTCGAATAAAACGCAAATTTCGCGCCGAATTATTCCATCGCAACACATGTGAGTAATATGGGGAGTCAGTTTCGAGCAGCCCTTTCTTGAAAAAGGCTTTCAGATAATCCACTTGTTGAGCAGAAAAACTCTCAATATCACTATACAGGCGTTTAAATAACAACGGTCTTAGAGCAGATTCAGGATCTTTTGCCCAAAAACGCCGAACCTGCATTTCCTTAAAAATATCATAACCCGCCAAAAACTCATCGGCGCCTTCCCCTGTTAGGACAACCTTGTATCCAGAGTCGGCTACCAATTTGGATAACAAGAACATGGGAGCAGGCGCTGTACGCAATATCGGTGTTTCGGTGTGCCAGATAACATCCGGGAAAGCAGATCCTATATCCTCGTAACTGCACTTCACAATGTTGTGCCTGGCGTTGAAATAATTCGCCACTTCAAGTTGGAAATGGCTCTCATCAAATTCGGGATCGGTAAAGGAGATTGAAAAAGTCTCGAGTGGATAATTTGAGTGGCTGCGAATTAAAGATGTAATGATGGATGAGTCTAATCCTCCACTCAAGTAAACGCCCACCGGAACATCTGATCTTAATCTGAGGCGGGTGGAATCAATGAGGAGACTCTCCAGTTCATCAAGATATTCATTTTCTGTGTGGGAGGAAATTGGCTGTGCAAAATCCAGGGACCAGAAAGCCTCCACAGAAATTTGCCCTCTTTTCGCAATCAAGTAATGTCCAGGGGGTAATTCTTTGATACCTGTAAAAATTGATCTTGGGCTTTGAACACTCCAAAACGTAAAAACCTGCTGAAGTGCATTCGGATCAATTTCTGCTCGAATACCAGGATAAGCCAATAGAGCCTTAATTTCAGAACCAAATATAAGTTTCTTCTCATGGATAGTATAAAAAAGTGGCAGGATCCCAAGACGATCTCTTGCCAAAAATAATGTTTGATTGACATTATCCCAAATCGCTAGTGAGAATTGCCCATTTACTCGCTTAAGAAACGTAACGCCGAATTCTTCATATGCGTGCAATAGCGTTTCGGTATCGCTCTTTGTCTTGAAGCGATGACCACGTCTCTCGAGCTCTTCTCTCAATTCGATATAGTTGAAGATTTCGCCGTTAAAGACAATCCACAGGGTTTCGTCCTCATTGCTAATAGGCTGATTCCCAGTTTCCAAGTCAATAATACTAAGACGAGCATTACCCAATGACACATCTTTATCAGAATAGATCCCACAACCATCTGGGCCGCGATGGCGGATCATTTCCAGCATTTGTTGAATCACCGATCTATCGATGCGGTGAGAGGGTGATACGTTTAGAACTCCACAGATCCCACACATTTCAGCCTATTTCATATTTTCTTAATTCTGATTTGGTCACTTTGCCATGTGAATTCACAGGGAAGGACTTTGTTATGATTATTTCTTGAGGCCACATGTGCCTGGCTAAGTGAACATGACAAAAATCCATAATCTCTGTTGATTTAAGAGTTGACCCATCACATAAGATAACGAAAACCTTGATCAATTCTCCAGCTTGTTCATCAGGGAATCCAACCGCAGCAGCAGCAACCACATTTGGAATCTGCATCACACAGGCCTCTACTTCATAGCTGCTCACACGATAACCATACGATTTTATAAAATCACTTTTCCTGTCTACGATGTAAATGAATCCTTGCTCATCAACTGTAGCCATATCCCCGGTAAAAAGCATGCCGTTAGAAAATTTTTCTTGGGTCGCCTCCTTATCATTATAGTAGCCAGGAGATATATTATCCCCACTGGCTACAATCTCACCAATTTCCCCTGCTTGTACATATTCGCCATCTTCTTCTCTTACAACGGACAAAGAAACACCGGGAATACCTCTGCCGATCGAGCCCAATTTAGAATTTAGCAATTCCGGAGGCAGGTAAGATAATCGAGCCGTTGCTTCAGTTTGGCCATACATCACATAAATTTTTGCCAAAGGATAGGAATTTATTAACTCTCTGAGCAAAGAGTCATAGAGTTTGCCACCAGCCTGTTGAAATATTTTTAGATTCGGTAAGCTTCTCACAGGAAATGTTGAGTTTCGAAGTAATGTATGATATGTCGATGGCACACCTGCAAAACCAGTGCACTTGGTGGTTTCCATCAGATCAATTACAGTCTCAGAATAAGTAAATGAATTGCTTAGAACCAGAGTTGCACCAACGCGTAAGTGAGTATGCAATAAAGATGCGCCATAGCAATAGAAAAAAGGCAAAATGACCATCATTCGTTCTTCAGAATTAAGATCAAGATATTTAATGATCGATTCAGTATTAGCCTGGATATTGCGGTGTGTTATTCTAACGGCGCGCGGCTGACCTGTAGTCCCAGATGTGAACATTAATGCCGCATCGAGTTCAGTATCAAAATTCGGGTCAGGAACATCCCAGTCCAAATCCCCGGTTTTCAAGAGGGTATCGTCAAGGATAAAATACGGGAATTCCTCACAACAACTTACGAATCTAGTGTACAGAGATTTGTCAACAAATAAATACTTGCAGTCAGCAAATGTCATATTGCGCTTAAAGCTGTCAGCGGAAAGCAAGGTAGAAACTGGGACAGCGACAGCACCAATTTTTAATATGGCCAAATATGCAGCTGCCCAATATGGCGAGTTTACCCCCCAAATGGCCACCCTATTGCCTGGTTCAATTTTCTCGTTATTCAATTCATGAATCAGCCGAGCACAAATTCTCTTGAACGAACAGTAAGTAACTGTTGCATTCTTAGTAATAAATGCTAAACCATTATCATTTGAATTATTAAGAAGATAGTCTGTTGTATTCATGATACATACCAATAATAGGGATTCAGATATTTCGAACTTTACTTCTAATAAATTTAGAAAGGCATGATATCGAGTCAAAGTTCTCCGGAACCACCTCTGAATCTTTGATTGTGATATCAAATTGTTTTTCAATAAACGCTACTAACTCTAAGACGCTCGTTGAGTCAACAATGCCATTATCAAGGAAAGATGTTTCATCAGTATAAGCAAATCCATCCGATGAAAACAAAATGTTCTTTTCTATAAAAGTTCGGAGTATTTCTTCAACAGTTGTCATCATAAATCCTCATTTTCCTTAGTCCAAATGAAAAGCGGTCAATATACTTAGGCAGTTCCTAAGTCTGAATGGTTTTTGCGAAGGCCGATTATTCGTTTCGTGAATACTTCCTCCTAATACTAGAGATTGTTTGAACATACTTGTAGGTTTTTCTAATAAAAAAGAAGCGGAATTCACGCAATTTTGGCAGTTCTTTGAACTTAATCATGAAATGCATCCACTTGGCGGATATGTTATCCTCGTAGTAATAAGCATATATCCGACGCCACCCTTCCATTTTCAATATAAACGCTAAAGATAGGTAAATGGGAACCGCAAGTTTATTCCCTCTGAAAGCGGGATCAATAAAAATACCCGCTGCATATGCATCTCCATCGGCACAAGCGATTCCTAGCCTATCAAGATCAGTGCAACTGATTGGAGATTTTCGATTGAGTGGAGCAACGCACCAAATATCACCAATAACCTTGGAGTCCTTCACAAGACCAAAACCGCGTAATCCACTCTTGCTTCTGTACAGCGCTTTGAAATACCGATTACGAATGGAGAAACTCGGATTTCCAGCGCGTAAATCCTCTAAATTTAATTCCACAAATTGATATTCCGCATTCTGAAGAGGATTTTGTTGACAATTTAGTGACGTCAAATCTATAAAACCTGGGACCACCACTCTCGCAATAAACACATACTCACGGAAAAACTGCAATAAGCTTTTGTGGCTAATTGCATCAAATAATAATTGTACTAAAATTAATATATATTCAAATATTTGCCTTAACATATGCTTCCTTTTAATGGTGCAAGTAGAGTTTTTGTATGCAATACAGGATTGACAGGTTCACTACATATGGTGATTTCAATATCGTCACCATTCAAAGCAATCTTTGCCGTTGCAATTTTCTGGTCGTTGCCTGAATAATCATTATTCAGGTCGGCGCGATTTTTCCACCAGGAGGCTACTTCTCCTGGCAAAGCATGCCAGTATCCTCCCCGTTCTTTAATTTTTTGCAAGAATGATTCGTAAATCTGTTTTGATGCTCCTCGGCTGGAATAATCAGGATGCACGTTTACGAGAGCCATGCCGTGATACTTTTCCAAAAAGCAAATTTTTTCCAACCATATCCTGGGAGATGTTTCGCCTAATAAATTAAACAATACAAAATCCTGCGTTAGGGTGTAGGGAAGTTCGGTGAAGTGACCAATCGTAAATGGCCAGATACTCATGACACCGCCCGGCATTGGTTCGTATGGGTCTGTATCAAAGAAAGAAAGGTCATAGTCCATTTCCAACCTTTGCATCCAGGCGGGGTTACGCAATGTTAGTGGTGAGCGGAATCCTGTGGATCGGAAATCTTTCAAATAACGGTTTATTTTTTTTGCCCGCTGGCTGAAGCCGTTATATGAATTGAACAATTTCCCATCATGTTTCAAGCCATGTATGCCTATCTCGAACCCACGCTGGCGCAAATCCTTGATTAATCCTTGATCGAGCGGGTAGAGTTCAGGGACAAAGTTGAAGAGTGAACGGAATCCAAGCGCTTCTTCCATGTCAGCCAAAATAGGAACAAGGCGCTGTCCCTTTGCGGATTCTATGTCATGGGTTAGAACAAACGCGAAGTTTTTACCTTCCGGCCAGAAATATCGAAAGTTGATTTCATTTTGGCCTGAAATTATCAACCCCTGCCTGATAATCTCCCATTGGAATTGCACAAATCGCTTTTCTATAGGCCAGTTCAGTAGAAATTCCTTGCCCCTGGACCCGTTATACATCTGTCGAAGGAGACGAATCAGCGTGCGAGGAATTAAGGGTTTGAACTGGTAATACACGCGATGGAGCAGGCCCAGGTGGTACCGGTTGGGGCCGAACTGCCCCTCACCCAGAGTCCATTCCAGGACAGATTCGATATCCTTCGTTTCTGGCAGCCCAAGTACTGGCAGCGCCCGGCGAATGGCTTCAGCCCAGATTTCTGCGGGAAAATCGGGTTGGCAGCGCCAGAAATTTCGCGGGTGGTTGGAATTCCAGAGTAAGGGAGTCAGCTTTTCCATAATTTATCCAATTCTAAAATCGAGGATGCCATTTTCGATGGGGAAAGAAGCTTCGCACCCTCGACAATAGTAGGTGAATGCCTGACGGGTCAATTCCTGGTGACATGCCGGGCAAACGAGGATGTCATCCAAACGCTGACTGGTTTTGATTTGGCCTTCTGACGATAAGGTTGCCCGGCAATTAATCCAGGGGGCCAGTTTGATAGCGCCAAATAACGGCGTAAGCGCTTCTGCGAGGGATGAAAAGCGTTCAGTGTCAGCTGGCAATTTATCCAGAATGCCTGCGCCGAGGTATTTCGTCCTGGTGAACCCATGTTGTTTCAGTAATTGTTCAATCTGGGCCGGGTGATGGCTGATTAATCGTGTGCCAATCCCTGTCGGCTTGATTGTCAATGGATTTTCGCGCGTACGACGCAACGTCCAATGCAATAATTGCCTGACGCTCAGTTTGTTGCAGTAGTTGAAAATGAGATTTCCGCCATTACTGATAATGCGCTGCATTTCAGACAGGATGACCTGCGAATCGTTTATATGGTGAAATACACGTATCATGAGGACACAATCGAAGCTGCCTGGGCGAAATGGCAGGCGATTGGCATCGGCGGCAATGTAGGTGGCTCTTTCTTCGATGGTTTCCTGCGCCTGTCGCAAAAGTGTGATCGAGCCATCTAACATCACCACCTGCTCAAAGCGCTCCAGGTAACAACTGGCCAAACGGCCATAGCCGCAGCCAAGATCAAGGATACGCTGGCCTGAAACAGGCAGGAGTTTACGCACAATTGCCCGTTCCAGTTTATCCAGCCGCATTTTGGCGGGGTCATCCCAAAAATCTTTGTATTCGACTCCATCGTACATGCGGCTGGCCTGTTGGGGATTAAAGGTGGGTGGTAACCCGGCTGCTTTTGAACTCATTCTGCCTCTCTTGCCTCGATTGCTGTTATTTAACCGAAATGTTTATAGAGTAATTCTCCCGTGAGTCTGCAAACCCAGGTGGGAGATTTTTGTAAGATGATGTTCATATAACGCATTAATCCTCCGTCTTTCATATGATTGGACCCGCCCTTGAGACTGGTATAAACAAGGGGCGTTTCCTCTGCACCCCAACGGCTTTTAAACGTGCGCAAGCCGGTGTTTTCGAGATCGGTCCGACCCATGTCAAAGCGGCTAAAACCGCCTTCGTAGCCTTTTTGGATCGCTGTCCACATTAGCAGGTTGTTGGGGCGATATTTCAGGCCATCCTCACGGGATGCGCCATATTTGTAGGTGAGGGTTTCCTTGCAGTGAAGAAAGATTGCTCCGGCCAAACACAGACCGTGTCGATATGCCAAGAGCAAAAAACCGTGTTCCTGTTCAAGGAGTAAATGCTGTATAGCCTCGAAATATTTCCAGGGCTGTACCGGGACCCCTTGGCGGCGGCGGGTAATCAAATGGAGCCGAAAAAAATCAGCCAGGTGTTCTGTCGTTTCCCCCAGAATGATCTTAACATCGTTTTCTTGTGCAGTTTTGATGTTACGCCTGTGCATTGTATGGGTATGCTTCCAAACCCATTGCTCGCCAGGAGTAAGATCAATCTCGTGAATAACGTATCGAGAAGAAACTTCAAGCGTGGGTAAGGTTGGGTACACCCCGCGCAATTCAAGCCTGGAAATTTGGTTATTTGCCGCAAGGTTGAGTATGCCTTCGCCTAATTTCCTTAGAGAAGATTCGTCAGTATAAAGAGGCCAACAGTAATCTGAAAAGGGCAAAGATACCCAGCGTTTACCGGTAATTGGGCTATTGATCTCCATCAACGGTACTGCTGCGGCAAGTGCACCATCTACAGTTGGAAGGGCGGCAATAAATGGCTGGTAGCCATAGCATTCGGCCAGCAACTGTGACCAGGCTGGGTGATGAAAAATCCCCGCCCTTGGGCTGGAATCCAAGAAAGCAGTCCAACGCGGATCGGATAGTGACAACTGAAGGATTGAAGCATTTACCATATAAATTCTCGCGTTCCTTTTCAAAGTACAACTTTACGATATTTTGTGGCGGGCTTTTGGTCAGTTTTTTGGAAACAAATTACCGGTTCAGATGCCCAGCGCGGCGACCCAAGCGTGTATAGCAGCCACATCGAGGAGCGAAATGCCCAGGCTTTCAGGGGTGATTTGGCTTGCATAGCACGATAACAGGAACTACTCTCGGGCAGTGGCAGATACACTTCCACCGGGGTAAAGCCAAAAGAGCTCACAAATTCAAGGATGGTCTTAAAGGTGAAATACCTGACATGCGCGTAAAATTCGTATTTGGATTTCTCTCGCAATGGATTATGGAAACTTTCCCCTTTGAAGAGATAGCCTGGAAGATGCGTGAGACCGGCATAGTTGGGTGTCGAAATGTAAAGATAGCCTTGATTCGAAAGAATGCGGCGAATTTCTTTCAGGTGATGGTCGAGAAATATGATATGTTCGATCGTTGCCAATGAAACTACGGCATCGAAATAGCCATCGGGAAATGGGAAAACTGTGTCATCATCGTCAATGTCGAAGGAGACTGTTCTTAATCCCTGTCGTTCCAGAACGCGCAGACAGGTTGGGGCAATGTCGTTGCAGACCAGCTCAGCTGGATAGTTGTCATGGATTCTGCGCGCTGCGCACCCAACGCCAGCCGCAACGTCCAATATGCGGTTGTGGTTGCGGCCATCAAATACCCCAGGGAAAATGCGGTGGCGTTCATGGAAACTGGGATAATCATCGATTCTTTCCACCCCTTTCAGACGAGCTTCCTCGACATTGGTGGCATCTTTTCTCATGACAACCTCCCCGATAGTTTAACCTGCCTGGTATTTTGAAATAAGTGGCCGAGAGCGTTTTTACTGAAGTCGGCGTAACGTTTGTAAAAAGGCTTGGGATCCTGCGAGTCATAAACCGCGGAGACGTGCGGGTTGATATAAGGCGAAATGATTTGTGCCAGACTCTCACCTTGTTTGAAAATCTGCTGGGGGATGAATGGCAGGTCGCGTTCCATATCGATCCAGAAAAATTCGTCTCGAAAGCTTGTTTGCTCAGGAACAATTCCTTCGACGAGATGGCGGTAGTGCAGCCAGGGAAAGTTAATGCCACAATTGACCGCCAACAAGGTCGAAAGGTTATGCCGGCCATTGACGTCTATCAGTTTATAGATGCCGTCGCGCGCATCTTTTTTGAATTCAGTGCAAGAATATCCATAGAAGCCTAGCGCCTGAAGGATTTTTCTGCCTGGTTCAAGCACTTCGGGGATTTGTTTGCTTACAGCAACACAGGGCGAGCCAAATTCCGGCGGGGCCTTTCTGACATGCTGCGCGGTGAACTCAACCAGTGGTTGACCATCCCAGAAGTAAGAGTTGTAGTTCACAACCTGAGCGTCATCACCGGGTATGATTTCCTGCAACGTGACTTCTAATCCCGCCTCAGCAGACTGTTGATAGATGGCGAGCATCTGCTTCAGGTTATCTACGGATACCATCTTGCGGCCAAAGCGGGTGAAGAATAGATGACTCTGGCAAGGTTTTACCAGGCACGGATACTCAATCGTCTTCCCGTAGTGTTCCACGTCCTCCAGGGATTGGGGGACGATGGTCTTGGGGGCCGCCACGCCAACGGCTTCAGCCAGGGCATAGGTATACTTTTTTTCTATAAACTGCCTCACGATGGCCCATTCTGGGCAGGCTACAATGAAGTGACGGGCAAGCATCTCTTTGTGCTGTGATACGGTAACGAGTGTTTGGTCAGAGACAGGCAACAACAAGCCGCCGCCGAAGCGAGGCGCAAGTTCCAGCAACCGAGCCAGGAACTCGTCTTCAGCTTGCTCCGGGTGAGGGACATAAACCTGATGTTTGACATATTTTGAAACGTAGCCCATATCCTTGTGGCGGTCATAGTAAACGGCGACAATTGGAACACCCATTTTGCCCAGGGCGCGGATGACTCCCAGGCCCATGGTGTGGGTTGCAAGAACAATGGCTGGCTTCAACATGCCTTCCTGATAAGTACTCATAACCTGACCTGCTTTCACGACCAAAGATGTGTTATTCATTTTTCTCAGTTATTTCCGTTACCCGGAAATTCTCAATCTAATCCATTTCAATTCTCAGTTTATTTACGACAAGAGTTCGTACACCAAGACAATAACGCCATCCATCCATGCAAAAATCTATTAGCGTCTGGAAGTGGCGATGGCATAAGCCCGAAACAATTCATCCTGCTGATGTTCCCAACACAAACATTCCTTTATCCGTTTCTGCCCAGTCTCGCCCATAACCTGTCTGCGGGGCAAGTCATCGAGCAGGGTTAGAATCGCGCGGCCGAATGCTTGTGTATCACCAGGCTTGAGATAGACGGCCGCGTCTTGTGCTGTGTGCCGTGTCTCTGGAAGTTCATAAGCCACAATTGGTTTGCCCAGAGCCATATATTCTCCAACTTTGATAAACGTTGAACAGATATTGAGCGGGGTCAGCGGTTCTGGAGAAAGAAGAACATCAGCAGTGCATAGATATTGGCGCAATACAAAGTCATCACGTATCATGCCGGGAAAATCTACTACATCTGTGATTCCCCAAGCCGCCGCATTTGCCTGGGCCTGTTCCCGAACAGACCCATCACCGAGCAGAACAAAAAGGATGTCTCGACGTCCAAGTTCATTGACAATGTAGCGGATTGATTGCAGCAGTTCGTCCACGCCATCTTCGGGCCCCATCACACCGGCAAAAGCAGCCATATAAGGGAACCCTCGTTTCAGACTCGGAACCGGGCCAACAGGTATAAACTGTTCTCTTTTCGGCCCATTACGAACGACAACAATACGTTCCGGGGGTACCTTTCCGCGGCCCAGGGCTACCCGGCGATAAGATTCATTCGTCGATATAACCACATTGGCGCTGTGGAAGGAGAGAAACTCTCCAACCCGGGCCCCGGCATAGAAAACCCGGGCCGCCAGACCGTGATAGCGACAAAGCACAAGCTCTGGAAACAAATCATGATGGTCAAAGACAACCGACACGCCCAACAGACGATAGAACATGGCGATGGGAGAAAATAAGTCAGGGGGGTTGGAAAAATGGAGTACATCAAAGCGATGTTCCCGCCACACACGCCATGAGACACGGGCGATGGCATAGAAGGCCGTTAGATACTCGCGCAGGTAGCTCAATACTCCATGCCACGCCTCAACCATCGGAAAGCGATAAACCCTTATCCCTTCCAGAATCTCGGGGGTGCGCGTTGTATCGATTACTTCGCCGCCGGGTGCACGCGATGGGGCTGGACAAATCACGGCTACCTGCCAGCCAGCGTCGCGCAGGGTGGTTGCCTCGTACCAGACACGTTTGTCGTGCGGTACCCAGCTGTTTTCCACAACGATTAATACCTTCTTATCATCCGTCATGAGCTTCAACCTTTCTTCGATGATGGCTCTGTTGAACATCCAGGCGTTCCGATTGCGGCTCACCCAGGTTGCCTGCCCGGCTCTTATTATTTTCGCTTTCAGACAAAAAGCTGGTTGAGCGTTTGGTCGGCGAAAAGGGTGCTGGACGAACAGGGTTCAGGCCGAAAAAATGACGAACCGAATCGACAATACGCTGCGCTGCGTGGCCATCGCCATAGGGATTGGCAGCCTGCTGCATCCGCTCATAATCGGCAGGGTTATCCAAAAGCTGTGACACAGCAGACGAAATGCTATATCGTTCGGTGCCCACCAGGCGGGCTGTGCCAGCTTCGATGGCTTCGGGCCGTTCTGTTGTAGCGCGAATAACCAGGACAGGTTTGCCCAGCGCGGGTGCTTCTTCTTGAATACCACCTGAATCTGTCACGATGATGTCGGCACATTTCATCAGGTGAACAAAGTCTGGATAACCAAGCGGGTCGACGAGTAACGCCCTGCCCAGGCCTCCGAGTATTGAGAAGGCTGTATCACGCACCCTGGGGTTTAGGTGTACCGGGAAGACCAACTGCAAGTCCTCCCGCTCTAACAACAAATCCCGAAAGTCATGGCAAATATTTTCCAATGAAGCGCCGTGGCTCTCGCGGCGATGGGCGGTGACGAGCAAAGTCTTCCGCGGTAGTCCAAAATCGATTTGTTGCAAAGCCGGCACTGTGAACTGATGGTCCTGGTCAATTGCCATCAACAGGGCATCAATAACCGTGTTACCAGTTACCAGGATGCGCTCTTCTGGTACGCCCTCTGCAAGTAGTGCCTGCCTGGCAGTGGCGGTCGGCGCAAAACACAGGTCGGCCAGAACACCCAGAAATTGACGATTGATTTCTTCTGGATAAGGGTTGTACTTATCCCGGGTGCGCAACCCGGCTTCAATATGGCAAACAGGAATTTGGTGATAAAAGGCTGCCAGGCCACCAATGAAGGCAGTTGTTGTATCACCCTGCACCAGAATCATGTCGGGTTTTTCAAGGCCTATGATGCGCTCCAGGCTTTGCAGTGCACGCACGGTGATGTCCGTCAGTGATTGGCCGGGCTGCATAATATCAAGGTCATGGTCGGGCTTTATCTGGAAAACATTGAGTACCTGGTCAAGCATCGATCGGTGCTGAGCCGTTGCAACAACACACGCACTGACGTTGGAGTGCTTGCCCAGTTCCAAAAGGATTGGAGCCATTTTGATAGCCTCAGGCCGTGTGCCGAATATTGTCATAATCATGGGTTGATTCATATTAACCACTTCCTGCTAGGTTTTGGGCATCAGGGATTCGTCTGGTGATAGCACCCGACAGGAATGGTTCCAAGTTACGATAAATGTCTTCAACGCGCCGGTCCCAGGTATTTTCCCGGGCTACCGCAACACGCGCTTCGATTGACTGTAAGGCATTATCCCGCATCGCTTCACCAACCTTTACGACAAAATCATCATTGTTCTCGGCAATATGAAGCACGTGGCTGTACGGAAGCAATTCCGGCATGGCTGTTGCCACAACTGAGCGTCCTGCGGCCAGGTACTCATGCAGCTTGGTCGGGTAGCCCGATAACACGTGTCCTTCCAAGCGATAGGGTATCAGCGCGGCATCAAAGACGCGCAGATAATTAGGCAATTCAGATGGTTTCTTCCAGCCTAAAAAGAAGACGTTCGGGGCTGCACGCAAGGCCTGCTCATCTGGACAGGAGGGCAGCTCATCCGGGCCAATCAACACCAGGGAGCAGTCGGGGTACGTTACGGCCACCCGGTGCAGAAGTTCGATATCGATTTGCCTGGCCATCCGGCCAGCGTAACCAATAATGGGGTGCCGTAAACCAGCAATATCGTCTGGTACTGGCAAGTCGGGCATCATCGCACGGTTGAACAAATCAAAGTCAACAGCATTGGGTATAAAGTATGTATGTGGGTTGATTGCTTCACGCACCTTGCACTGAGCGCGCGAGGTGGCAAACACAACGTCGACCAGGTTCGTCAACTGGTCGTCGTACCGTCGAACCAGTTCCTTGACGCGTGAGTTTGTCAAATAGTTGGCAAACTCGTCATAGTTCATATAACAGGCGAGCTTTTCGCCAAACTTGCCGACAAGACTTGAATGGTACGGGCCATAGAGCCACAGAATTGGAGAGACAACCTCAAGAGATTGCATCGCCCGATGCACATGCCTGATGAGCACCTCAGCGTTGATGCGAGCAACGCCTGGTACCATTACCTGAAGCAAGGAGCGCGGCAGATGACTTCGGGCATAAGGCAGAACGGATGGGCTTGAGATGACAGTAAGGTTTTTCTGCACTTGCTCGGTTCGCAAAGAAAAGAAGTTCGGCAGGTTACCGATCATCTCACCGACAAGGGATGCTTGCGAATCGCGGCCTGGGTCAAAGTAGAGAACCCGATTGTCAAGCGCGATTCGTGACATAATGGATTGGGCTTCTTTCCAAAGTCCATGCCAGTCGCGCGGGGCTATACAGATGATTGTTTCATTTTTCATGAGTTACTCCTGTGTTTGGGAGCGCAAAGCGGGGTCCCGTTGGGTAAGTAGCAATGATCGTAATCTTGCCCATTGCTCGCCTCTCAAGAAGCGAACAAAATCATCAGGCACGACTCTTTTCTGCCTTCTCAAAAAAGCCCAGGTATAGCCTGCAATTTCTGCCAGGCTGCCCAGCATGAACGGAAAACTAGAAAAACGGAACATACAGCTCGCCATATGAAACAGGGGGTGATAGCCTATCAGGTAGTGCTGCTCGCCCTTTTTAAAACGTGCCCTGATTACCCCGCCTCCCGCAGTTCCGGTTGCCCGATGATGATAGACTGTGATATCTGGAAAGGACTCGACCTGACAGCCGTGCATACGCACCATCGTTTCAGCTACCGCGTCGATGCCGCCACATGACAGACGTTGATAGCCTCCTATGGTTTCATAACACTGACGCCGGAACATTTGAATTGGGCCTCCAACGCTGTTCTTGGCACAGAGTACCTTCACAAACCGGCCGCGAGAAAAGTCCAACCTCAGCCCGCCAGCCAAGCCCAGGCGTTCGTTCTGCTCGAATTTCGAGAGAATGTTGGCATAATAAGAGCTATCGAAGGTTATATCTGCATCCAGATTTCCGATAAAGTCGAATTGAAGTTCCCTGAGGTGCTCATAAGCCAAGTTAATCGCCTCAACTTTTGAGCCAAAGTTTCTTTGCCTATCTCCAGATTGGCGCAAAAACAGGATAAAGTCATGTTTCTGGGCGTAACGCTCAACAATTTCATCAGTGCGGTCGGTGGAACCATCGCTGACGATTACCCACTTTTTGGGGCGTACTGTTTGGGCAATGACCGCCTGCAGGGTGCCTTCGATGAAGTCAGCCTCGTTTCGGCAGGGAGTGATGAGTACGTAGGTTTTCGCCGCAGTTGTCGGCGGCTGATGCGGGTTGGGAGTTGTGCTATTTGTCATCGGAACAGCTCTCCTGGCTGAGAATACAATCTTGTTCAAATAATTGCGTGACGGAAGTAATCGAGGCGCCTGTTCCTGGTGGAATTGCAGGATTCTGAATTGAAAAATTAAAATCGGCAAAATCTGCGCCTTGAAACCCACTATAGTCATCATCCAGGAACATTGGGTCAAGTTCGAGCGCCACGCCATGCTGGTCGCGAGTCAACCAGTTGTAATTTCCGGTTGCTTCTGACCAGTCAAAGATTCCCATTCCCCACGGACCACCCCAAAAGATTGAGTCTCTAATCAGGTGGTCATTACCATGCATGTTTATATTCCAACTCTCATAGACCGCATCCTGAACAACCGTCACGTTCTGCAGCGTCCAGTTTGATGATGCGCCCCCTTTCTGAATGACAATGCTGCCCTCACCGTTGCTCACAAAAAGGGTGTTCTTAATTAAGACATCATTTACGGTTGCCTTATTGTTAATCATGATGCCTTGCGTGAAAGAAGGGCCAATGATGTTGTTTTCTAAAACAATAGGTCCCTGCAAACCACCGTCATAAATTTGTAGACCATCTGTGTGCGCGCAGTAGTTAAAGGGTTTGCCACGCACAGTGGGATGTTCGCGGCTGTTATACAACCATGAATTTCGGAGTGTGAAATTCCAGACACCCCATCCAGCCTGAAAGGAATCCTGGCCATTATCATGAATAATCACCCGTTCAAAGAGAATATCAGAGCCACCCAGTTCGACACCAGCTCCCTCCGGCGCTGTATTCGCGCCTGAACCAAGCGACCAACCGTTATCATATATTTCAACATTACGGACAATAATATTGCTTGCACCCTGCCGCATCATAATTCCTCTCTTGTGGTTACGAAGCACTATTCCTTTCCATTCTTGCCCATCAATAACGATAAAACTTCGACCTTCCAAATCGATTGCATCTTGAGCCTTCGTAGGAATGTATTCCGATTCTCCACAATAAGGTGGGGCCGGACGCTGTCCATCCAGAACGACTTGCTGTCCATTTGTCGTTATCGTAATTGGTAACCCAGAAACACCACTTGCTCCCACTTTCATGTTTGTGCGATATTCGCCACCGCGAATCACAATTGTGTCTCCGGGGCTGACATTTTTCCATTGAATTTGGTCCATCTCATTCCAGGCTGTCTCCCACGATTTCCCATCTGTATTATTTCCTTCCTTTGAAACGTATAGCAAATTATCGGTTGATTGAGCCGGGGTGCTTGTAGAAGAGTTTCCATTTGTAGGAGACACTTTATTGGTAGGCGTAAAATTGCTGAATGGAGTGGAATTAATCGAGTTACCCGGCGTGTTACCACTAGGAAGCGCAACGGCTTCACTAATACTGAGCTTAACGATCAAACCAGCAAAAATTAGCATAATAAATATAAGCAATCCAACAATATATTTTTTACCAATCACTCTGCCTCCTCTTACAAGTGTCATTGAACATTTGGAATGCTCTTTTTTTGTCTACCCAACCACTTTGCCAGGATGGGTGGCAAAATCAGCGCCACATCATCGAGCGATATTGTGGACAACACAATATTTAGTGCGATGAAAATAATAATTATCATCATCCTGATTAGAAACCCCTCGGGCTGCACCAACCAGAACAGGATGGCGCCAAGCCACAGCAGGGCTGTCTGCTTGATATAAGGAGCCGCTACAACTCGGATGCGACTACGCCGCAACATCCAGATGGAAATAGGGTTGGCCACATAATAGGCAAACAGTTTCCCAAAGGCGGGGCCAATCAAGCCCCAGATGGGGATTAGAATCAGAGCGGCCACAACAATTAAAGTTTCCCGGATGGCGTTGGCAGCGAGTGAGCGCCCAGGGTAACCGGCCGAGGTCAGCGTATACCCCATCAGGGTCACGAGAACATTCATCTGCAGCCCAATCATCAGTAGCGAAAAAACCATGCTGCTGGTTTCGTATTTGGTGGAGAAAAGCACCCGGATGATTTCCTGGCCGAAGACCACCGAGATAAGAGCAGCCAGCGCCATGAAAAAGGAAACCAGCACCAGTGAGCGGTTGAGCAATTTGTGCGCCCGACCGGTCTCTCCTTTCGCCAACAACTCTGTCATGGTTGGAAAGTACACCGCGCTGTAGGACTGGGTCAGACGTACCAGCGCACTTGGAATCCTGCCGCCCACTTCAAAAAGAGCGACAGCCGAAGGCCCCATGAATGCTCCGAGCAGCAGGATATCTGCCCTGCCTGAAACAAACCACAGGAAGCGATTGAGCTGTAGAGGGAAGCCAAAACGCAACATCTCGCCCAGAACATGCCAGTTCAGTGACAACCTTCTTGAATGTGGCAGGACAAGAACTTGATAAATCACTGCAACACCGAAAGAGATAACCCACGAATAAATGAGGCCTTTGATGCCAAGGCCAAATATGAGCAGAAAGACAACCGACAGGCCCAATCGCAGAATAGTGCGCAGGCCATTGGCAATTGCCATGTGTTGGAAAGCCTTGTAACCCTGGAGTATGCCGAAAAGCGACTCGTCGAGACCGACCATGATGAGCATCACCGGAATATAGATAACGTAGTTCAGGAGAGCCAGCGATGGGTCAAGCAGGAATATCGCAGCCGGAACAAGGAGGGTAATGGCGGATACAAGAACAACCACTGCGAACCGAAAGACCAGGGCACTACTCGCCAGTGTGACTTGCCGAGCAGGAGCGCTGCCGGCAATCAATTGGGTCACGGAAGTGGTTAATCCAAAATCGGTAATCATCACAAGAAAGTTCACACCGATAACCAGAAGCGCATAGATTCCATAGCTTTCTGTGTCGAGAACCCGTACAGCAACCATGGTTTCCAGTAAGAGAAAGATGATGTTGAGGGCTGTTCCCGCACTCGTGTACGTGACACCCTGAAAAAAGCTCAGATGCCGGGGGGGGGGAGTCGGCATGCCAACGTTCGGCTCTTCAGCTTGAGGATTGATTACTGGTGTCATTCACCGGCTCCTCTTGGCTAGGTAGTGATTCAACGAAGGAAGCACCGTGTTTCCTGTTATGCAGTGCATAGATGCCAGCAACCAGCCCGGCTACGAAAGCCACAGCGGTCGAACTCCGATTCATGATCAGATGTTGATGAAAGACGGTCCACATTAGCAAGCCGATAAAACCTGGTACGATCGCTAGAACGATACCCTTCATCTGGTTGTCAGGCAGGCTGTATATTAGCCGCCAGCCAGCAACGAGCAAGGCTGCCAAAAACCAGAGAAAAATGACGAAAGCCGGGATTCCCATCTTGACCGGGATCCAGATATAGCTGCTATGGACATAACGCGTAAAGCGGGAAACCTCTCCTGCCACCAGGCTATTCCTCGTGAACCAGCCGTTCGCTTCTCCCTGTAGTGTAGTAAGGTGTCGGTAGGAATTTCCCAGGCCAACACCCAGCAGCGGATGCCGCGATATCGATTTCAGTGCTTCTTCGTTCTCGAAAATGCGCCACCGTAGAGAGAGGCTATCAATGGTTTCATCGGGGGTTAGTAGAGTTGTTGCTCGATTGCTCAATAACGTAATCAGCGGAATCTCTTGCAGAAGTCCTTGCAACCCCAACCCCAGAAAACCAAAGATAATGAGAAAGATCGGGATGCTCAAGAGAGCGAGGCGGCCAATCTGGGTTTTGTACATCGGCACAAGTACAATTGCCATAAGTGCCAGCGCGATGATTGTTGCAATCCATTGCGCCCGGGTATAAGTCAACAACAACGCCAGGCCTAGCACGCCAAACTGAATGACCAGCCCGATTCGCAGTTTGCGGTTGGTTTCAAATATAGCCAGACCAACCGAGATCAGCATTGCAAAATAGACCAGAACATGGCTGGGCGGCACAACTCGCACCGAGCCGAATGAACCAGCGCCACCCTGAAACCATATTCCCCAATAGGATGATGCGGTCATGGCAGGCAGGAGATGCCTGGACACGCCGAGAAACTGTTGAATAAAGATGATGGCTGCCGTCAGATTGGCGATAACAAGCAAGCCTATCAAAATCGTGACCAGGTGGCGACGTTTTCTCAGAGACCAGGCAGTGATAAAAAAGAGGGCATAAGCCGAGAGATCGCGGAGTTCAGCGAACACCCAGTTTGACTCGACACCCTGCCAGAACAGGGCATGGACGGCTGAGAACAGCACGAGTACCATAAATACCGTCAGAGGAGCCCCTACGGGCCACCATGGTATGTCCAATGTCTTTCGGGCCAGCCCGCGGAAAACCAGCAGGCCGAACATGCCTAAGGTGAGCAAATCGCGAAGTTCCAGCCCACCGCCAATGGCCAGGCGTATGTCTACGATGTCCAGCGGAAGAAAATTAGCAGCCAGGAACAGAATCCCAAGCAGCCCAAACTCGGGCCGGTGCCAGAGCAGCAACACGGCCGGCAGGCCAAGTCCGAGCAGGGCAAGGCCCAGGGCGGCTGCTTGGGGGGCCAGGTAGAATGCAGCCGCCAGCACCCCCAATACCCCCAAGATGGCCGCCAACGCCCGGTACATCCCAGGGGCAGTTGCGGGAGGACGGGTGTCGATTTGATTCAACTTGGCATCGAGTCTGATTTGCGTCATCGTGACTTCCTTGTGTTACATTGGTCTCACTGGAACTAAATTGACCTTGCACGGCATCGGGTTCCTGGTCAGTCGCGAGAACAGGAGATAACCCTACACCTTTGCGTTCGTGCGATGAGCCCTTCCAGCAGAAGATGTTCCCGGGTTGTTTCCAAAGTTCTCAATCTACCTGTCTGCGCGAGGACGTTTCCCAAGGTTTCAACGCGTCAGAAACCTGGTTTTTCGGTTCTGTCTTTTGCTCTACGCCCACAGGCGAGAATTGATTACTGGTTGAAACATCCAGGGGTGTGTGCTTGAAACTGTACAGGTACTGGAGAATAAAAGCCAGCATCACTCCTATGCCCAAACTGCCTGCCAGGGCGAGTAATGCTAACTTGGGCCAACTAGACTCAGATTCGATTGGCACATACGCCGGCTTGATAACCTGGATAAAGTTGGCCGCCTGAACAGCCGTGACCTTTAGCTCAGCTTCGCTGTATTTGCCCAGTAGATGTTGATATACCGTGCGCGCCTGTACTACATTCTGTTCCAATATGCTGTATTGGGGAACCAAGGCTGTATATTGCTCCAGCTCTATCAGGCGCTGGGCAATAAGCTTGTCAACCGTTCCAACCGGACCATCGATCCTGCCAGCTGATTCCAACAAACGCCGGTCCCGTTCCAGTTGCAGCTGCTCGAGGAGTCTTTGCTGCGTGGACAACTGACTTTCAAGTGAGTAGATTCCATTCTCTGTTCTGAAATCAACAAGCGCTTTCTCGGAAGCCCGGAACACAGTTTCAGCTGTGCTTAACTGTTCGGCAAAGAGACCTTTTTCTGCCTTGGTTGGTTGGGAGCGCAACTCACCGTAGTAGGCGGTGGCAATAGCGACGTGTGTATTGGCAATCTCTGCGGCCAGGGTGGGTGTGCCGGCTTTGACAATCACATTGACGAAATCGGCATCGCTTGCGCGACTGGCTGTGATTGTATAGGGGGTATCATTCTCTGCCAGGCCAAGCTGACTGATGGTGCGTTTGTAGACCTCTTCGCCCTGCAGCAACTCAACCAGGTTGTTGATGGCTACTGTAATCTCATCGCGCAGGCTGATGGAGCGATACTCATCGTAGGCTGCCACATTCTCTCGCTGTGGGGTTGAGATCTGCAAACTGACGGTGGCGGCATACACCGGTTCAGCAGCGCGCAAGCCCAGCCACAGCGCAATTTGAGTCAAAACCACAATTGCAACGATGAGCAATAGCCAGCGACGAATAACTCGTAGTAGTTCAATCAGTTCCATGTCTTACTCCTTGAAAGATGAGATGAGCCTATTGTGTGTAAAAACCTGATGGTTTGTTTCAACTTCCTGATGCCATCGGAACCCCTAATCCCATTATTTCTGAAGAGACAGTTTCGACCTGCTCCTCGGTCAATTCAGGGAACATGGGCAGCGACACAATCTCATTGCAGATTTTTTCTGCAACCGGGAATTCCCCACGCCTGTCTGCGCCGTTTAAGTAGTAAGGTTGTAGATGCACAGGTTTCGGGTAGTGGATGGCCGTCCCAATGCCGCGTTCCTTAAGAGAAGCCATTAAGGCATCGCGCTGCTGGGAGCGGACCACATACAGATGGTAAACATGCTCATATCCATGTGGCTCAACGGGCAGCACCAGGTCGGAGCCTGCCAAAAGCTGGGTGTACAGCGCACCCCATTTACGGCGCAAGCCAATCCATTCATCCAGGTGGCGCAGCTTGACGCGCAGGATGGCAGCCTGCAAATTATCAAGACGATGATTGAAAGGAATCAGTTCGTGGACATTCTTTTCCCTTTGCCCACAGTTGCGCAAAGCGCGGATTGTTTCAGCAACCTTGGAATCGCTTGTGGTAACCATGCCGCCATCGCCGTAAGCGCCCAGGTTTTTGGTGGGATAGAAACTAAAACCGGCGGCATGCCCAAGTGAGCCAGCCCGATGCCCGTTATAGCGGGCGCCATGCGCCTGGCAGGCATCTTCTACAACCACCAGGTTATGTTTCTCGGCAATCCGAAGAATCTTATCCATATTGGCTGGCAATCCGTAAAGATGCACAGGAATGATTGCCCGGGTGCGAGGGGTAATGGCAGCCTCGATTTTTGCAGGGTCGATATTACAGGTTTCCGGGTCTGCATCTACGAAAACGGGTGTAGCGCCCGCCAATGTGATGGCGGCGGCAGTGGCGGTGAAAGTATGCGTTGGAACGAGCACCTCATGCCCAGGCTCAACGCCAAGGGCGCGCAGGCTCAGTTCAAGAGCGGAGAGCCCAGTATCTACACCCACGGCATATTTGGTTCCACAATAGGCCGCAAACTCTTCTTCAAGTTTGGCGACATCCTGCCCCAGGATAAAGTCGCCGTTGTCCAGGATGGTCTGAATAGCCGAATTGATTTCTGTTCGGATGTTTTGGTATTGGATGGTAAGGTTAACCCAAGGGACGTTCATTTTTCCTCACTTTTTAATTTTCTTTGACTTGGATAGGATGCGCAGGAACGCCTGCTACAACTGCGCCTGCTGGAACATCACGTGTGACTACGCTGCCGGCTCCCACCAATGCGCCTTCTCCGATTGTCACGCCGCACAGGATGGTGGCATTGCTGCCTACAGATGCTCCGCGCTTAATCAGGGTAGGCGTCACCTCCCAGTCGGCCTCGGTTTGGAGTTGGCCATTGGAGGTTGCAGCACGAGGGTATTTGTCATTAATAAACATCACCCCGTGACCAATGAAGACTTCATCCTCAATGGTGACGCCTTCGCAAATGAAGGTGTGGCTCGAAATCTTTACCCGCCGCCCAATTTTGGCGCCCTTTTGGATTTCGACAAATGTGCCGATTTTGCTTTCGTCGCCAATTTCACAGCCGTACAGGTTGACAAAAGCATAGATTTTGACATCCTGCCCCAGCTTCACATCAGGGGCAATACGGGCAAACTCAGCTGTCACCATTGGATGATCTCCTTTGTCTGGCCATTCATCAAGGAATGTTGAGCCGCTTCCAAAACTTTGACAACCTCCAACCCGGCGCGCCCACTGCTGCGCGGTTCGGTATGGTTGACAATCGAATCAAGGAAATGTTGGCATTCCTGCCGCAACGGTTCTGTAAAGTGGATGTTCGGGATGGTGATATCGCCAGAGTGATAGTTACATTGAAATTCACCAAAGCCATTGGTATAGGCCGGAACGTCGACACCTTTATCGTAAATCTTGATTTTCGAATCGTTTTCGATGTCGTTATAAATCGCCATTTTCTTGCTGCCAACCACAGTGATTCGGCGTACTTTGCAGGGGTCAAGCCAACTAACATGGATGTGCGCCGAGATATTGTCTGGAAACTCCAGGTTCATGTAAACAACGTCATGAATTCCATCAATGACGCAGGGCGAGCCCTGTGCGCTGACAGAGATGGGAGGTTTCCCAAGCAAATGCAGGAGAATGGAAATGTCGTGCGGAGCCAGGTCCCAAAGAACATTCGAATCCCGCTGGAAAAGGCCCAGGTTCAGCCGCGCAGCATCCAGGTAATAAACCTGTCCTAACTCGCCACTATCGATATACCCCTTCAAAGCATGCACCGCTGAGTTGTATTCAAACGTATGACCAACCATCAAGGTTAAGTCTTTTTCATCGGCCAATTTAATCAACGTTTCGGCATGCTCACTTTTTAGAGTAAGTGGCTTCTCAATGAGTACGTTCAGGTTATGCTCCAGGCAATCCTTGGCGATTGAATAGTGAGTCGCAGGTGGCGTGGCAATCACTACGGCATCCAGGTCCAACTCAAAAAGTTCCTGGTAGTCTCGTTTAGCGTGTATTTGTGGATACTTCAAGAGCGCTTGTTTCAAGCGTTCTTCGTTCAGATCTGCAATTGCAATCAAATCTGAAGATGGGATTTCGAAAAAATTTCTTGTCAGGTTTGGGCCCCAATATCCATACCCGATTATGCCCACTCTTAGTCCAGTCATTTTAGTCTCCTCTTATCAAACATCTTGCTTGATGAAAAATCATTTAATAGGCTCCCTTTGTAGAAAACACAACCAAAGGGGTTTTTAAAATAATCATCAGGTCGAACAAAAAAGATTGTTTCTCAACATACTCAATGTCCAACTTAACTTGTTCGTCAAAATCGGCTGTGCTACGGGCAGTAACTTGTTGCAAACCGGTAATACCGGGCTGCGCTTCCAGCCGTCGTAAATGCCAGGGTTTATACATCTCAACTTCATAGGGAATGGCCGGCCGTGGCCCGACCAGGCTCATGTCACCCAGAAGCACATTCCAGAACTGTGGCAACTCATCCAGGCTTAGTTTCCGCAGGAGAAACCCCGGACGAATAATTCGCGGGTCTTGTACCAGCTTGCGAACCTGGGTCGGCTGGCTTTGCAATGCCGCCATCTGGTTTTCATCATTTTCAATCAGCGCTTTGAAGTAAGCCTGGTGAATGGATGAATCGGCGTTTAATTTCATCGTCCGAAACTTGACACAACGAAAAACCACCTTTTTCCAATACACCTCTTTATTTTTGAATTCTCTTTTTGCGCCTACCCTTTCTTGAATAAAAAATATTGGTCCCGGTGAATAGACAAAGATCAGTATGGCGACCAGCATCATTAGTGGAGAGAGTAGTACCAAAAGCACCAGGGCGATGCTGAAATCGAATATACGTTTGACAATGTAATAACCGCTGCGCTCTTTTGCGGCCAAACACAAAATATTTGGGTCATGCTTGCGGACGGAATCTTGGAATACTTCGTTTTGCACGCTTGTTTCTCCTAATCGGTAATTGGTTCTTTGATAGTGCTCTTCAGTAGAAATATCATCTGAAATTCGAGAGAAAAGGGCAGCTAATTTATCAAAAGTTGACCTGTTTTCACGTGTAAAACATCGGCAGCCTTACGCAAATTACTCAAAAAGATGTCATTGTCTGAAAAGGCTTCGAAGTTTTCATAAGCACCGTTCCAGATTTTGGCGGCGGTGGCCTCGCTGCAGCCACGTTTGCGCATCTCACCGACAAAATCGTCGTAAGTCATATCCACCTTTGCAGCAAATTTTTGAACTAGACCGTTCATAAGTCAACCTATCGTAAAACTAGAAAATGAACCTGAACTAACAACCTTGGGTTATCTTCAATATGGAATTGAAGGTGATTCAATCTGCAAGTGTTGACCCACAAAATAAAAAAACCGGCCAACGCTCGGCCGGTTTCGCTACTTGCTCCCCAAGGACGGGCCATCAAACACTAACAATCAATGTTGACGGCTCAGCGACCAGAATGTCCTTGGATCATCGCTCCATTTGTGACTATGAAATTGTGCTTGCTAATCTCTAGAGTATTTCACCTGTTTTTATGGTGTATTAAATAAGCAAAACCGGCCAACGCTCGGCCGGTTTCGCTACTTGCTCCCCAAGGACGGGCCATCAAACACTAACAATCAATGTTGACGGCTCAGCGACCAGAATGTCCTTGGATCATCGCTCCATTTGTGACTATGAAATTGTGCTTGTTAATCTCTAAAGTATTTCACCTGTTTTTATAGTGACCGTATAAAATAAATAAAACCGGCCCAAAGATTGGCCGGTTTCGCCATTTGCTCCCCAAGGACGGGCTATCAAGCATTAACAATCAGTGCTGACGGCTCGGCGACCAGAATATCCTTGGATCATCGCTTCCACAAAAAAACAATGCGTCTTTTTTTTACCTGACCTAACAAAAATGTAAGGTCTGACTATTATACACGCAAAAGTTTTATATTACAAGTACCAATTTCACTTCAATTTTGATTTCTATTTTCCCTACAAAACGAAATAGTGGCTGATGCTGGCGCAGAGAAGTTGCAGTATACTAGGTTTATCAAAATTGTGTTGAGTAAGATTCAGGACAAGCGCATCAAAACTCAAATTTAGCCCAATTTTGCAGGCTCGTCAGTGGGTTGCCCGCAGGGTTGCCCACAGGGTTGCCCACAGGGTGCTTCGCAAAAACCCTGGCTTCCGCCTTGGGGGGCGGCAATTGGAAGGCTCAGACGATGGTCTTGATAACAATCGCCTGATGCAGATGACTGGTGTGAGGTGTGTACGTAAAGGTTGTCAGCGTGGAGTGCAATACCCTGACGGGCACAAGAATCTCCCGATTTTTCTCGAAAGTCAGGAGACTTTCGACTCCTTTATGACAGTTCTTGCCTGCTCACGGTGCGAGAGTTGATCGATAACCTTTTGTCGATCTCAGCCCCATAAGTTCCTTAAACGGGACTATACGTTTTTTTTTGAATTTAAAGGTTGTTTTTCCAGGGAGCCTCATGGCCAAAAAGACAAACACGACAAAAGCGAAAACGGTTATCGAGAACGAGCCCGTAGTTGAAAATGAAAATTTGTTTTCAGGCTCCGCTTTTCCCATTGTGGGCATTGGCGCCTCGGCCGGGGGGCTGGCAGCCTTCGAAGCATTCTTCTCTGGCATGCCCGCCGAGACCGACCCTGGTATGGCCTTTGTGCTGGTGCAGCACCTGGCCCCCGACCATAAGAGCATCCTGACCGAACTGATCCGGCGCTACACCCGAATGCAAGTCTTCCAAGTCGAGGATGGTATGCGGGTGCAGCCCAATTGCGCCTACATCATCCCACCCAACCGCGACATGGCCTTTCTGAATGGCGCGCTGCAACTCTTGGAACCTTCGGCCCCGCGCGGGCAGCGCCTGCCGATCGACTTTTTCTTTCGCTCCCTCGCCCAGGACCAGCATGAGCGAGCAATCGGCATCGTGCTCTCTGGCACAGGCAGCGATGGTACCCAGGGCATACGAGCAATCAAGGCTGAGGGCGGGATGGTCATGGCCCAAACCCCTGCCTCGACCGAATATGATGGCATGCCGCGCAGCGCCCTTGTCACTGGGCTGGTAGATTATGAGCTTCCACCCGCCGAAATGCCCGCTCAATTAATCGCTTATGCAGCACAAGCCTTTGGCAAGATATCGGAACCTGCCGAAGGCTTGCCGCCCAAGAGCGAGAATTTGCTGAACAAAATCTTCGTCCTGCTCCGCGCCCAGACCGGTCACGACTTTTCGCAGTATAAACCCAACACCATCCAGCGGCGTATCGAACGGCGGATGGCTTTGCAGCAGATTGAAACAATGGACGAATACATTCGATATTTGCAGCAGACGGAGCCGGAGGTGGAGGCGCTCTTTCGCGACATGATAATTGGCGTGACCAATTTTTTCCGTGACCCACAGGCTTTCCAGACTCTCGAAGAACAGGTCATCCCGAAGCTCTTTGCCGGTAAGTCCGAAGGCTACACAATCCGCGTTTGGGTGCCGGGCTGCTCCACCGGCGAGGAGGCTTATTCTCTGGCCATCCTGCTCGCCGAACACCAGAAAACATTGAAACAGAACTTCAGGGTACAGATTTTTGCCACCGATATTGACAGCCAGGCAATCGCCACGGCCCGCGCCGGTCTCTATCTGCAGAATATTTCCGCCGATATCTCGCCTGAACGGCTGGAGCACTTTTTTACTACTGAAGATGGCGGGGCCGCATTTCGCATTCACAAGAATATCCGCGATATGGTCATCTTTTCGGAACAGAGCCTGATCAAAGACCCGCCTTTCTCGAAACTCGACCTGCTTAGCTGTCGCAACCTGTTAATCTACATCAGTGCAGAGTTACAGAAGAAGCTCATTCCGCTCTTCCACTATGCCCTGAACCCGGATGGTTTTCTCTTCCTGGGCAGCTCTGAGACCGTCAGCGAATTTGGCGACCTTTTTTCCGCGAAGGACCGCAAAGCGAAACTCTTCCAGCGAAAAGAAAACTTTCAAAACATGGGCCGGAGGCACTTTCTCACCGCCATGATAACACCCGAAGCAGCGCCTCTGCGGGTAGCCCCCTTACCAAAGACAGTTTTGCCCAACAAAGTGCCGCTGCGTGAACTGACCGAGCAGGCGCTCTTACAGCAAATCGTATCAGTGGGTGCGCTTGTCACTAAAGATGGCGACATTCTCTACCTGCATGGCCGAACAGGTGCATACCTCGAACCGGCCCCCGGCGAGGCCGGGGTCAACAACATCCTGAAAATGGCCCACGAAGGGCTGGACCGCCCGCTCACCATGTCCCTGCACAAAGCCGTGCTCACCAACCAGGTCGTCCATTTCCCAGGCGTGAAGGTCAAAACCAACAGCCATTTCACCCTGGTCAATATGACCATCCGCCCCCTAAATGAGGCGAGCCAGGGCCCAACGCCCCTTTACCTGGTCATCCTGGAGGAAGTGCTGCCAGCCAGTGAGCAGGCCGCTTCCGACACTGGCCGGGTTGCCCCAGGTTCCGTGGACGGGTCAACCGTGAGCAGCGGCAAGTCAGCCGATGTGAACACAAGCGCTTCGAATCTCAGTGTTGAAGAGCGTATCACTGATCTCAACAAGCAATTACGCTCCAAGGATGAATATCTTCAGGCCACTAATGAAGAACTGGAGACAACCAATGAAGAGTTGAAGTCATCCGTTGAGGAAATGCAATCGGTTAACGAAGAATTGCAATCGACCAACGAGGAACTGGAAACATCGAAAGAAGAATTGCAATCGGTTAACGAGGAACTGGCTACGGTCAATTCTGAACTGCAAAATAAAGTGGCAGATTTATCGCAGGCCAATAATGATATGAACAACCTGCTGGCGGGCACCGGCATTGCTACCCTCTTTTTGGACCACAATCTGCGCATCATGCGCTATACCCCATCCGCTACCCAAATCATCAACCTGATTCCGCTTGACGTGGGCCGGCCGGTGGCGCATATCGTGTCCAATCTGGTTGGCTACGATAACCTGATGAAAGACCTGCAGGCAGTGCTGGATACGCTTATTCCCATAGAATTGGAAGTGAAGATCAGGGAAGACAAATGGTATACCCTGCGCATCCAGCCTTACCGTACGCTCAATAACGTCATCGAGGGAGCGGTGCTTACCTTTGTCGATATTACCGAGACCAAGCGCATCGAGGCGGCACTGCACAAAGCCACTGAATTACTTAACCTGACGGTAATGCTGCGCGATTCGCAGGATGCCCTCGTAATACAGAATATGGAGGGTCGCATCCTGGCCTGGAACTATGCTGCGGTGAAGCTTTATGGTTGGAGTGAAGCCGAGGCGCTGGAGATGAACTTTCGCGACCGCGTCCCGAAAGGACGGCGCGAGGATACGTTGAGCAAGCTGCGCAGTCTTAGCCAGGGCGACGTTTTAGAGCCATATCTGACCCAACGGGTTACCAAAGACGGCTCTCTGGTAGAGGTCTCGGTTATCTCAAGCGCCCTGGTGAATGAGGCCGGGCAGTTTTATGCGCTGGCAACTACTGAACGAGCCAAGGAATCGGCCCCAGGGAACTCAAATGAAGGATTCGAGAAATGACAGACCAGGGTGACCAGCTCGAAACCGCTGACCCTCTAACCGGTGATGAATTGCGCCGCCAGGCAATAGAAAAGTGGAAAAAGCGTTTGAAGAAAACAGGGCCTCTTCCCATAGAAGAGCCCAGTATCCGGGAGCTCGTTCATGAATTACAAATCCACCAGATTGAACTGGAGATGCAGAACGAGGAACTGCGCCGTGTTCAAGAGGAACTGGATGAATCGCGAGCGCGTTATTTCGATCTCTTCGACCTGGCACCCGTGGGTTACTGCACCATCAGCGAAAAGGGACTGATTCTGGAAGCCAACATGACTGCCGCTTTTATGCTGGGCGTGGATCGAAGCGCCCTGGTCAAGAAGCCGGTCAGCCAATTCATCGCCAGAGAACACCAGGACATCTACTATTTGCATCGCAAACAGCTCTTCGAAACGGGAAAGCCGCAGACGTGTGAATTACAGATGCTGAAAAAGGATGGCACGTCTTTTTGGGCGTACCTGGATGCCACCACTGTACAAGACGACAACGGTGTACCCGTCTGCCGCATCACGCTGAGCGACATCACCCTGCGCAAAAAGGAAGAGGCTGAACTGCTTGTCATGAAGGAAGCGCTTGGAATGGCAAACCAAAAATTGCAAATTGCGCTTACCCGTGAGAAAGAATTGTCAAATACCGATGTGCTAACCGACCTGTGCAACCGCCGTCATTTTTTTGAAATCGCCGCCAACGAATTCTATGCAGCGGTGCGTTATGAGCATCCGCTGACCATCATCTTATTCGACGTGGATGACTTCAAACAGGTCAATGATACCCTCGGACATGCGGCTGGCGATAAAGCGCTGCAACATGTGGCCCTGGCTGCGTCTGGCCAACTCCGTATGATTGATGTGCTGGCGCGCTACGGCGGTGATGAGTTCATTATTCTTCTGCCCCAAACCAGCACACAGGATGCCTTTCCGCTTGCAGAACGCATCCGCGAGAGCGTAGCGGCCCAACGCATTGCAAGCGACAAGGGCATTTTCAGTGTTAGCACCAGCATTGGCATCGCGGAGATGAGGCATACACTGAATGGCGAGACAATAGAGAGCATCATCCAACGTGCAGACAAAGCCATGTATGCGGCAAAAGCGGGCGGCCGTAATCGCACCGGTATCTACAGCGAATGACGCTGTGGATGAGAAGGTAAGAATCAAAAATCCCCGCCTGGTCAACTGCAAGCGGGGATTTTTGATTCAATGACCGTTTTTTTGCACCGCAGTCACAAATTGGTATTACATTGTTGCCAGGAAATCCACAGGTTGTAAAACAGAGAGCAGATGGGGTTGGTAATCTTTGCACTCTACCGGCGCTTTTCGGGTCATTCCTTAGCAGGTTCATCGGGCAGCGGGCCTTTGGCGATGATGTCCTTTCCGTATTTCTGCTGTAAGGCGTCGAGGGCAGATTGCAGTTTGCGCTGTTTTTCGCTGGCCTGTCCCCACAGTTCCATCTGGTGAATGGCCGGGCCGAGGCTGCTGACACCAACCCCAAGCAGGCGCACCGCCTGACCGGAAACACGCGCCTGCCGAAACAAGGCCAGTGCAAGGGTCTCAATATCGGCGGTCTGGTCGGTGGGGGCGGGCAGGGTTGTCTGGCGGGTCAGGGTGGTGAAATCGGGCCAGCGCAGTTTGACGCGGATGGTTTTGGCGGCCAGGTTTTCGCGCCGCAGGTTGTGGCCGACCTCGGCAGCCAGTTTTTTCAGGCTGGTTTCGAGTGCCTTGTCATCGCTTACATCGCGGATGAAGGTGGTTTCCTGGCTGATGGATTTGGTCTCATGTTCGGGGGTGACGGGTCGCTCGTCGAGGCCGCGCGCGTGCTTGAGCAGGTCGCGGCCCGGTTGGCCGAACAGGGCGACCAGTTCGCGCTCTGGATACCGCGCCAGGTCGCCGATGGTGTGGACGCCCAGGCTCTCGAGGCGGGC
>Ga0208244_100538_pt1 | contig 34325 bp, 35 predicted proteins | sample SubbioCR12Aug_5A_FD_184828 | JGI IMG/M metagenome (GOLD analysis project Ga0208244, IMG submission 184828) | Serpentinite rock and fluid subsurface biosphere microbial communities from McLaughlin Reserve, California, USA - CR12Aug_5A (SPAdes) | ecosystem: Environmental > Terrestrial > Deep...
TCTCACAAGCTGAAACCTCTCTATTCAAAGTATGAGCACTCAATCAAATCGATCCGCCCAGAATAAATCCCAAGCGCCCAACCAACCAAGTACCCACACCTATCGGCTGTTTAAGTTGTTAAAGAACGACTAGGCCCGACGGCCTACTCCGCATCAGCAGAGAAGCGGAATTATAAGAGTTAATAACCACCTTGTAAACCCCCTACTCACCCCACTTTCCAGAACACATTACACATTCAGGAAATTGCCACCAACAAGCAAAGTGATCAAACACCCCCGCCACAAGGCCGGCTTGATTGTCAGGAAGTTAAGGAGGTGGTGGTTGCGGGGATAGGATTTGAACCTATGACCTTCGGGTTATGAGCCCGACGAGCTGCCAGACTGCTCCACCCCGCGTCCGAGTGAAACCAGAAAGCCGATTCTATGCGAATCGGCGATCCACGTCAAGAGAAAACATCCTTCCAACCTTTTATCGGGAATCTATCGCGATTCATTCATATCGCGATTCATTCATTACCAAGTCAAAGTCGTACTGGTATCATTATTCCGTCCACTTACAAGTCGTTGAGCATATTATCCAATATAAGAAACGATATAACCCGCGTAAAAACATATCAAATGAAAAGCAGACTCGTGAGCAAGTGGACCGAGGACTTCCTTCGTGGCAGGCCGATGCGCGCCAACTCGCTCATCATTACCATCTATGGCGACTCAATTGCTCCTCACGGCGGGTCGGTCTGGCTTGGAAGCTTTATCAATTTGGCGAAATCCCTGGGCATTAATGATCGCCTGGTAAGAACAAGTGTGTTCCGCTTGTCGAAGGATAGTTGGCTGGCATCCGAGCACATTGGACGCCGAAGTTACTATGGCCTGACAGCCACAGGCAGACGTCGTTTCGAGCATGCCTATCGTCGTATTTATTCTCAGCCCAAAGTCCACTGGGAAGGGGATTGGCAACTCGTATTAACTGGCAGCAGCGTGCTTACTGCAGCACAGCGTGATGATGTTCGGAAGGAGCTTCAATGGGAGGGCTTCGGACTTATCGCACCGGGCGTATTGGCACACCCCTCTGCAAATCCGGAACCACTCATGGATATCCTGCAAAGCAATGATGTCCACGATAAAGTCGTTGTTCTCCGTGCAAAAAATCTAGGGCCGTTGGTAAACAAACCGACGCGAGAACTGGTACGCGATTGTTGGAGCCTCGGTTTAATCTCGCAGGACTACAAACGGTTTCTCGACCGCTTTCGCCCCGTACTCAAAGCTTTTAAGAATGCCAAGGAACTGGATCCTGAGCAATGCTTTGTAGTGCGCACTCTTCTCATGCATGAGTTCCGTCGTACATTGCTTCGCGATCCGCAATTGCCGGATCAGTTACTGCCGCACGATTGGCCTGGAAACGCAGCACGCCAACTTTGCCGCGAACTTTACGTTCTCACGCAGAGGGAAGCTGAAAACCATCTGATGTCAGTTCTGGAAACCGCAAGCGGACGCTTGCCGGAAGCCGCCCCCTACTTTTATGAGCGATTCGACGGGTTAGGGACAGCGTAAGGGGGATTTTGGATATGGCTGCCAGAACCGCATAGCTCCAGCAAAACACATCACCGAGAAAAGAGCTACCGATACCATTATCAGCAACTGAAGAAGCCGCGGCCGAAAGAATTGCAGGAGGGGGATAAGCCGATACCCTGAGATGAGAGGTAGCAGATGGTGCCGGCAGCAAGAATCGAACCCGCGACCTTCTGATTACAAATCACAAGAAACGGAATATATTAGCGTTGATCTATATTCACCCCTAACCATCAAGTCACTGTTTCCCTTGTTATTAATGTATTTTTAGGTTGATCTGCATAGCTTCGCGTTGCTATAATTTGGCTACATGGTGGCTACATGGAGACCGAAAACATGGAACGCGAACGCCTGACACCCGGCCGAATCCGCAATTACACCTGCGAACCCGGCATGCATCAATGCTTCAAGTGGGATACCGACAGCCCTAGGCTTGCCGTGCGCGTTACTGCCAGTGGGGCAAAGAGCTTCATCTTCGAGGGCAAACTAGCCCGACGGACAATCCGCCGCACCATTGGCGACTGCGCCCACTGGACTATCGAAGACGCACGCTCCGAGGCGAATAAGCTGAAAGTGCTGCTCGACAAGGGCATCGATCCCCGCGAACTGGAACGAGAGCGCGAGGCGACAAAGATCGCCAAGCTGGCCGAGAAGGAAGCCAAGGAGCGCGAAACCAAGGAGCGCCAGATTTACACCCTGCGCGCCCTGTGCGAAGCCTATGTGCGCTACCTTGAAAGCCTGGGTAAGAAAAAGAGTGCCGCCTCGGCATCGAGCGCCTTCAAGTGCCACGTATTCACCCGGCCGAAGATTGCCGACACTCTCGCCCGCGAAGTGACTTCAAAGCAAGTCGCCGCGCTGGTGCGCAAGGTGCAGGAATCTGGCAAGGAGCGATCTGCTGGCATCCTGCGCAGCTATCTGAGCGCCGCCTTCAACGCCGCCAAGAAAGCCCCGCTCTCCCCGAAGCTGCCGGCGGAACTGATCGACTTCGGCGTCGAGCATAACCCGGTCGAAGCCGTGCCCACGCTGGCCGTGGTGGCTGGCGAACGCACCCTCAATGCCGGGGAACTGAAAGCCTATCTATCGCACCTGGGCGACGCCTTGCCCGACCATGCCTTGCGCCTTGCCCTGCTCGCCGGCGGCCAGCGCATTGCCCAACTGCTGCGCGCCAAGACGACCGACTACGACCCCGACACGAAAACCCTGCGCCTACTCGATCCCAAGGGCAAGCGCGCCAAGCCGCGCGAACATCTTCTCCCACTCGCCCCTAAAGCCGCCGCGCTGGTGGCCGGGCTGGTGGTACGTGCCAAGGAACAAAAAAACCCTTGGCTGTTCGCGTCGCACGGCGAAACACTCATGGCGACCGAAACCCCCGGCAAGCGTGCCGTTGAAATCTGCGCAGCAATGGAGAGCGAACCTTTCAACGTGCGAGACATTCGCCGCACCTGCGAAACGATGCTGGCCGGCATGGGCATCAGCCGGGACACCCGCGCGCAACTGCTCTCCCACGGCATTTCCGGCGTACAGGCGACGCACTACGACCGGCACGACTACGCGAACGAGAAGCGCGCCGCGCTGGTGGCATGGGAAGCGCGCCTCGATGAAATTTCAACCGGCAGGAAGTCGGCCAAGGTGGTGCGCATGAAGCGCAAGGCCTGACCCGACAGGCATCTTGAATCAACGCCTAGCAATGTGTATCATACACATATGAACAGCGCCGACCTGATCCGCGAGCTGAACCGGGCAGGATGGCGGCTCGACCGGGTGAGGGGTTCGCACCATGTTTTCAGGCACCCCGCCAAGCCCGGCATCGTCGTCGTCCCGCATCCCAGGAAAGACCTGGGCACCGGACTGGCCAGGGCCATCAGGCGGCAGGCTGGAATCACCGAGAGGTAATCATCATGCGCTACCCCGTCGCAATCGAACCCGGCACCGATACCGAAGCCTTCGGCGTCGTCGTCCCCGACCTGCCTGGCTGTTTCTCTGCCGGCGACACGCTGGACGAAGCCCTGTCCAATGCCGAGGAAGCCATCACGGCATGGATCGAGGCGGCCATCGACGCCGGGCAGGACATCCCGCAGCCGTCGGACATCGAGGCCCTGCGCAAGGCAAACAAGGCCTGGAAGGCATGGATATGGGCGCTGGTGAAGGTTGACCCCGCCGTGCTCGACGACACGCTGGAGCGGGTGAATATCAGCCTGCCGCGCCGTGTCCTGCACAGGCTGGATACCCAGGCCAAGGCGGCCGGCGAAACCCGCTCCGGGTTCATCGCCCGGATGGCCCTGGAACACTGACCGAGCAAGCCGCGCCTAGCCCGAGGTTGATCCCCGAGGGCGAACGCCGGGCACCTTCACCCGGCCGGCGCGGCACCTGCATGAAGGGCCGCATTGGAAGGAATGCGACATGAAATCACCAGCAGACAAGAAATTCAGGACGGCGCAAAAGCTCATCGACGACTTTGCCGGAAAACTGCTCGCGCTGCATGATGGAAAGAAGATTCCGACGCATTGGAACGTCTATCTTAAAGCAGCCCTGGCCCCACGGCCCCAAACGGCCGGCCGAAAGATTAACCCCGCCAAAGTCCAGCAGATAGCAAAAGCGCTCACCCTGGAGAGGGAGTCCGTTATAAAGCCGCGCACCAAACACCACAACCCGGCAGCAACCAAAGATCGCATCGCGCAGGAAACCAGTGTCAGTCGAAAAACGGTTGATCGAGTAAACGACAGCATCGGCGAATACCTTTCGAACGATGGATCGCTTTCCCCCGACAGGAAAGCGGCGATTGAAGAAGGTATCGCTGAAGCGCTTGCGCACGAAGTCCTGAAAGAAGAAGCGGCAGAGGCCCAGTCAATCAATCAACAGCAGGCGCACCGCATCCGCAAATAACGCGGACAGAATCAACACAATTTTCACCCAATTAAGTCCGTGTCGTAGAGCGAATCAACCACGATAAATACACTGGCCTCACCATCAATAACGCGAAAGGTGAACGCCATGAACGCAACTGAGAAAATTAGTCTCCCGGCGGTTCTTCCGACAAACGAGGCCGCCGCCGCAATCAATCGCCGCCCGCAAACCCTCCGCAAATGGGCCTGCTTGGAATCAGGCCCCATCCGTCCGATCCGGGTCAATGGCCGCCTGGCCTGGCGCATGGCAGACCTGCAAAAACTCTTGAATGGCGAGGCTGCGAATGTTGGCCGCGCCTGATCCCGCCGCCGAGGTCAGGCGACTTTTTGGCGCGCCGCCGGCGAGGCCTGCCCCTGCGCCGGCAGCGAAAAGCCCGCCACGGCCGCCGGAAACAGCCTCGAAGCGCGAACGCCGTTACCCGCTGCATTCGATTGACCAAATCGCCAGCCGCCCGCTTGCGCGGTACATCGTCAAAAATGTATTGATGCGCGACAGCATTTCAGCGCTATTTGGGCCAAGCGGCTCGGGTAAAACATTTCTCGGCTATCACTTGGCCTTTGCGCTTTCCGACAGCGAGGATTTTTTCGGCTATCGTGGCGCGCCGTGTGACATTTGGGTTATCTCACTAGAGGGCGAGTCCGGGCTTGCTCAACGGGTGCAGGCCCGCCGCAAGCGTGGCGGCAATGGCAACCGGATTCGTTTCATTACAGCACCGGTGGCGCTCAATTACGTCGACGACATCGAGGCCTTAATTGCCACCGCACGCGACGCAGGAATCTGCGACGGCATGATCGTTTTGGATACGCTAAATGCCTCAATGGTTGGCCTAGACGAAAACTCTAGCGCCGATATGGGCCGAGCAGTTGCCGCGCTCAAGCGCCTGCGCGATGAAACCGGCTGCGCAGTGATGACGATTCATCATTCCGGGAAAGATGCGTCAAAAGGCCTGCGCGGACATAGCCTGTTGCACGCAGCGATGGATTCTGTAATCGAAGTCACCCGCGACGGCGACCGGCGAAGCTGGAAACTCATCAAGAGCAAGGATGGCGTCGACGGCATCGAGCACCCATTCCGCCTTGACGTGGTGGAACTTGGCACCGACGATGACGGCGATCTGGTTACAAGCTGCGTTGTCGTGCCGGAAGATGATGCAAAGTCGGCTACTCGCCCCAAGCTCCCCAAAGGTGGAAATCAGCGCATTGTTTATGACGCGCTCGGTGAGCTGCTGCGCAATTCCCGCGACTTCGGAAAAGCTGGAGCGCCTGCACCGCGCCCATGCGTAGAACTGGAAGCAGCCGTCGAAAATATAGCGCCTCGATTGGCCGTGGAGGTCAAACGCAAAGTCGAGCGCACCCGCCAAGCTTTTACCGGCCTGATCGCATCGCGCGCAATCGAGCATCGAGAGGGATGGTTATGGCTACCCTAATTTTTCCCGAACTTCCCGAAATGTCCCGAAACGGGAACGCCGGGTTTCCCGAACTTCCCGGCCACCCTATAGGGGGCCGGAGAATCGGGAAACGGGAACGATCAATCGAACCTTAAGGACTGCACCATGAACGCTGAAACCTACGACCTGCAAACTCAAATCGAGATTGTTCGCGAAGCACGCCGCCATGGATTCGACGATGCGACAATTGCTGATCGCCTTGGCCTGAAGGCGGATGATCCGATTTTCACCATAGACCTTGAAGGCCGCCCTTTGGGCATGGCGCTATCCGGCATAGCCGAAGGCTTCCGCGAATGGGAATTCTTCGGCCTGGACGATGACGTAACGCGCAATCTGCTGATCATCATGACGCGCCTGTGTGAGAGTAGCTACAGGAGGGGCCTTCAACAGGGCTGGTGGGCGCGTGACACAAACCAGAAGTTTCGCATCAAGCCCGACGATCTTCGCTTTGGCGGCGAGCCGCTCGATAGTGCGCGGATGCCCCTTTGCGGCACCAAAATGTCCTCGCTGGAGCGCCTTCAATGCGAGCACGGCACCACACTCCAAGTCTTGGGATTTTCCATCTACACGGCACAATGAAACGATCCCTGCGCCCCGTTCCCTTCCCCTGGCCATCATCCGCCTATCGGAACGAATACCGCCGACTGCGCCAGCTTGGGCATTCTCCGAACTGGTCAAGGGAACTGATCCGCAAGACAAACCGTGAAGCGCGCATGTTCCCCTTCAAGGGCGAGACGTGCGAAGCCAAAACACGCAAGGGCATCCCATGCAAAGCGCCGGCACAATTGAACGGCCGTTGCCGGAATCATGGCGGACTAAGCACCGGCCCGCGCACCGAGGCGGGGAAGAAGAAAGCACTCGCCGCCATCGGCCAGAAGCCATGGACATGGTCGCCGCATCCGCCCCACATTCAGGCCAGAATCAAGCAGCGCGAGAAGGAACTCGCCGAACGTCAAGCCCTACGCGCCCGTGCGCGCGTCATGGAGAGCGAAAAGCGCCAGTAGCTGCTAACCGCACCCGGCGGGGGTTCCGTACTGTTTGCCGATGCGCTGGCGAAGATACCCCCGGCCTACCTCCTGCCGCTCCTGCACCACGGGGTATCCTTTTTTTTGGCCGTCGCGCAGCATTAATGCCCCGGGGCATGCGTTGCCGTAGGCGTGGGGTGCCCTGGTCGGCTACCCGCCATCCGGTTGAAGGGCCGGGGGGCCTCGCCCCGTCACCCACCTGGCGCTGCCCGTAGAAAAGTCAGTCCCCGCAGGACGGCGGTTATGCCCAGTTCGATGCACCACCGGGATCGCAAGCATTGATTGGATTTGGCTACATGGTGGCTACATGAAGGCCATAAAGCACAAAAGCCAGTCTTTTGACTAGCCTAAGTGCTTGATTATTGGTGCCGGCAGCAAGAATCGAACTCGCGACCTTCTGATTACAAATCAGCTGCTCTACCAACTGAGCTATGCCGGCACGGGCGAAATTATATCTGAAGGCATCATTGACCCGGCATGCTTGCATAACAGACGCTTTAGAATAAACTCGTCTCCAAAGAGATACCTAGTAAGCACTGCAATGGCTCAAACGCAACCAAAGCAAAATGCCTCCTTGAACCTATTGGTCATCGAGGATTCTGAGGATGATGCCCTGTTGCTGGTGGGCTGTTTCAAACGTGCCGGCTATGACCTCGAATTCCAGCGCGTCGAGAACGCCAATGCTGCCCGGCTGGCAATGAGTTCCGGGAGCTGGAATGCGATCCTCTCGGATCACAGCATGCCCGGCTTCAATGCGTTGGCCGCGTTGGAACTGATGCAGGAATTACAGCTCGATCTGCCCTTCATTATCGTCTCGGGTGTCATTGACGAAGAAACGGCCATCGCTGCCATGCGTGCCGGCGCGCACGACTACCTGTCCAAGGACCGCCTGGACAGGCTTGTGCCAGCTGTCGAACGGGAGATACGCGAGGCAAAAAATCGTAATGAACGCCGGGCCGCCTTGGCCGCAGTGCAGGAGAATGAAGCGCGCTTTCGTTCGCTGGTCTCCAATATTCCCGGCATGGTATTCCAACTCCTGCGTGTTACGGATGGCGAAATGCGCTTTCTGTACGTAAGCGAAGGCGCAACTACCCTTCTTGGTTTCGCCCCGGATGAACTTGCCACTTGTCCCAGGTTTTTTTTCGATGCCATTCATGCCGAAGACCGCAATGCCTTCGACGCAGCGTTGGCTCTGTCTGCCGACAGATTAACGCAGGTTAACTGGGACGGGCGCATCCGAGATGCGGGTGGAACGGAGAAATGGATCAACCTGCGCTCAACCCCGCGGCAGCTTGCTAGCGGCGAAGTTCAGTGGGAAGGCATTGCATCCAACATTACCCAAAGCAAGTTGGCCGAGAATGAACTACGTGAGTCGCGGGCGCAATTGGCAGAATTATCATCTCACCTGGAAAGCGCCAAGGAAGAGGAGCGAGAGCGGATCGCCCGGGATATCCATGATGAACTCGGCGGCACGTTGGTTGCGATCAAAATCGAGGCCGCTCTACTCTCTAGCAAGCTGCCTACGGACCCCCTTCAGTTGCGCAAGCGCGTGAGAGGCATCGAAGGTCTGATAGACGAGGCGATCAGCACTGCCGGGCGAGTCGCACGCGAGTTGCGACCGGGAATTCTCAAGGATTTTGGCTTGGCTGCTGCCATTGAATGCCAAGCCGACGATTTCTCTCAGCGTGTCGGGCTCAACTGCGACACAGCCGGCATTGATCACGAGGTCGATCCGGATGAAAAAACCTCGCTTGCACTTTTTCGCATTTTTCAGGAAGCGCTCACCAACGTCGCAAAGCACGCCCAGGCCACCCGGGTCGGCATTAGGCTCAGCATCGGTGGGCGCAGCTTGATTCTGGAAATTGCCGATAACGGCCGGGGCATCACGACTGAAGACATGAACAAGCCAAAATCGTTTGGGCTGCGCGGTATTCACGAACGCATGCGCGAACTCGGCGGCTCGCTTGAGTTGGCCAGGAATTCACCATTTGGCACCCGGGTCCTCCTGCGAGCACCCTACAAGCCCAGCGGGAGCGAACGGTTGAATTCGTTCCAATGAATCAGGACCGATACCCATGACAGCCCAAATACGCATACTCATTGCCGACGACCATGCCATCGTCCGACATGGCCTGCGTCAGATCCTGTCTGACTCCGAGGACTTCGTCGTCGCCGGCGAAGCCAATAACGGCTTACAAGCACTGCAAATGGCACGCCAGGGAGAATGGGATGTCGTATTGATGGATGTCTCGATGCCCGACAAGAACGGCATCGACACCTTGAAGCAACTCAAGAAGGAATTCCCAAAGCTGCCCGTACTGATGCTCAGCATGCATCCGGAGGAGCAATATGCCATTCGGGCGCTCAAGGCCGGCGCCTCCGGCTATCTCACCAAGCAAAGTGCGCCAGAGCAATTGGTGACAGCCATACGACAAGTCGCTTGCGGAAAGAAATACGTCAGCCCCTCCCTTGCAGAAGAGCTTGCCAACGCAATAAACGACGACACCGAGCGCGCGCCCCACGAAAAACTCTCGGACAGGGAATATCAGACCCTGGTCATGATCTCATCCGGCAAGACACTTACCCAGATTGCCGAGGAACTCAGGCTCAGCGTTAAAACCGTCAGCGTCTACAGGGCGCGACTACTTGAGAAAATGAAGCTGAAGAACAATGCCGAGTTAACTCACTACGGCCTCAAGCACGGCCTGGTCGAGTAACCCGTTTCAGCTGAACCCTTCAAGTCTTCCGGAGTTCTGCCGTTAACTTCCGGCGAAGGATATCCATTTCATGGCTGAAATTACCCAACCCTCCGAAATTGCGCGGGAAACCCTGCGACGCCTGGCCTCGAAGCGCACGCCGCCGACACCGGACAACTACCGCACGTTCTATCACGAGATCGCCGGCACAACGGAGAGCGAGGCGTTCCCCGAGCGCGCCCTGAAAACCCTGGGCGGGCGCCTGCCCAGAGCAACGCCAGAGCAAGCTCGCTTCGGACAGCAATTCGATGCGGCCATCGCCACCAAGGACTGGACTCCCCTGACAAACGCCATGCTGGCCTTGTTCAAGGCACGCGAGACGGCACCGCTTGACTGGTCCGAGCTGATCGGCGATCTGCTGGGACAAATGGAGCGTCGGCATTCCAGTCTTACACCCGCCATGAAGCGTGAGGCCGTCAGCCACATTCTGGAATCCGCCGGCACCGACCCGGCCAACCTGCATGAGCGCATGCGTTCGCTGATGCGCTCCTGGGCTAAAACAAGCCCAGGCAACGAGCCCTCCGCACTGACCGGAGACCCATCGCCCACCGTCGAAACGCCATTTCCAGGACGCGAACCTGCTGCATCACCCCCGCCTGCCGACTTCGCTGATTCGCGCCTGCCTGGCGCCGAGTTTCGCGAGCTGCTCGCCCAACTGGTGGAGAGCTCGATCAGCATGTTGCTGATCGACACGCCAGAATTGGCCGATGAAGCGAAGGCCCTTTCAACCGATGTCAGGCAGGCGAGAGATGCGGCGACGTTCGCACAGATCGCCAAGCGGCTCAGGCAGTTCAACTATCGCCTGAATTACGTCGCCGAGGATCAGGCAGAACTCAAGGCAGCGCTGCAGAAACTGCTTCAGCTCGTCATCGAGAACATCAGCGAGCTGGTTGAGGACGACAAGTGGGTACAGGGCCAGATCGGCATGGTGCTGGACCTCTTCGGCCAGCCGCTGAACCTTCGCCGCCTTGAGGACGTCGGGCAGCGACTCAAGGACGTCATTTACCGCCAAAGCGCATTGAAGAAGAATCTCAACGAGGCCAAGGACCGGCTGAAGGCCATGCTGGCCGGCTTTGTCGACCATTTGGCCACTTTCTCCGAATCGACCAGCGACTTTCACGACAAGATCGAAAAATGCGCGGACAAGATCAGCGCCGCCAACGATCTCGCCGAACTGAACGACGTCATCGAGGAAGTCATGCGAGAAACTCGCGTCATCCAGTTGAATGCGCAGCGCTCCCGCGACGAACTGAATGCCATGAGAACCCGCGTCAGCGAGGCCGAACAGGAAGTCGTTCGCCTGCAAAACGAACTCTCGGAAACCAGTGAAATGGTGCGCCTTGACCAACTCACCGGCGCGCTCAACCGCAAGGGACTCGAAGAAGCGATGGACCGCGAACTGGCCCGCGCCCAGCGTCGGCAGTCACCCGTCTGCCTGGCCCTGCTGGACGTAGACAATTTCAAGCGGCTCAACGACACCTATGGGCACCAGACCGGCGACGATGCCCTTGTCCACCTGGCGCGCGTCATCCGCGAGACCGTGCGACCGAACGACACCCTGGCCCGCTACGGCGGCGAAGAATTCCTCATCATCCTGCCGGATACCCCGTTGGAGGATGCCGTCGCCGCACTGACACGCCTGCAGCGCGAGCTGACCAAGCGCTTCTTCCTGCACAAGAACGAGAAACTTCTCATCACCTTCAGCGCCGGCGTCACCGCCTATCGCGATGGCGAGCCACGCAACGAGGCCTTCGCACGCGCCGACGCCGCCATGTACCAGGCCAAGAAAACCGGCAAGAACCGCGTGGTGCAAGCCGACTGAACCCGGCAACGCCAGCAGCAGTAAGGAAAATCGCCGGCAGAGCCGGCGATTTTTTTGGGAGTCAGGGGACTTCAAAACCCTGCACGCAAGGATGCGTGTACATGCCTTATCGGCACGACCTAAGGGAACTTTAGGAATATTTTTTTCACTGCGCAAAAAAATGCTTTCTGACCAATGAAATAGGGCGGAGCCTTGCGACTCCACCCTAAAGTTTTCCCGAGACAATCCGTTAGTGCATTTGACGGCGACATCATCGCCTGCCGGATCGGGAGTCAGGGGGCGGCGCTGTCAAAACCCTCAAACATGCAAGGAGAAACATCATGCCTCAAGTGATCAATACTAACATCGCGTCTCTGAACGCACAACGCAACCTCAATACGTCGCAAAGCAATTTGGCGACTTCCCTGCAGCGCCTGTCTTCCGGCCTGCGCATCAACAGCGCCAAGGACGACGCCGCCGGCCTGGCGATTTCCGAGCGTTTCACCACCCAGATCCGCGGCCTCAACCAGGCAATCCGCAACTCCAACGACGGCATCTCCCTGGCGCAGACCGGTGAAGGCGCGCTGGCCGAGGTAACCACGAACCTGCAGCGCATCCGCGAACTGGCGGTTCAGTCCGCCAACTCGACCAACAGCGCGTCCGACCGCGCCGCCCTGGACCTGGAAGTTCAGCAACGCCTTGCGGAAATCGATCGCACGGCGACCCAAACTTCTTTCAACAGTCTGAAGATTCTGGACGGCACCTTCGGTAGCGCCGCTTTTCAGGTCGGCGCGAACGTCGGCGAAACGATTTCTATTGGTCTGAGTACCAGTATGCGCACAAACGCTCTCGGCGCAATTGCATCTGGAACTTCTTCGGCCGAGGTGACCGTGGCTGCTCTCTCCGGATCAGGCACGATCAAGGTGGGGGCCGGAGCGACGACAACCATCGCCGCCTCGACGGCTGGTACGCAAAATGGTCAGTCTTTGGGCAGCGCCTACGCAAAAGCCTTGGCCATCAATACCGCTGCCGTGCCGGGCCTGACTGCAACGGCAACGAATAACGTTGAATTGGTCGTAGCAAACGTAGTAGGTGCTGTCGACAACACGAGCACTTACAGTCTCATGATCAACGGCGTGTCAATCTACGACGCCACAAGTGTTCCCAATGCCACGCCCTTGACTGCGCAGCAAATCACTGATCAGATCAACGCTAATCAAAGCACTACCGGCGTGACTGCCGCATTAAGCGGCGGCGACCTTCGACTCTCAGCAGCAGATGGCCGCGACATCGCCATCGGCCAGACTGTTGGAGGCACAGCCTTGGTGTCTGGCGGCGTCACTGCCGGTGCAGGCGGCTCATCGACCGTCAATGGCGTAGTGTTTCGAGATGGCCAGATTGGTACTGTTGCTCAAGCCGGCAACAACAGCGCGACTGCCGCCGCAGTCAATGGCGGAACCCTCACCTTGAGTGCCCTTGAAGACATTACGATCACGGGCGATGGCCTCATCATGGGGTTTGCTGCTGCCACCACCTCAATTGCCAAGGACGCGGTAACAATCTCCTCTGCCAACGTTCTGTCGGTGACCGGTGCAAACAACACGATACAGCGAGTCGACTCGGCACTGAGCGCAGTCAGCTCCCTGCGCAGCACCTTCGGCGCCATCCAGAACCGTTTCGAGTCGGTGATCTCCAGCCTGTCGGCAACGTCAGAGAACCTCTCGGCTGCGCGCAGCCGAATTCAGGATACGGACTTTGCGGCGGAGACGGCAGCACTGACACGCAATCAAATCCTGCAGCAGGCCGGCGTGGCGATGCTGGCGCAGGCGAACGTTCTGCCGCAGAACGTGCTGACCCTGCTCCGCGGCTAAGGCAACAAGCCGAGTTTGAGGGTGGATGCCGGGCGGCAGCCCGGCATCCCTGACTCACCGGAAAACAGGAGTGGATCATGGCGATACAGCAAATCAGCAGCCAGGCGGTCCAAGCTGCTCCGGCTGCGGCCGCCCCGCCCCGCCCTCCGGCCTCGGCGCAGGAAGCAGCACCCGTTGTCATCGAACTGCCCGGCCAGGCTGCCCAACAGCCCAGCCCGGAACAGGTGGAACAGGCCGTCGAAGCCGTCGAAAAGGCCGTCAAGCCGGTGGCACAGGACTTGCAATTCTCGATCGACAAGGAAACTGGGAAAACGATCATCTCGGTGGTGGACTCGGTAACCAACGAAGTCATTCGCCAGATTCCAGGAGATGAAATCCTGGCCATCGCCAAGGCGGTCGACCGCATGCAGGGCCTGCTCTTCAGCCAAAAAGCCTAGAGCAGAACGTTATGGAAGCATTTGAATGGCGCTCTCTTCACCAGGCATCGGGTCGAACCTCGACGTCAACAGCATCGTTAGCCAGTTGATGGCGCTGGAGCGCCGTCCGCTGACGGCGCTCGACACCAAGGAGGCCCGTTTTCAGGCCAGGCTATCGGCCTATGGCTCGTTGAAGGGGGCGCTGTCCGCATTTCAATCCGCCGCTGCATCGCTGGCCAGCCCGGCAAGGTTTTCCGCCGCCAAGGCAAGCATTGCCGATGCCTCGGTATTAACTGCCAGCGCGGTCAGCACGGCGGTGGCCGGCAGCCACAGCATCGAGGTCACGGCCCTGGCCCAGGCGCACAAGCTGACTTCGACCCCCTTCACGAACACGACCAGCACGGTCGGCAGCGGCACCCTCACCATTCAGTTCGGCAGCTACAGCGGCGAGACCTTCACTGCCAATGGGGACAGCCCGGCCGCGACCATAACCATCAACAGCTCGGACAACTCGCTGGCGGCAATCCGCGACGCCATCAACCAAGCCAAAGCCGGGGTCACGGCCAGCCTGGTCAACGATGGCAGCGGTTACCGCCTGGTCATGGCGTCGGACAAGACCGGCCTCTCCAATGCGCTGCGCATCAGCATCACCGACGACGACGGCAACCATACGAACACCGAGGGCCTGTCGCAACTGGTGCACATCGGCACGACCAGCGGCACCAAGAACATGACGCAGACCGTCGCCGCGCAAAACGCCGCCCTGACGGTTGACGGCATTGCCGTCAGCAAGGCTTCGAACACGGTCACCGATGTCATCCAGGGCGTGACGCTGACGATCCTCAAGACCAATGCCGGCAGTGCAACAACCCTGTCCGTGGCAAAGGACACGGCCGGCATCAAGAGCGCCGTCGACGGCTTCGCCAAAGCGTACAACGATCTCAACAAGCTGCTGGTCGATGTGTCGAAATACGACCCGGCCAACAAGCAGGCGTCCATCCTCACCGGCGATGCCACAGTCAGATCGGTGCAAAGCCGCCTGCGCAATCTGCTCAATACCTCACTGACCACGGCCGGCGGCGGCCTCGCCACCCTGTCCGATGCCGGCATCGGCTTCCAGGCTGACGGCACCCTGAAGGTGGACGCAACCAAGCTGAACGCCGTGCTGGCCGATCCGACCAAGGACCTCGCCACGTTGTTCGCGGCCGTTGGCAAGCCGAGCGACAGCCTGGTGAGCTTCGCCGGTTCGACCGCCGACACGAAGAACGGCAGCTATGCCGTTTCCATCAGCCAGCTCGCCGCGCGTGGATCGGCCGTGGGCGGCGTCCCGGCGGGGCTGACTATTGTTTCTGGCAGTAACGACACGCTCAACCTGACAGTAGACGGCGTTGCCGCCAGCATTGCCCTGAGCGCAGGCACCTACACGGCGGCCACCCTGGCGGCTGAACTCCAGTCGAAGATCAACGGCGCGACAGGTTATGCCTCCGCTGGCATCGCTGTCACCGTTTCCCAATCGGGCGGCGTGCTGACAGTAGCCTCGAACCGCTACGGCTCCGCCTCCACGGTCAGCCTGACGGGAGGCAACAGCCTCGCCGACATGTTCGGCACGCCCGTCGTCACAGCAGGCCTCGATGTGGCCGGCAGCATCGGCGGGAGCACTGCTGCGGGATCAGGCCAGAAGCTCACTGCTGCGAGCGGGGACGCCAACGGCCTGGCGCTCAATGTCATTGGCGGCAACACTGGCGACCGCGGCTCCGTCCAGTACGCCCGCGGCTTCGCCTATGAACTGGACAAGCTGGTCGGCGCCATGCTGGAGAATGATGGCCTGGTAGACAGCCGCATGGATGGCATCAACGCTTCCATCAAGGGCATTTCCAGCCGCCGGGAGGCGCTGGAACTGCGCATGGTCACCATCGAACGGCGTTTCCGCGCCCAATTCACTGCGCTTGACACGTTGATCGCCAGCATGACGACAACCAGCAATTTCCTGCAGCAGCAACTGGCCAACCTGCCCAAGTCAGGCGGCTCCCAGTAATGACAAGCAAAGAGGAGAAAAACATGTTCGCCGTCATGCACAATCCGCGCGCCGCCTATGGCAAGGTGGCCATCGACAACAGCGTGGAGATTGCCGATCCGCACAAGCTCGTGCTGATGCTGTTCGACGGCGCCATGCTCGCCATCACTTCGGCATCGCTGAACATGCGCGACGACCATCCGCAAAGCATCGCGAGGAAAGGCGAGGCGGTTTCGAAGGCCATCAACATCATCAGCAACGGCTTGAAAGCCAGCCTGGACATCGAAGCGGGCGGCGACATGGCCGTCAAGCTTGGCGCCCTTTACGACTACATGTGCGCCCGGCTGCTGCATGCCAACCTGCACAACCAGCCGGCCGCGCTCGACGAAGTCAGCCACCTGCTGGCCGAACTGAAGGGCGCCTGGGAGCAGATCGGGAGCAAGGCATGAGTTCGCTGGAATTGTATGAAACCATGAGCGTCCTCTCGGCACAGATGGCCAAGGCGGCCGCTGGCTGCGACTGGGAACGGCTGGCCGCCCTGGAAAAGGATTGTGCCGGACTGGCCCGCCATCTCGAGGCCAATGAGCAGCCGGCCCGCTTGTCCGATGCCGAGCGCGCGTACAAGATGGATCTGATCCGCCGCATCCTCGCCGACGACGCCGAAGTGCGCCGACATGCCGAGCCGTGGATGGAGCAGGTCCGGCAGTTTCTCGGCGGCGGCGCGCGTGCGCGCACGATGCGCCGGGCCTATGGCGCCCACGCCGGCCAATAGCTGCCGGTCTTGTGCCGGCCTGACGATGTCGGACAGAATGCGCCATGATTCCCAACGATCTTGCCGCGCGCCTGAAGCTCCTGAGCGAATCCGTCGTCCAGCCGGTCTCCCCGGTACGCGGCGTCACGGCCGACCTGCCTGAACTGCCGGTCGGGCATCGCTTTACCGCCCGCATCGAGAACGCCCTGCCGGACGGCACATTCCGCGCGATCGTCGCCGACCGGAGACTGACGCTGGCCCTGCCGCAATCGGCCAGGCCCGGCGACACGCTCGACCTGGTCGTCACGGCACGAACGCCGCGCCTGATCCTTGCCGAGAGCGTGGCAGGCGGTCCCGGGCGGCCACCCCCCCCCGCTGCGCCATCAGCTCCCGCTCCCGCGCCCACGCTGTCGCCTGCCGGCCGGATCATCAGCGCGCTGCTCACCGGCGAGGGGCGCACGCCGCAGGCGGCGACGATCACGCGTGCGACACCGCTGCTGCCCGAGCCTTCCTTGCAGGCGGCCCGGCTTGCGCCTGTGCTGCAACTGGCCATCGCTGAAAGCGGTCTTTTCTACGAATCCCACCAGGCGCAATGGGTCGCCGGGCGTTATCCGGCCGAAGCGCTGGCGCGCGAGCCGCAAGCACGCCTCGCTCCCCGTTCGCTGCGTACTCCGAACAACGCCGCTGCGCCGACAGCCGCGCCGCCTGAGGAGGCTCCGGAAACACCCCTTTCCCGCAGCGGCGCCGAACACGTTGGCGGACGCAGCGCCGCCGCGGCGGCGGCCGGCCTGCCCGCCGAATTGCATTCCCTCGTCCAGCAGCAGCTCGACACTTTCGCCACACAGCACGTCATCTGGCGCGGAGAGATTTGGCCGGGGCAAACCCTGCAATGGGAAATATCGGCCGAGGAGCAACGGCACGAAACGCCGGAAGAGGAGGCCGCCGAACAGTGGACGACATCGCTTGCGCTCACCCTGCCCAGGCTGGGCGAGGTCAATGTCGTGCTGCGGATGGCGTCGGCAAAAGTCAGTCTCGACATTACGGCGAGCGAGGGCGCCGCCGCCCTGAAACAGGGGCTTGGGAATCTCGCTGCCTCCTTTGCCGCCGCCGGCCTGCCGCCCCTCACCGCAAACGTGGAGTCGCATGAACCCGCGTGAGACCCGCCAGGAGGCCGTGGCCCTGGCCTATTCGGCAGCCGACAGCGCGCCGCGCATTGTCGCCAAGGGCCGCGGCCTGATCGCCGAGGAGATCATCGCGCGGGCGCGCGAACATGGCGTCTTCGTGCACGAATCGGCGGAAATGGTGGCGCTGCTCATGCAGGTCGATCTCGACCAGCGCATCCCGCCGCAGCTCTACGTGGCGGTGGCCGAACTGCTGGCCTGGCTCTACCGCACGGAACACGGCCTTGCGCCGCCACAAGCCGAACAATAATGATTAAAATCGCCGGATGAGCGACACCATGCAGAACGATCCGCGGGAGGAAAACCCCCAGCTCCGCTTCGAGCTGATGCAGGCCGATGACTACAGCAAGTACCTGCTGCACTCGAAGAAGGAAATCCTCTTCATCCTGCGCGCCATGCTCGACAAGGGATCGCTCATCACGGTCTACTTCAACCAGGGCAACGACTTCCTGCTCACCACCCTGCTCTCCGTTTCGGAGGAAAGCAATGCCATGCTGCTCGACCCGGGCAGCAATGCCGGCATGAACCGCAAGGCGCTGGAAAGCGACAAACTGATCTTCATCGCCACGCACGAAAAGGTGAAGATCCAGTTCACCGTCAAACGTCTCACGAAGACTGAATACGAAGGACGGGAAGCCTTTCGGGCCGTCATCCCGAATGAACTGCTGCGCCTGCAGCGCCGCGAGTTCTACCGGCTGACCGCGCCGATCGCCCACCCGCTGCGCTGCAGAATCCCCGTCAAGCTGGCGGACGGCTCAGCAAGCATCATCGAGAGCACGGTGATCGACATCAGCGGCGGCGGACTGGGCGTGCTGGTGCCGCCCGAAGGCGTGGAGTTCGAAACCAACCACCTGTTCGAGAACTGCCGGCTCGAACTGCCGGAAGTCGGCACCGTGCTGGCCACCCTGCGCGTGCGCAACGTATTTGAATTCACGCTGCGCACCGGCCAGAAGAACAAGCGTTCTGGCTGCGAGTTCGTCGACCTGCCCGGCCCCATGCTCACCCTGATCCAGCGCTACATCATCCGCATCGAGCGGGAGCGCAAGGCGCGGGAAACGGGAATGATGTAGGTCGGCCTTCAGGCCGACGACCGGAGGAAGTCCCCGTGGGACAGCAGCGGTTTGATGCCCGCCCATGTCGGCCTGAAGGCCGACCTACAAAGGATTTTTACACCTGCATGTTCATGATGTCTTGGTAGGCCGAGACCAGCTTGTTGCGCACCTGAACCATCTGCTGGAATGAAAGACTGGCCTTCTGCAGGGACATCATGACGTCCTGCAGATTGGCGTTGCCGGTGCCCGCCGAGAAATCCTGCGCCAGCTTCTGCGCGTCGACCTGGGCCTTGCTCACCTGATCGAGCGTGCCCTTCAGGATCTGGCCGAAATCCGCCGCACCCGCTGCTCCCGCTTCACCCGCCTGCTTCGCCTGCAACGCCTTGCCGGAGGCGAGTTGCGCCGTCGCGCGCAGCTCCGAGAGCATCTGTTCTATGCCGCGTGTATCCATGGTCAACCTCGTACTGTAGGTCGGCCTTCAGGCCGACTTGTCCGCCGTTGTCGGGCTGAAGCCCGACCTACGCTTCCAAACAGCAACATGCATGCCATCTTTCAAATAGCGCCCGCCGTGCGGTACTGCTGAAGCTTGTAGCGCAGGGTGCGCTCGGAGATGCCGAGCAGTTCGACCGCCCGCTTGCGCGAGCCATTGACCGCGGCCAGCGTCTCGATGATGTGCTGGCGCTCCAGATCGCGCATATTCGACGGCGCCGCCGGAACAGGCTCGGCCACAGATTTTTCCGCATGTGGAACAGTCGCTTGCGGCAATTCCGCGGATGCTGAACACTGCAGGGAAAGCTGCAGATGCTCTGCGGCAACTGTATCGCCACCGGCCAGGATCAGGGCGCGCTGCACGGCGTTCTCCAGTTCGCGCACATTGCCCGGCCAGGCGTGGGCAGCCAGCAGCGCCTCGGCATCGGCGGCAAACCTTGCCGCCGGGCTGCCATGCAGGGCGGCAAAATGCAGCGCCAGGGGGACGATGTCGGCCGGCCGCTCGCGCAGCGCCGGGATATGCAGCGGGAAGACATTCAGCCGATAGTACAAATCCTCGCGGAAACGGCCGGCAGCGACTTCCTTCGCCATGTCGCGGTTGCTGGTGGCGAGTACGCGGATGTCCAGCGCAATGATCTTCCTGCCGCCCACCCGCTCCACTTCGCGCTCTTGCAGCACACGCAACAGCTTGGCCTGCAGCGCGAGGGGCATTTCAGATATTTCGTCAAGCAGCAGCGTGCCGCCCTGGGCCTGCTCGAACTTGCCGACCTGGGCCGCCTGCGCGCCGGTAAACGACCCCTTTTCATGGCCGAACAGCGTGGCTTCCAGCAGGTTCTCTGGAATGGCTGCACAGTTGATGGCGACGAAGGGCGCGCCGTGTCGCGGAGACTGACTATGGATGTGCTGCGCAAAGACTTCCTTGCCGGTGCCGGACTCGCCGGTGAGCAGCACCGTGGCCTCGGTCTTCGCCACCCGCGCGGCCAGCGCCAGCAGGTTGCGCGTGCGCGGGTCGGCCGCCACCACGCCCTCCGCCTGCGAGGGCTGCGCTGCATAGCGGGCGACATGCTCGATCAGCACCTTCGGCTCGAAGGGCTTGAGCAGGAAATCGCAGGCGCCGGCGCGCATCGCGGAAACCGCCTTGTCCACGTCGCCGAAGGCCGTCATCAGCAGCACCGGCAGATGCGGCTCGCTGCCGCGGATAGCCTTCAGCAACGCGATGCCATCCATCGGCTGCATGCGCAGGTCGCTCACCACCAGGTTGAATGCCTCGCGCTCGAGCAGGTGCAGCGCCGCCGGCCCGTCGGCCGCGCCCATCACGTGGTGGCCGGCGCATTCCAGCGTCAGGCACAGGGCGTCGCGCAATTGCAGGTCGTCCTCGACGACGAGGATGTTCAATGCCATAGAAGCAAGGGCTGGCACTAGTGACTCAGGCATGATGCCCTCCGTTCCATCGGTTGTTGTTTCTCGGAAACGCCGGCCGAGTTTGTAACCACAGCCGGCAATGTCAGGCTGAAGACGGCGCCGGCGCCGGGGGCGGACTCGACCTCGATGCCGCCGCCGTGAGCGCGCGCAACGCCGCGGGCGATCGCCAGGCCGAGCCCGGTGCCTTCCGCGCGCGTCGTAAAGAAAGGCTCAAACAGGCGCGACTGGGTCGCCGCATCCATGCCGCGGCCGTTGTCGCGCACCCGGATGCAGACCGAGCCGTCGGCAAGTCGCGCGCCCAGCTCGATACGCCCGCCCGCCACGCAGGCGTCAAGGGCATTTTCCATCAGGTTGACGATCGCCCCGGACAACGCCTTGCGATTGCCGTTTATGACTGTGCCGAAACTGTCGTCAGCGACGGCGAATCCCACCTCGCGACGACGCGCCAGCGGCTCGAACACCTGCACCGCCTCGGCCAGCAGCGCCGAAACGGGCACGGTTTCACCGCCGGTCGCTTCGCCGCGGGCAAACGTCAGCATGTCGCGGATAAGGTGCTCCAGATGCTGCAGTCGCTCCACCACCCGGGCGCCACAGCGTGTACGTTCCTTCTCTGGCAGGCGCGGATTTTCCAGGGCGCCGGCATACAACAACGCCGCCGCCAGCGGCGTGCGCAACTGGTGGGCCAGCCCTGCCGCCATCTCCCCCATCGCCGCCAGGCGCTCGTTGCGCGCAGCAAGGGATTTCATGCGATGGGCTTCCGTCACGTCATGAATCAGCACGATGCGCCCGCCGCTGGAGGCCAGCCGCGTTTCGGTGACGGCGACGCGACGACCGCCAAGACACGGCATTTCCCATTCGCCCGGCGTCGCAGTCGATGTCAGGCAGGCGACGATGAACTCTTCCCAGACGCGGCCTTCGATATCCGCGCCGAGGATGCAGGCGGCAGCCGGATTGGCCTGCTCGACACGCCCCATGGCATCGAGCACCGCCACGCCGGCGGGCAAGGCGTCGAGCAGCAGGGCCAGGCGCTCGTTGAGCGCCGTCTTTTCCTCGTACTCGCGCTTGAGCCGGCCGTTGGCCAGGGCCAGTTCCGCCGTCAGTCCGGCGACCTGTTCCTGCAGACTGGTATAGGCGCCGGCAAGATCTTCCGAAGCCTGGTTGAACAGGCGAAAGGCCTCGGCCAGGCGGCCGGCCTCGATCTGCTGTGCGTTTTCCGTGGTTTTATCCATTCCCATTCACTCGCCCACTGAGGGATGGCCGCAGATTACGCCCGCCCCATTCCAGCCATGGCGGCAAATAGGGGGCAAAAATTGCCGCTTATCTCCAGAACGTTTCTTGCATGGACTGGGCAGAATGCCGCCAGACGATCGGGGAAGTCCCTGCGTACAACCAGGACCGGGCCCGCAAACTTGAATAAACGGTGGTTGATATGGCCGATACGCAATTCTCACTGGCCGCATTCATGCGGCTGCCCATACAGCAAAAGCTGCTGTCCATCATTGCCTTGTCCATGGTGGCGGCAATCGCGGTGGCCGGCTGGACCTGGACGCGCACGCCGACTTTTTCCGTACTCTTCACCAACGTCTCCGAACGGGATGGCGGCAACATCATTGCCGCATTGCAGCAGATGAACGCCCCCTTCAAATTTTCCGAGTCGGGCGGCGCCATCCTGGTGCCGCAACACCAGGTGCACGAACTGCGCATGCGTCTGGCCTCGCAGGGCCTGCCCAAGGGCGGACTGGTCGGCTTCGAGCTGATGGAAAACCAGAAGCTCGGCATGTCCCAGTTCATCGAGCAAATCAATTTTCAGCGCGCCCTGGAAGGCGAATTGTCACGCTCCATCCAGTCGCTTGCCGCGGTGCAGGGCGCGCGCGTGCACCTGGCCATGCCAAAGCAGACCGGCTTCATGCGCGACGAGCAGAAGCCCTCGGCTTCCGTGGTGCTCAACATCCACCCGGGGCGCAATCTCGATCCGAACCAGGTGGCCGGCATCGCCCACATGGTCGCCGCCAGCGTGCCGCACCTGCCTGCCGCCAACGTCAGCGTGATCGACCAGGACGGCAACCTGTTGTCTGCCGAGAAAAGCAGCAGCCGCGGCACCGGCCTCGACGCCACGCAACTGAAATACATGCAGGAAATCGAGGCGAGTACGGTCCGCCGCATCGAGAGCATCCTCGCGCCCATGGTCGGGCCCGGCAATTTCCGCGCACAGGTGACAGCCGACATCGATTTCTCGCAGTCCGAACAGGTCGCCGAGACGTACAAGCCGAATGCCACACCGGAGATCTCCATCCGCAGCCAGCAGGTGAGCGAGAACGGGAGTGGCGCTCCGACAGCGGCCGGCGTGCCGGGCGCCCTGTCCAACCAGCCGCCCGTGCCGGCCACCGCGCCCCTCACCGCACCGCCCGCCCCCGGCACGCCGGGCGCTCCAGGGGTCGCGACGACAACCGCAACGGCTGCCACGAATGCAGCAGCGGGACGCCGCGACGCCACCACCAACTACGAGCTGGACAAGACCATCCGGCATGTACGCCAGCCGGTCGGCGCCATCAAGCGCCTCTCGGTGGCGGTGGTGATCAATCACCGCAAGTCGGTCGCCCAGGACGGCAAAGCCACCTACAAGCCGCTGGCGGGTAAGGAAATGGCGCAGATCAACGACCTCGTCAAGGAAGCCATGGGCTATAACAAGGACAGGGGCGACACGCTGAACGTGCAGAACAGCCCCTTCGCCATTGCCGAGGCAGAACCCGTGCCGGAGACACCGATCTGGAAGAATCCGACCCTGATCGGCTGGGTGCTGGAGGGTTTGAAGTATCTGATCTTCGCCGGACTGGCCGGTTACCTGTTCTTCGGCGTCGTGAAGCCCTTCCTGCGCAAGCTGATGGACAGCGCCAGCAGGATACCGGTGATACCCGAGGAGGTCGCTTACGCAGCGCCAGGTGCAGCCAATTACGACCAGAAGGTGCAGGCCGCGCGCGATCTGGCCAGGCAGGAACCGAAGGTGGTGGCGACGGTCATCAAGGACTGGGTCGGCGGCAGCCAGCCGGCCGGCAAGGTGCAATGAGTTTCGGGTTTCGGGTTTCGGGTTTCGAGTTAAAACCTTCGCGTTGCGACGGCTGCGTGCTTTTCAACTCGAAACTCGAAACCCGAAACCCAGAACCGGAGTAATGCGATGGCAAGCGAAGACGGCATCACCAAGAGCGCCATGCTGCTGCTCACCCTCGGCGAAAACGAGGCGGCCGAGGTGCTCAAGCATCTCGGTCCGCGCGAAGTGCAGAAACTGGGCGCTGCCATGGCGACCCTGAAATCCATACCTCGCAGCCAGGTCGAAGCGGTAGTCGACGAGTTCCATGAGGAAACCCAGCGCGGCGCCCCGGTGACTGCCGACGAGGAATACATCCGCGGCATGCTGACCAAGGCGCTCGGCGACGACCGCGCCGCCAACCTCATCTCGCGCATCCTGCAGGGCGGCGACACCGCCGGCATCGAAAGCCTGAAATGGATGGATGCGCCGACGGTTGCCGAGCTCATCAAGAACGAGCACCCGCAGATCATCGCCACCATTCTGGTGCATCTGGAATTCGACCAGAGCGGTGAAATCCTCAAGCATTTCATCGAACGCCTGCGCAACGACGTCCTGCTGCGCATCGCCACGCTCGACGGCGTGCAGCCGACGGCACTGCAGGAATTGAACGAGGCGCTCACGCGCATCCTGTCGGGCACGGCCAACGTCAAGAAGACGGCCATGGGCGGCGTGCGCACCGCGGCGGAAATCCTCAACTTCGTCGGCACGGCGCACGAGACGGCGATCATCGACAACGTGCGCGAGTACGACCCGGACCTGGCGCAGAAGATCATCGACGAGATGTTCGTCTTCGAGAACCTGATCGACATCGACGATCGCGGCATCCAGTTGCTGCTGCGCGAAATCCAGTCGGAATCGCTCATCCTCGCCCTCAAGGGCGCCAACGAGGCGATGCGCGAGAAGGTCTTCAAGAACATGTCGCAGCGCGCCGCCGAAATGCTGCGCGAGGACCTCGAGTCGAAGGGGCCCGTGCGCCTCTCCGAAGTCGAGCGCGAACAGAAGGAAATCCTCAAGGTCGCCCGCCGCCTCGCCGACGAGGGCCAGATCCAATTGGGCGGCAAGGGGGAAGATGAGTATGTTTGAGTTGCGGGTTTCGGGTAAACAGTTTCGGGTTTCGGGTTTCGGGTTTCGAGTTAAGGAAACGCTGAAAAAGTTGATTTCGCTCATGGTTCGACAAGCTCACCACGAACGGAATCAACAACTTGCCGTTCGTCCTGAGCTTGTCGAAGGACTTGTTCAGCGTTTCCTTAACACCGAACGCCCCCGCGAGCGCCGGTTTTAACTCGAAACCCGAAACCCGAAACCAAGATGTCTGTCGTCATCCCCAAGGAAAACCTCACCGCCTGGCAGCGCTGGGAGCTGGGCAGCTTCGACCAGAAAAAGACCACACCCGCTGGATCGCCCAGATCCGCTGCGGCAGGCAGCCTGCCCACCGCCACCGAAGTCGAGCGCATTCACCTCGATGCCCACAAGCAGGGCTACGATGCCGGCTACGAAGAAGGCACGGCGCGCGCGCGCATGGAGGCCATGCGCCTGCATACCCTGGTGGAGCATCTGGATACGGCGTTAGGTGAATTCGATCAGCAGGTCGCCGGGGAATTGCTGCGTCTTTCACTGGAAATCGCGCGCCAGGTAATACGCCAGACGATTGCCGCCCGACCCACCGTGATTCTCGAGGTGGTACGCGAGGCGCTGACGCAACTGCCGCACCAGCATGCCGCCATCTACCTGCACCCGGAAGACGCCTCCCTGGTGCGATCCTATCTCGGCGACCAGCTCAGCCACCTCGGCCACCGCATTTTCGAGGAGGCCGCCATCACCCGCGGCGGCCTGCGCATGGAGGCCGGCGGCAGCCATCTCGATGCCTGCGTGGAAACCCGCTGGAAGCGCGTCATCGAAGGTATGGGCGCCGCCGGCGACTGGATTGAACCCGAGCAGCCATGAATTCGCACCACGAGAAATGGGCCGCTTTCCTCGGGGATTGCCACAGCCTTGCCGCAGGGGCCAACCCCTTCCAGATCAGCGGCCGGCTCACGCGCATCAACGGCCTCGTCATGGAGGCCGCCGGCCTCAAGCTCCCCCTCGGCTCGGGTTGCCATGTCGCACTGCCCGGCGGCTCGGCAGTGGAAGCGGAGGTGGTCGGCTTCTCCGGCGAAAAGCTGTTCATGATGCCGACGGACGATGTTTACGGCCTGGCTCCGGGTGCCCACGTGGTGCCCATGGAAAGCCGCCAGGACCTGCCCTCGGTCGCCGAACGCCAGCGACAAAGCCGGCGGCATTCCGACCGCGCCAAGCACCTTCCGGTAGGCGACGAACTGCTCGGCCGCGTACTCGACGGCGCCGGACGGCCGCTGGACAACCTCGGCCCGCTCAACACCAGGCACACGCGTTCCCTGCAAGGCCGCCCTTTCAACCCGCTGCAGCGCGCACCCATTGACACATCGCTGGACGTAGGCATCCGCGCCATCAACTCGCTGCTCACTGTCGGCCGCGGCCAGCGCCTCGGCCTCTTCGCCGGTTCCGGCGTGGGGAAAAGCGTCCTGCTCGGCATGATGGCGCGCTTCACCGCTGCCGAGGTGATCGTCGTCGGCCTGATCGGCGAGCGCGGCCGCGAAGTGAAGGAGTTCATCGAGAACATCCTCGGCCCGGCCGGCCTGAAGCGTTCGGTCGTCGTTGCCGCCCCCGCCGATACCAGCCCGCTGATGCGGCTGCAGGGCGCCGCCTACGCCACCAGCATCGCCGAGCACTTCCGCGACCAGGGGCGCCATGTGCTGCTCATCATGGATTCGCTGACGCGTTTCGCCATGGCGCAGCGCGAGGTGGCGCTGGCCATCGGCGAGCCGCCGGTGACGCGCGGCTATCCGCCTTCGGTGTTTGCGCGCCTGCCGCAACTGGTCGAGCGCGCCGGCAACGGTCCCGAGGGGGGTGGCTCGATCACCGCCTTCTACACCGTGTTGACCGAGGGCGACGACCCGCAGGACCCGATCGCCGACGCGGCACGCGCCATCCTCGATGGCCACTTCGTCCTCTCGCGCCATCTGGCCGAGCAAGGCCATTACCCTGCCATCGACACCGAGGCTTCGATCTCGCGCGCCATGACCAGCCTGATCAAGCCGCTGCACCTCGATGTGGTGCGGCGCTTCAAGCACCTTTACTCGCGCTATCAGCGCTCGCGCGATCTGATTTCCGTCGGCGCCTATGCCGCCGGCTCGGATCCCACCCTGGATCAGGCCATCGCCATGCAGCCCGGATTCGAGGCTTTCCTGCAGCAGGGCATGGACGAACGGGAGAATTACCAGGACGCCGTGCTCAAGCTGCACCGGCTGTTCGGGCTTGAGGCTTGAGCAAAAAACCGGACAGCCTGCTAAAGTAATAGCGTTGCCGAGCCGTAAAACCATCAGGAGCAGAAGGATGAAGGCTTTTCCGCTGCAATCGCTGCTTGACCTGTCGAACGTTCGCATGGACGACGCGGCGGGCAAGCTCGGGCAGTTGCTCGCCAGCGAACAGGAAGTGGAAAAGACGTTCGCCCTGCTGGAGCAGTACCGTGAGGAATACGAGGCGCGCTTCCGTCAGGCGGCCCAGAACGGGCTGACCCGCGAAGAATGGGGCAACTACCAGTCTTTCCTGGTCCGGCTCGACGAGGCCATTGCCCAGCAACGTGCGCTTGTCGAAGCCTCGAAACAGCGCACCGTCGACGGACAAAAGGAATGGCTGGACAAACGCAATCGGGTGAAGGCTTTCGACACCTTGTCGCAAAGGCACAAGGCCGGCGAGGTGCGCAGCGAGGCGAAGACCGAGCAGCGCGACCAGGACGAGCACGCGGCAAAGAATTTCCGCAAGGGCGGACACTGACGCCGATTCCCTCGCGGTGTTTTGCACCGCATTTCAGACAGCAAATCGCACATTGGCACGCCTCTTGCAGTAAAGGGGCATGAAACCCATGCCTCCACGGAGCCTGCCATGACGCAAATGACCGTCGCCCCGCAATCGATGCCCGTTATCGCAGCCGCGCAAGCAACTGCCGCCCCCGGTACAGACCCCGGTGCCGCTGACGATTTTGTCGAGAGTGCGGAATCTGGCGTCGATTTTGCCGCCGTATTGCAGGCTCAGATCGCCCAGCCGGCAAAAGACGCCCTGGAGTCAGAAATAATTGCCGCCCTTCTGCCGGCACAGGAATCAATCGTTGCCGAGGAAGCAGCACCAACGGGCGGACAGCCTGACGCATCGGGCCTGGCCGCCCTGCTGGCCGTCCTGTTGCCGCCCGCAGCAAAGATTGCCCCTGGCGAGGGTCGGCAATCAGCCGAACCGGCAATGACTGAGGCAGCAGGGGGCAACGCTGTCTCCCTCGCCTCACACTCCGCTTTGCCAGGCAGAACCGCCGCCGATGCAGGCTCCGGCGAGGACAAGTCCCTCGTTTCCGTGCAGTCTGCAAGACAAGCGATTGCAAACTCTTCCCTGCCGGCGCAGGCCGAAACCGTCCCTGATCAACGGGTGCCGATAGCAGTGGCCGCGCAAACACTTCAGGCTGGGGCCGGACATGCCGATCCGACCGTATCTGTGCCTGGCGCAGCCCCACTCGCCCAAACTGCTCCCTCCAGCGGCACTCCCTCTCCCTCTGTCATGCGCATCGACACGCCGGTCGGCGGACGTGGCTGGGATACCGAAGTGGGCCAGAAAGTCGTCCTGATGGCAAGCCGGCAGGAAAGCCGCGCCGAACTGACCCTCACCCCGCCACAGTTGGGCAAGGTGGAAATCACGATCTCGATCAATGGCGACCAGTCCAGTGCCACGTTCGTTTCGGCCAGCCCCGCCGCACGCGAAGCGCTGGAACAGGCCCTGCCGCGACTGCGCGAGATGTTGGCCGAGGCCGGCATCACGCTCGGACAGGCCAGTGTGAACGCCGAATCGGCCCAGCGCGATCGGGATGAATCGCCCGCCGATGGCCGTGGCGGCCGACTCAGGGCGGATGCCGCGCACGATGCCGAATCGTCCACACAATGGGTGCGGCGCAGCAGCGGGCTGGTCGACACGTTCGCATGACGTCAATCAAGGGGAAATCACGCCCGCATTTCGACGATTGAACAGCGATCGCGCACAAACATAATGAGAACCCTCGTACAGGAGTGACACATGGCGAAGGCGCCAACCAAGGAAACAAAAGCCGAAGCGGAAGGCGAAGAGCAGCAGCCGAAAAAGAAAAGCAAGCTGCCGCTCATTGTCGGCCTCGTCGTGCTGCTTGCCGCCGGCGGCGGGGGAGCATGGTTTTTCCTGTTCAAGGACAAGGGCACCGACACGGCCGAGCAGCAGTCCAAGCCGCAGCCGCTGAAGCCGCCGGTGTTCGTGCCGATGGATGCATTCACGGTGAACCTGTCTGCCGAGCAGGGTGACCAGTATCTGCAGGTGGCGGCGACATTGAAAGTCCTCGACCAACCCGCCGCCGACGCCGTCAAGCAATACATGCCCGAGGTTCGTCACAAGATACTGGTCATGCTCTCCACCAAGAAAGCCATGGTGATCACCAGCGGGGAAGGCCGCGAACGCCTCGCCGAGGAAATCCGGCAGACGGCGAACAATGTGCTGCTTGTCGCCGCCGGCCGTCCGGCGAAGCCGATCGTACTCGATGTGCCCCGGCCGACAGACGAGGCGCCCCCCGCTGACGAAGCCAAACCGGACACGGCCGCCGAAGCCCCCAAGCCCGAGGAAGGCGCACCTCCTCCGGCTGACGCCAATGCCCCTTCCCCGGCGCCTGTCGCATCGACCGCCGCGTCGGGCCCCGCAGAACCTGCTGTCAGGCCGCCCACCATGCTGTCAAAAGCGGCCGAAGACGATCCGGTGCAGAGCGTGCTCTTCACTTCCTTCATCATCCAGTAAGCCGCGCGCGCCATGGCACAGGATTTTCTCTCCCAGGACGAAGTCGATGCCCTGTTGAAGGGCGTCACGGGCGAGGCCGACGAACCCGAGAGGGAAGAGGAAACCGGCGGCATCCGCAAGTACGACGTCGGCCGCCAGGAACGCATCGTGCGCGGGCGCATGCCGACGCTGGAGCTCATCAACGAGCGCTTTGCCCGCTACCTGCGCATCGGCCTGTTCAACTACATGCACCGCACGACGGAGATATCGCTGGGGCCCATCCGCGTGCAGAAGTACAGCGAGTTCATCCGCAATCTGGTGGTGCCGACCAACCTGAACCTGGTGCACTTCAAGCCGCTGCGCGGCACCGGCATGATCGTCTTCGACCCCAACCTGGTGTTCCTGGTGGTGGACAACATGTTCGGCGGCGACGGCCGCTTCCACACCCGCGTCGAGGGGCGCGACTTCACGCCGACCGAGCAGCGCATCATCCAGGGCCTGCTCAATGTCGTGTTCGCCGAGTTCGAGAAGGCCTGGCAGCCGGTCTACCCGCTCAAGCTCGAGTACATCCGCTCGGAAATGAACTCGCAGTTCGCCAACATCGCCACACCGAGCGAGATCGTCGTCGCCTACACCGTCTCGCTGGAGTTTTCCGGCTCGACGGCGGAGATGCACCTGTGCCTGCCCTACTCGATGGTCGAGCCGATCCGCGACATTCTTTATAGCTCGATGCAGAGCGACCATCTCGTCTCGGACAAGCGCTGGATCGGCACGCTCACCCGGCAATTGCAAACCGCCGAGGTGGAGCTGGTGGCCCATCTCGGTACGACGCAAATCACGCTGGGCCGGATCCTCAACATGAAAGCCGGCGACATCATCCCGTTCAACATCGAAGAGACGATCACCGCCGAGGTCGACCATGTGCCGGTGATGGAATGCCGCTATGGACTGCAACACGGCCAGTATGCCTTGAAGGTGGAGCGCCTCATCGCGCCCGACAAATCAGAGAAAACGAAGTTTCAGTGAAGGCTAATGCCTGCGAAGCAGGCGTTATGCCGCAACTAAAAGATAGGAGAACACGATGCCCGATACCGATACCGCAGATCAGGTCAGCGCAGACGATTGGGCCGCTGCCATGGGCGAACAGGCTTCCACCGAAGCCAAGGCGCAGCCGGCCGATATTTTCCAGCCGCTCGGCGAGGGCGCCAAGGCCGCCGCCATGCAGGATTTCGACATGATTCTCGACATCCCCGTGCAGATGACGGTCGAACTGGGCCGCACGAAAATATCCATCCGCAACCTGCTGCAGCTGGCGCACGGCTCCGTGGTCGAGCTCGATGCCCTGGCCGGCGAGCCGATGGACGTGCTGGTGAACGGCACCCTCATCGCCCAGGGAGAGGTGGTGGTGGTGAATGACAAGTTCGGCATCCGCCTCACCGACATCATCACGCCGGGCGAGCGCATGCGGAAGTTGAACAGGTAGGTCGGGCTTCAGCCCGACAGCGGCGAGGGATCGGCGTCATGCGTCGGGCTGAAGCCCGACCTACAGGTTCGCAGCAGAATACCCGAATAGCGGCAATTTTCGCCGCTTAATCCCCGTCTCGCCCTGGCATCGGCGGCAGTAATCTGCCGCCATGCGCAATTTTTTCCTTTCCCTGCTTGCCGTCCTGCCGGGCGCAGCCCTGGCGCAGCCGTCGGCCCTGCCGGATGCCGGCGCCAGCCTGCTCCAGGTCGTCATGGGCCTGGGCGTCGTCCTCGCTGCCCTGATCGGCGGCTTGTGGTTGCTCAAGCGCCTGTCCATCGCACATGGCGCCACTGCCGGAGGATTGCGCGTGATCGCCGGCGCCTCGGTCGGGCCGCGTGAGCGGGTGGTGCTGGTCGAGGTGGAAGATACCTGGCTGCTCGTCGGCGTCGCACCCGGACAGGTCAATGCCCTGCACCGGATGCCCAAGGGGAAACTCGCAGCCGCGCCTGCCGCACCGTCCGGCAATGAATTCGGCGCCTGGCTGAAACAGGTCATGGAGCGCAGGAATGCGCGCTGAAGCCCGGTTCGCGATGCTTGTGTGGGAGCGGCGTCCACGCCGCGATCAAACGCCTATTCGCGGCGTGGACGCCGCTCCCACAGTGGCCCGTCTGGCGTTGCTGGCCCTTCTGCTGGCCCCCGTCGCCGCCCTGGCGCAGGGCCTGCCGGCCCTGACCAGCACGCCGTCGGCGGGCGGCGGCCAGACTTACACGCTGTCGATCCAGACGCTGCTGTTCCTCACGGCGCTGACCTTCCTGCCGGCGGTCCTGCTCATGATGACGGCCTTCACGCGCATCATCATCGTCCTGTCGCTGCTGCGCCATGCGCTCGGCACGCAGACCTCGCCGCCCAACCAGGTGGTCGTCGGACTGGCCCTGTTTCTGACCTTCTTCGTCATGGCGCCGGTAGCGGACAAGATCTACAGCGAAGCCTATCAGCCGATGGCTGAGAACAAAATCAGTTTCAACGAGGCGCTCGAGCGCGGCGCTGTGCCGCTGAAGGCATTCATGCTCAAGCAGACGCGCACGGCCGACCTCAGCCTGTTCTCGCGCATCGGCAACGCGCCGAAGGTCGACAAGCCGGAAGACCTGCCCATGCGCATCCTCATCCCGGCCTTCGTCACGTCGGAACTGAAGACCGCCTTCCAGATCGGCTTCATCATCTTCATTCCCTTCCTCATCATCGACATGGTGGTGGCGAGCGTGCTGATGTCGATGGGCATGATGATGATGTCGCCGGTGATCGTGTCCCTGCCGTTCAAGGTCATGCTGTTCGTGCTGGTGGACGGCTGGAACCTGGTGATCGGCTCCATCGTGCAGAGCTTTGGTTGAGGAGGAACGGAATGACCCCATCCACCGTCATCGAGATCGGCCGCGTCGCCGTCGAGGTCACGCTGCTGATCGCCACGCCGATGTTCCTCGCCGCCCTCGTCACCGGCCTGGTGGTCAGCATCTTCCAGGCGGCGACGCAGATCAACGAAATGACGCTCACCTTCGTGCCGAAGATGATCGCCATGTTCCTCACGCTGGTGCTGGCCGGTCCCTGGATGCTGACACTGATGACCGACTACATGCGCCGCCTGTACGAATCGATTCCCGCCCTCATCGGATAACAGGATGATCAGCGTCACCGACGCACAGCTCGATGGCTGGCTGGCGGCCTTCCTCTTTCCGCTGGCGCGCATCTTCGGCCTTCTCGCCGCGGCGCCTTTGTTCAACAATGCGGCGATTCCCATGCGGGTCAAGCTGGTCGCCGGACTGGCCATTACTTTCGCAATAGCGCCCACCCTGCCGACGTTCCCGCCCGTGGCGCCGGCTTCCTGGGCTGGCCTGGCCATCCTTGCCCAGCAAGGCCTGATCGGCATTGCGCTCGGCTTCACCATGCGCCTGGTCTTTGCCGGCATCGATCTGGCCGGCGAACTGATCGGGCTGCAGATGGGCCTGGGCTTCGCCGTCTTCTACGACCCGCTCAATGCCGCGCAACTGCCGATCGTGGCGGAACTGGCCGGGCTGATTGCGCTGCTGATTTTTCTCGCCCTGAACGGGCACTTGATGACGCTGGCGCTATTGGCCGAGAGCTTCACCGTGCTGCCGGTCGGCAGCGGCGCCTTCAAGGCGGCGGGCTGGGAAACCCTGCTGCGCTGGGGTGCGAGGATTTTCTCGATCGGCGTACTGCTGGCCTTGCCCCTCATCGGCGCCCTGCTCATTGCCAACATTGCGCTCGGCGTGCTGACCAAGGTGGCGCCGCAGCTCAACCTCTTTGCCGTCGGCTTTCCCCTGACCCTGATGGCAGGATTCGTGATGCTGGCGCTGACGCTGCCCTATTTCGCGCCCGTCATGGAAAGCCTGTTCGAACAGGGCTACGAAGCCATCAGCGCCGTGATGCATGCCGGCGCGGGCAGTCCGCAGGCCGGCCCGTAGGTCGTCCGGCAGCCCGGCCTACCTGCGGGTGATCCGTATCGTGCCCTCGGCAAAACGCACCGCGCCAAGGGTCTCGGATTCGATGCCTTCGGAATAGCTCAGAACATCATAGCGGGCGTAACCGCCTTCCCGCATGATCTGCTCGGCATTGCGCCTGAAGACACGGCCCGCTTCGCCGTCGCCGCCGGTGCTGCGGAAACGCTTGGCGCGCATGGCGATGCTGAAGGTGTCGTCGGACACGCGGCGCATTTCGCCCTCCCAGTTCGGCGCCAGCGGATCGACGAAATAGTAGATGGCGGCGCCGATCAGCATGTTTTCCAGGGAAATGCTGATATTCGGCGTCAGTTTCAGGCTGGCGTTGGGAATGATGGGACTGGCGGGCAAGCTATAGTTGGGTTTGCCGCTGCTGTCGATGCTGCGCGATATCAGGCCGGCGTCGAGGGAATCGCTCACATTCTGAGCGGTGTGATAGCAGCCGCCTGACGACAGGACAGCCGCGATGAAAGTCAGCCTCCACAACACGGCGGTACGGCCCTTGCCGGCACGGTGGGCACGTTCGGAATCCCCTAAGCAAAGGCGGGCGCTAGACATAGTTGAACAGGGACAACCCGGTCACTTTCAGAAAGGATTTCTGCGCCGCCTCGAGATAGCTCTGCTCCTGCGTCAGCCGTGTAATCGCTTCGGCGTAATCCACATCGCGCAAGCGCGACAGTGTCTGCGCATAATTCAGATTGAGGTCTTCGCCGGCAT
>Ga0208244_100539_pt1 | contig 34268 bp, 41 predicted proteins | sample SubbioCR12Aug_5A_FD_184828 | JGI IMG/M metagenome (GOLD analysis project Ga0208244, IMG submission 184828) | Serpentinite rock and fluid subsurface biosphere microbial communities from McLaughlin Reserve, California, USA - CR12Aug_5A (SPAdes) | ecosystem: Environmental > Terrestrial > Deep...
TAGATGGCGCGCAATTCGGCCCGGCCTCCCAGGGTGGTCAGGGCGGTCCAGACGATCGAGCGCCAGCCCTGGCGTTCTACGCCGCGCTGGTCTACTTCTTTCGTTTGGCCCAAGCGCACCGTCAGCAGCCAGGCGTTGGCAACCTGTTTCGGTTTGCGCGTGACAATCAGGTACTCGTGCATAATCGCCACGAAGTTCCCGCCATAAGACTTGGCCGAAGACTGGACGTTATGCTGGAGTTTGATGATCGTTTGCACCGGTTCACCGAACCAGCGCATGTCGCGCTGGATGGGGTACAACAGACCCTTGCGCTTTACGTCGCCAACCAGGACGGCCAGGTGGCCGCCGGGTCGCACAGCCTGGAACAGGTTGTAGTGGGCCTCATCGAGTTGCCTGATGAACAGGCTGTAGTCTGCAATCTGGGAAAGGTCGCGCGGGTCAGGCTGTTTTCCCCACATGCTGCCGCTGTACTTGATGATGTCGAAATAAGCGGGATGCGAGAAAACCAGGTCGCCCAATATCGGGATTTCGTCGGCGGAGGCGTCGAAGCCCTGGTGCAAGTCAGACTGCCAGTATGGGATGCCCATCTGGGCGCAGACATCGCCGGTGGTCCCAGACCCGCACATTGGGTCGATGACAAAGCCAGGTTTCAGCCAGCCAATCAGTTCGCGGGTCAGGGTCGGCGGATGGTTGCCGCGCCAGGATGATTTGCCGCCAGTGATGCCGGTGTCTCGGTCTGGGGATGAGAAAATCGTTGTCGTGAGCACGTAACCTCCTTGTGGATGATAGGAAAATTTGATCAATCGGGGTGATGCTTTCAAACGTTTATTGACAGTTCAGCGCAGAGGCAGAACAGCAAATTGACCCCGGTCATGCATATGGCCGGGGCGGATTTGACGTTCTTGGTTTGTGTGTTAGATCCTTATGGAAAAAGGTTGAGTTGTTCGGCTTTCGTCGTTATGCTGTCGTCAGGTTTCAGGGTGATTTCATTGTCCGTCATCACCCAAACCTGGTCTTTGCATTTGAACTCGCCGCCCAGGTAAAAATCCGGGCCACGCTTTTGGTTGTCGTGCGGCGGGCCAGCGTAGCGATCTTTGGTTACGACTTCGCGGATGGATACTTCCAAGTATTTTTGGCCTTGTCCAACCGTGCCGGTACAAGTCCAGGTTTTCCCATTCCAGGTGAACACCTTGCCATTGGAGCGCTTGAAATCGTGCATATTGAAATGCGCCGCAGAGTAGTATTTCTGAGCGCGTTCCAGGAGCGAGTATGGGACGAGAGTTTCAGTGGTTTTGGTAATCTGCTCGCTCATGGCTGCGCCTTTGCCGGGAAACGCGCGCGAATCTCTTGCATTTCAGCCCGCAGCTCCGCGGATTTGCGGCGGCAGGCTTCCGGCTCCCGGCCGTAAACGACCAGGCGGTTGGGCCGTGAGCAGAGATCGAGCCATTCTTCCTTTTCGCGTTGTAGGGCAGCCTGTTTGCGTTCTTCGATGTTTGGGTCAGTGATACCGGCGTAGTAGTCCGGCTTGCGGGCTTGTTCGGCAGCAATAAATTGCTCAGCGAACATTGGCGTTTTGGCGTTTACGCGCCGGGCCAGCCGTTTTTGACGAACGCGCGCCAGGGTTTCGGGCGGAAGTTGTTTGCCTGGTGGTGGGATATGCCGGGATGTCAGGCTATAGCCACCTCCCAGGGAGTGCGGGACGGCCATTAATTCGGCGGGCGCTTGGGTGGGTTTGCCCGGCACAAAGATTTCAGCCAGGACGCGAGGCGCGTTATCGGGCGGGCTGGTGTACGGAGAGCCCCATTCCAGGCGGTAAAGACGGCCAGTGTTCATGCCACGCTTCCTCTTGGTTCGCATGGATTCCAGTTCAGGCGGATGGTTACGCCGCGCCATTCCTTCAGAAATTGCATCGCCTCGCGCTCGGTCTCGTAGACCGGATCACCGAGGTGCAGGTAGCCTTTGCTGTTGTGGTCAAAAACCGTCCAGCCAATCGCGGCAAGATCGCCCGGATAGCTGCGTACCAGGTTGCCCTGATCGTCATGCTTGGCCGGTAGGACGGTGCACTCTGGTGCATGGGCGGGCAGCCGGGAGACGGCTGCGGGCGTACTTTGATGTGGCATGTGGCCTCCTTGTGGGTTGAATTATGGGTATTGTGAGTCTTGCGGGGTAGTACTTTCAAGCGTAGGGTTTGACAGTTCAGCCAAAGGGCAGAACAGCAAATTGGCCCCGCCCACCTGGTCGGTGAGAGGGGTTGGATTCGGTGTTCTACGAGTTGTTACGGGGTGGGGGTTAGATGTCGTCGTCGAACTCGTCCGGGTCGCCAAGTGCGCCGGAAGGCAGGTCGGGATTCATGTTCTGCGGGCGCGCTGGCTGGTACGCTGGTTCAGGGCGAGTGGCAGGGACGAAGGACGGGCGAGGCGGTGGATTGTGGTTTTGTCTGGAGTTGGTATAAGGATTGGGCAGGGTTCGCGCTGGCAGCGAATCGATTCTGGGAGCATTGCCGGGGCGGTGAATGCGAACACTATACGAGCCAGGCTCGCCAGCCCACATCTTGTCGCCGATGAATGCAAATGTCCCAATAATCATGATGCGGGTCAGCCATACCAGGATGGCGATTACAACGGGAACTGTGCCAGTCATCGCTTTTTGACCAACGATAACCGCACCCTGGGTGACATGGCTGTTGATTGCCACAGACATGGCCCACCAGGTCAGGGTGGCATTCAGCGTGGCGGCCAGGAGCCAGGCCCCAAACAGCCACCACACTTCAACAGGTTCGTCGCGGCCTTGTTCGGGCGTGAAAACGCGGGCAATTCCGGCGAGGTCGATGATGCAAAATGCCAGGGCCAACAGCGTTGCCCAGCGAAAGCCAAGAAACGTAAGTTCGCCCATGATGTCGGTAAGGGCAAATTCAGTCGTGGCGAAGTTGAAGACTTCAAACAGCACCCAGCCGATGGCAAGAAGTGTGGCCGTGCTTGTGATGCGGTTGACTTTCATGTTGAAAATTTTCATGTCTGTTTACCTCCTTGTAGGGTGATATGCACTATTCTTCCGGTGTTGCGCGAACAACGATTTCGGCGTCAATGGCAGCCTGAAAATCAGCGCTGATGCGCGCGCCATACAGGGTGAGCAGGATTTTGTCCGGAATTTCGCCCTCCAGGTAACCCTTTTCCAGGACTTTCGACAGGATGTGGATGAGCGTCAAGGCGCCATCCGCTGACAGCAAGACATCCTGTTTGGACAATTTATGCCGTTCATCCGGCGTAAAAGTCACGGCGGTCAAGACATCATCCAGGAACACTTCGCCTTCTTCCGGGGCGGCTGACGCTATCACAATGTTGTTTGTCTCCGGCGCGCCGTGCGGCAGGACGTACTGCCAATCGAGAACATTGCTGTTCCTATCGACTATCGCGCCGGTGAGCATTTCGCTCAATTCATCAGCCACCTGGGATGGTTGGGCGGATTCGGGAACGGCAATTTGCAGGGTCAGGATGCGGACTTTTTGGTTGGGTTGTACTTTGTGCATGGGTCTCCTCCTTGTATGGTGTCGGCTTACAGCCCAACGCGGTCGGCCAGAATCTCAGCCTCCTCGCGGGCTTGCTTTGCCATAAGTTCGCGCCATTCGATGGCGCACTCTTCCTCGGTTGCCGGACCACGCAGCGGGACCACCTGGCCGTCCATGATGAGAGCCAGCTCGCCGGTTTGCGGGTCGGCCCGGTAACTCAAGACGTGGACGACCTGGGCCAACCGGTTGGCGGCTTCGAGGGTCTTGACCTGATTCGACAAGTCACCAGCCAGATCGCCGAGGTTTTTGAAGCGTTTCCAGCAGGTATGGCAGGTTATTGCGCCATCCGGGTCGGTCTGGGTGGCGGTGTCATGTGGGCAAAAGGTCATGCTCGTTTCACCTCGCTTTCTATTGTTTCTATGGGGTTTGTTTCGCGGCTACACCTCCACGCCAAAGAGAAGTTCGGCCAGCAGTTGTTGGCGGTCGGCTTCGGCTTTCTCCTGGGCAATAGCCTTGATGGCCGCTTCTGTTTCAGCCTGTACGCGCAGGATTTCGTTCGCCCACTGGCCGGGGATGAAGAGCAGGAAGTCTTTCTTCTTGCCTTCATCTTCTTCACAGAGCGAGCCTTCAGGGGTTTCAGCCATGAGCCAGGCCCAGCGAAGAACCTGGTGGCCACCCATGATTGCCTGTTCGGGTTTGGCATACCGGGTCTCGAAGGCTTGCGGCATGACGTATGCGGCTACGTATCGACGCACGACATAAGCGCGGTGCGGGGGGCTGTATCTGACCGTGTTCTCGTCGCCCAACAAGCGGACTTTGCCGCCGAGAGCTTCCCAGTAATAGGTCTCGCGCAGAACGCCGAATTTCTCGCGGCGTCCCAGGTTGCGGACAACCTTCCAGGCCAGGTTGGGGTAGTCCAGGTCGCGGGCCGCCTGTACCCAGGCAGACTTGATGGCGCGCAGGTCAGCCAGATCCGCGTCTGGTGTGACATGCGCTCGGGTTGGGACTTGCGTTGTGGTTGCAAGCATGTGACCTCCTTGTGAATGGATTTTGTCAAGCGGGGGAGATTCGTCAATCGTTCATTCAACCGTTCGGCGCAAGGGCAGAACAGCAAATCAGCCCCGCCCATCACAAAGGATGAGCAGGGTTGGATTCGACGTTCTACAGATTGTTGTGGGGCGTGGATGGATGTTTTTCCGGCAGACGTGCCAGAAGTTGCTTGCAGGGCTGCTACCCTGTTGTGTGTGGTGAATGTTGTATTTGGGATAAAAACCGGCGTTCCTGCTACTCGACCTGCTGCACCTCGTCGGCGGCAGCGGCAGCCGCAGTAGCGCGAGCCTGTTCTTTCTGGTCTTCCAGGTGCATGGGCATAATCAGGTAGCGGTAGGCGTCACTGCCGTTCGTCAGCAGGGTGGGCGCGTTTTTGGCGTTCAAGCGCATGTGTACCTGCGTGCCTTCGATGGCCTCCAATCCCTGGCGGGCAAAGGCCACGTTCAGGCCGAACAGGTCGAGCGGGAAAGTGACGCCTTCCAGGAGAGTTTCGCCGCGCCCGGTCTCGGCAGCCTCGCCGGCAATGGTGAGTCCGCCGTCTTCGCTGGCTTCGAAGCGCAAGACGAATGCATGCGTTTCGCGGGCGAAAATTTCAGCGCGTTTGACAGCCGCCTGAAACTCCCTCTTGTTGACGGTGATTTCATGCTTCCAGGAAGCCGGGAAAATCCCTGGCCAGTCCGGGAACTGTCCCGCAACCAACTGGGTGCGGACGGTGGTTTTGTCCCACTCGAAGACGATGGTACTGCTCGTCATCGAGATGGTGACATCGCTGGCTCCATCCGACAGGGCGGCAATCAGGTTGATGACAGCCGCGCGCGGGATGATGGCCTCCGATTCTTTACCGTCCTCATCGGTTGGGAGGTTGAGTTTGCAAGTATCCGGCAGGCGATAGGTTGCCAGGCGAAAGCCGTCAGCGGCAGTCAGGCTCGTCGCGCCATTGACGTTCGCCAACTGGACGCCGACCAGTGTCGGGCGGGATTCGTCCACAGACGAAGCGATAACCACACTTTTCAGCATGTTTTTCAGCGCGCCGGTCGGGACTTTGCCCAGTTCAGCTGCGCCTTCAACGGCCAGGGGCGGAAATTCGTCGCCAGGGATGCACAGCAGTTTCGACTTGCTGCCCTGCGATTTCACGTACAGGGTCGAGGCACTTTCGTCGTAAGTGAACTCCAGTATGCCGTCAGCAGCGTTGACCAGGCTGGCGAAGGTCGCGCCGGGTACGCAGGTCTTGAACGGGGCGTTGATTTCGGCGGCGACGCGCATGGTGATGCCGCTTTCCAGGTCGGTGCCGGCCAGTGTGACGCCCTCCGGGTCGCAGGCCAGGTAAACGGCCTGCAGGACAGGCAGGGTTGAATTCCTGCTGACCACCTTGGTCACTTTCGGCAGGGCGGCCTGGAGTTCCAGGGCGTTGATTTTCAGGTTGGGGGTGGCTTTGGTCATGGGATGATTACCTCCTTGTTTTCGCCAGGGTTAGGGATTTCTTTGGGGTGGATTCTCTTGGGAGCATGATTCCCATCTGAAAACAAAAGCCTGGCGGTCGGGCCAGGCTCTTGTCAGGTTGCGGGTGTTATCCCTAGAAGGGAATGTCTTGTTCGCCTTCAGGCAGACTGGGGTCAGCGTTGCCGGGAATGTTGGTTTCTCCACCGTTGTTCTTGCTGTCCAGGAAGCGGACTTCCAGGGCGGTCAGTTCGAAGGCGGATTTGGCTTCGCCGGTGTTCTTGTCGTTCCAGGCGCGCGGGCCGCCGGTGTCGCGGTCGTAGCCCAGGCGGCCTTCGACCAACACCTTGCTGCCTTTGCGCAGGTACTGGTTGCAGACCTCGGCCTGTTTTCCCCAGGACGTAATCTTGAACCAGACCACGTCCTGGATTTTTTCGCCAGCGCGATTCGTATACTGACGATTCACGGCGACAGAAAACTCGGTCACGGGCTGACCTTCTGGGGTGTAACGCATTTCGGGGTCACGCCCCAGGTTGCCGACGATGATTTGCTTGCTCATGAAAGAAGACATGGTGTTACCTCCTTGGTTTGTCTGGTTGGAAGTTGGGTTGTAATCGGGACGATTGCCCGACCCAGTGTTTGTTACTCGCCAGGATAGAAATTGACCACGCGTTCGTATTCAATCCTGATAATGCGGGAGTGGGTGGCCGGGATGGTGGCGGGCTGCGCCTTTCTTTCGACGGCAGTTGCGAGTTTCGCTTCGCGTTTGTTGAGCCAGGCATACAGTTTTGCCAGCAGTTCACGCTGGCATTGAGGGCCGAGCGTAACCCCGGCTTTTATTTCCTCGCCGGCAAGTTTGCTCGCTTCCTGGCGGGCGTGAATGCCTGCTTCCAGTTCCTTGCCCAGGGCGTCAACCCTGGCGCGTTCAGCGTCATCAACTTCCGCGTAGGCGGCTTCGATGCGAACATTCATTGGTTCTTTCCTCCTTTCTTTTATTTTGAGTTCTGTGTGGCGCGGTACCAGGTGCGCAGGGATTCCAGGGACGAAGGCGATTTGCGAATCTTGCTGACATAGGCGTCGAAAGCGATGCGCTCGGCGGGGTCATCCTTGCAAAGCGTGTTGTCCAGATACTTGCGTTCCGGTTCGCCGTTGGCGGCAGGAGCAGGCGTATTCAGGGCCTTCGGTGGATTTTCGACAGGCGCGCTCAATGGGGCGGTGGCTGATTTGCTGGCGGCATCGTAGCGCACCAAAATGCGCTTGTGCGGCTCGATGGCACCGGTGGACTTGCCGCCTTCTGCATTCCAAGTCAGCCATTTCGGGTTGACTTCCCAGACCAGGTTGATGGGTCGAGGCAGCTGGACGATATACTCTCCAGCCTGGCGGTAGGGTAGGCATCTGGCGAGGTGCGTTTCCGTCCTTTTCCAAATACCCCCCTCCGAACCGGACTTGACACTTTCGCGTCATCCGGCTCTCCGGTGATTTGCTAATGCTGGAAGTGGTTTTCCCGCATGGATCGCTTGGTGACATTTCTTGCACACCACGAGTGTTTTTCGCTGGCGGCTAGCCATGTACTTTTTCCAATCCGTGCGTTCGTTTTTCGGTCCCTGTACTTCTGATAACTTTTTGACATGATGGACTTCTATCTTGTCAGTGGAGCCACATACTTCACATCGGTCAGCAAGCAACCTTTGCAAGATTTCTGTGTGTGTTCCCAAGTGATTCATTGACGCAGGTGTTTTGTCATCTATTTCCCAGACTCGCTGTCTTTCTAGAGAAAAGCCGCCGAACCTTGCGATCAAGGGGTTCTTGCCGTCTCTTTCCACCGTCACCTGTATGCACTTCAGGGACTTTCCTTTATCTGTTTGAACTTTCGTGGCAAGTTTCATATACATGGCGTGAGCCGAGCTTTTATGTTTGGCCGCGAGAGTCTTCATTAGGGATTGTTCCATGACCCATTGCAGATGATTGAGTCTTGAGACATTTGTCGCCAGGGCGTAGTACTGGTACAGACCTCTCAGTTTTGCTTGATATTCAGTAACGATTGCAAAGTCACTGTTTATCTCCAGGTGTGGAACGGAGGCTGTTTTACCCTTTTTTAGGTAGGGCTTGCTATTCTTTTCGAACACGCTTTTGGGCATCAGCAACGCGATCCTTCCGTTGACGCTTCGCCGCTTTACGCGATGGATCGTTTCGATTAGTTTCGTGTCGCTGTTTTGGTTTTTGATTTCGTAGTTTAGAAATCGCGCGGTTTCTTGGGCAGCATTGGTGATGAGCGTTTTCTCCTCAGACAATTTCAGTTTCAGCTTGCCCATGAGGAAATTCCCAATTCTCTGTTTGATTTCTTCAGCTTCTACTTTGGTTCCGATTACACCGACCATGAAGTCATCCGCATATCTCACGTACATAAGCCTTCTGTAGTTCGGATCGTTTGGGTCTACGGATGGTAGATTTCTCAACCGTTTCGTGAGACCCTTCGCCAATTCTTTGGCGCCTTTCCTTACTGCTCTGCGCTTTTGCCCGCTTATGGATGCATATTCGCGATTAGGTGCTCTTTTGGTTCCTTTGTCAAAAACCTTGATAGCCTCTTCAACATGTTTATCCAGCTTGTCGAGGTAGATGTTTGCCAATAGGGGAGATAACACCCCTCCTTGCGGAGTACCGCTGTACGTTTTGTTGTATTGCCAGTTCTCCATGTAGCCAGCCTCTAGCAACCCTTCAATTAGCCTGATGAATCGATTGTCGTTGATCTTCTCTCTCAGTATGTCTAGCAAGACCGAGTGGTCAATTGTGTCGAAATACGAGGAAATATCGCCTTCAATAATCCATTTGACTCCTGTCCAGGTTTTTTGTACTTTCACTAACGCGGTGTGGCAGCCTCGTCCAGGTCGAAAGCCATGCGAGAAGTCGCTAAACTGCGGTTCGTAATATGCTTCGAGAATGAAGCGAATCACTTCTTGCAGCAGTTTGTCGCTCCAAGTGGGAAGACCCAGCGGGCGTTGCTTGCCGTTTGCTTTCTTGATGTAAGTCCGTCTTACCGGAGTCCATTGATAGCGTTCATGTTTGATTGCTTCGATGATGCTATCAATTTTCTCCATAGACATTCCATCTGCCGTTTCTGGCGTGACACCCGGCGTCATCGCACCTTTGTTAGGGTACAGTTTGGCATAGGCTTGCAGATAGAGTTCCTTGTTGAACAACATTCGATACAGCCGTTCTACCGGCTGACCTTTCTTTCCACGTTCTTGCATGACAGCGTAAATCGTGTTAGCGTTTTGCATTTCGCATACCTCCATGTCATTCTGCTGTCGAAAATCACCTGTCGCCCTTCGCCACATCTGCGTTGGCAGATGTTTGATGTAGACGGCTTTCCCGTCCTCTGACTACTATGGCGACTCCGTCACCATGAGCCTCGCGGCTTTTAGGTGATCCCGATTTCCGTAAAACGAGTATTTTCGCTAGTGCTGGTTAGGTTGCCCTTTCGCCTTTTAATCTGCCTCACTGGCAGTTCCACCAACATGGGATGTCATCGTGCTCGATAACCGAGAGCATGATGCACGTTGGAACCGGTTTCAAGCGCTTTCCGGTTGTGGACAATGACACATGGATAGGCTAGGCTTCAAGCAGTGTAGCTTTAACCATACAGCACAGGGACTCGCGAGCCAGACGCCCTTTATCGCTTTTGGGTTGCTCGCTTTATCAACATGCTATTGTTCCCTCGATGTTTCCACTTCAGGTTAGTTGATTGTCCCCGGAACATTCATCCAGTTCCGGCCTACTGTGTAGGCGGTACTCATTTTCGTTAATCGGCGCACGTTATCCTTGTCGATATCGCGTTCGCCCAGCCAAATCGGAATAGAATCCAGTTTCAGACCAGTGGCCGACTCGAAGGCCGCAATGTCTTCCGGCCGGTTGAGATATGCGTGCAAAAACTTCTTGACGGTCTTTGGGTGGGCCAGGTAGAAGGCCACAATGGGGGTGCCATCCGAGGCTTCGCGGCGCGAAACCGAGACGACTTCCTGCTTCTGTTCGCCTTCCTCGAGGCCGGGCACGTCAACCTGAAAACCAGCCGACAGGTAGGCGTCCACCTGAGCGTACATAATTCCGGCGACGCCGTAGGTGATGGGCAGAGTGACTTGTGCGCCAGACGAGTGATACAGACGTGTCCAACCGTTGGGGTTGGTGGTGATATCGGTATTGTTCATGTGAAATTGATCTCCTTGAGAAAAAAGAATGTGAATGGCGCAAATGTGTTTGCATTTGACGCCTTTGTGGGCATTGTTTTGGTAGTCTTTGCAGGTGCAGGTTGTGCGCGTAACGCGATACGGGACGTTGTCGCCGTTGACGACGCTCCACGCGCCTTCGCCAAGCGGGGTGATTTTGTACTCCCCGGAAGCGAGCGCCGCGCGAGCGCGTTCGTATCGCTCGTCCTGCGTGCGAGTGTCCATAGGCTTGCCTCCTCGTTGTTGGATGTTTTTTGACAATCGGGGAATTACGTTGCAGTCGTGTGCTTTGACCGTTCTCTCGTAATGAGCAGAACAGCAAATTAACCCCGCCCACCTTTCGGTGAGCGAGGCGGATTTGTTGTTCTGTGTGTGTACTTGTGTGATATGAGATTTTCCGCGCAACGACTTTTCGGCTTCCTTGGGAACCGGTTGCCGCGCCGACCTGGTTGCAGTCGGCATCGCGCTTCTGGAAAAGTGCTGTTTGTAAAGGTTCGGCTTAAACTAAAAACGAGAAGCAAAGGCCAGCCCGTTTGACGGGGCTGTTTTCTCCTTGTGCTTCTCGTTGTTTCCTGGGAAAAATTGGTGTTGCTGGTTTTACTTGTGCTGGTATTCAGTTGTTTGGGTTCCGGCGGTTACCCGGCAAGGGAAGCGCCGGCGCCGGTGTCTGGGGTATCAGTTGCGCCCCGGCGGGGACGTTCATCAGGACGGCGACGCTCATCTGACCGGCGTTCATCCAGCAGCCGTACCACACGACTCGCAACTACCTCGACGGTGTTGCGGTCAATCTTTATGCCGCGCGCTTCTTGTGGCTCGACTTCGACGCCGCCGTTATTGCGGGCCTTGCGCATGAAGTCGGCCATTGATTCCTTGAAGTCGCGACTTTGCAGAAAACCGTGAATGCGAACGCGGTCGCCCCGGGTCGGGGTCATCAAGGATGTCGCGCCGCCAGGGACGCGCACATTGACATAGTCCGGTTCATCCCGTCCGGGCGTGAGGTCCGGTTTGGCAGGCATGTCCGCATCACGATAGGATGCAATCCGAAAGAACAAGTCTCTGTCGTACGTCCAGGGGTCGCGGGCAATAATGCCTTCAATCTGTACTTCGTTTAACATGGTTTGTTACCTCCTTGTTGGTGGGGAAATAAAAAAGCGCGAGCCGAAACTATCCAGATGAAATAGTTTCGGCTCGCGCTAATTGGCGTCGAGTGGTTTACGGGGAGGGCCGATCAGGGTGATGGGCCAAGGGAAAGGGGTAGCAAACGTATTCAGTTGTGAAAGTATTATAAGCATAACCAGAAAAACTTGTCAAGCATTTTTAAGTGCGTACACATTTATGACACAGAAAGATTTATCGCAATGTGTGAGATGATGGATTGATAAAGTAGTGTCAAGAATAGAGTTTGTTAGCGAAGTCAGGTTTGGGCGGCAAAGGGGAAATGTCAGGCTGGGAACCGGTCTTGAAATTAGATGTCCAATTGGTTGAGGATCAAAGGCCAGTTTTTAATGCGAGCCATCGATTTCTTGGCAATGTCTTTCGTTACCAGTTAGAGCAGTTTGTGTACTGCCTGTTTGGTGTACGAATGCAGGTTCAATTTCGCAATAATGCGCTCTCGATTTTGGCTATTTTCGATAACAAACAACTATATCAACACTACTTTACCACCATTCGAGCAAGACAGAATCCGGAGTCCAATTGAGACTATTAAGGTAAGATTTTCAAGATTCAGTGCATCTACAGTATTGCTTTGTCAACTTTTCGCAGATAAATCCAACCAAGGAGATAAAAATGACAAAACTATCAAAACGCGAACAATTGCGCACACGACAACGCCGCCAAAAATGGAAAACGCTTTCGGTTCTTGGTGGTATCACGTTCTTGATTTTGGGCGCACTTGGCATCTTATTTTTTCAAGTTGCGCGCCCGCAAGTTGGTGAGGCGATTCCTGTCCCAGCCGATATCAGCCATGTAGAAGTGGGAGAACCGCTCACTTATCCATCTAATCCGCCTGCAGGAGGCAGGCATTATGCTCAGAGCTTGCCAGCTGGCTTTTATGATGAAGACAACCTTCCAAATCTGCCCGGCGACCTGGAAGGATATATTGTTCATAGCCTGGAACACGGCTATATAATCTTCTGGTACAACTGTTCCCTGCTCAATGAAACTGCCTGCACCGAACTCAAGACAGAGATACAATCTGTCATGGACTCGCGTAATAATTTCAAATTGATAGCCTTCCCTTGGAATTCCATCGACGTTCCACTGGTAATGACATCCTGGGGCCGTCTGCAACAATTTGAGCAATTTAATTCCGCCCTTGCGCTTAATTTCATTGACGCCAATCGAAACAAATCTCCCGAACCAAATGCTCCATAATATGCTCAATTCACCTGCCCGTTCACAACTTCCTGCTTGGTTCATCCTGTTTTTGGTTCTGATGGGTTTGTTTATTATCCTTCCATTCTTGGCCCCATTTTTTATGTTCATTGGCTGGGAGTGGGGTGGTAAAGCTATTTACCTTGTTTATACATTGTTCTGCCATCAATTGCCTCAGCGTTCTTATTTTCTATTTGGCCCAGAGTGGACCTATTCTCTGGTGGAAATCCAAGCGGTTTGGCAACCAACTACTAATCCAATGATATTACGCCAGTTTATCGGCAATTCTGAAATGGGCTGGAAGGTAGCCTGGTCAGACCGAATGATCTCAATGTATGGCAGTATTTGGCTCTTTGGCCTGCTCTGGTATCCCCTTCGGAAACAAATACGAAACCTGCCGCTTTGGGGCTTGATTCTTTTTATCCTGCCAATGGCGATAGATGGGACAACGCATCTCATTAGCGATTTCTGGGGTATTGGCCTGGGATTTCGTGACACCAACTTGTGGCTGGCAAACCTGACTAGACATTCTCTGCCTGCTGCTTTTTACACAGGAGATGCTTGGGGGTCGTTCAACTCTATTATGCGTCTGTCAAGTGGTCTACTGTTCGGGTGGGGATTCGTCTGGTTTGCATTTCCGTTCATCCACCCATCTTTGCCCGAATCACAGATTCCTTCATCTTATTGATTGGTACAGAAGTGATGTACCAATCTCCGATTTATCAGCAGAAATTACTCTCGCTAACCGTAGATTAATTGCTTTGCCGATCTTGTTACAATGACACCAAACCTATGATTTGCTGAAGTTAGTCGCTTTTTAGCATATAGATTATTGCTTCAACGCGCCAGGTGCATTTTTTCTCTCAATATTTCCGCCCTGAGATTTAACGATCACGGTGGGAACGGCTGGCACATACCATAATTCTATGCCGTTGACGCGGAAAGATGACGAACCGAGAAACTTTCGCTTTTCTGCATCATTGTCATCGAATCCTCTGACCAGTATTACCGTTTCCTCGATTTGTTCGGCAAACAAGACTGTTTGCAGGTTGCGCAGTCCATCCTGCCATGAAGGACAACCATCAAAATAGAGCTGTTCAATTTTCAGCGACATCTTTTTGTAAAATATACAAAGCAGGGCTTGTGCGGACAGCCCGTCGCTTGACGGGCTGTCCATTCAGGGGAGAAGATGTCAAAATTAACCTGCGCGGCGGTACATCGGCAGGAATGAGAGCGAAATGCCCAGTCCAAAGATGATGTGACCCATCAGGCTGAACCACTGCATCTCGCCAATCATAAATACCATCTGCGGCATTCCGAGCAGGATGGGCATCAAAACCAGTGCGCCCAATACCCACCAGGCAACTCCATAAATCATACCCGCAAAAAAGGCTGTGCGCCAATTTTGGGGCAGCAAAGGCGCAAAGAAACCATACATCGCGCCAGTGACAATACTTATAACCATGTGGACGCCGAAACCAACGAAGGCGTCCTCCACGCGCACCAGCATCCCGACCATTGGCAGCATGCCCATCATGCCCATCAACATCCCGAACGGAATGCCGCCAATGATACCTGCGATTGCGCCCAACCATAGCCCACGCAGGTTTAGTTTGTTGAGTGAAAAAGTTGTTGTAGTCATTTTTTTCTCCTTTGGTAGAAAATGTTGTCTTACTTACTTGGATGTCCAACTCAACCAAATTCTTACAAATTCGACCTTGCAGTAATAAAAAGTGGACAAAGGACATCTGTATTATCAAAGGAGATTGAATCATGAACCTAAATCCACCACTTGTCGTTGCCCTGTTACTTGCCACCCTTCTTCTATCTGCCTGTTCCCCCGGGCAGGCCCCACTTCCCAACCCATCCCTGGCGCCGGAGCAGGCTGCTGAATCTGCGACCTTCCCACCTGCCGAACCACCGGCCTTACTCGAAAGCGATGAGCCGCCTCCTATCGGAGCGCAGTCTGAGTTCAAGACCGACTTCAGCAAACACACCGTGCCCTACAGCGAGATTCTCTCCGGCGGCCCGCCCAAAGACGGCATTCCTTCTATCGACTCGCCGCAATACGTCAGCGTAAGCGAAGCCGATGCGTGGCTCGCACCTGTCGAACCGGTGGTGCTGGTGCGGGTGGGAGCCGAAGCGCGGGCGTATCCCATCCAGATTTTGATGTGGCATGAAATTGTAAACGACACGCTGAACGGCAAGCCCCTGCTGGTCACGTTCTGCCCGCTCTGCAATACCGCCATCGCCTTCGAGCGTGTCTTTGATGGTCAGACTTTCGACTTCGGTACCACCGGGCGCCTGCGCTACAGCAATCTCATCATGTACGACCGCCAGACAGAAACTTGGTGGCAGCAAGCCACCGGCGACGCCATAGCCGGTGAGTACGCCGGGGCGCAATTGCCGTTTTACCCGGCTTCCATCGTCTCGTGGGCTGATTTCAAGGCCGCCTACCCCAATGGCACGGTGCTTTCACGCGAGACCGGGCACAACCGCAGTTACGGCCGCAACCCTTACCTGGGCTATGATGATGTCAACCAGTCGCCTTTCCTGTATCGCGGCCAGCCCACACCGGGGCAACTCGTGCCGATGGCGCGCGTGCTGACCCTGGAACTCGGCGGTGAAGCGGTTGCTTACCCGTACGACATTCTTTCCAGCCTGGGCGTGATCAATGACACGGTGGGCGGGCAACGGGTGGTGGTGTTCTGGGTAGAAGGAACGGCCTCAGCGCTGGATTCGGCCCAAATCCCTGATGGCCGCGATGTCGGCGCGACGGTTGCCTATTCCGCCGAAGTGGACGGGCAAACGCTGACTTTTGAGCTGGCAGATGGCGTTTTCCGCGACAAAGAGACGGCCAGTGAATGGGATATTTTTGGCCGCGCGGTTTCGGGCAAACTGCAAGGAGCGCAATTGACCGAACTGCCCGCCATCAATCATTTCTGGTTTTCGTGGGCCGCCTTCCGACCCGAGACTCGCATTTATCAACCCTGAGAGGAGAGACGATGAGCAAAACTCAACTTTTTGCATCCGCGCTCGGTAATGTGGCTTTTACCGATAACAACGGCGTGGGACTTCCGGTGATTTTTATGCACGGCCTGCCCACCTCGAAAGAACTATGGAGTCCGGTGCTGGCAGACCTGCCCGCCGAATGGCGTTTGATTACATTTGATCTGCTCGATTACGGTGAGTCAGAAAAAATAGCGCGGCCTACCAACCACAAGGAACGCGCTGACACCCTCGACGAACTGCGTGCCCACCTGGGCTTGGAAAAATTTGTGCTGGTGGCGCACGACCTGGGTTCGTCGGTAGCAATTGACTACATGGGCAAGTATGCCGCGCATGTTGAAAAACTGGTGTTGATAAGTCCACCGGTTTATCCCGATTTCGTCGAACCGTTCATCGTCAAGTTGGTGCGCCTACCAGGGTTGGGCGAGGCGCTGGTGACTATCATTAAACCACTCTTGTTTCGGGTCGGCATGGCTCAAGGCATGGTTCACAAAGATAACCTGACCCCCGAGGTCTTGAAGGCCATCTCAGGCGGGTTCAAGGGCGCAGATGGCAACGCCGCCCTGCTGCGCGTCCTGCGCTGGGGGCGACCCATTAGCATGTTTGCCGACTACCCGACCATCATTGCTTCGATTTGCGCCCCAACGCTGGTTATCCAAGGGCGGTGCGACCCATACATCCCTGAAAACCAGGTCACGCGCCTGCGCGATACCATCCCCGGCTGCAAACTGGTTTTCATCGAGGATGGCGCGCACTTCCTGCCGCTCGATACGCCGCAGGTGGCGGCACGGGAAATCAACGATTTTTTATCGGGGTAGTTTGTTACATAGCAAAAACGCCGCCTTTTGAGCAAGGCGGCGTTTTTGCACGAATGATGCGCTAGAAAATTTTCGAGATCATTTCTTCCACCACTTGCGGGAGTTGCTCTGACGGTGGCAAATGGCCTTGGAATTGAGCGTGCCTGCTGACAACTTGCTGTGCGGGTTCAAGAAATTGTTCCGTCTCTTGTAAGTGGGCAGGGTGCCGCAGAATATAAGCAACGCAAAAAACAGCGGGTTCGTATTCCTGACGGGCGATAAAGATGTAGACTAGCCCCGCCAGCGTGTCGAGCATATCTGGAACCAGGTCGGCGATTTTAGCGCATTCCACCGCGCGCGCGTAGTGATATTTGGCTGTGGAAAAATCCTGCATTTTGGCATGAATGTGTCCCAGGTTGTTTTCAGCAATGCACATACCGCGGTGCATTCCAAGTGAGGCAAATAGGGCGCTGGACTCGTAATACAATGGGCGCGCCTCTTGCGGGTTATCTTGCAGTCGTTTAATCTCGCCGAGGTTAAGCAATGCGCCTGCCATCGCATGCCGATCGCCGAGTTCTTTGGCAATTCGTAAACTTTCCTGCAAGTATTTTTCGGCTTCACCGTATTGTGCATTCATGGTGGCAATCGTCCCCAGGCGGTTGGATGAAATCGCAATGCCGCGGTGGTCATCCAACTTGTGATAAACCTGGTATGCTTCGTAAAAGTGCTGGCGGGCGGTCTCATAATCCCCCAAAGACATATTGTTCAAACCGCTCCAAATGTACAGACGCGCCGATACTTCCTTGTCTTGTTGGGGGGTTGTGTCCAACCTTTCACGCGCTTCAACCAGTTTTGAAAGCGCGCTGCGAAAATTTCCTTGGGCGCGGTGAATATCGGCCATCAAGCCCAATGCCAGGGCTTGCCTGCTGTGAGATGCCAGTTTTTGAGCCGACTGCAAGGCCATCTCGAGCAGACGCTGCGCATCGGCATACTGTCCTTTGGCGTTCAAGATTTCTCCGGCTTGCAAAAGCGCATCGGTGCGGGCGGATGCTTCGGCGGGAAGCGCGCCCTCAAAGGCGGCCAGCAAAGGTGGAAAATCATCCGCTTTTTCAAGCAGTTCGAGTTGTTTTAGAATGTCTTGTGCATTATCGGTCATATTTTCTCTTTTATATGCTGGCGGTTGAAACTTTTGTGAGATTTTTCCCAACGAAGGGTTTTTCGACAGTCTCGTTAGGCTGGATGTTGGATTACATTCATCAAGGATTCATATTCTTCGCGGCAATCGCCACAAATTTCGAGATGAAGTTCTACCAATGGCATTAATTCAGATACATTCTCTCCGCGTGCTGTCATCTCGGCAAACTGGTCGAGCAAGGCAAAAACTTCGTCACAAGTCAATTCCTCTTCCTGAGTTTTCTCCAGCATCCCAAGGATTTTCTGCGCCATCTTCGGGTTTGCGGCCTGCATAGCCATACCAGCAGACCTTGTTGGAGGTTGTTGCCAAGAAAAAAGTTGTTTGATTTTTCTAAAGAGATTCATACTTTTACCTTCTTTGTTTAGAAGTTTTTGCCTCGTATTTCCTTACCCTACACTTTTTGCAAAAACAGCCAGTATTTCGTCTGGAAACATACCCTCGGCTTCCATGCGGCGTTTCAAGCGCAGACGGGTATCATGCATAAGTTTGTACATCGCATTGCGATTTGTGCCCATTTTTTGAGCAACTTCTTCGAGTGGCATTTCCTGCATTACGACGGACATTAATGCCAGGCGTTGCTTTTCGGTTAGTTCTTCGCTGATAATCCGTTGAATCCTCATCATCACATCATTGCGCTCTGCCATTATCTCAGGGCTCGGCTGTTCGTCAGCCAGTTCACGTGGCATGATATCGGAGTCATCATTCATTTCCATTTCGGGCAGGGGAACATCCCTCCAGCGGCGGCGACGCAGTTCACCCAATGCCTGGCGCACGGCAATTTTGTGAACCCAGGTTGTGAACAGACTGCGCCCCTCGAAAGTATCCAGGTGTTCCAGCACCTTGAGCAATGTTTCCTGCGCCACTTCTTCTGCAAGAGATTCAAACTCAGGGCTGTTAGGGTTAAGTTTTCCAGACAACGCATAGGGTAAGCTGCGCAATATCAAAGCGCGCAAATCAGATAGAGCGGCATCGCGCATATCGCCTTTGGCCCGCAAATCAGCAAGCCATTGTTCATTGGTACGTTGATTCATGCTCAAAAGATTATCCTTCACGCTGCACTGTTTTTGAAAACCAGCCATCCAACCGTAACCGCCGCTTCAGACGCAATCGTGCATCGTGTATCATTTTGAAATAATCATCCCGTTCCATACCAAGACAGCGCGCCACTTCTTCTTTAGGCATGCGGTGCATCACCATTGCGCGGATGGCGACTCGTTGGGGTTCGGTCAGTTCTTCTCGGAAGATGGCATGAATTTTTCGCAAAAGTGGATTGAACGCCAGGATAACATGCAGCCAGCGCGGGGTTTCGGGCAGGTTGCGTACCAGATGAGCGGATTGGAATTTTCGCTGGCGAATTTCCAGCAACGCCATACGAACCGCAATTTTAAGCACCCAGGTGCTAAAGGCGCTTTGCCCGTCAAACTCGGACAGGTTTTCCTGTGCATAAATTAGGGTGTATGTGATGGTCGCTTCCAGCACATCGTGAAAGGCCGGGCTGTCTTCTTCCAACTTTGATTTGAGTATGACCGGCAAACGGCTGGCAAGCAGCGCGCGCAAATCTTCCAGCGCTCGCATTTGGCGCGCATCTTCGGCGCGTAAATCGTCCAGCCATTCGGCATTGGTGCGTTCAGACATGAAACGATTATAACCTTCCCAAACGTAAGATTCCCGCCTGATTTTTCATCAATAAAATACTTGACATTCCAGTTGCTGGAAGGTGTAAACTGGTTTTAACTTGCAAGGAGCGACAATGAAAATTCTCGAACTTTCACAAAAAACGGGCATCAGCGCCAAAGCCATCCGTTACTATGAGCAAATTGGCATCCTGCCGCCGCCCCTGCGCGCCGTAAACGGCTACCGGCAGTATAGCCAGCCGGACATCGAGCGATTGCAATTGGTAGCGGGCGCGCGCCGCCTCGACCTGCCGCTGGACGAGATTCGTGAAATTTTAGCGCTGCGCGACCGACAGGAAGCCCCATGCCGGGCCTTGCTCGACCGCCTGGCACAAAAAGCCGATGAAATTGCTGAGCGGATTGCTTCCCTGCAAAGCCTTGAGAGCGAATTACAGGAACTCTATGCCCTTGGGCTGACTTTTCCCACCGATGACGTTGATGGTAAAAACTGTATCTGCCACCTGGTCAGCGAACATACCAAAGAATAGGGGAGTGTATGTCAAATTTCCTTAATAAAATCAATCCCATCAGAACGGGAGTTATTGGTTCGCTATTCACCGCGCTCTGCTGCTTCACGCCCATCCTGGCAATCCTACTGGGAACACTGGGATTAGGCTGGCTGATTGGCTATCTCGATTATGTACTCTTTCCGGTACTATTCATCTTTTTAAGTTTGACGGTATACGGTCTTTCCCGTCAACGTTCAGGCAACCCTTCTTAGGAGTAATACGATGAAAAAATCCAATCCAACGCTTCAAATTGAACTTGACGTGCAAGGCATGACCTGCGACTCATGCGTCCTGCACGTCACCAACGCGCTGCAATCGGTTTCCGGGGTGGAGCAAGCCCAGGTGCCAGGCTGGCAATCGGGCAAGGCGATTGTGCTTGCCACGCCCGAATTGAACCTGGAATCTTTGAATGCGGCTGTGGCGCAGGCTGGCTACCGCGCCAACGTGCGCGCCACGCAAAAACCATCTGAGACTCCAAAAGGTGAGCAAATGCCCGATTCGTCCGATTTCGACCTGATTGTGTTGGGCGGCGGTTCTGCTGGCTTTGCCGCAGCCATCAAAGCCAGCGAGTTGGGCTTTCGCGCGGCAATTGTCAACGCTGGCACATTGGGCGGCACATGCGTCAACATTGGCTGCGTCCCATCCAAAGCCCTCATCCGCGCAATGGAATCTTTCCACAGCGCCGGGCAGCGCCGCTTCGATGGCATCCAGACCCTATCCGGGCATCTCAACTGGGGGCAGGTCATCGCCCAAAAAGACGCGCTGGTTGCCGAGTTGCGCCAATCCAAATATGCCGATGTGCTGGCTTCTCATCCAAACATCACTTTGATTGAGGGTCATGCCCAACTAAGCGGCGACCACAGTCTTCTGGTGGACGAGAAAACGTTTCGATACCGCAAACTCATCCTGGCAACCGGGGCTTCGCCCTGGATTCCTCCTATTCCTGGCCTGGCAGAAACCCCCTATTTGACCAGCACCCAGGCTCTTTCATTGACCGAATTGCCACGCTCGTTGATTGTGCTCGGCGCAAATGCCGTTGGGTTGGAAATTGCCCAGGTGTACGCGCGCGCTGGAAGCCATGTCACGGTAGTCGAACTCTTACCGCGCATCGCCCCATTCGAGGATGAAGCGGTCAGCACCGCGCTGCAAAGCGAACTCGAATCTGAAGGGTTGCGTTTCTTTGCCAATTTCAAAACCGCGCGGGTTGAGCATCAATCCGCGCGCTTCTCGCTGACCGCCGAAGACGGCGCAGCGCTTTCGGCGGAACAATTGCTGATTGCCACCGGACGCCGTCCGAACACTGCCGGAATGAAATTGAGCGAGGTCGGGATATCCTTGGGCAAACGCAGCGAAGTGCTGGTAAACGAACATTTGCAAACCAGCCTGCCCGATGTCTATGCCGCAGGCGATGTAACCGGGCGCGATATGTTCGTCTATGTTGCCGCTTACGCCGGGCAGTTGGCTGCCGAAAACGCCCTGACCGGCGCAGGGCGGGTTTATGACGCATCGTACATCCCGCGCGTCACCTTTACCGACCCACAAGTTGCCTCCGCCGGGCTGACGGAAAGCCAGGCGCACGAGCAGGGGTACACCACCAAAACCAGCCTGTTGCCGATGAAACACGTTCCACGCGCGTTAGCCGCCCGCGATACGCGCGGATTGGTCAAACTGGTGGTCAATGCCGAAACTGGACATCTGCTCGGAGCGCACATTGTCGCCCCCGAAGCGGGCGAGATGATCCAACCTGCCGTGCTGGCAATTCGCTTTGGCATATCCGTCCAACAACTGCGCGAAACTATGTTCCCCTACTTGACCAACGCCGAAGCGCTCAAACTGGCGGTGCTCGGGCTTGAAAAAGATGTCAGCCAGTTGAGCTGCTGCGCAGGGTAAGCCCATCAGTCAGGCGCGGGATTATCCCCTGCGCCTGACTTTGCGTAAGATACACGCTTGCTGACCCATCTAAAAGTCAAATCCACACTGCGAGAAAATCATGACCCACCCCAGCATCCCTACCCTGACCACCGTTCAAATGATCGAAGTAGACCGCGCCATGATGGATGATTACCACATCGAACTACTTCAAATGATGGAAAACGCCGGGCGCAACCTGGCGCACCTGGCGAGGCAATGTTTCCTGGGCGGCGATCCGCGCAGCAAGCACGTCATCGTCCTGGCTGGCACAGGCGGTAATGGCGGTGGCGGTCTGGTTGCAGCGCGCCGCCTGCACAACTGGGGCGCGCAGGTGGCGGTGGCACTAACCAAAGCGGTTGAAACCTACCGTGGCGTTCCCGCGCATCAACTGGATATTTTGCAACGGATGGGAATTTCCATTCTCGAACCGGGCGCGCCCCTTCCGCCAACCTGCGACCTGATTCTGGACACGCTGATTGGATACAGCCTGAGCGGCGCACCACGTGGCGAAACGGCGACCCTGATTCGGTGGGCGAACGCGCAGGCCGCTCCCGCCCTCAGCCTGGATACCCCTTCGGGACTGGATACCGCCTCCGGGCAGGTGTATCAGCCAACAATCCGCGCCGACGCCACCCTGACGTTGGCTTTGCCAAAAACGGGATTGCTCACCCCTCAAGCCGCGTCTTACGTTGGCGAACTATACCTGGCTGACATCAGCGTTCCGCCAGAGCTGTATGCGTCGATGGGCATTTCCGTTCCGCCGCTTTTTGCCGAAACTGACATCATCCGAGTACCACAGCCATGAAAAAACCTTTACGCGATTTCAGTAAACCAATTGCTCTGGTTGCCTGGATATTTCTTTTGTCAGGGTATTGGTGGTACACCACAACCAACGGCCTGACACCCATGCAAACGATGCAGACATTGGTTCGTTTTGTCTCGGAAAGTCCGTATGGTTTTCCGCTCTATATTCTGGTTTACATGATTCGCCCGGTCTTCCTGTTCCCCGCGACCCTGGTAACAATGACCGCCACTTACCTTTATGGTCCCGTTCAGGGCATTGCTTATGCCCTGGTTGCCAGCAATCTTTCCACCCTGGTGGCTTACCTGATTGGACGTTTTTTCGGCAGCAGTTTCCTGAAAAACATCGAGCAAAACAAAACGGTCGGCCACTATGCCGACCGCCTGCGCAGCGAAAGTTTTCAGACCACGATGGTTTTACGCTTCCTGTTCCTGCCGTATGACCTGGTGAGTTATTTTTCGGGTTTCCTGAATATTGATGTGCGCTGGTTCATGCTGGCAACCATTCTGGGCAGCATTCCCGGAACAATTTCATTCGGCATGTTGGGGGCATCCATCCAGGGCGATTTTACCGCCGAAGGTATTTCTCTTGACCCCCAATCGCTGGCACTCTCGGTCCTGATGTTTGGGTTCAGCATCGTCATGTACCGCATTGTCCGAAAACGCGAAGTAATGCGACATTAATGTCGCACTGCCGTGTTACCCATTGGGAAACGCTTTCTTGAACTCATCCAGCGCCTTTGGCCCGTTGCGTTCCAGACGCTTGTAGAACAAATCCCGCTCCTGGTTGCGATAATCCAGCCGCTCGACGCGAAAGCCCGCCAGTCGTTCCCCGGCCCGGCGTCGCGCCGGGACTTGGGCAAAGTATTCGATGGCGTTTTCCACGCTGTGGGCGTCTGACCAATCCGATTTATAAAGAATCAGCCCGGAGCGGGCAAAAATCCAGGTCATGTTGGGCATCGAGCCAAAAGCGCGGTGACAGGCACCATCAAACGCATCCACCAAAATTGGGCGGGTAACACCCAACTCATCCCGCAACAATCGCGCATGGCGAAATTTCTGTGCCATCGAAGTCAGGTGCGGCACGTTTTCACCGGGGTGTGCCTCGTGGGTATAGATGAAAATCGAGCCGACATCCTGCGCGGCAAATTTCTCAGCAACCGCATTCATGGCTGACGCCGCCAGCCCGCAGTAGGGTCAGGTGAAACTGCCAAACTCCACAATAGTATAAGCATGTTGTTTCAGGATATCAGCTAGGCTGGTTTTGTTTTCGTCCAACTCCCAAAGTGGAAAATCAAGAGCCATTGTCCCTGTTTTCGGGCTGGAATCAAAATTAAGCCAGGGTTCAAATTTCTCGGGAAGAAAACTATCGTAGTTATAACGTACCAAAAGGTTGCTCATTTTTTTACTTTCGCAAACACCTCATCAATCACTTCCTGGTGATGATGGAGTAATTGCGGTTCTGCTTCAAAACCGGCTTGCTCCTCCAGCGTTTGCACTGCCTGTTTAAGAAAATGCAGGTTGGGATTGGCCGGGTCAACCTCGTTTTCCTTGAATACTTGGGTAATTAATTGGGCAAGCGCGTCATCTACATTGGTAGAGTGACCCAAGCGGCGTTCAACAAAAGCATGGTTGGTGGCAAAAAAGCAGGCCACCACGCCATCCACCACTTCCTGTGGTGTCAGCGATTCTTTTTCAAGTAATTCCTGGATGGTTTTTACGTGTTCGTCCATTGCATATCCTTTCCGGCAATCATGATTACTTTATAACAGATGCTATCATAACCGTTATTCTTACCTTTTGCGAAAGCGAAAACCATGAAGTTTGAAACTTATTCCACATCTTCCGCACTAGTTGAACGTGCCACTGAATTCTTTATGCAAACCGCCGCCCAGTCCATCCAGGCGCATGGGCGTTTTGCTGTTTCCCTTTCCGGCGGCAGCACCCCGCGCGCCCTGTATGAGCGACTTGCAATTGCCAAATTTTCCTGGCAGAGCATCCACCTTTTTTGGGGCGATGAGCGTTGCAATCCGCCCGAACACCCGGACAGCAATTACCGCATGACCGCCGAAAGCCTGCTCAATCACATCGACATTCCGCTCGAAAACATTCACCGCATTCCCGGTGAATTATCCCCCGCCAAGGCCGCTGAAGCCTACGAGCAGGATTTACGTGGCTTTTTTGGCGTTTCGCCGCGCTTCGACCTGGTTCTGCTGGGCATGGGGGACGACGGACATACCGCCTCGCTGTTTCCCGATTCCCCGGCCCTGGCCGAATCCGTCCGCTGGGCCGTTGCGGCGGAACATACCACCCCGCCACCACCCCTTGTTTCGCGGGTGACTCTCACCTTTGGGGTGTTCAACGCCGCCCGCCGGGTAATTTTCCTTGTCAGCGGCGCAGGCAAAGCCAGTCGATTGGCAGAAATCCAGCGCGGATGCGATTACCCGGCCGCACGCATCCGACCCACCAATGGCGAACCACTCTGGCTACTGGATTCGGGCGCCGCAGGTTTGTTAGTGTAACCATGAAAGCATTTCTCGGCTTGTGCCTGACCCCACCCATCATTAAGCGCGCATTCCTGACAGCGCTGATCGTCGGTGCGATTTTGATTGCCATCAATCACGGCGACGCCATCCTACGCGGGGAAATGAACACGGATCGCTGGCTCAAAGGCGCCCTGACCGTCCTGGTTCCTTACCTGGTTTCGACGGTTTCAAGCGCATCCACTTTGTTGAGCATCCGGCAAGAGAAATGAACAGGTAAGAAAATCGCTATCATCTCCATCCCTATTAATGACTTTCATTTTTAGGAAAACAACGATGGTAAATCCAAAAACTCTGTTGGCTGGCGACATTGGTGGAACAAAAACTGCCCTGGCGTTATATTCTCAAGATGGCGTATCACCAGTTGTAATCAAAAAATCCCGTTTTGCCAGTCAAGACTACGCTTCACTGGCTGAAGTTGTTGCCCAATTTCTCGGTAATTCAGCAGATACAGTCGAACGCGCCAGCTTCGGCATCGCCGGCCCGGTAGTGGATGGCGTCGCGCACGCGACCAATCTGGCCTGGGTGGTAGATGCGAGAGAACTTTCGGCGCAGATTCAAGCTCCGGTACGGCTTTTGAATGATCTGGCAGCGATTGCCCATGCCATCCCTTTCTTGCCTTCATCCGATCAAGAAGTACTTAATGTTGGAAAACCTGTTTTTCAGGGAACCCTGGCTGTGGTTGCGCCTGGCACGGGCTTGGGCGAAGCCTTTCTGACATCATCTGGAAAGCGCTACCATGTTCATGCCTCAGAGGGTGGCCACGCCTCGTTTTCACCGACCACTTCACTTCAAACGGAATTACTGCAATTCCTGCAAGAGCGTTTCGGTCACGTCAGTTTTGAGCGGGTCTGTTCAGGGAGCGGCATCCCCAACCTGTATGCTTTCTTGAAAGAAACCAGAAAATACCCTGAACCCAACTGGCTGGCTGAAGCACTTAACCAAACGACCGATCCAACACCGCTTATTGTCGAGGTGGGCGTAGAAAAACGTGCTGAAATTTGTATTGCTGCGCTGGATTTATTCGCTCAAATTTTGGCAAACGAGGCCGGTAACATGGCACTCAAAACCCTTGCGGATGGCGGCATTTATTTGGCAGGTGGAATGCCGGGACGCATATTACCTTTCCTGCGAAAAGCACAATTTTTGCATGCGTTCACACAAAAAGGTAGATTTACCGAAATGCTCCAGAATATCCCGGTGCATGTTGTCCTGAACCCCGAATCAGCCTTATTCGGCGCGGCCTGTCATGGCTTTGAGCCTGAAAACTTTGATGATTAATGGAGACCTTATGAGCATACAAAATCGTGTTGCCATTATTACCGGCGCAACTGGCGGGCTGGGGCGGGTTGCGGCACAAAAGTTCGCCGAACAGGGTGCGAGGTTGGCTTTGGTTGGCACGAACGCTGAAAAACTGACCCAGGTTGCCCAAACTTTAAACTTACCTGATGAGCGCATTCTGCTCCATGTTACAGATGTGAGCAATCCTGCCGGTGCTTCTGCTCTCGCTGAACTTACACGCGAAAAGTTCGGACAGGTGGATATTCTCCTGCATCTGGTTGGCGGTTGGAGCGGCGGGAAACCGGTTGTGGATTTGGATGATCGGGATATGAAAAATATGCTTCAACAACATCTTTGGACAACCTATTACCTGGCACAAGCCATCATCCCATTGATGCGCACCAATCGTTGGGGACGCATCTTGGCTGTCTCTTCACCCTTTGCCTCGCACCCGGCAGCCAACCTTGCGCCGTATGCAATTGCCAAAGCCGCGCAAGAGGCATTGATGTTAACCATTGCGCAAGAAGAGAAGGAGTATGGGCTGACTGCCAATCTGGTGCTGGTTAAAACAATTGACACAGAACATGCTCGCGAAACGCAACCAACGCCTAAAAATGCCAGTTGGAGCACACCGGAAGAAATTATCGCTACCCTGTTGCATCTGTGCTCCGATGAAGCAGTCATGATCAATGGCGCGCGCATTCCACTTTTTGGAAGTTTTTAGGGATGGTTCCGATGAAAGCTAAAAAAGTTGCTCTTGTAATTGTCGATATCAGCGGCTACACCCACTTTATCCGTTCCCAAAAAATGAGCGCCATACACGCTGAGGAAATTGTCTTTGATCTGCTTGAAGCAGTGATCGATAAAGCCGAACACCCGCTCACGCTCAACAAACTCGAAGGTGATGCTCTTTTTCTTTATGCAGAAGTCAGCGAAAAAGAAATGGCAAAAGCCGCCCGTGATGTGGCAAAACAGGTGCAAGGATTTTTCAACGCTTTTTACGAGCGCGCAAAAACCCTGACCGAAGAACGTGCTGAATGTGACTGCAACGCCTGCCAGCGCGTACACGACCTGCGCCTGAAAGTGCTTTTACATTTCGGCGAGGCCATTTTTAGAAAAATCCGCCAGTTTGAAGAACTGGCAGGTGAAGATGTAATTGCCATTCACCGCCTGCTCAAAAATTCTGTACCTACCCGTGAATATATCCTGATGACCGACGCTTTTTATCGCCTGGCAGGTAATCTATCTGGCATGACACATCTCGATGGTGAAGAAACCTATGAAGATATGGGCACAATCAAAGTGCATGTCTTTCACGCCAAGTCCGCAGAAGTTGTTAATAACATGATTCCTCCCATCTCATTTTCTCCTGGAAATTCCTAAAAAAACAAGTTCATCATTCATAAGGAGTATTTATGTCACTCACTCACATGCAAATTAAAGAACTGCTCGACGAAAATCTGAAGCACGAATGTGAAGGTATTGGTCCCGACAAAATCTGCGTGCGAATCGCAGCGATAGGCGAGTTGCCGACACGCTTTGGCGATTTTCATATTTTTGCTTTTTATAACAATCGCGACAATAAGGAGCACGCTGCCATCGTGCGCGGCGATGTGACCAACGCTGAAAATGTGCCTGTGCGCGTTCATTCCGAATGCCTGACCGGCGATGCCATCGGTTCCCTGCGCTGTGATTGCCGCGACCAACTCAAAGCTGCGCTCAAGCAAATTGGGCAAATGGAACAAGGTATTTTGCTTTACATGCGTCAGGAAGGGCGTGGTATCGGATTGGTTAACAAAATTCGCGCCTACGGCTTGCAAGATCATGGCTATGACACTGTAGAGGCCAATCTTGCGCTGGGATTCCGCGATGATGAGCGCGAATACAGTAGCGCTGCCCACATGCTCTATTCGCTTAAGGTCAAATCTATCCAACTGATGACCAACAACCCTCGCAAGATAGAAAACCTGACCCAACATGGCATTGCGGTCAACGGGCGCATCCCGGTTGTCATTCCGCCCAACCCGCACAACGAATTCTACCTGCGCACCAAAGCGGAGAAATCCGGCCACATGCTCGATAGTTTCGGAAAACTCCACCTGCAAGAACAAGGCGACCGCCCTTTGATTGATGGCATGAACCTCGAACAATTTTCAGACCTCAGTCAGGATTAACAAAATGACCGACCTCCAACAAAAATCCATTCAAACCATTCGATTTCTGGCCGCAGATGCTGTGCAGGCTGCCAATTCCGGACATCCCGGCACGCCAATGGGCGCGGCTTCACTCGCCTATGTTTTATGGCACAGACACCTGCGTCACAATCCTGCCAACCCAAAATGGTTCAACCGCGACCGTTTCATCCTTTCACCTGGTCACGCTTCCGCTTTGCTCTATGCCCTGTTGCACCTGACCGGTTACGACCTACCGCTTGACGAAATCAAGCGCTTTCGCCAGTGGGAAAGCCTGACCCCCGGCCACCCTGAACATGGCCTTACCGCCGGTGTGGAGGTGACTACTGGCCCCTTAGGGCAGGGCTTTGCGCATGGCGTGGGCATGGCCATTGCCGAACGCTGGCTGGCGGCACGCTTCAACCGCGCCGGGCATACCGTTATTGACCACTTCACCTATGCCATTGTCTCGGATGGCGACTTGCAAGAGGGCGTTTCTGCTGAAGCCGCATCGCTGGCAGGAACGCTCAAACTCGGCAAACTGATTTACCTGTATGACTCGAACAAAATTCAAATTGAAGGCAGTACCGAGATTGCATTTACCGAAAATGTTGCCAAACGCTTTGAAGCCTATAACTGGCAGGTGCTTGGTCCCATTTCCGGGGATGACCTGGAAGCGGTTGATTCTGCCATTCGGGCTGGACAGGCCGAAACCGAACGCCCTACTCTGATAATTTGTGAGACTCACATCGGCTTCGGCGCGCCAACCAAACAAGATACCGCCGCCGCGCACGGCGAACCGCTCGGCAAGGAAGAACTTGCTGCGGCCAAAACAGCGGTCGGTTGGAACCCGGATGCATCGTTTGTCATCCCTGATGATGTTCTTGAACACCTTCGAACGGCTAAAACGCGCGGCGCGCAAGCAGAGAACCACTGGAAAGCGCATTTCAATCTCTGGAAAGATGCCTTCCCCGCCAAAGCAGATGCTTTGCTGACACAAATCAACGGCGATTTGCCTGCGGACTGGAGCGAAGGTCTAGCCGATCTGTTCAAAACAGGCGACAAACCAATCGCCACGCGTGAAGCCTCCGGGCGGGTACTGAACGCCATCGCCCCTAACCTGCCTGCGCTGATGGGCGGTTCGGCAGACCTGGCGCCTTCAACAAAAACCATCCTGAAAGCACAGGGTGATTTCAGCGCCATCGACCCCCTTGGGCGCAACATGCACTTTGGCGTCCGCGAACATGCGATGGGCAGCATCGCCAATGGTATGGCATTGCACGGCGGCATCATCCCTTACACGGCCACCTTCCTGGTCTTTGCTGATTACATGCGTCCAGCCATTCGCCTGGCGGCCTTGATGGAGCAGCGTGTCATCTTCGTTTTTACCCATGACTCAATTGGCTTGGGCGAAGATGGCCCCACCCACCAACCCGTTGAACATTTGCTCAGCCTGCGCGCTATTCCCAACCTGACGGTCATCCGCCCGGCAGACGTGCGTGAAACCGCCGAAGCCTGGCGCGCCGCCCTGTTGAACCGGCATGGCCCAACCGCGCTGGTTTTATCCCGTCAGAATCTTCCACTCTTGGAATGTGACAGTGACTGGTGCGGGCTTTCCAGCGGAGCATACATCCTACGAGAAACAGCAGGCAAGCCCGATGTGATTTTGATGGGCAGTGGTTCCGAGACACAGTACGTCCTCGAAGCAGGTAAACAACTCGCGGAGCAAGGTGTTCAGGCCCGCGTCGTCTCCTTCCCCAGTTGGGAGTTATTTGAAAAACAAACGCCCAAATACCGCGAAAGCATCCTTCCTAATGATGTGCGCGCTCGGGTTGCCATCGAAGCCGCTACGCCGCTTGGCTGGCAAAAATATGTTGGATTGGATGGCGCAATTATCGGTATTGACCACTTTGGGGCATCTGCTCCTGCGGTCACTCTGTACGAAAAATTTGGCATTACCACCCAGCGCGTTGTGGACGAAGCCCTGCGCCTGCTAAACGAGAAAGGCAAATAATATGACTACCTTGCACACCGTCCAAACCCTTGGGCAATCCATCTGGCTCGATAACATCCGCCGCGCCTTGATCAACAGCGGCGAACTGGCATCCCTGATTGAAAAAGGAGTCACTGGCGTTACATCCAACCCGACCATTTTCGAAAAAGCCATCGCGGGCAGCGCGGATTACGATTCAGCCATGCGTCCCCTGATTGAATCGGGGAAAAACCCGGCGGAAATCTACGACATCCTATCCATTGAAGACATTGGTCAGACGGCTGACCTGCTACTGCCCATCTACCAACGTAGCAACGCCAAAGACGGGTTTGTCAGCCTGGAGGTCAGCCCCGAACTGGCGAGCGATACCCAGGCAACCATCAGCGAGGCCAGGCGCTTGTTTGCTGTGCTGGCGCGCCCAAACGTAATGATAAAAGTCCCTGCCACCCCCGCCGGGATTCCCGCCATCCAGACCCTGATTGGCGAGGGCATTAACGTCAACGTCACACTGATTTTTTCCATCGAGCAATATCGTCTGGTGGCCGAAGCCTACTTGGCCGGTCTGGAGAAATATGCTGAGACCTACGATGACCTGGCGCGGGTTTCTTCGGTTGCATCTTTTTTCATCAGCCGCGTTGATTCAGCGATTGACCCGGTACTGGACCAAATTGGGCATAACCAAACGCCGCATACCGACCTGCAAGGGAAGATTGCCATCGCCAACGCCCGCGCCGCCTATGGCGAGTTCCTGCAAATTTTCGCAGGTGCCCGCTGGGAAAAACTCGCCGCCAAGGGAGCCTATCGTCAGCGTCCGTTATGGGCCAGCACCGGCACAAAAAACCCGCTTTACCCCGATACACTCTACGTGGACGAACTTATCGGTGCAGATACCGTTAATACCGCTTCGCCTGCCACCCTGCAAGCCTTTCTCGATCACGGCCAAACGGCAGTGACCATTACGACAGACAGCATCGACCAGGCGCGCAAAACACTGGAACATCTCATCGAACACAAAATTGATTTGAGTATTTACACTCAAAAACTAATAGACGAGGGTGTTACCGCCTTTGAAAAATCTTTCCAAACCCTTTTGATGAGCGTCTCCCAAAAGCATCAGGAGATGTTGGCGAGTAAAACCCGCCTGCAAATCAAACTGGGTGCTTACCAGCAAACCTTTGCGGCAGCCCTCAACCAACTCCGCGATTCGCAGGTGATGAAACGCATTTGGGCGCATGATTACAAGGTCTGGCAATCCACTTCAACCGAAATTAGCAACCGCCTGGGCTGGCTGCACGCTCCCGAAGCCATGCGTGAACAGGTCGGACAGTTAGCCAACCTGGTACAGACACTCAAGAACGATGGTTTTGAGCAGGTCCTATTGCTTGGCATGGGCGGTTCGAGCCTGGCCCCCGAAGTATTCAGTAAAATCTTTGCTGATGGGGGAAAAGGCCTCAAAAAAGGCTTATCTGTATTGGATAGCACCGACCCACAGGCGGTTCTGGTGGCAGAAAAATCGCTCGACCTGACGAAAACGCTGTTTATCGTCTCGACCAAATCGGGGGGCACGGTTGAAACGTTCTCGTTTTTCAAGCATTTTTATAACCGCGTTGCCGCCAAAGTTGGTAGAGAAAAAGCGGGCAGGCACTTCATCGCCATCACCGACCCCGGCAGCGGCCTGGCAGATACCGCTCAAAAATACAATTTCCGCGCCACCTATCTGAACGACCCCAATATAGGCGGGCGTTATTCTGCCTTGACCTGGTTTGGGTTGCTGCCTGCTACGCTGGTCGGCGTGGATGTGGAACGGCTGCTCGAAAATGCTCTGGTGATGACCTGTAACTGTGAAAGTTGCAACTGCCCGGTGGATGGCGACAACCTGGCTGGTCAGTTGGGTGTGGCGATGGGCGAACTCGCCAAGGCTGGGCGTGATAAATTGACCTTCGTCATCTCGCCAAAAATCGCCAGCTTTGGCGATTGGGTTGAGCAATTGATTGCCGAAAGCACCGGCAAGGATGGCAATGGTATTCTGCCGGTAGTGGGCGAGCCGCTTGGCGCGCCAGATGTATACGGTGACGACCGGGTTTTTGTCCACATTCGAATGGCGGAGGACACCAGCGCTGACGAAACCCTGGTTGCACTGGAAAAGGCCGGTCATCCCGTCATCCGCCTGTTCCTGGAAAACGAATATGACCTGGGCGGACAGTTTTTCCTTTGGGAGATGGCAACTGCCGTCGCCGGGGCGCGCCTGAACATCAACCCTTTCGACCAGCCCAATGTCGAAGCCGCAAAAATCCTGGCGCGCAACATGGTGGCGGAGTTTATGAAAAAAGGCACCCTACCCCAAGCCGAATCCGCTTCCCTGAATGCGACAGCGCTGGAAAATTTCCTGCAAAACGCACAACCCGGCGCTTATATTGCCATTCAGGCCTATGTTCAGCCGACAACGGAAACCGAGCATGCCTTGCAAGCCCTGCGCCTGAAATTGCGAAACCAGACCAAACTGGCAACCACGCTCGGTTACGGGCCGCGCTTTCTGCATTCTACAGGCCAATTGCATAAGGGGGACGCTGGTAAGGGCTTGTTCATCCAATTTTCTACGCGCGCCCATGATGATGTCGTCATCCCCGACGAAGCCGGAGAACCCGCCTGGAAGTTGACCTTTGGCGCGTTGAAGGCCGCACAGACTTTGGGCGACGCGCAAGCCTTGCGTGATGCCGGGCGCGTCGTCATTCACTTCGACCTCGGCGCAGACGCGCTTGCGGGCCTCAAGAAACTTTAGCCGTTCAAAGAAAGGAAATCTTATGAGTACTGAAACTAACATCACTGTTTATGGCGCCGACTGGTGCCCCGATACCCGTCGTGCCAAGCGTCTGTTTGATGAGCGTAAGGTCTCTTACAAATGGGTGGATATTGAACAAGATAAAGAAGGCGAAAAAGTTGTTCTGGAAACCAATCGCGGCAACCGCAGTATCCCTACCATCATATTTGCAGACGGTTCCATTCTGGTTGAACCTTCCAATGAGCAATTGGCTGCCAAATTATTTAAAACCCAATTGGAGTAAACCTTATGCCGCGTGACATTCCCGTTGGAAACGGCTCTCTATTGGTCAATTTTGATGAGCGCTACCAACTTCGTGACCTTTATTGGCCGCATGTCGGCCAGGAAAACCACACATCCGGTCATCCCTTTCGTTTTGGCGTTTGGGTGGATGGCCAATTTAGCTGGGTTCACGGCGACGACTGGCAAAGGCTGCTTGAATACGAAGCCGACACCCTTGTCACGCAAGTGACTTTGGAAAATCACAGCCTGGCGCTGCGTTTGCTGGTCAATGATGCCGTAGATTTTCACGAAAACCTGTACCTGCGCCAGGTCACGGTTCACAACCTGGCAGACCGCGAGCGTGAAGTGCGCCTGTTTTTCAGTCACGATTTTCACATCAGCGGCCACGAAGTCGGCGATTCGGCCTACTACGAGCCGGAACGCAAAGCCGTTTTTCATTACAAAGGCAAACGTTGGTTCCTGGTCAATGCTGCCAGGGAGCAAGACGGTCAGACGCAGTTGGGGTTGGATCAGTGGGCGGTCGGCGCAAAAGAAATCAATGGGCAGGAGGGCACCTGGCGAGATGCTGAGGACGGCCGGCTTTCGGGCAATGCCGTTGCCCAGGGCAGTGTCGATTCCACTGTCGGGTTGCATGTCACCGTCCCGGCAGGCGGACAAGCCCAGGGTTGGTATTGGATGGCAGTCGGTGAAGACTTCGATTCAGTCATCCGCATCAATCGCTCCATCCGTGAGCGCG